>WNFD01007810.1_pt1 | contig 10564 bp, 12 predicted proteins | sample 5400491 | NCBI WGS metagenome assembly WNFD01 (sample SAMN13153343, study PRJNA577476) | soil metagenome | isolation source: 120 cm saprolite under Douglas fir tree site 2 hole 2 replicate 2 | place: USA:California | collected 2015-04-18 | reverse complement strand
CCGGTCACGGTCAATTCTATCCTGCCCGGCCCGACCCTGTCGGAAGGCGTCGCCGACATGCTGAAGAAGGAGATGCCGGCCACCGGCCGATCGCTCGATGAGGTCGCCGCCGACTTCGTCGCCGCCAATCGGCCAAGCTCCATCATCCGCCGTCATGCCGCCTCCCCCCAGGCCTCGGCGACGACAGGCGCCGCGCTTCGCGTCGATGGCGGCGTCGTCGACACGATTGCATGACGCGGCGCATGATTTGGCGCATCGCCGCGGCACTTGCCGCCTGCGCCGTTCTTTCGACATCTGGTGCGGCGCAAAGCGACGACGCAGCGTATTGCGGCCAACTGGCGAGCTTGGCCCTTCGCTATACTGGGAGCGCCGGCGGCGAGGGCCGTCTGGCGCCCGATCTCACGACGCTCGGCGCGATCGACGATTGCAACAAGGGCAACTTCGCTGCCGGCATTTCGGCGCTGGAAAAGAAGCTGCGCAGCAACGGATTCACGCTGCCGAGGCGGTGAGCTTTCCGCCAACTGTGTGCTAAGACGCCGACGCAATGCGTACCTATGTCTGCCTTCCCGGTGCCTGGATGGGCGCTTGGTCGTGGCAATTCGTGCTGGAAAGACTGCGCGCGGCGGGCCACGCCGCGCGTGCCCTGCCCTTTCGCGGCGTCGGCGAGCGAGCAACCGAGCTCGCGCCCACGCTCGACAATGACGTGTTCCTGGCCGACACGATCGCCACGCTCGAGACCGAGGATCTCAAGGACATCGTGCTGGTCGGCCACAGCTTTGGCAGCCTGATCGCCGGTCTCGTCACCGACCGCATTCCCGCACGCATCGCCCATCTCGTGATCATCGACGGCGGCATCCCGCAGGACGGCCAATCGATCTTCGGGCGCATTCCGGCTGAGATCGTGGCCAAGCGGCGGAAGCTCGTGCAGGTGGTGAACGGCACGCAGGTCCTGCCCTTCGCCCCGGTCGGCAGCCTGATCATCGACGATCCCGCGCTCGCCGCCTGGACGCACCGCCAGCTCACGCCGCATCCGCTGGCCTGCTACACCAAGCCGATCCGGCTCAATCATCCCGCGGGCAACGGCCGGCCGATGACCTACATCGCCTGCACCAAGCCGCGCTATCCAGTGTCGGCCGGCATGCACGAGAAGGTCCAGGCGATGGCCCATATCCGCTTCCGTCCGATCGAGGCCGGTCACAACTGCATCATCTCGGCGCCGGACCTGGTGGCGCGCGAGCTGCTGGAGATCCCGCGATGAGCGAGCAGCTGATGATCCTGGTCGCAGGCCCCTACCGCTCCGGCACCAACGACGATCCCGTGCTGATCCAGCGCAATGTCGACGCCATGGAGGACATGGCGCTGGCGGTATTCCGGCGCGGTCACCTGCCGGTGCTGGGCGAATGGTTCGCGCTGCCGCTCTTGAAGCATGCCGGCTCGACGAAGATCGGCGATGCCGTGTTCGACGAGATCTTCCATCCCATCGCCCGCGAGCTGATCGACAAATGCGACGCGGTGCTGCGCATCGGTGGACCGTCGACGGGCGCCGACGACATGGTCGCCACGGGACAGAAGCGCGGCAAGCGCATCTTTCGCGACCTGTCGGAGATTCCCGAGCGCCGGCGTCAGGCGAAGCGCTGAGGCCCGTAGGCGGCGACATTGAAAACCGTCGGCTGGTGGTTGATGAGCTGCGACAGCAGGCGCCCGCTGGGCGGGCCGCCCGTCATGCCGAAATGACCGTGGCCGACGGCGAGGAACAGGCCCGGCCGGCCCGCGATCTCGCCCACGATCGGCAGGCTGTCGGGCGTCGAGGGGCGGAAGCCCATCCAGAAACGATGGCCGTCGATATTCACGTCGGGAAACATGGTGCGGACATTGGCCAGCAAGGCCTTGGCGCGGCGCTCGTCCGGCGGCGCGTCGAGCCCGGCGATCTCGACCGTTCCGGCGACCCGCAGCCCCTGCTCCATGGGCGTGACGCCGAAGGAACGGCTCTTGTTCGAAAGGGTCGTGGTGAGCGAGACATTGGGTGTCGGCAGCATCACGTGATAGCCGCGCTCGGTTTCGAGCGGGACGCTCACGCCCAGCGGTTCGAGGAGCCGGATCGACCACGCGCCGGCGGCGACGACGATCTGCTGGGCCGTGTGGAAGCCGACATTCGTCATGAGGTCGTAGCCGCCGTCCTCTCGCGGCATGATCTTCATGACGTTCTCAGGGACCACGCGACCGCCTGCTTCCAGGAACAGCCGATGAAGCGTCTGGACGATCCGCTGCGGGCTCACGGTGTAGCCGTTGCCGGGAACCAGCACGCCGCGACGCACCGCCGTGGAAATTCCGGGGAACATCTGGCGCAGATCATCGGAAGTGAGCGCTTGGCTCGCGATGCCCTGCCTTTCCCTCAACTGGCGCTCCAGGGCGGCGCCCGGCGTCTCGGCATCGGTTTCCCAGACATGGACCTGCCCGGCGGGACGCACGAGATCGGCGAAATTCTGTGGGCCCAGCAATTCCTTCCAGCACAGGAAGGCATCCTTGTGCAGCGCGCGCATGGCGTCCGAGATTTCCAGCACGCGCGGCATGCGGCTGGCCGCGATCCAGCGCATCAGCCAGGGTAACGCCTTCGGGAAATACGATGGCCGCACGGCGAGCGGCCCCAGCGGATCGGTCAGCCACGAGGGCACCTTGCGCAGCATGCCCGGCAGGGCGATGGGCACGGAGGTGTCGGCGCTGATCATGCCGGCATTGCCGTAGGACGCCCCGCCCGGCGGCGGCAGCGGATCGATGATGGTCACATCGCGGCCCGACCGCCGCAGATAGAGCGCCGTCGAAAGGCCGACGACGCCGGCGCCGATGACGGCGATCGGAAGGACTGAATTGGACATTCTATCTCCCGGCTTTCTTTGTTGCGCACTCAACCATTGCCCATCAGCTCGCGCGGCAAGGCGCCGAGGCGCTGCGGTCCGTCGGCCGACACCAGAACCGTCTCGCTGAAGGAGACGCCGGCCGCCGAGGCGTACATGTGGAACACCATTCCCGCCTCGAGCCGCCAATCGGCATGAGGATGGAAGATGCGCGTGAAGTCGCTGGTGCGCGGTCCCATCGCGGCATAGAAGCCCAGCGTATAGCCGCTGATATTGTCGAAGGAATCGCGCAGGCCGGCGTCCAGCACACCGCCGCGCAGGATTGCATCGACGTCGCGGGCCTCGGCGCCGGGACGCATCGCGGCGATCTGGCGGTCCTGGATCTCGGCAAGCGTCCGAGCCGCGTGGCGGCGGCTCTCCTCGATCGGCCCGATGCAGACGCATCGCATGAGACGCGCGCTGTAGCCGCTGATCGACGGGGTGAGCTCGACATGGACCACGTCGCCGTCGGCCAGCGGCGTGTCCTCGAGATGGGCATGCAGGAAATCCCAGCCGCGGCCGGCGGAGATCGGACCGGGCTGGGCGGGATCGGCGCCGAGCTCGACGTAGCTCGCGACTGCGATCCGGGCGACCTCGCGCTGCGAATCGCCCCGGCCGCACGCGCCTGCGATACGCTGCATCGTCTCGTCGGCGACCTTCGCAGCGCGGCGCAAAAGGCCGATCTCGGCGTCGGACTTGATGAGGCGCAATTCCCAGATTAGCGGGCCGATATCCACGAAGTCGACCGCGGGCAGCGCTGCCTTCAGTCGCGCGAACCGTGCCAGCGGCATGCCATAGGAATTGAAGTCGAGCCCGACCCGGGCGCGGATCAGGCCACGGTCGGCGAAGCGTTCCGCCAGCACGGGAAAAGGATCTTCCCAGTCGCGGTACTGCGGCACGTCGGCGATCCAGTTCCGCCGGCGGCAAGGCCCGGCGTCGAGCGCCCGGATCAGGAAGAACGGCTCCTTCTCGACGGGAACGACGACGCAGCGCCAACGGTTCTCGGAATTGCCGTAACCCGAGATCCAGTTCATCGCCTCGATCTCGTCGAACAGGGCCGCCGCCACGCCCAGCGCCCGCAGCCGGCCGCGCAGCCGTTCCAGGCGGGCGGCGAACTCGGCCGGCGAGAAATAGGGATGACCTGCGTTGCTCATGGCCGCGCCTTCCTGGCAAGACTGTCGCGCAACCGCCGAAAGCCGCCATCCAGCAGCAGCACCAGGCCGGTGACCGCGATGAGGAAGGTGGCGGCGGCGGCAACGACGGGTTCGATCTCGAGGTGCAGGCTGTTCCAGATGCGCACAGGCAGCGTCTGCGCCCGCGCGCCCGCCAGGAACAGCGAAATGACGAGCTCGTCGAACGAAGCGAGGAAGGCGAACAACGCCGCCGACATCACGCCCGGCAGAGCGATCGGCACCACGACCTTGAAGAACACGCGCGACCGGCTGGCGCCGAGGCTGAGCGCGGCCCGCTCGAGATTGACGTCCACGCCCTGCAGGGCGGCGAGCAGGATCAGCAGGACGATCGGCAGGGCGACCACGGCGTGGCAGAAGCCGATCCACAGCATGTTGCCGACGAGGCCCATCTTGGCGGTCAGGAAATACATCGCGATCGCGGTGATCACCGTCGGCACGATGATCGGCGCCAGCATCAGCGACAGGACGAACTTCTTGGCGCGCATCTCGCCGCGGACCAGGGCATAGGCCGCGAGGAAGCCGATGGTCGTGGCGATCACGCAGGCGACGAGCGCGATCAAGGTGCTCGACACCAGGGACTGCCGCCAGCGCGTGTCGCCGAAGAAGATGTCGAACCATTTCAGCGAGAAGGAGCTGGGCGGAAAGCGCAGATAGCCCTCGCCGCTGAACGACAGGACGCAGACGATGACGATCGGCGCCAGCAGGACCAGGCAGGCGAGCGCCACGTAGGTCGAAAGGCCAGGCGAAGCTCCCCGCTCCGGCATCGCTATGTCCCCATCATGCGGCGCACGTCCGTGACGCGGTAATAGATCGCGTAGAGCACGAGCGTCAGCGCCAACAGCAGCAGCGACATGATCGCCGCACTCGGCCAATCGAGCATGATCTCGACCGAGCGCTCGATCAGCATGGCGATCATCACGTCCGACGGCCCGCCCATGAGCGCCGGCGTGATGAAGAAGCCGATGGCCAGGATGAAGACGATCAGGCAGCCCGAGATCGCGCCGTGGGCGCTGAGCGGCAGGTAGACATGGCGAAACGCGTAGGTCCGGCTGGCGCCCAGCGCATGGGCCGCGCGCATATAGCTGGGGTCGATCGCCTTCATGGCGGCATAGAGCGTCAGGATCATGTAGGGCAGCAGGACATAGGTCATGCCGATCAGGATGCCGGTCTTGTTGTAGAGCAACGCCACCGGCGCATCGACGAGGCCGCTGCCGAGCAGGAGCTGGTTGACGATGCCGTTTCGCCCGAGGAGGACCATCCACGAATAGGTCCTGACGATGACGCTCGTGAAGTAGGGAACGATGATGCAGAACAGGACCAGGGTGAAGCGCAGCCGGTCGCTGTGGCAGAGGAAGTAGGCGATCGGATAGCCGGCGAGCAGGGTCAGCAAGGTGACCAGCAGCGCGATCCAGTTGGTGGTGAACATCGCGTTGATGACGGCGCGCGAAGACGCGATCGACATCGCCTGATCGGCGATCTCGGCGAGGCTGCCGATCTCGCGCAGGGTCTCAACGAAGAACCACACCAGCGGCACCGCGAACCCGATCGCGATGAAAACCATGGCCGGGACGATCAGGACGGCGGGGTCGCGCCAGAAATTGGCCAGCGGCATGGTCAACCCGCCAGGATCAGGCCGTCTTCCATCGCCCAACCGAGCGCGATGGCGGTGTCGACGGCCAGCGGCGGCCGGCCGTCGTTCTGGACATCGACCATGACATGCGTCGACGGAGCGGCCTCGACCAAGTAGCGGACGATGTTGCCCAGAAAGGAGACGCGCCGCACGTGCCCTTCGACGCGGTTGCCGCTGCGCTCGCCGGCGCCGGGCAACCGGATCGCGACCCTTTCGGGGCGGACGAACAAGGAGGCGCGACTTCCGACCGTGACGGCGTCGCGTACCCTGGCCAGCAACACCAGGCCGCCGACCCGCAAGGTCGCGCAGTCTCCCTCGAGCCCGTCGATCGTTCCGTCCAGGATATTGGCCTCGCCCAGGAAACGTCCGACGAAGGCGTTGGATGGCCGCTCGTAGACCTCGGACGGCCTGCCGACCTGCTCGATCCGGCCGCGGTTCATGATCGCGATGCGGTCGGACATGTTCATCGCTTCTTCCTGATCGTGCGTCACATAGACAACGGTCATGCCAAGGCGGCGCTGGATCTCCTTGATCTCGACCTGCATGTCGTAGCGCAAGTTCTTGTCGAGGGCGCCCAGCGGCTCGTCCATCAGCACGATGCGCGGCTCGAACACGATGGCGCGGGCGATGGCGACTCTCTGCTGCTGGCCGCCGGACAATTGCCGGGCGAAGCGGTCGGCGAAGGCGCCAAGCTGCACGAGGTCGAGTGCCCAGGTGACCCGTTCGCGGACGGCCGCCTCGGGCTGGCGCCGGGCCCGCAACGGAAAGGCCACGTTTTCGAAGACGTTGAGGTGCGGGAAGATGGCGTAGTTCTGGAAGACCATGCCGAAGCCGCGATGCTGCGGCTGCATCCCCGAGATATCGGCGCCGTCGACGGCGATCGCACCCTCGTCGACACCGGCAAAGCCCGCGATCATCATCAAGGTGGTCGTCTTGCCGGAGCCCGACGGCCCCAGCAGCGAGAAGAATTCGCCGGGCTGGATGGCGAGGCTGACATCGTCGACGACGCGCTCGGCGCCGTACCGCTTGGTCACCCCGCGAAGGTCGATTGCCCCCTTGAGATTGCCGGAGGGTGTTCGGACGTTCATGCCTTGTGGAGATTGACGTGCGCCACGATCTCGACGAGGCAGCCTTCTCCCATGAGCTCCGCGACGATCGTCGCGCGACTGGGATAAGGGTCGTGAAAGAACTCCTTGTAGACCTCGTTCATGCCGGGGAAGTCGGACTTGCGGGTGATGTAGATGATCACCATCGCGACATCGGCGAGACTGCCGCCACCGGCCTCGACGGCCTGCTTCAGGTTCGCCAGCGTCTGGCGCATCTGCACCTTTATGTCGCCCACCGCCGTCTTGCCGGTGGTCTGGTCCCGGGGGACCTGGACGCTGTAGATCATGTTGCCGGACTTGACGGTCCCGTTGACGGGAGCCGGCGATGGCATAAGCCCGGTCTTGACGACTTCGAACATGAGAGTGCGCTTTCCTGAGGTTTTCGGAACGGCGATTGGCCGCTACTGGGCGATCCATTTCGACCAGGCCGCGTTCACCTTCGGCCGGTTCTCCGACCACCAGACGATGTCGCGGACATAGCCCTTGGATTTCGTCCACGGCAGGTTCGCCGCCGGATCGAGCAACTCGGGCGAGGTGGCTGAATAGGACTTCTGATTGACCGGAATGGCCTTGTAGGGCTTCAGCCAGGCGCTTTGGATTTCGGGACTGAGACTGAAATCGATGAAGGCGTAGGCGGCCTCGGCGTTGCGGCTGCCCTTCGGGATGCCATAGGCTTGGCCCAGGACGGCGTTCTGGTTCCATTGCGCGCCGAGCGGCGCGCCCTTGTCGATCGCCACGCCCAGCCGCGTGCTCCAGAGGGCGGCGAGCACCACTTCCTTGTCGGCAAGCATCTGCGCCGACAAGGCGCCGGTATCCCAGAACTTGGTGATGGCAGGCCGCACCCGCGACAGCGACTTGAACGCCCGGTCGATGTCGAGCGGATAAAGCTTGTCCATCGCAACGCCGTCAGCGAGCAGCGCGAATTCGAGGTCCGGCGCGCCGCTCGCCATGTCGGCCAGCGTCCGTGGTCCGGGAAAGGCCTTGATGTCCCAGAACTCGGCCCAGGATTTTGGCTCCTTGCCCTTGGGATAGGCAGCGGTGTGGAAGCCCATCACCATGGCGTAGTTGAAACAGCCGACGAAGGCCTTGTGCTTGACGGTCGCCTCGATGTCGTCCGGGTTCGTCCGCTTGAAGCCCTTCAGGTCGAGCGGCTCGAGCGCGCCCGCCAGATCGAGCTGCAACAGAACATCATCGCCGGTATCGATGAGATCGACTTCCATCTGGCCCGAACGGTGCATGGCCAGCAACTTCGCCACCGTCGCGGGGACGGGAATGATCTCGATGCCCGTCGCCTTGCGGAAGGGCTCATAGACGGTCGGGCCTTTGACCTCGTCGTAGGCACCACCCGGCGTGCGAACCGTGAGCTGCTGGGCGGCATGCGCCCGCCTCGTCCAGAAATAAGGCAGCGCGACCGAAGCGCCCGCCAGGCCCGTCAGCGCCGATCTGCGGCCGAGCCGCCGCCTTGATTTGTCGCTCATTTTTTACCCCCTCGTGCCCCTGATGAAGGTTGTGAGAAAAACCTTGCGCGCACAATACCGCGGCGCGCTCATCCGCGTTAAATCTAGTTATGGCTCATCAGCAAAACTTGTTCCGCACCCATCAAGCCGGCGCATGACGGTCAAGCTCAGATTTCGGCATATCGAGGGCTTCCGGGCGGTCATGCAGACCGGCACCGCGACCGGCGCTGCGTCGCTTCTCAACGTGACCCAGCCCGCCGTCAGCCAGTTGATGACGGAAATGGAGGGCGCGGTCGGCTTCGCCCTGTTCGACCGGCGGGGCGGGCGGCTCGTGCCGACATCCCACGCTGCCTTGCTGTTCGACGAGATTGAGCGTTGCTTCACCGGCCTCGACCACGTCAACGCCTTCTGTGCCCGGCTGCAGAATTCGGATGCGCACGCCATCATCGTCGCAGCGGTGCCGAGCATGGCGTTGACCCTGCTGCCGGTCGCGATCGGCCGCTACATGACCGACGTGGCCAAGGACTTCTTCACCCTGTTCCCCCGCCATTCCAACGAGGCGATCCGGCTGGTCGGCTCCCAGAAAGCGGACATCGGCTTCGGCTCGACCCCGGTGGCCCTGCCCGGCATTCACTGCGAGCCCATCAGCACGCACGAGGCCATCTGCGCGCTGCCGCCGGGCCATCCGCTGGCAGCCAAGCCCAGCATCCATGCCCGCGATCTCCATGGCCAGCCTTTCATCACCATGTCGCGGACGGAAGGCGTGCACGAGCTCGTCGAAGGCATCTTCCACCGGGAAAAGGTCGAGGTTGCGACTGTAGCGGAGTGTTCGATGTCGACGGCCGCCTGTGCCCTGGTCGAGAACGGGGTGGGCGTCACGCTCGTCGAACAGGGCGCCGCAACCCTGTTTGCCGGCCGGCCCGTCGTGCTGAGACGCTTTCTACCCACGGTCCCGGTCACCTTCTATGCCTACTGGGTCGACAAGGTGACGCCGCATTTCCGTCGGAACGCCTTTGTCGAGATCCTCAAGAGGGAAGCGCTCAAGATGGAAGCCGCGCTCGACCTGCAACTCGACGGTCCGGTCGTGCGCACTCGACGCCAGGCAACGCCCCTACCAGATGCGGCCGCGCTCGCAGATATCAGTCACCCCGGCGACTAGAACGGCTCCTTGTAAGGCCGCAGATCGATCTCGTGCGTCCAGGCGCTGCGGTGCTGGCGGTGGAGATGCCAGTAGCTGTCGGCGATCGCCTCGATATTGAGCAGCCCGTCGGCGCCGGCCTTTTCCTTGCGGTCGGGCATGCGCGACAGCAGCCGCTCGCCCTCGATGCCGCCGTCGATGATGGCGTGGGCGACATGGATGCCCTGCGGGCCGAATTCGCGGGCCAGCGACTGCACCAGGAGCCTGAGCCCGCCCTTGGTGGCGTTGAAAGCGGCGAAGCGCGGCCGGCCGCGCAGCGAGCCTGAGGCGCCGGTGAAGATCACCGTGCCGCGACCGAGCGGCGCCAGCCGGCGCGCGGCCTCGCGGCCGAACAGGAAGCCGGCGAAGCAGCCGACCCGCCAGGAATCCTCGAAATGCTGCGCCGTCATCTCGCGGATATCGACGGCGGCGTTGTTGCCCATGTTGAACACAGCCAGGTCGACCGGCGATCCCTCGGCATCGTCGGCCATTGCCTTGTCGAACAGGGCGATCACCTCCGCTTCCTTCGTGCCGTCGACCGTGACCGGCGTCGCCGAGCCGCCGGCAGCGCGGATGGAGTCTGCGACCTTCTCGACCTTGGCTGCCGTCCGGCCGGCTACCAGCACGTGATAGCCCTCTTTCGCAAAGCGGCGACTGGCGGCGGCGCCGAGTCCGCGTTCCGCGCCCACGCCCAGCACGACTGCCTTCTTTTTCGCCATGTCGATCCTCGCAATAACAGGTCGTGCGGAACTTGCGGTGCGAGGTCCGCCTTCGCTACGGTCCGCCCGCATGAAATTACCTCCGTACCCCATGATCGATCTCGATCTTGGCGCTCCCCTCGACCGCCACCGCGCCACCGTCCTGCCGGAATGGATCGACTGGAACGGCCACATGAATGTCGGCTTCTATGTCGTGGCCTTCGACAAGGCGACCGACACGCTGTGCGCCCAGTTCGGCTGCAGCTTCGAATATACGCGCGACCGGATCGGCATGACCTTCGTACTCGAGGCGCATGTCACCTACGACCAGGAGGTCAGGGAGGGCGACGCGCTCCGCATCACCACCCAGATCCTCGATCACGACGCCAAGCGCCTGCATTACATCCACGCC
>WNFD01007809.1_pt1 | contig 10566 bp, 11 predicted proteins | sample 5400491 | NCBI WGS metagenome assembly WNFD01 (sample SAMN13153343, study PRJNA577476) | soil metagenome | isolation source: 120 cm saprolite under Douglas fir tree site 2 hole 2 replicate 2 | place: USA:California | collected 2015-04-18 | reverse complement strand
TTGAAACCGATCATCCGCTGGCATCACGAGCGCTACGATGGGACGGGGTATCCCGATCGCCTGCGCGGCGAGGAAATCCCCGTCGCCGCGCAGATCGTCGGGATCGTGGATGTCCACGATGCCCTCACGACCGAGCGGTCGTACCGGCCGGCGCTGGCGCGCGATGTGGCGCTCGCGGAAATCGAGAAGTGTCGCGCGTGGTGGTCGCCGGCGGTGTACGAGGCCTTCCTGACGTCGCTGGGCTCCGCTACGGCGCCCGCGCTCCGGTCGTTGGATGTTCCGCTGGGAGAGACTATCGAATAGCCGGTCGTAGGAACCCTACCACGCCTCCAATAGTTGTATATACACCTATATTGGCATTCGCCATCCCCTATTGGAGGGTAGCCCGATGACCGCTTCAACCGCCCCCGCCGTATTCACCCCACGTTTGCCTGGGACTGCGGCCGCAGCCGCCGTGGTTTGGTTCATTCTCGCCGTTATCGCCGGAGCAAGCGGCTTTCTGGTCCGCCTGCCGTTCCCGGGAGCTCAGGTCATCATCCTGTCGCTTGTAGCGATCACGCTGTCGGCCGGCCTGGCGAGTGGCAGCCTTCGCGCCTGGATCGACTCGATTCCGCTGCGCGTGCTCGTCGGAGTCAATGCGATCCGCTTCATCGGGATTGCGTTTCTCGTGGTCGCAGCGCAGGGGCAGTTGGATCCAGTGTTAGCGGGGCGCGCGGGGTGGGGCGACATCGCAATCGCGACCAGCGCTATCATCCTGGCCTGGGCTGGGACACCGCGCCTGCTCACACTGCTGTGGAACGCGTTGGGTATGCTCGATCTCGTAGTGGCCGTGGGGACAGCCACCGCGATCGCCCTGAATGGAACGACGCCCGGTGTCACGGCGCTGTTCACCTTGCCGCTCAGTCTCATCCCGACCTTCTTCGTGCCGCTCTTCCTCGCAAACCACGTCTTCATCTTCAGGCGGTTACTCGCCCCCCCCCGTGGCCGCTGAGCGTCTGTCGATCCTCCCGTGCGCCTGCGCGAGCTTGCGGCGCGCAGCGCGCGCGGTGACGAAGAGTTACGCGATGGAGCTGCGTGGCACCGGCCTGAATCCCACGCAGTTCACGCTGTTGCAAGCGCTCGACCGCAGCGGGCCGAGCTCACAACGAGCACTCAGCGAATTCCTGGGGATCGAGAGCACGACGCTGACGCGCACGCTGGCCCCGCTCGAGCGGCGCGGTTGGATTCGCGCCGCCGAGGGCGAGGACCGCCGTCAGATTCGTTGGTCGATTACGACAACGGGTCTGCGCCGGCTCGTCGCCGCGTCGCACGCCTGGAAGCACGCGCAGGCTCAGCTCCGCGAGCGGCTCGGTGCGAGACGGTGGCTTCGCCTGGCGACGGATCTGGCGGCGATCTCGTCCGCCGCGCTTTAGATTCTCGTCCATGTTGACGATCGCGCTCGTTGTGATAGGGCTCGCGCAGGGACGAGACTCCACCCGCGAATCTTATCGCGACGCGAAATTCGGGCTTTTCGTCCACTGGGGTGTCTACAGCCTGCTCGGCCAGGGCGAGTGGGTGATGCAGAATCGCCCGATCGCGGTCCCCGATTACGAATGGCTTGCCTCGACGTTCAATCCTCAAAAGTTCGACGCGCGCGCGTGGGTGTCGCTCGCCAAGGCCGCCGGCATGAAGTACATCACGATCACATCGCGTCATCACGACGGCTTCTCGATGTTCGCGACGCGCGCCACGCGGTACAACATCGTCGACTGGACGTCGTTCAAGCGGGATCCGCTGAAGGAGCTGGCCGACGAGTGCCAGCGGCAGGGCATCAAGCTCTTCTTCTATTACTCGCAGCTCGACTGGCATCATCCGGACTACTGGCCGCGCGGGACGACGGGTCACGGCACCGGCCGGCCCGACGGTGGCGACTGGACTCGCTATCTCGATTTTCTCGACGCGCAGCTCACCGAGCTGCTGACGAACTACGGGCCGATCGGCGGCATCTGGTTCGACGGGATGTGGGATAAGCCCGATGCGGACTGGCGGCTCCCGCAGACCTACGCGCTGATCCATCGGCTCCAGCCTGCGGCGCTCATCGTCCCGAACCATCACAAGGCGCCGTTGCCCGGCGAGGACGTGCAGACATTCGAGCAAGACCTTCCGGGCGCGAACACGGCCGGCTTCAATACGAAGACCATCGGCGGTCTGCCGCTCGAGACCTCGCTCACGATGAACGATTCGTGGGGCTTCAATCTCACTGATCATCATTACAAGTCGACGCGCGAGCTGATCCACTATCTCGTGCGGGCCGCTGGTGTGGGTGCGAACCTGTTGCTCAACATCGGCCCTCGCCCCGACGGCACGATTCCACCGGAGGCCGAGGAGCGGTTGAGAGAGATCGGACGTTGGATGGCGATAAATGGCGGCGCGATATACGGCACGCGCGCGGGCCCGATCCCGCCGCGGAGCTGGGGCGTGACGACCCAGCGCGGCGATACGGTGTTCGTGCATGTGCTCGACTGGAACGACCCGACGCTCGCGCTGCCGTCACTCGGCGCGGGGGGATGGAGGGCAAGCATGTGGCCGGGTGGCGCACTCGTGGCCATGACGCAGTCTGCGAACGGAGTGACGCTAACGCTGGCAGCGGGTGGTGACGCTCCCGATCGTATTGTTGCGCTGACGAAATAACTACCAGGAGATCATGAGTTGCTGTGACGCGCCCGCGTGGGCCTGCCAGTTCGATCAGAAGAAGGCGGTCCGTGACCTCCGGGACTATCGCGAGGGTGGTCCTGCGGCGACGACGCAGGCGCTCATCGGCGCGCTCGTACGCGCGGGCGTGGAGCAGAGCACGTTGCTGGATATCGGCGGCGGCATCGGTGCGATTCAGCTCGAGCTGCTCAAGGCCGGCACGCGCGAGGCGACCAATGTCGATGTTTCGGCGGCCTATCTCGATGTGGCCCGCGAGGAGGCGGCGCGGCAGGGCTTCAGTGCGCGCATCACGTTTCAGCTCGGCGATTTCGTCGATCTCGCGCCGCAGCTTCCCGCGGCCGATATCGTCACACTCGATCGCGTCGTGTGCTGCTACGCCAAGATGGAACCGTTGGTTAGGGCTTCGGCGGAGCGCTGCCGCCGCTTGTACGGCCTGGTCTATCCACGCGACCGGTGGCTCGTGCGCACCGTGATCGGCGTACAGAATTTCTTCCGCAGCCTCTGGCGCAATCCCTTTCGATCGTTTGCTCATTCCGTGGACGCGATGGATGCACTGATCCGTTCTCTCGGATTCACGCTGCGCCAGAGAGTGCGGACGTTCTCGTGGGAGGTTGTGCTATATCAAAAGGAAGGGTAGGGCGTGCGCCCCAACGCCTGGTGACGTCGATCACTCCGATCATGCTGCGAAGCGACTAAACATTTGGCCCCAACACCAGTCAAACCATCGCCCTAATGTCTTTACGAGGTGTGCCAATGCAACGCTATCTACCCATCATCGTCGCCGCGCTCGGCGTGGCGGGATGCGCGCCGGGCTACACGCGCGCGTCGGTGGTCTACGCCGAGCCCGCCCAGTACGTCTATGTCGTGCCGATGGACCGCGTCGTGGTGGTGACGCAGGAAGTGCTCGTCACCCGCGGCTGGACCGTGTATCGCGTGGAGCAGGCGGGCCCGAACCGGATCATCTGGGCGCGCCGCGGCGACGATGAGATCGTCCGCATCTTCGCAAATCCCGAGGGGGAGCGCGTGGTCGTGCGCGGCCTGTGGGAAGCGCGCGGGCGCCGCAAGCACGGTGACAAGGATGAGCGGGGCGACGGCGAGAACGAGCATGAGAATCGTGGCCGCCATCGTGGCTGGGAGTCGCGCGGGCAGCCGCACGATATCATCACGGACATCGACGTGCGGTTGCGGGCGCACTGAGAGGGAAGTAGCTGCCGGCTTTAGGGGCAGGGACACAACCAACTCCGATACTTCTAGGTGAGGTATCGGAGTTTGTTGTTTCTAACCCGGCGCCATTCGAACCACGTCAGCAGAATCACGATCGCGTCCAGGACGGTCAATGCGATCAACCATCCCGACTGCGAGATGAAATAGCGGTAGATCTGATAGACGCCGAAGGCCGCGAACACGCCGATGGCCCAGGGATAGGCCCACAGTTTGCCGCGCAGCAATGCGTACACGAGCAGCGCCTTGATGACGCCATGCGACAGCAGGTAAATGGCTGCGAACAGCTGGTCGTTCGCCGAGAGGGAGTGCGCGGCCTGGCGCAGGTGCGTGGCGATGACGTCGTTGGGGTCTTTGCTCAGCTCGTTGTTGGTGAGTCCGACGATGAATTTCTCGATCGCGCTGGGCGGAAAGGCGAGCAGCAGCGCGCCGCCGACGAGCTCGAGGAGGCCGTTCAGGCCTTTGAGGATGACGCCGACCTCGAATGCGACGTGGAGCTTGGAGCGCGCCATGGCTCCGCTAGCGAGCGCTCAGGTTCCCGAACGTGCGCCGATACGCCTGGGGGGTCAGACCGGTGTGTCGCTTGAAGGTGCGCGTGAAATGACTCTGATCGGCGAAGCCCGCACGGAGCGCGATCGCGCTGATCCCCTCGTCGCCGGTCTCGAGGCGCATGGCCGCCCAATCGAGCCGCAAGCGGCGCAGGTAGGAGCCGATCGGCGCTCCGAACCGGAGGCGAAATGCGCGCGCCAGGTGATCCGGATGCACGCCGGCCACCGCCGCCAGGTCGCGAATGCGGGGAGGATCGAGGAAGCGGTCGTGGAGCTCATCACGGGCGCGAGAGAGCCAGAGCGGTGCACGCCGATCCGTGGTTGGGCTACGGCGGGTGGCGAGGGCGAGCATCTCGAGCACGAGTCCTTCGACCGCCACCGGCGTCGCGCCGTCAGGCGCGCGCAGCTCGCGCGCGATGCGCCACGCAGCCACACACACGGGAGTCTGGGCTGCGTGGTGCACGGCTCCGAACCAGTCACCGCACGGACCCAGCCGCTCGATGGCGGCGGGGTCCGGTTGGATCACCACGACGTGCGCGCCGGCGTGGCCGAGCCGGTTATCGTGCCGCTCTTCCGCGGGCTCCGCGACGGCGCTGTTGGGCTCGCACGCGTAGGCGTGGTGGCCGATCGCGATATCGAACGAACCCTCGAGCATCGTGGCGAACGAGGCCCGCTCGTGCACGTGGGGCGGAAGGTAAGCATGGGCCGGGAAAAAGGCGTCGGTCACCAGGAAGTCGTCGAGCGCCAGCATCGCGGCGCCTGAGGCTCCCATCGTGATTGGGACGAGGGCGGCGGGTGATGCGGACGGAGTCATTCCCAATGTTACGAGGAAGGCCGAAAACCAGCCAACCCGGCGTCACGCGCTTAGACCGGGCTGACTGGTCTCCTGGCTGCCGCCGTCAGTGGCAACCAGAAGTCTTCGGTGTGAACGACGCCATTACGGCCGGATCGTGATGTCGCCGCTGACCACCGGCCAAGTCCGGGCGTTGCCCGCCGCCCACGGCTGCCCCGCGCAATAGTCGGCGGACGTAATGAAACCGCCCGAGCCTTCGAAGCCGACGAACGTAGACCGATCACCGGCGGGATCGTCAAGGACGCGAAACCAGATGTCGCGTCCCTTCTGCTGGATGGCACCCTGCAAATCGGGGTCGGTGGAATTGTTCTCTTTGATCTCCCCGCCGATCCAGGCGTGGTGGTTCACGGGATCGATGGAGAGGCAGGTCACCTTCGCTTCGAAACTCACGGTCAGGCCGCCGCCTTCGTCGGCGTAGATCGAGAATTCGCCCTTTGAGTTCTCGGCATCGATGGAGAAGGAGACGATCAATCCGTTCACGTTGTACTGCCCGGCGCCGGTCACGCCGGAGTCCTCACCCCCTGACCCCCTCTCCGTTCCGGAGAGGGGGAACGCGGACGTGCGTCCCAGTCGCGGATCGGGGACAGGCGCAAAGGGATGTTCGCAGGCGATCACAGTGACACTAGTGAGGACGCCGGCCAGACGAGCAAGTCGCATAGCCATCTCCCTGAGAGGAATAGGGATCAGGTTAGGCGATGCGCCGATGCGCGTCTTGCGCGTGGCCGAGGTCGTCTAGAAGAAAAGCGACATCGAATCGAGGATAAGCCGAAGCCATGCGGCGGCCAATGAAGTCGATCAAACCTGAAGCGCGGTAGCTCGGAGACCATCAGGCTACTGCTGGCGCATTCCGGGGCGTTCGGGCTCCGAGCGACGGAGCGGGATGCAATTTGCGCAGCACGTACACGGAGATCGCCGCCAGACCGAACGCGACGAGGGCGAAAACGAACAGCGCGCCGACTTTCTCGCCCACGCTGCCGGTTGCCAGTCGCGCGATTGGGGTTTGGCCGGCGAGGATGGTGATCGCGCCGAGCAGCGCTGCCCACGAGATCGTCCCCATGCCGATGAGCGGCCATACCTCGAAGCCATCGGGCGACTGTTGCTCGAGGATCGCGAGCTGTTCCTTGCTCACCCAGCGCCGCCAGACCATGCGGGTCAGCGCGTGCGCGAGCCACACGCCCGCGGCGATGAGGGCAATGAGTGTGACACGCTCGAGCGTTTCCGGTTCAAACAGCTTGGCGATCCACCGCGGAATGTAGGTGGCGATCTGGCTCGCGAACGTAAAACTCTGACGCTGAAACAACACGATCCCCAGGGCCAAGCCGATCGTGATGAGCGCGGTCCGCGCGATCTGCAGCCACGACACGCGCCAGCCGGCGCGCCGATCGACGGCGTCCGATTCAGCGGGCAGCGTCCCTACCCAACGGCTGCGCGCGGTTTGAGCGCAGGCGCGGACGACGCGCAGCACGAATTCGTCGCGATTACGCCAATAGAGGGTGTGATCCGCGATGATGGAGCCCTCGTTCCAGATTTCGCGCGACTCGATCCGCTCGTGGTCCTGCGTCAGTGTCGGTCCGGCGGGAACTGGATCGGCGGAGGCGTAGACATCGATCCAGCGCGCGAGGCCCGGCGGATAGCGCACGGTGGTGAGCACGCGCTCCCAGCTCTTCGAGAGGATCGTAAAGATCGAGGCGCCGAGCACCACCAGAGACAGGATCAGCAACAGCACGGGAGCGAATGGGATTTGCAGCGCATCCGCCGACCGATAGAGCGCGAACATGCCGAGCATCCAGAGGATCACGCTGGTCGGGATGCTGGCGCGTTTGGCGTAGGTGGCGAGGCGGGGCGCGCGGGGCTCGAGCAGCCGGGCCAGTTTCAGGCCGACGGCTCCCGCCGCGACGCCGATCAGGCCGAGCACCAGCCACAGAGCCGAGGCAAGCAGGATTTTGCGGGGCGCGACGACGCCCGTGGTGACTTCCAGGGCCAGCCAGGCGGAGGACGCGGCCACGCCCAGCGATCCCCACATCGCCGAGCGCACGGGATCGAAGCCGACCGATTTCGGCAGTCCTTCCGAGCGGCGCAGCATCGAGAGCGGGTTGGTGCCGGCGCCGAATGTGAGCAGCGTATCCGGCTGCTTTGCGGGGGGCTGGTCCATGCCGGCGATGCCGCCGAGGCATTCGACCGACGCGGCGGCGCCTTGCGAGTGCGCGACGACGATGGTGCGGTCGCAGCGCTGCTCGAGTCCTTCGATGCCTTCAAGAATCCTTGTCTTGATGAGGGCGGCGCGCACGGGGCTCTCGACGAAGACGAGGCTGTCGCCCACGGTGGCGGTGAAGAGGCTTTGGGCGCGCAGCAGCGCGACGCGCAGGCCGGGGACAGGGATCAGCCCCACGATGAGTACCGCGGCGAGCGCGAGGATGAGGAACGGCGCGAGCAGCAGGCCGACGAGGAGCTTGAGGAGCGCCAACGTGATGGCGACGCCTTTGGGTGTGTGTCCCGATTGCGCGAGCCAGTAGCGCTGGGCGATGTGACTCGTCAGCGCCCAGGGTAATGCGCGGAAGCTCCAGGAGACGAGCTCGCTGTAGGAGGGAGCGAGGAAGGATTCCGCCCACCATCCTTCCGAGACGAGCCAATGTTCGACTGTGCCGCCGCTCTCGAGCCGCACTCGCGCCGCGGTGCGGTCGCTCGCAACGCCATCCAAGTCCTTGCCGGCGCGCTCGACGGTGGCGTTCACGGCGCCGCCCGTCGCGTGGGCGATCGTTTTCACCAGGACGTCGCCCCAGCGCGTGAGTGTGTCGCCGGCGGGCTGGGTGCCGATGCCGTGGACGAGGAGAATGCCGAGCTGATGTTTCGGAGTCGTCATGCGATTCTCGCTGCGTGGGCCGCGCGAAGCACGATACGAGTATAATCCCGTGATGTCTACTGACGCCCACACTCCTCCACGCCGCGGACGGCTGTTTCGGTTGTTGTGGCCGGTGACGTCCTATCTGGTCACGAACCTGACGGTCACGGTGTTCTGGGTGTTCTTCTTCGTTTTGAACCGGACCACGGTGACGGGCCGCCGGAACGTCGGGACCGAGCGGAACACGCTGTTGCTCTCGAATCACCAATCGATGCTCGACAGCTTTTTGGTTGGCCTGGCGGCGTACTATCCGCGGTCCTTGGTGCAGCCGCGTCTCTTGCCGTGGAATCCCGCGGCGGCCGAGAATTTCTACCGGACGCCGATTCTGGCGTGGCTGGCCGACAACTGGAAGTGCATCTGGGTGCAGCCGGGACGGCGCGACCTGCACGCGCTGCACCGCATGATTCAAGTGCTGCCGAGCGGTGTGATGACGCTCTTCCCGGAGGGCACGCGGACGGGGGATGGTTCGGTGGGGCGGGGGCAGGCGGGGACGGGGCTGCTCATTCTCGCGACGCGGGCGCGCGTGATTCCCGTGACGATCGAGGGGATGCGGGAGGTGCTGCCCATCGGCACGAGCGTCCCGCGAATTTTCAAGCGGATTCGGGTGGCGTATGGGCCGCCGGTGGACTATGCGGACTTTCTCGCGCAGCCGCGCACCCGGGAGACGGCCCAGGCGTTGATCGACCGCGTGATGGCGGCGATTCGGGCCCAGCACGCTGCGCTACGCCTCCCTCTCCGATAGTCCACACTCCCTGTCCCGCCGGGCAGTCCTCACCCCCTGACCCCCTTGCCCGTTGGGTCCTCACCCCCTGTCCCCCTCTCCCTGCGGGAGAGGGGGGACGAAGTCGCTTTCGATCTACTACGCTGCCTGGTTAGACGGCAAGGCGGGCCGCAAGACCGAGATGGCAGCACGTGTCGCGCGGCTCGAGGGGCTGCTGCGCTCACGGTATATGCCGGTCGCGCTCCGCGATCGCCTGAGCGACTGGCTCAAGACTTCCGGGGAAGTCGCGATCAAATAATCAGGGATGCGCGAGGCGCGGTGGGTGGATCATCGCCCGCCGCGCCTCGTTGAATCCCCAGTTGGTTACTTCGTCTTGCGTGTCCCTGAAAATGAGCCGTTCAGGACGCCCCCCTTGGCGTAGTGTGCCTCGTAGGTACCGGTGACAGACTCGCCGTTGAAGTGCCCTACCTCGCGCAACCGCGTCACCGTTTGGCCCGGTCTCAGCACACTGGGAAATCGTCCCGCTTGCAAGACAACGCTGTCACCACCGCTGGCAAGAACCCGAAGTGCAATCGGTTTGCGGCCGGCGAACGATAGCGTCCATCTCTTGCCATTAGCCGACACTCTGATCACGGAAGCGACCCCGCTATCAGTCTTGACCTCCCAGGTGCCCGCGAGGTCGGAGCGTTTGATGCCGCCAGCCGGTGCGGCCGGAGGGTTCTGAGCGCTGGCCACGGTGGCGTAGGCGGCCGCGAGAACTAGGCCAGAGAGCAAGAGAGGGCGCACGGTGTGCTCCTGAGATAAGTGTGGCGGCAAACATGATCCAAGGTGGCGGCAGTGTCCACCACCTTAACCTCTTCTCGCAGCGGAGTGACCGGAGTCACGAGAGGTCGGGCCGCGGGGCTCCCTCAGCCTTGCGGCAACCGGCTGATGTCTCGTATCCTGAGCTAACCTCACCGCAGCACCCGGGCGCCCGGATACGGAGGACCGTGAGACGATCTCCCCGGCTGGCACCAGCGCCCGTGCCGAAGCCGATCCACATCCTGCTCGCTGACGACCACTGGGTGGTCCGTGCCGGCCTGCACGCGTTGCTCGATCGCCAAGCCAACCTGCGTGTGGTGGGCGAGGCGGCGACCGGGGAGGAGGCGGTTAAGCAGACCCGGGCCCTGAAGCCGGACGTCGTGCTGATGGACCTCGTCATGCCGGGCATCGGGGGTCTCGAGGCCGTGCGCCGCATCGCTGCCCTCCACGACGGCACGAAGATTCTCGTGCTCAGCGGCTATCTCCAAGAGGATAGGCTGCTGGACGTGCTCGCGGCGGGCGCCAGCGGCTTCGTGAACAAGGGGAGCCCGGCTGAGAACCTCACGCAAGCGATCCGCACCGTCGCGCAGAACGAAGTCTTCCTCGACCCGAGCGCCGCCCAGGTGCTGGTCGAGCACCAGAAGCAGCCGCGTGCGAAGGGGATCGGCGCCGTGGCCCGGCTCAGTGTGCGGGAGCGCGAAGTCCTGGGCCTCACCGCGGAGGGGCATACCTCGACCGAAATCGGCAAGCTGCTGCGTCTCAGCCCGAAGAGCGTCGACACTTACCGCGCCCGCGTCATGGACAAGCTGGGCCTGAAGCACCGCTCCGAGCT
>WNFD01007808.1_pt1 | contig 10566 bp, 9 predicted proteins | sample 5400491 | NCBI WGS metagenome assembly WNFD01 (sample SAMN13153343, study PRJNA577476) | soil metagenome | isolation source: 120 cm saprolite under Douglas fir tree site 2 hole 2 replicate 2 | place: USA:California | collected 2015-04-18 | reverse complement strand
GAGGAGGAAGCCATGCATCGGGATGTGATCATCTTCGATACCACGTTGCGTGACGGCGAGCAGGCACCGGGAAACGCCATGACCCCGGACAGCAAGCTGCGCCTGGCCCGGCAGCTCGACGCGCTGGGTGTGGACGTGATCGAAGCCGGCTTCCCCGCGGCCTCGCAGGGCGACCTTCGCGGTGTTCGGGACATCGCCGAAGCGGTCAGACGTCCCGTCATCGCGGCGCTCGCGCGCTGCCACGACCGCGATATCGATCTCGCCGCTGAGGCGCTGCAGCCTGCGCAGCACAAACGGATCCACGTCTTCATCGCGACCTCCGACATCCACCTCGAGCACAAGCTCAAGATCGACCGCGAGGCATGCCTCGCGCGGGCGCGCGCGTCGGTGCGGCGGGCGCGCGGCCATGCCGCCGACGTCGAATTCTCAGCGGAAGACGCAACACGTACCGATACGGATTTCCTGTGTCGCGTGGTGGCTGCCGCCATCGCTGAGGGCGCGACCACCATCAATCTGCCGGATACGGTCGGATACACGACGCCCGCGGAGTACGCCGCGTTGTTCCGGACCGTGCGCGAGCGCGTGCCCGAGACGCGAGACATCGTCCTGAGCGCGCACTGCCATGACGATCTCGGCCTCGCGGTCGCGAACTCGCTGGCTGCGATCGAGGCGGGCGCCGGTCAGGTAGAGTGTACGATCAACGGCATCGGTGAACGGGCCGGCAATGCGGCGCTCGAGGAGATCGTCATGGCGGGGCGCGTGCGGCCGCAGGTCATTTCATTCAGCTGCCAGGTGAATCCGCGCGAGATCATGCGAACCAGTCGGATGGTGTCGCATGAAATCGGCGTGTTTCCGCAGCCCAACAAAGCCATCGTGGGCCGGAACGCGTTCGCCCACGAGGCGGGCATCCATCAGCACGGCGTGCTCCAGAATGGCCTTACGTACGAGATCATCCCGCCGGAAATGGTCGGAGCCGGCGGCTCGAGCATCGTGCTCGGCAAACACTCCGGGCGTCACGCGCTCGAGCGCCGCTATCGGGAGTTGGGATACGAGCTCGACTCGAATGCGCTCGAGGCGCTCTACACCGAGTTCACCGAGCTGGCGGACAAGAAGCGCCACATCCTCGACGAAGATCTGCTGACGCTGCTGCACGACGGATTCCATCGCGCGCCCGAGGTCTACCATCTCGCGGAGTTGCGCGTCAGTTGCGGGACCGAGCCGGCGACCGCAAAAGTGCGCGTTGCTGGACCCGGATTCGGGGAGCGTACCGCCACAGCGACCGGCAATGGTCCGATCGCCGCCGCGTTCGCGGCCATCGGTGAAGCAGTCGGCCGCAGCATCGAGGTACTCGATTTGTCCGTGAAGGCGGTGACACCCGGCCGCGACAGCCTTGGCCGGGTGCTCCTGCAGGTGCGGATCGACGGGAAATCGCTGACCGGGCACGGCGCCTCCACCGACATCGTCGACGCTAGCGCACGCGCGCTGGTGCACGCGTTGAACAAAGTAGACCACGCCGACGGACTCGAAGCGGCGGCGTTGGGCAGCAGTTACTTCTGGGGAGTGTAGGCACTCATGAGCGGATTACTGACGGGCGGTGAGATTCTCTGCCGGACCCTGCTGGACGCGGGCGTCGATGTGTTGTTCGGCTATCCCGGCGGGGCGATCATGCCGTTCTACGACGCGCTCCACGGGCATCCCGGGCTGCGGCATATCCTCGTCCGCCACGAGCAGGCAGCGGCCCACGCCGCGGACGGCTACGCGCGCGCGAGCAATCGCGTAGGCGTCTGCGTGGCGACTTCCGGTCCCGGTGCAACCAACCTCGTCACGGGACTCGCGACGGCGCACATGGACGGCTCGCCCGTCCTCGCGATCACCGGTCAGGTGTCGCGTCCCATGCTCGGACGCGATGCATTTCAGGAAACCGACGTCGTCGGTGTGACGGCGCCGGTCACGAAGCACAACGCGCTGGTCCGTGACGTCGCCGAGCTTGCGGATGTGGTGCGCGAGGCGATGGCGATTGCCGTCGAGGGTCGGCCTGGCCCCGTGCTCGTGGATGTCCCGAAGGACGTCCAGAACCAGAAAGCCGAGTACGAGCCTCGCGCGATCCGTCCCGCGAGGGCGCCTCGCGAAGCCGGGCGGCCGTTGAATGACGACGCACTCCGCGCGATCGCCCGCCTGATCGCGTCCGCGGAACGGCCGCTGATGATGATCGGCCGGGGCATCATCGTGAGCGGCGCGTACGCCGAGGTGCGGGCGCTTGCCGAGCGCGCGGGCATGCCGGTGATCACAACCCTCCTTGGCATCAGCGCCTTCCCACAGGCGCACGCGTTGCACCTCGGCATGCCGGGGATGCACGGTGAGGTTCACGTCAACAAGGCAATTCAGGCGGCCGATGTGATCGTCGGCATTGGTCTGCGCTTCGACGACCGTGTTACGGGCAATACCGCGACGTTTGCACCGCGTGCGAAGATCGTGCACATCGACATCGACGCCGCTGCAATCGGCCGCAACGTGCCGATTGCCGTGGGAATTGCCGGAGACGCGAAGGCGGTGGTCGGCCGGCTGCTCACGTTCGTTGAGCCGCGCGACTGCCCACGCTGGAAGGAAGAGATCCGCGGACTCATGCGCTCGCGCGAAGAGGTCTTCTCCGGCGGGCTCACTCCCGAGACGATCCTTTCGGCGCTCGCAGAAGTGACCGGCGGACGAACGACGATCGTGTCGGACGTGGGTCAACATCAGATGTGGGTCGCGCAGCGCTATCCCTTCCAGCGACCCAACTCGCACATCACTTCGGGCGGTCTCGGCGCCATGGGGTTCGCGGTGCCGGCGGCGATGGGCGTGCATCTCGCGCGTCCGGACGAGCCGGTGTGGGCGATTTCTGGCGACGGCGGATTTCAGATGAACATGGCTGAAATTGCGACCATGATTCAGGAAGGGCTCGTCGTGAAGCTCGCGATCTTCAACAACGGTTATCTCGGCATGGTGCGGCAGTGGCAGCAATTCTTCCACGGCGGCCGCTACGCCAGCACGCCCATCTGGAGTCCCGATTACGTCAAGCTGGCAGCCGCATACGGCATTCCGGGGTGGCGTATCAAGAGCGCCGGCGAGATCGAAGACGTGCTGCGGCGGGCGAACCAGTCGGCCGGTCCCGCGCTCGTCGAGCTGGTGATCGAGCAGGAGGCCAATGTCTTTCCGATGATCGTGCCCGGCGGCTCGCTCTCGGAGCCGCTGGAAGCGGCGCCCGTATGAAGCAGGCCCGTACGGTGACCGTGCGGCTCGAGGAAGAGCTGCTCACGCTCGGCCGGGCGTGCGGCGTGCTGCGCCGGCATAACATGCCGATCCGCGACTTCGCAGTGGTCTCCAACGGTCAGCCGGGGACGTGGAAGCTCTCGTGCGTGATCGAAGCGGAGGACGCCGCGCTGAAGGGGCTCGTCCTGCAAATCAACAACGTGATCGGCGTCCGCGAGACGACGGTCACTCCCAGTTTCCTTTCGGAGGTTTCATGAGCTCATCGGTGCGCGTCTACTACGACGCGGACGCCGATCGCGCGCGTTTGCGCGACCGCGTCTTCGCAATCATCGGGTACGGCAGTCAGGGACACGCGCACGCGCAGAACCTGCGCGACAGCGGAGCGCGAGTGATCGTCGGGCTGCGTCCCGGAGGCGAATCGTGGGCGCGCGCGGCCGCCGATGGACTCGAAGTGCGCTCCGTCGCCGACGCTGCGCGGGCGGGCGATGTGATCATGATGCTCGTCCCCGATCAAGAGCAGCGCGCCGTCTACGAGACCGCGGTCGCCCCCGCACTCGGCCCAGGCAAGACGCTGATGTTTGCGCACGGGTTCAACATTCATTTCGGCGAAATCGTGCCGCCGGCCGCCGTCGACGTATCAATGATCGCGCCGAAGTCTCCCGGCCATCTGGTTCGCAGCGAGTACCAGGCTGGGCGCGGCGTGCCCGCACTGGTCGCGGTGCATCAGGACGCCAGCGGCTCGGCCTTGCCGAACGCGCTCGCGTACGCGGCCGGGATCGGGTGCGCGCGTGCCGGCGTCATCGGCACCTCGTTCGCCGAGGAGACGGAGACCGATTTGTTCGGGGAGCAGGCGGTACTATGTGGCGGTGTCACCGCGCTCGTGCAGGCGGGCTTCGAGACGCTCACTGAGGCGGGCTACGCGCCGGAGATGGCCTACTTCGAGTGTCTGCACGAGCTGAAGCTCATCGTGGATCTGATCTACCGCGGCGGTCTCGGCTTCATGCGTCACTCCATCAGCAACACCGCCGAATACGGTGACCTCACACGCGGCGATCGCGTGATCAGTCCGGCGGTGCGGGCGGAGATGCGCCGGCTGCTCGCCGACATCCGCAGCGGTGCGTTCGCGCGGGAGTGGATCGCCGAGTGCCGCGCCGGCGCTCCCCGCTTCGCCGAGCTGCGACGCGCGGCCCAGCAGCATCCGATCGAGAAGGTCGGCGCCGAGCTCCGGGCGATGATGCCATGGACGGAAGAGGGGAAGGCGCGGCGCGCAAAGGCGAAGCCTGCGCGTGAGCCCGAGACGGAGCGCGCTCGGGCGTGACGGAGGTGGCTGCTCGAACGCTGTTCGACCGGATCTGGGATGCGCACGTCGTCCAGCAGCTTGCGGACGGTGTGGCGTTGCTCTACGTGGATCTGCATCTCGTGCACGAAGTCACGTCGCCGCAAGCGTTCGCCGGCCTGCGAGCGGCCGGCCGGTCGGTGCGGCGTCCGGAGCGCACGCTGGCGACGGTCGATCACAACGTTCCGACCGGCGATCGCTCGCTGCCCATCGACGATCCCGTCGCCGCGCGCCAGCTCGACGCGCTCGGCACCAACGCGCGCGAGTTCGGGATCGAGCTGTTCGATCTCGCGTCACCGAATCAGGGCATCGTGCACGTCATCGCCCCTGAGCTCGGCGCGACGCAGCCGGGCATGTTGATCGTGTGCGGCGACTCGCATACGTCGACACACGGCGCCTTCGGCGCCTTCGCGTTGGGGCTTGGCACCAGTGAAGTCGAGCACGTGCTCGCGACGCAGTGTCTCGTGCTGGCGAAGCCGCGCAATCTCGAAGCGCATTTCACGGGGGTGCGCGCCGCGGGCGTTTCGGCCAAGGACTTGATCTTGGCGTTGATCGGGCGCATCGGGACCGCGGGCGCCGCCGGACACGTCATCGAGTACACCGGGGAGGCGATCCGCGCGCTGTCGATGGAAGAGCGGATGACGGTCTGCAACATGTCGATCGAGGCCGGCGCCCGCGCGGGCATGGTCGCGCCGGACGAGACGACGTTTGATTACCTGAGTGGGCGTCCGCGAGCGCCGGCTGGCGCGGCGTGGGACCGCGCTGTCGCGCGCTGGCGCGCATTGCGCGCCGATGCCGCCGCGTCCTACGACACGCGCGTGACGATCGATGCATCGAGTGTCGGCCCGCAGGTGACGTGGGGTACGCACCCCGGGATGGTCGCCGACATCACGGGCCGTGTGCCGAACCCCGCCGACCTGCCGACCGATCACGAGCGCCGCGCCGCTGCGCGCGCGCTCGAGTACATGGGACTGACTCCCGGGACGCCGCTCGAAGGGATTCCGATCGATCGCGTGTTCGTGGGATCGTGCACCAATGCTCGCATCGAGGATCTCCGCGCGGCGGCCAGCATAGTGCGTGGCTTGCATGTCGCTCCGCGCGTGCGGGCGATGGTCGTTCCCGGGTCACAGCGCGTCAAACGGGAAGCGGAGCGGGAAGGATTGGATCGTGTGTTCCGCGAAGCCGGCTTCGAGTGGCGGAACGCTGGCTGTTCGATGTGCCTTGGTATGAATGCCGACGTGCTGGGTGTCGGGGAACGCTGCGCCGCCACTTCCAATCGCAATTTCGAGGGGCGCCAGGGACGCGGCGGCCGCACGCATCTCATGAGTCCCACGATGGCTGCCGCGGCCGCGATCGCCGGCCAGCTCGTCGATGTGCGCGCGTGGCGCCGCGCCGAGGTCGCGTGATGGAGCCGTTCGTGCGTCACCGGGGAAAAGCGGCCGCGCTGCCACGCCAGGACGTGGACACCGATCAGATCATCCCGAAGCAGTTTCTGCGGGGCCTCGAGCGCACCGGTCTTGGCGCCAGCCTGTTTTTCGACTGGCGCGCGCAGCCGGGGTTCGAGCTCAATGATCCCGCGACCGAGGGCGCGTCGATCCTGATCACCGGATCGAACTTCGGTTGCGGCTCGTCGCGTGAACATGCCGTCTGGGCACTCGCGGAATACGGCTTCCGCGCGATCATCGCGCCGTCCTTCGCGGACATCTTTTTCGCCAACTGTTGCCGCAATGGCGTCGTGCCGGTCCAGCTGCGCCCGGCCCAGGTCGACACGCTCATGCAGCGAGCGCAGCGCGCGACGGTCGGGGGGGGGCACGGCTACGAAGTCGTCGTCGATCTCGCGGAGCTGTCGGTGTCGGACGACAGCGGGTTTACGGAGCGGTTCGCGTTCGACGCCTATCGCCGCGAGCTCCTGCTGCGCGGCCTCGACGAGATCGACCGTACCCTGCTCGAGGAGCCGCGCATCGCCGAGTATGAGAGGCTGCATTCATGAAACGATTCTCCATCGCTGTTCTTCCCGGCGACGGCATCGGGCCTGAGGTCATCGCGCAGGCAGTGCGCGTCCTCGAGGCCGTTGGTGAGCGCTTCGATCTCTGCTTCGATTTCGCGACGTATCCCATCGGCGCGGCGGGCGTCGCGGCGGCCAACGATCCATTGCCGGCCGTGACGCGCAACGCCGTCGTCCACAGCGACGCAGTGTTGCTCGGCGCTGTCGGCGATCCCGCGCTGGATGGCGCGCCACGTGCGCTGCGGCCCGAGACGGGCTTGCTCGCGTTGCGGAAGCTCTTGAAGGTCTATGCCAACCTGCGGCCGGTTGCGATGCGACCAGCCTTGCTCGCTACTTCGCCGCTCAAGGCCGACCGGTTGCAGGGCGTCGATCTGCTCGTCGTGCGCGAGCTGACGGGCGGGCTTTATTACGGTGAGCCGCGTGGCCGTAATGGAGCGAGTGCGGTGAACACGCTCGTGTACACGACTGCCGAAATCGAGCGGGTGGCGCGCGTGGCGTTCATTGCCGCGCGCGAGCGGAAGAAACTCGTCACGTCCGTCGACAAGGCGAACGTGCTCGAGGTGTCCCAGCTCTGGCGCGAAACCGTCACGAAGATCGCGCGCGATTACCCGGACGTGCGGCTCGAGCACGCGTACGTGGACACTGCGGCGATGCGCCTAGTTGCCGAGCCGGCAACGCTGGATGTCGTGCTGACGGAGAACATGTTCGGAGACATTCTCAGCGATGAAGCGGCGGTCCTCGCTGGTTCGCTGGGTCTTCTGCCATCGGCATCACTCGGTCCGGGGCCGGGCTTGTTCGAGCCCGTCCACGGCTCGGCACCCCCGCTGGCGGGTCGCGACGTCGCCAATCCGATCGGGGCCATCGCCACCGCCGGGCTCCTGCTCCGTCACGGCCTGAGGCTCGCGGAACCGGCCGATGCCGTAGAGGACGCCATCGCCGCGGCGCTCGACGCGGGCACGCGTACGCGCGACATCGCGCTGCCGGGCGAGCCGTCCATCGGCACAGCGGAGATGGGTGACCGGATTGTGGAATACGTCTGTAGCGAAGCCGTCGAGGGACTCGCGTGAGCGACAATTTTCGCAGCCGTGCCGTGACGGAAGGGCTCGAGCGCGCCCCCAATCGCGCCATGTTGCGCGCCGTCGGATTCCGGGACGGCGACTTCACCAAACCCATCGTCGGCGTCGCGAGCGCTTACAGCACGATTACCCCGTGCAACTCGGGGCTCAACCGGCTCGCGGACCGTGCCGTGGCGGCACTGCGGAAGGGCGGCACGATGCCGCAGACGTTCGGCACGATCACCGTCAGCGACGGCATCTCGATGGGCACGGAGGGCATGCGCTACTCGCTGGTCTCGCGTGAAGTGATCGCCGATTCGATCGAGACGGCGTGTGCCGCGCAACGGATGGACGGCCTCCTGGCGATCGGCGGCTGCGATAAGAACATGCCGGGCGCGATGATCGCGATCGCCCGGCTCGACATCCCGGCGGTGTTTGTCTACGGTGGCACGATCAAGCCCGGTCATTACGCGGGTCATGACCTGACGGTCGTCAGCGTGTTCGAAGCAGTCGGCGCGTTCGGGGCCGGCCGAATGGCCGCCGACGAGCTCGGGGAAATCGAACGGCGTGCTTGTCCCGGGGCGGGTTCGTGTGGCGGGATGTTCACCGCGAACACGATGTCCGCCGCCATCGAAGCGATGGGCATGAGCCTGCCTTTCTCGTCAACGATGGCCGCGGAAGATCCTGAGACCGCCGACAGTGCCGCCCGATCTGCGGATGTCCTGATCGACGCGATCAAGCAGCGGCGGTTGCCACGACAGATCCTGACGCGGCAGGCGTTCGAGAATGCCATCGCCGTGGTCATGGCGCTGGGTGGATCCACTAACGCGGTCCTGCATCTCCTCGCCATCGCACGGGCCGCCGAGGTGCCGCTCTCGCTCCGCGATTTCGAAGCGGCGCGCGACCGGGTCCCGGTGCTGTGCGACCTCAAGCCGTCCGGGCGGTTCGTCACGACCGATCTGCATCGCGCCGGCGGCATTCCGCAGGTCATGCGGATTCTGCTCGACCACAGCGCGCTGCGCGGCGACGCCGTCACTATAGAAGGAAAGACGGTCGCAGAGGTCCTGAAGGACGTGTCATCCCGCCCACCAATCGATCAGGAAGTGATTCGTCCCTGGGACCGTCCGATTGCCGAGCGTGGGCACATCGTGATCCTGCGTGGCAACCTGGCGCCCGAAGGCGCCGTCGCCAAGGTGAGCGGACACGCGCACATGAGCATCACGGGACCAGCGCGCGTGTTCGACTCGGAGGAAGCGTGTCTCGCGGCGATTCTCGCCGGGGAAATTCACGCCGGCAGTGTCATCGTGATCCGCTACGAGGGGCCGAAGGGTGGTCCGGGCATGCGTGAAATGCTGGCGCCGACTGCGGCGCTCGTCGGCGCCGGATTGGGAGATTCGGTCGGGTTGATCACTGATGGACGGTTCTCAGGCGGGACGCACGGACTGGTGGTCGGTCACGTCGCTCCTGAAGCGGCGGTGGGCGGACCGCTCGCCCTGGTGGAAGAGGGCGATGCGATTACGATCGATGCCGATCGTCGGGAGCTGAGTATGAACGTCTCCCAGAGCGACCAGGAGCGTCGCCGCGCGCGGTGGACGCCGCCCCCGCCGCGGTACAAGTCCGGCGTCCTGGCCAAGTACACCCGCCTAGTCTCCAGCAGCAGCCTCGGCGCCGTCACGGACGCATGATGCGCGTCGCCATCCAGGGAGAAGCAGGCTCCTTCAGCCATGCGGCGGCACTGGAAACGCTCGGGGCGGCGCTGCGCCTCGTGGCGTGCGGCACGTTTGAAGAATTGTTTCGCGCCGTCGAGACAGCGGCCGCCGATCGTGGGATCGTACCGATCGAGAACACGCTCGCGGGGTCTGTGCACCAGAACTACGACCTGCTCAGTGAGCACGCACTGCACGTCGTGGCCGAGACCGAGCTCCGCATCCGGCATTGCCTGATCGCGCGGCGCGATACGCCGCTGAACAAGATCGTACGCGTTGCCTCGCATCCGGTCGCCCTAGCGCAATGCCGCCGGTTTTTCGTTGAACACCCCAACCTGGTCGCCGTCCCCGCGTACGATACCGCGGGAAGTGTGCGCGATCTCATGACGAGGAAGGGCGAGGCCGATGCGGCGATTGCGTCTGCCTTAGCGGCGGAGCTGTACGATGCTGCTGTACTAGCGGAGGGATTGGAAGACCACGCCGAGAACTACACCCGTTTTCTTGTGGTGGCCCGCGACCCGGCTCCAGCGGCAACAGCGTCGAAGGTTTCGTTGATGTTCACGCTGACGGACGGACCGGGTGTGTTGCATCGAGCACTTGGTGTGTTTGCGAGCCGTGGACTCGATCTGACGAAAATCGAGTCGCGGCCGTTGCCGGGGCGGCCGTGGGAGTATCTCTTCTATCTCGATGTAATTGGCGATCCGCGGGGGACGCTCGCGGAGGCGTTGGATGAACTGCGGACGTTTGCACCTGTGCTTCGCCTGCTCGGTGCCTATCCGGGAAGGTGATGCGCCAGCCGCGACTCGAACGCGGGACCTTCGGCTCCGGAGGCCGACGCTCGATCCAGCTGAGCTACTGGCGCAAATCGGGGCGAGTGGATTTGAACCACCGACCTCCTGGTCCCGAACCAGGCGCGCTAACCGGACTGCGCTACGCCCCGTCTCGCTCTATCCTACATGCGCCCAGGAGGACTCGAACCCCCAGCCTCTTGATCCGTAGTCAAGCGCTCTATCCAGTTGAGCTATGGGCGCGCATGGGCGGTACTAGACTCGAACTAGTGACCTCCACGATGTCAACGTGGCGCTCTAACCAACTGAGCTAACCGCCCGAACGACCAGACGGGTAGACGACGAGACGGGTAGACGGGCAACGGTTCGGAGTGTGTAGTGTGTAGAGGCTGTCGCCTCCACCCTACGAACCGCTCGACGTCTACCC
>WNFD01008247.1_pt1 | contig 10567 bp, 9 predicted proteins | sample 5400491 | NCBI WGS metagenome assembly WNFD01 (sample SAMN13153343, study PRJNA577476) | soil metagenome | isolation source: 120 cm saprolite under Douglas fir tree site 2 hole 2 replicate 2 | place: USA:California | collected 2015-04-18 | reverse complement strand
CGACGCCAGACCGGTGGCGCGCCAGCTTCAGAACCTGGGAATGCAGGTTTATGGGGCCCAGTCGCCGACCGGCTATTCCATGAGAGCCGAGGCCTGGGTAAGCTCTTCGGCGCTCCTGGGACGAATGAATTTTGCAATGCGGCTGGCTTCGGGCAAGATAAACGGCGTCGCGGTCCCACCCGTACAGGTGCCCGGAGCGGGAGGAGTCTTCGGGCCCGAACAAGCGCTAGTTTCGCTTGAAACCACCCTGCTAGCAGGCGATGTATCGAAGCAGACCCGTGAGACGATCGCGGCGCAGTTGAATGACCCGCTTGCAGGCGATTTATCGAAGCAGACCCATGAAACTATCGCGGCGCAGTTGAATGACCCGAAAATCAGTCAACGCCGTTTGGGCGATCCAGCGCGGCCGCCGGACGTCTCCGCGATCGAAGGACTGCTGCTGGGATCGCCGGAATTTCAGAGGAGATAGAGCTTGTGCTAGGTGCGTGGCGGATGGTAGATGCCGGCTAGAAGCGAACAGCTAGGAGCTAAAGGCTTTTTATGATTAACCGTCGAATCTTTCTTCGTAATAGCGCGATCACCTTGGTTGGAACGGCAGCGGTGCCGGCGTTTCTGCGGCGTGCCGCTTTCGGCGCTGAAGCGCCCGGCCTGCGCACCAAACGGCTGGTGGTTATTTTCCAGCGCGGCGCGGCGGACGGTCTGAACATCGTGGTTCCGCACGGCGAGCCTACGTACTACGCCATGCGGCCCTCGATCAGTATTCCGCGCAGTTCGGTACTTGATCTCGATGGATTCTTTGGCCTGCACCCTTCTATGGCGGCATTGCAGCCGCTTTGGAGCCAAAAACATCTGGCGATCGTTCACGCCGCGGGGTCGCCCGATCCTACGCGTTCGCACTTCGATGCGCAGGACTTTATGGAATCGGGCACGCCAGGGTTGAAAGCAACCGAGGACGGCTGGTTGAACCGCAGTCTGCATTCCCTTCCTGCACCCGATTCCGCATTCCGCGCCGTGGCCATGGGACCGATGCTGCCCAGAATCCTCGCCGGTCACGAACCCGCACTGGCCATTAACAGTCTGAGCGACTTTGGAATCGGTGGCCGAAGCCCCAACCAGTCTTCGGTCCAGAATTCTTTTGAGGCCATGTATGCCGGATCGGTGGACGCGGTCCTGCATGGCAGCGCACAAGAAACATTCGACGCGGTGAAAATGCTGAAAGCGGCAAACCCCGCGCAATATACGCCATCTGCGGGAGCAAATTACCCGCGAGGCCGGTTTGGCGACAGTCTGAAGCAACTCGCCCAGTTGATCAAAGCCAATCTGGGGGTGCAAGTTGCGTTTGCGGACATCGGCGGCTGGGACCACCACGTAAATGAAGGCAGCACCGAAGGCCAGATCGCAAACGTGCTGCGCGACTTTTCGCAATCTTTGGCTGGATTCTGGACCGACCTTGGCGATCTGGCGGAAGATACGATTGTTGTGACCATGTCTGAATTCGGGCGAACCGTGCGTGAGAATGGTAATCGCGGCACCGATCACGGGCACGCAAATGTCATGTTCGTGATGGGCGGACCAGTCAAGGGAGGAAAAGTCTATGGCCGATGGCCAGGGCTGGAATCGTCACAACTCTACGAAGGCCGCGATTTGGCGGTGACAACCGACTTCAGATTCGTGCTGGGAGAAGCAGTGCGCCAGCACTTGGGAAACAGAGACTTGAGCGATGTGTTCCCAGGATTCGACGACCGTCCAGAGAAGTTCCTACGCTACCTGAGTTAAGAAATTGTTACTTCTTTTCTGGGGAAACGCCGCCTCAAGGCGGTAACTAACTCGCGGTCCAGCTTGGCAGAAATCATCTCTATCGGCGAGAACCCGCGACGCCACGCCAACCACAGCGTAATCCCGAGCAACACAACTGTGATCACGATATTGGGCCACGCATTCAACTGCCATTGTCCTTGCCACGTCAGTTGTAGCGTTGAAGAAAACGGCTTCAGGTACGGAATCGGCCATTGATATCCATCCGGACCGCGCGCGCCGAGTAAGTCTTCGGCGAGGTGCAGATGAAAACTTAGCAGGGCAAGCAGGCCGGTCTTCCATCTCTGGGTTGCAAGCACAAATGCCACGCCGGCTATAACCAATGCAAACGCGAGCGTGTGCAAGGAATGGTGATAGAGGGAAAACCAGAGCAGCGGATGCGAAGAGTTGCGAGTAAGCAGTTCTGGAATGATGCCGAGGCCATCCAAGTCAGGCGCCACCGATGCCAGGGTGACAATGGCGCGATCTCTCGGCTTCAACTTGGCACAGTTGGCGAAGACCCATCCGGTGAGGAAATGCGTGACCGGGCTCATGGGCTTCGGCTGGTTTCTAGACTTCTACCATCACATCGCCGTTTTCAATCTTGATGTTATACACGGAGAGCTTTGATTTGGGGTCGTGTGCCACCTCACCGGTCTTGGGATCGTACTCCCAGCCGTGCCATGGGCAGACGACTTTGTTGCCTTCAATGTAACCTTGGCCGAGCGGGCCTCCCATGTGCAGGCAGACGTTGTCCATGGCCGAGATCACGCCGTTTACGTTGGCGACGCAGATGGTCTTATCGCCTAGTTCAAACTCTTTGGCTTCGCCCTCGGCGGGCAGTTCAGATTGGTTGGTCAGTTTGATGTAAGGCATGGGTTCGTGCTGGGGTTTTAGTCTAGGGGCGCTGGAGTTGGGTGTCAATTTGTAATTAGTAAGAGACTATTGGACTCGGCTGGTCGCATGATTCGCAGGACGGGATGGCCATCAACATCTTGCAAAGGAAAAAGACTAAATGGGTTTCAGGCCGGCTGCGCTAGTTTAACTTGATTCTGATGTTTGACTCCGCTCAAGAACCCGCCCAGATGAACTGTGAGCCTGAGAAACACTCCTAGTAACTCGATCGCTATGCAGCAAAGATTGGGAATAAAATGCGTAGTCGGACAGTCTTACCAGAAGGGCCAGGACAATCAGTGGTGTTACAGCCGCACGAAAGAAGTCGGTTTGAGCAGTTGGTGGTTCCACATCTGGATGGCGCGGTCAACCTGGCACGATGGTTGTTGAGGAACCGCACCGATGCCGAAGATGTGGCGCAGGAGGCTATGCTGCGGGCTTACCGCTTCTTTGATCAGTTTCGCGGTGGGGATGCGCGGGCGTGGTTGCTGCAGATTGTGAGAACCAGTTGTTATACCTGGCTGGAGAAAAACCGCGCAATGGAACTGATGACCGAATTCGATGAGGAGTTACACGTGAGGCCGTCAGCGAATCCTGAAACTCTGGCTACACAAGCGGACGAGCGTGGGAGGCTGATGCGGGCGCTGGAATCACTTTCGCCGCGCTTCCGGGAAGTGCTTGTCTTACGCGAACTGGAAGGCTGCTCGTACAAGGAAATTGCGGAGATTACAGGGATTCCAATGGGCACGGTGATGTCAACGCTATCCAGAGCCCGCGAGCGATTGCAACGCACACTTACCGCCGCAGCAACGAAGGAGGCATCGTGACTTGTGAACTGACGCAAACGACGCTTCATTGCTATCACGACGGAGAGCTTGATGCCGTGCGCGCCGCGGAATTCGAACGGCATCTGGAGCACTGCGGCGACTGCCGTGCCTCCCTGGAAGAAATGGGGGCATTGCGAAATCGTCTGCGGCAGAATGATCTCTATGAACGCAGTTCGCTTCAGCTTCGACAGAAGATTGAAAAACAGCTCGGCCTGGCACGACCGGAGCCACGAGTCGCTGCGCGGGCGGGATCCCTGCGATGGCTGCTGGTGCCCGCGTTTGCCGTGGCGATTGTCGCGATCATCGCAGCCTTGGCGCGATTTCCAATTCAGCCACGGGTGTTGGCGACAGCCACCGCGTCCGAGCTAATTGACGCTCACGTACGCTCGCTGCAGCCGGGACACTTGACCGATGTGCTCTCGACGGACCAGCACACGGTCAAGCCGTGGTTTGATGGCAAACTGGACTTCATCCCGCCGGTCAACGATTACGCTGCGCAAGGATTCTCGCTGGTCGGCGGCCGGCTGGATGTTTTGAATGGGCACAGCGTCGCGGCGTTGGTCTATGCGCGGCGGAAACACACGATCAACCTCTTCGTCTGGCCAGCGCGTCCGGGGGAAGCTGCTCTTTATGGCTGGGGCGCGCGCGAGGGCTACAACTGGGGGATCTGGCAGGCAGGGGACATGAGCTTCTGTCTGGTGTCTGACGCGGGCCAGTCCGATCTTCGCGAGCTGCAACAACTGATCCATCCTTGATGGTTCTCTTTATGAGAAGCTAGATTGCAGATGGGTCAACCTGCAGCCTCGTCTATCCCACAGCAACGGAACGTGGCGCCATTTCTCCACTGGTGGACCGGCGCACGCAAGTCCCTCTTCTGGATTGTCGCGATTGCCTTTGCATTCCGCTTCGGCTACATCCTGCTCGATCACACATATAAGTTCAAAACCCTGGATAACAATTTCAGTTTTGGCTGGGAGATGGGGCGCATTGGGCGCGCCATCGCTAACGGCCGGGGATTCGCTGACCCATTCGAAGGACAAACCGGCCCGACTGCCTGGGAGCCTCCGCTCTATCCCTATCTGATCGCAGGCGTTTTCAAACTGGCGGGAGTTTATACCCACGCTTCGGCGCTGATTCTGCTCAGTATTAACAGTCTTTGTTCTGCACTCACTTGTGTTCCTATTTTTCTCATCGCCAGAAAGTGCTTTAACGAAAAGGTTGCGGTCTGGGCTTCCTGGATGTGGGCCCTGTTGCCTTTCGCTATGTTCTGGTGTACTCGCGCGGTGTGGGAAACCAGCCTCGCTGCCTTGCTCCTAGCGGTGATTTTCTGGCTTGCACTCGAGGTGGAGGAACTGACGGGTGTGAAACCGTGGATTGTGTTCGGCCTGCTCTGGGGAGTCGCGGCGCTGACTAACACTTCCCTGCTCTCGTTTCTGCCTGCATCGGGACTATGGGCCTGGTATCGCTGCTGGAAGAAAGGCAAGTCATCGCTGGCTGGAGTAGCTCTGGCCTCACTGTTTTTTTCCGCCGCGATCACGCCCTGGCTGGTCCGCGATTACGAAACCTTTGGCAAGTTCATTTTTATACGATCGAACTTCGGGGCTGAGCTTCGGCTGGGCAATGGCCCCGGGGCGGACGGGACATGGATGTTCTACGTGCATCCTTCACAAAATCTGACTGAGATGCGCCGCTATCAGCGGATGGGTGAGATTGCCTACATTGCGGAGCGCAAGCGCGAAGCCCTGGAGTTTATTCGCGCCGACTACGAGCGCTTTACCTGGATCAGCATCAAGCGCTTCGTCTACTACTGGGGCGGGCTGCCGCGGTCTTCTGAAATTCCAGCGTTGGCGCCGTTCAAGAATTCCATATTTCTCGCGTCTTCGGTGCTGGGATTCTGGGGGCTGGGACGGGCGTTGCGGAGGCGCCAGCCGGGAGCCTGGTTGTTTCTGTGGCTAATTCTGTCTTATGCCACAATCTATTATTTCGTTTTTCCCCATCCCCGCTACCGGCACCCCATTGAGCCGGAGCTGGGGATTCTGATCGTCTATGTGATTTCAGAAGCGGAGATGCGAAGGCCAAAACCCCGCCCCCTCGCCACCTAACCATTTTCCCGGGCGTCCGTCTAATTGGCATACCGAGGAGGAAATATGGAACGAACCCACCGCTTTGCAACCTGGATTGGCGCTCTGCTGGGAGTCTTTCTTGCGGTGCTGTTGAATGTCGCACTGGCCCGCGGCTCCGACGACAACGCGGTCGTCACCGAGGAATTTCACCATACTTACCCCTTGAGCGCTAGTGGGCGAATCGAGCTTGCGAACATCAACGGCGCGGTCCACGTCGCCGCCTGGGATCAGAACGAGGTAAAGCTGGACGCGGTGAAGCGCGCCGACAATGAAGAGCACCTGAAGGATGCGGAGATTCGGGTTGAGGCACGAGCAGATTCTGTTTCGATCGAGACCCACTATCGTGAACTGGGGGCGGGATGGCATGGCGACCACTACCGCTCAACCGAAGTCGAATACACACTCACCGTGCCGCGCAACGCCCGGCTCGACGAAATCAAGCTGATCAACGGCAGCCTGGATGTTACCGGCGTGACCGGTGAGGTGCATGCGTCGTGCATTAATGGAAAACTGACGGCGCACGGGCTTTCTGCGCGAGTCAAGCTGGCAACCATCAATGGGCCGCTGGACGCAAACTTTGATCGTCTGCCGGCGGCTTCGGTTGAGCTTTCCTCGATTAACGGCCCGGTGGAGTTGACCATGCCTTCCGATGCCAAGGCCAGCATTGAAGCGACGACCCTACACGGTGTGATTGACAACGACTTTGGGCTGCGTACCAACGACCACCGCTTCGTGGGCCACGACATGCGCGGAGAACTAGGCGGCGGGGGCGCTGAGATCAGGCTGAACAACATCAACGGCCCCATTCACGTGCATCATGCTAAGGATGGACACGCGCTCAGCCCGGCGCGGGATATGGGCGACCGCCACTCGGGCGACAGCATTTAGACTGACGCCGGCTGTGCGATTGTCGCCAGTGCCGTGGCAAATGCGGACACAGCCCGGTCAATCTGCTCTTGAGTGATGATGAGAGGCGGCTGAAAGCGGACCACATTTCCATAAACTCCGCCCACGCCGACCAGGACACCCTGACGCAACAAGGCGTCGCGCACAGCTTCGGCTTCGGAGTTGGCAGGGGTAAGTTTCTCGTCTCGCACTAGTTCGACGCCGATCATCAAGCCTAGTCCGCGGACTTCTCCGATCAGCGGACTATGCTTCTGGATCTCGCGCAGCTTCTGCATCGCGTATTCGCCGTTCTCAGCGGCACGCGCCGGCAGATCCTCATCCTGCAGGAATTGGATATTGGCCAACGCGGCGGCGCAGGAAACTGGGTTTCCACCGAACGTAGAAAGATGATCACCGGGTTTGTAAGTGGCTGCGATTTCGGGACGCGTGGTGAAGGCGCTGAGGGGGAATCCGTCGGCGATGCCCTTGGCAGTGACCAGAATGTCAGGCTCGACGCCATAGTGCTCAATGGCAAACATCTTTCCGGTGCGGCCAAAGCCGGTTTGTACTTCATCGGCGATGAACAGTATTCCGTGTTGGTCGAGGACTTTCTTGATTTCGCAGAAATAGCTCTTGGGAGGAACGACGATTCCACCCTCACCCAGCACTGGCTCGGCGATGAATGCGGCGACATCACCAGAGGTTTCGAATCGAATCACGTCGTCGAGGCACTTCGCGCAATGGCGGGCACAGTGTCCGGGATCGTTGGGCCAAAGCGAACGATAGGCATAGGGCGAAGGAGCGAAGGAAACGCCGGGGGCGTATGGGCCACCGCGCTTCTTTCGACTCTGATTGCCCGTGATGCTCAAGGTTCCCCAGGTGCGTCCGTGAAAGCTGCCGTGCAGGGCTATAAATTCGTGCTTGCCGGTGTAGAGGCGGGCAAGCTTCATTGCGCCCTCGATGGCTTCCGCGCCGCCATTGCCAAAAAATGTCTTAGTCAATCCGCGCGGAGCAACCTGCGCAATTTTTTCCGCGAGGTCGGCGACCGGTTGCACATGGTAGAGGTATGAGCAGCAGTGGATCAGCTTGTCCATTTGCGCTTTGGCGGAGGCGATCACGCGCGGATTGTTGTGACCGGCGTTGACGACGGAGATTCCGGAGAAGCAGTCCAGATACTCGCGTCCATTTGCGTCCCAAACGCTGGTCCCGCTGGCACGATCAATCACAATGGGGGCGACCGACTTCACGAAGCCGGTCATTACGTAGTCTTTGTATTTTTGGATCGTGTCAATCATGCTTCTCTCTCTCGTCCCTTGATGTACTGCGGAGCCGTCGTGAGAACTCCCTAAAATGGCAGCGGTGATGCAATCGCCGGAGGGGTCCTTCGACTCCATCTGGTTTTCACGCTTCGCTTGAAAACCAGACTCCGCTCAGGATGACCATTCAAAACTTGCGCGAGTGTTCTGCGGCCCAGCGCTCTACTACTACTTTCTTCTCGGTGTAGAACTCGACGGCATCGCGGCCCTGGCCGTGCTGGACTCCGAAGAAGCTGTCTTTCCATCCGCTGAACGGGAAATAGGCCATGGGCGCGGCTACGCCGATATTGATGCCAATATTCCCCGCCGGCGCCTCGTAGCGAAAACGCCGGGCTGCTGCTCCGCTCGAGGTGAAGAGCGAAGCCTGATTTCCGTAAGCGCTACGTTCTAGAAACGCGAGGGCGTCATCGAGGCTATCGGCGTGGACCAAGCTCAGCACGGGCCCAAAAATCTCGGTATCGGCAAGATTACTTTTTGCGGGCATGGCATCCAGCACCGTCGGATTTACGAAGTTCCCTTCTCCGCCGCCGGGAATGTTTGCGCCTCGACCGTCGAGCAGAAGTTTGGCGCCTTGCTTCTCGCCCTCGCCAATCAGAGACTCGACCCGCGCTTTACTTTGGCGCGTGATCACGGGGCCCATCTGTATCCCTTCGTCGAGTCCGTTGCCGACCCGCAAAGCAGCTGCGGCTTCGGTGATGAAATCGCGAAACACTTTCTGCGCTTCTCCAACGGTCACTGCAACCGAGACAGCCAAGCAGCGCTGCCCGGCGCAGCCGAACGCGCTGTCGCTGATAATCTGCGTCGCCATTTTCATATCTGCGTCGGGTAGGACTATGACGTGATTCTTCGCGCCTCCCTGGCATTGGGCGCGCTTGCCATTAGCTCCGGCGCGGGCGTAAATGTACTTCGCCACTGGAGTCGAGCCGACAAAGCTGATGGCTCTAACTTTGGGATGGTCAAGGAGCGTGTCCACCGCAGCTTTGCCGCCGTTAACCAGGTTTACCACGCCCTTCGGCAATCCGGCTTGCTCGAGCAGTTCGAACGCGCGGCGCATGGTCAAAGGCACACGCTCGGAGGGCTTCAGAATGAAAGTATTTCCGCACGCAATCGCGTAGGGCAGAAACCAGAACGGAATCATGCCAGGAAAATTAAATGGAGTGATCGCGGCGACCACGCCGAGTGGCTGGCGAATCATGGTCTCATCAATGCCGCGGGCGACATCCTCCAAGTTGTAACCTTGCATCATCATGGGAATGCCGCAGGCGACTTCGACGTTTTCGATGGCGCGGCGCAGTTCGGCCTTGGCTTCGGCGAATGTCTTGCCGTTTTCTTGTGTGATGATGCGCGCCAGTTCGGCTTGATGATCTTCGAGAAGGGCCTTCAGCTTAAACAATGGCTGAATGCGGTCTTCGGGGGGAGTCTGTCGCCAGCCTGGATAGGCAGCAAATGCAGCACCGATCGCCCGGGTCACTTCCGCGTTGGCGGATAGAGGAACCTGGGCCAAGACCTCGCCAGTTGCGGGATTGACGACATCCTGCCACTCGGTGGCGTTAGAGTCCTGCCATTGCCCGTTGATGTAGTTTGGAACCTTCGTTAGCGGCGGAGCTGCAACCGTCATCACGCAATGCCTTCCGGATCGTTAAGAGTCAAACGTAACGTCACTTTGTAACCACCTCAGCGACGGCTGGATGCGCAGAGCAAACTGAAGCCAGCGCGCTTTCCAAAACATCCAGGCCTTCATCCATCTGGTCGTCCGTGATCACCAGCGGAACCAGCAACCGAATCACATTGCCGTACGTGCCTGCGGTGATGGTGATCAAGCCGTGCTCATAACAGTATTGTGAAACTCGCTTGGTTTCATCGGGCGCCGGTTCGCGCGTGTCGCGCGATTTCACCAGCTCAATCGCTCGCATGGCGCCAAGCCCGCGAACGTCGCCAATGATGTCAAAACGCGTCTTCCATTCCTGCGCGCGTTTCTGGAACTGTTCGCCGACAGAATCGGCCCGCGCCAGAAGATCACCGCGCTCAAACACGTCCAATATCGCGTTGGCCGCAGCGCAGGAGAGCGGATTGCCAGCAAAGGTCCCGCCTAGGCCCCCTACCCCCGGAGCATCCATGATTTCGGAGCGGCCGGTTACCGCCGCGAGCGGCAAGCCTCCGCCAAGAGACTTTGCCGTCACGAGAATATCCGGTTCAATTCCATAATGTTCGCAGGCAAACATTTTTCCTGTGCGGCCAAAGCCGCTCTGCACTTCATCGGCGATGAACAGGATGCCGTGCTTGCGGCAAATCTCCATCACGATGCCGAAGAATTCGGGGGGAGGAGCAACGAAGCCACCTTCACCAAGAACCGGCTCCACAATCACGGCCGCGACGTCTTCAGAAGCGACGACACGTCGGAACGTGTCTTCCAAATGACGCGCGCAGAACACATCGCACGATGGATATGTGAGCGAATACGAGCAGCGGTAGCAGTACGCGAACGGAATGCGGTAAACCTCACCCGGGAATGGAGTAAATCCAGCCTTGTAAGGATGGGTTTTGCTGGTCAGGGCCAGCGCCATCATGGTGCGGCCATGGAATGCATCTTCGAAGGCGATCACGCCTGAGCGCCCGGTGTGGGCGCGCGCGATTTTGATTGCGTTCTCTACGGCCTCAGCGCCTGAATTTAGAAAGAAGGTTTTCTTACGGAAATCGCCGGGCGTAACCTCGTTCATGCGTTCCGCCA
>WNFD01007806.1_pt1 | contig 10567 bp, 10 predicted proteins | sample 5400491 | NCBI WGS metagenome assembly WNFD01 (sample SAMN13153343, study PRJNA577476) | soil metagenome | isolation source: 120 cm saprolite under Douglas fir tree site 2 hole 2 replicate 2 | place: USA:California | collected 2015-04-18 | reverse complement strand
GCCGCGTCGACCCCGGCGCCGGGCGGGGCGCGCTGCCCGCACTGGCGCAGCGTCGCCTCGAGCGCGCCGAGGCAATGCAGCAAATTCTCCTTGCGGCAGACATAGCCCATCGTGCCGATCCGCCAGATCCGCCCCTTGAGCGGCCCGAAGGACGAGCCGATCTCAATGCCGAAATCCTCGAGCATCAAGCGGCGCACCGCCTCGCCGTCGACGCCGCCGGGAATGATTACGCCGGTGACGTTCGGCATCTTATGGGCCTGATCGCCGAAGAGATCGAGGCCCATCGCGGTCAAGCCTGCGGTGAGGGCGGCGCTCGCTGTCCGGTGGCGCGCAAAGCACTGGTCCAGCCCCTCGGCGAGCACGATGCGGGCGCATTCGTGCGCGGCGTAGAGCATCGAGGTCGCTTCGGTGTGGTGGTTGAGCCGGCTCTCGCTCCAGTAATCCATCAGCATGGCGAGGTCGAAATAGTTCGATTGGATCGGCACGCCGTTACCGGCGACGTAATCGGCCGGGCGGATGCCGGCCTCGACATGCTTGCGGGTACTGATGATGTCGACGACGCGCTGATTGAAGGTGATCGGCGACGAGCCCGGCGGGCCGGAAAGGCATTTCTGCAGCCCGGCCGAGGCCGCGTCGATCTGCCAGCGATCGACCGGCAGGTCCATGCCGCCGAGGGTTGCGGTGGCGTCGACATAGTGGATGACGTCGTGGCGCCGGCAGATCGCGCCGAGCGCGTCGAGCGGCTGCGCCATCGTTGTCGAGGTGTCGCCCTGGCAGATCGTCAGCACGCGCGGCCGGTGCCGGCGGATGGCGGCCTCAATCTGGTCGGCTGCGAACACAGTGCCCCATTCCGTCTCGATCGAGGAGACCTCGCCGTGGCAGCGTCGGGCGATCTCGCAAAGGAGATGCCCGAAGCGGCCGAAGATCGGCACTAGCACGCGATCACCGGGTGAGATCAGCGAGACGAGAATGGCCTCGATGCCGGCGCGCGCCGTGCCGTCGACGAGGAAGGTCCATCGGTTTTCCGTCTGGTAAAGCCGGCGGTAGATCGCCATCACCTCGTTCATATAGGCGGTGAAAGCAGGGTCGAATTGGCCGAGCAGCGGCATCGACAGGGCGCGCAGCACGCGCGGATCGCAGGTGATCGGGCCCGGCCCCATGAGGAGTCGAGGCGGCGGGTTGAGCTCACCGATCTCGCCTGTCATTGAGGCATCGTCCCACGGCAACCGTTCGGCCGGCAACCATCCCTGATGACTTCGCCCCTTCGATCCCGCAAGATTGCCACCAGGGAGGATGCCATAACGATGCGCGAATTCGGCAGTTTCGATTACATCGTCGTCGGTGCTGGCTCGGCCGGCTGCGTGCTGGCCAACCGGCTGACCGCATCGGGGCGTCACCGCGTTCTCCTCGTCGAGGCGGGGCCGACGGATCGCAACCCATGGATCCATATTCCGATCGGCTACGCCAAGCTGTTCACGAACGCGAAGGTCAACTGGCTCTACCAGACCGAACCCGAAGCGGAGCTCAACAACCGACAGATCATCCAGCCGCGTGGCAAGGTGCTCGGCGGCTCGAGCTCGATCAACGGCCTCGTCTATATCCGTGGCCAGAAGGAGGATTTCGATCTCTGGCGCCAGCTCGGCAATGTCGGCTGGAGCTGGGACGACGTGCTGCCCTATTTCAAAAAGGCGGAAGCGCAGCAGCAGCGCGGCGCCGACGATTTTCACGGCTGCGACGGCCCGTTGTCGGTGTCCGACCAGAGCGAGACGCACGAGCTGTGCGATGCGTTTATCAAGGCCGGCCAGCAGGTCGGCATTCCACGCAACGACGATTTCAACGGCGCGAGCCAGGAGGGTATCGGCTATTTCCAGATGACGTCCCGCAACGGCCTGCGCTGCAGTACCGCCGTCGGCTATCTGCGGCCGGCACGCAAGCGCGCGAATTTGACCGTCGTCACCGATGCGCTGACCACTCGCATCCTGTTCGACGGCGATGCGGCGAGCGGCATCGCCTTCATCCGCAACGGCGAGACGATGATCGCGCGCGCCGCGGGCGAGGTGATTCTCGCCTCGGGGGCGATCAACTCGCCGCAGCTGCTCCAGCTTTCCGGCGTCGGGCCGGCGTCGCTGCTGCGCGGCCTCGGCATCGAAGTGGTGCGCGACATGCCGGCAGTCGGTGCCCATCTGCAGGACCATTTCCAGACCCGCATGGTCTTCCGCTGCACCAAGAAGATCACCATCAACGACATCATGGCGAGCCCGCTGCGCCAGGTCGGCATGGGGCTCAAATATGCCCTCCGGCGCAAGGGGCCGCTGACAGTCAGCGCCGGTTACGCCGGTGCCTTCCTGCGCACCGATCCGCGTCTCGCGACGCCCGATGTCCAGGTCCATTTCCTCAATTTCAGCACCACCAAGATGGGCGAGAAGCTGCACCCGTTCTCCGCCTTCACGGCCTCGATCTGCCAGCTCCGCCCGGAGAGCCGCGGCACGGTGACGATCAAGAGCGCCGATCCCGGTGCGGCGCCGGCGATTCGCGTCAACTACCTGGCGACCGAGACCGACCGCCGGACGATGGTCGCGGGCATGCGCCTGCTGCGCAAGATCTCGCAGGCGCCGGCGATGGCGGAATTGATCGAATCCGAGCTGGAGCCGGGCCCTTCATGCCAATCCGATGCCGACTGGCTCGCCTTTTGCCGCGAGCGCGGCGGCACGATCTACCACCCGACCTGCACCTGCAAGATGGGCGACGAAGCGAGTTCGGTGGTCGATGCGCGGCTGCGTGTCCACGGGGTCGGACGCCTGCGCGTCGTCGACGGTTCGGTGATGCCGAACGTCGTCTCCGGCAACACCAATGCGGCGATCATCATGATCGCCGAGAAGGGTGCGGAGATGATCCTCGATGACGCGGCGACCGCGTCGGCAATAGCGCCGGTGCGACAATATGCGTGACAGGCGAGAGCCATGGCGGTATCGTTGAAATACGTCTGACATATCAGTTGATGCGAGGCACGCCATGCCGAAGATGCTGAGCCGCGACCAGATCGCGCAATATCGCGAGCAGGGCTTCGTCTCGCCGATCCGGGTGATGTCGGCCGAGGCGGCGGCGGAGTACCGACGCAGACTCGAGGCGTTCGAGGCGAGTGCCGGCGGGCCGCTCGGTGGCGATCTCCGGCACAAATCGCATCTCCTCTTCACCTGGCTCTCCGAGCTCATTCGCCACGACAAGATCCTCGATGCGGTGGAGGATCTCTACGGTCCCGATCTCCTTTGCTGGTCGACCAATTTCTTCATCAAGGAGAAGGCCAACCCGGCCTTCGTCTCGTGGCACCAGGATTCGACCTATTGGGGCCTCAGCCGGCCTGATGTAGTGAGCGCCTGGGTCGCCTTCACGCCGGCCAATGCCGGCAACGGCGCGATGCAGGTCATTCCGGGAACGCACTACATCGCTCAGATCCCGCATCGCGACACCTTTGCCAAGCACAATCTGCTGACCCGCGGTCAGGAAGTCGCGGTCGAGGTCGACCGGAGCAAGGCGGTGACCATCGCCCTCGAGCCCGGCGAGATGTCGCTCCACCATGTCCGCCTCGTGCACGGCTCGCCGCCGAACACTTCGAACGACCGGCGTATCGGTTTCGCCATCCGCTACGTGCCGACCTCGGTCAGCCAGATCGCCGGTACCGACAGCGCAACGCTGGTGCGCGGCACCGACCGCTTCGGTCATTTCGATCTCGAGCCGCGCCCGGCGCGCGATCTCGATCCCACGCTGGTCGCCCTTCACAAGCAAATCACCGAGCGCAACGCCAAGATTCTCTACCGCGGCACCGAGGTGCGGAGCTTCAACGATCCGCGCGCGGTCGGCCTCAGATGAAGCTCGCTATCTCTAGGGTTCCATCAATGAAAATCTATGAAGGCGCGCGGAGCCTTGATGGCGCCATCGTCACCGTGGACGGCAAACCACTGCCGCCGCGTCTCGACTTGCGCAATTTTTCCAAGGCCGGGTTCGAATGGACCTATGAAGGGGCCGGCCCGGCGCAGCTCGCCCTGGCGCTGCTTGCCGATCATCTTGCTGATGATCAGGCGGCGCTTCGCCTCCACGAGCGCTTCATGCGCGAAATCGTCGCCAATCTCGACAATGCCTGGCGCCTGACCTCGGCGGATATCGACGCGGCCCTCGGATGAGCGGAGCAACGCGCTCGAAGCGGCGGCCGAGTGCGCAGGCAGCGTCCACATCACCGGACGACACCCTCACCGACCGCGCCTATCGCGCCATCGAGGAGCAGATCGTAACGCTCAAGCTGCCACCCGGGACGGTGATTTCCGAGGCGGTGCTCAGCAAGCGGCTCAGGATCGGCCGCACCCCGATCCGCGAGGCGATCCAGCGTTTGGCGCGTGAACGCCTCATGGTCATCATGCCGCGCCGCGGAATCATGGTCTCGGAAGTCAACATCCGGACGCAGCTTCGACTCCTCGAAGTGCGCCGGGAGCTTGAGCGGCTGATCGCACGCGGCGCGGCGCGGCGGGCCACCGCCGCCGAGCGCACGGCCTTCGCCGCGATTGCGACTGGAATGGAGGAAGCCGGGCGCAAGAACGATGACACGATCTTCATGCGCCTCGACCGGGAGTTCAATCTGCTCGGCCTCGAAGCGGCGCGCAACGAGTTCATTTCCGGCGCCATGGTCCTCATGCAGGGCCTGTCGCGCCGCTTCTGGTACATTCATTACAAGGAGGCGGCGGATCTGCCGCTCGCCGCGCGCCTCCACGCCGATATCGCGCGGGCGATCGCCGCCGCCGATCAGGACAGCGCGGCGAAGGCTTCGGACCGCCTGATGGACTATATCGAGGCCTTCACCCGCGCGACGCTGTCCGAGAGTTAGCGCTTGCGGCAACTGATATATTAGATGTATGTTAGTCGTCCGGTCGATGATGGGAGGCGACGCCATGATGACGAAGCGGCAGGCGGCGTTCCGCGCAGATTACCGGACGCGCATCTCGCCATGGTACAGCGGCTGGCTCCACGTCTTGGTCGTCTACGCCATCGGCGTCGCGGCGCTGGCTTATTCAATCCCGCACATCCACCGGCCGAGCTGGGCGGAACGGTCGGTGGTGCCCATCGTCTTTCTCGCCAGCAACCTCTTCGAGTGGTGGATTCACCGCTACGTCATGCACCGGCCGGTCACCGGCTTCATGGGCATCTACCGCCGCCACACGCTGGCGCATCACCAGTTCTTCACCGACGCCGTACCGACGCTCGACGACAGCCGAGATTTCCGCATCACCTTCTTCCCGCCTTACGCCCTCGTCACCTTCATCGCCCTCTCGGTACCGCCGGCCCTCGCTCTCGGCACCCTTTGGTCGGCAAATGCCGGGCTTCTGCTAATCTGCACGACGGTTGGCATATATCTCAATTACGAGTTCTTCCACTGGGGCTGCCACGTCAAGGACGACCGGTTCATCGGCCATATCCCGTTCATGAACACGATCCGCCGCCATCACATTGCCCACCACAACCAGGCGATCATGATGGAGAAGAATTTCAATCTGACCTACCCGATCGCCGATTGGCTGTTCGCCACCACCGACCTCGATCGCGGCCTTCTCGGCCATGTCTTCAACGGCTACGATTCCCGGCACGTGCGTACCGATCTGAAGAAGACCCGGGCCGGCGCCGACGAACCCGGAATCGCCGCGGTGCAGGCATGAGCGCGATCGGCAAGGCGGGGGCTACGCCGACGCGGCTCAAGCGCTCGCGCGCCTCGCTGGTCGGCGGCATCGCGACCGGGGTCGGCGTCTTCATCCTCGCCCTGCTGCTGGCCGGCGACACCAGCGTCACGACGGTCGCGATCGGCCTTGCGCTCGCCATCGCCGTCACCGTCTGGGTCCGCCTCGCCGACCTCTGACCGAGGTTATTTGACTGCGATGAATCGGAAGCTGCCTTTCACCACCTGCTGAAAGCGGAACTTGCAGTCGAGGATGTCGCCGATCTCATTGAAGTCGCAGGGGCCGCTGGCGCCCTCGTAGTTGATGTCCTGACCCTTGGCGAGCAACGCCAGGCCCTCGACGGCGGTGTAGACTTTCGTGCCGTCGCCCTGCGAGATCTTGCGAACGTTGTCGCGCAGTGCTGTCCCGGTCGCCTCTTTCGCCTTGGCGATGGTCAGGCTGACGAGGCTGATCCAATCGGTCGCCTGGCATTGGTAGGAGTCGGGCTCGCCACCGAGCCGTTTGGCCGCCGCGGCAAAGGCGGGCGAATCGGTGTCGGCCGAAGGTTGCACGATATAGGTCCCTTCGGTCACCTCTTGCGGCAGCGATTCCAGCACTTTCTGCGTGATCGCATAGGATTGCGCGAATTTCGCGCCTTCGTAGCCCGCCTTGTAGAGATCCTTGAGCACCACCGTCTCGTCGGGCGAATAGCCGTTGAGGTAGATCATGTCGGGCTTGGTCTTGAGCGCCTGATCGACCTCGGAGCGATAGCTCGTCTTGTCCTTGTCGTAGATCGCGAAGCCGACGAGCTCGGCGCCGCCCGCCTTGAGCACTTCGGCGAGGCGGTCATGCGTCGGCACCGTGAAGGGCGCCTGGATGGATAGGGCGAAGACGCGCTTCATGCCGAGACCGAGGATGAATTTGGCGTGGTTGGTCGCCTGCAGGAAATTGTTCGGCTGGGTGCGGATGAGATAGCCCTGATGCGGCAGCTTGGTGATGGTGTCGGCGCCCGAGACGGTGGTGAGGAACGTCTTGCTCTCCCAGCACAAAGGCGCCACCGCCGTCGTCACCGCCGAGGCCCAGGTCCCCATGATGACCGGCACGCGGTCGACGTCGATGAGCTTGCGCGCCGCCTTCACCGCAGCGTCGGGATTGGTCTGGTCGTCCTCGATGATGAACTCGATCTGCCGGCCGAGCAGGCCGCCCGCCGCGTTGACCTCCTTGGCGACCGCCTGCATGCCGGCCAGCATGCGCGGCCCGTCGGCCGAGCCGGCGCCGGTCAGCGGCGTCAGGACGCCGAGGCGGAGCGGCGCACCCTGCGCACGCAACGTCGCCGGCGCCAAGGCCGTTGCGGCAAGCGCGCCGGCGCCCGTGATGATGGTGCGGCGAGTCGGTTTTGGCGTCGTCATCGCGGACTCCTCTTCAGCGGCGGGCGCGCTGGCGCAGCAGCAGGTTCGAGGCGAGCGTCAGGATCAGCGTCGCCGCCATCAGGATAAAGGCGAGGGCGCTGCCGAGCGGCCAGTTCGATTGCTGGGAAATCTGGTCGTAGACGAGCGGCGCCATCATCTGAAAGCGCGGCCCGCCGAGCAGCACCGGCGTCGCGTAGGCGTTCATCGCCAGGATGAAGCATAGAATCGTGCCGGCGGCGATGCCGGGCAGCGACAGCGGCAGGGTAACGCGGCGAAAGGCACGCAACGGTCCGGCCCCCATGCCGAGCGCGGCTTCCTCAAGCGTTTCCGGGATGCCTTCGATGACGCTTTGCAGGGTCAGCACCATGAAGGGCAAGTTGAACGCCGTGATGCCGATGATGACGGCGGTCGTCGTGTACATGATGTCGAGCGGCTCCGCGACGATGCCGAGCCAGACGAGGAGGGCGTTCAGGGCTCCCTGATGGCCGAAGACGACGATCCAGCCGGCGGCGCGGACCGCGTTGCCGACGAAGAGCGGCATGACCACCAGCATGATCATCAGGGATTTGTAGTGCGACTTGCTGCGCGCCAGGAGATAGGCAGTGGGATAGCCGAGCAGGAGGCAGAACAACGTGCTCGAGATCGCCACCTCGATGGTGACCAGCATGACCTTGCTGTAGTAGGGGTCGGCGAAGAACTTGACGTAGTTCTCCAGCGTCAGCGCCTCGACCATGAACTGGCCGGGAACGAAGCGGTTGAAGCTGTAACGCAGCAGGAGAAGCAGCGGCAGCACGAGCACGAGGACGACCATCGCCGAGGCCGGCCCGATGAGGAAGGCAGCGGTGAGCGCGGCGGGACGGGCGCGGGCTTCGCTCATGTCATGGGCGGTGGTGGTCTCAATTGAGCCGTCATGCCCGGACTTGATCCGGGCATCCACGTCTTCCCGCGTCGATCGGCACAACGTGGATGGCCGGGTCAAGCCCGGCCATGACGACGAATAAACAGCTCTCAGCCCGGCGCATTCCGTTCAGCTCTTGAACTCCTTGTCCCACCACTCCTTGAGCTGCGAGTCGTTCTTGGCGAGGTAGTCGTAGTCCTGCACCAGCATCGTCTCCTCCTCGGCCGCGGTGAAGCCGATGCGCTGGGCCAGCTCGCCGGTCGCCTTGAGGTTGTCGACGGTCGGGTTGTTGCCCATGTCGTCGATGAAGCCCTGCTGCGGCCGTGGATCGAGCAGCGCGTCGAGATAGGCATAGGCCGCGTCCTTGTCCGGCGCGTTCTTGGCAATGCCCATCTCCGAGACGTAGAGGACGAGGCCTTCCTTCGGCGCCACCATCTTGATCGGTACGCCGGCGTTCTGCCATTGCACGCCGCGCGCCTTCCACATGATGCACATCCAGATCTCCTCGGTCTTGAGGGCCTGGGCCATCGCCTCGTTGGTCGGCACGATCTTGATGCCCATCTTCTTCAGCTCGAGCAGCTTTGCCTTGCCCGGCTCGTAGTTCTTGAGACTGCCGCCACTGATCATCGCCGCCGATTCGATCGTCGTCTGATACTGGATGTCGATGACGCCGACCTTGCCGGCGTATTTGGGATTCCACAGGTCGGCATAGGAGGTCGGCGCCTCGGTGATCTTGCTCGGATTATAGAGGATGACGCGGCCGGTATAGATGTGCGGCACCGAGTATTTGGTCTTGAGCTTCGGCATGATGTGCGAGGCGTTCTTCAGCTTCGCGAAGTCGAGATCGAGGAGGGTGCCCTTGGTGTACATCTCGTACATGCCGGAGCCGTTCAAGGCGACGACGTCCATGGTGCCACGCGGCAGCCGCTGCTCGGCCAGCATCTTGGTCTTGCGCGGCGAATCATTGTCGGTGGCGAAGATTACCTGGATGCCCGCCGGATCCATGATCGGTGCCACGACGTGCTTTTGCTGCAGGTTCTGATAGTCGCCGCCCCAGGTGCCGACGATCACCTTGCCGCCGGCCGCGCGGCCCGCCCGCGGCAGCATGCTCGCTGCGCCGGTCGCCGCGATGCCCGTCAGGACGGTCCGCCGAGACGGCGTTTTCACCAACGATTTCAATGATTTCTCTGACTTCATTGGAAACTCCCTCTGGCGTCGCGACGCTCACCCGCCGGCAACGCTACACCACTTGGCTGAGACGGACGAACCGGTTTGTGATCAGCATGCCGCCGGCGACGATGAGGATCTGGATGAGCGACACCGCGGCGACGGTCGGGTCGATCTTCCATTCGAGGTATTGCAGGATGGCGATCGGCAGAGTGGTCTGGCCGGGGCCGACCAGGAAAAGCGAGATCTCGAGATTGCCGAACGAGACGACGAAGCTGAAGAGCGCCGCCGCCACCACCGCCGGGCGGATCACCGGCAGGGTGATCCGGGTGAGCGTGTGCCAGCGGTCGGCACCGAGATTCATCGCCGCCTCCTCGATGGAGCGGTCGAAGCCGATGAGGCTGGCGGTCAGCAGCCGCACCGTCCACGGGATGGTGACGAGAACATGGGCGAGGACGAGGCCGAGGAGCGAGCCGGTCAACGGCAGCTCGGTGGCGATCTCGATCTCGACGAAGGCGATGAAGAGCGCCGTGCCGATGACGACGCTCGGCACGATCAGCGGCGACATCAGCAAGGTGGTCAGCGCCTCGCCGCCGCGCGGCCGATGGCGCGCCAGGGCGATGCTTGCCGGGATGCCGAGGGCGAGCCCGCCGAGCGTGGCGAAGAGCCCGACTTCGAGGCTGGTGAGGAACCCGTCGGCGAATTGCGGCTGCAGCCAGAGCTGCGAGAACCAGCGCAGCGTATAGCCGTCGGGTGGAAAGGCAAGAATCTCATTCCTGAAGAAGCTGAGCCACGAGACGAAGAAGATCGGCAGCAGCATGACGGCGAAGCTCACCGCGCTGGTCGCACGCAAGGCGAAGCGGCCGAGCGTGCGGCTCATTTGGATGGACATCCTGCGTCCTTCGAGACGGCCGCTGTCGCGGCCTCCTCAGGATGAGGACGAGTTGAGAATGCCATCACCAATCTTCCTCATCCTGAGGAGGCGCGCAGCGCCGTCTCGAAGGACGCAGGATGTCGATGCAGGCATCACGCCCCCAGCGCGTTCTTGTGGAACTGTCCGCCTTTCATGATCGCCGACAGATGCGCACCCTGGTCGGTCAACAGCGCGATGTCCCTCAGCGGATTGCCGTCGACGACAAGGAGATCGGCATAGGCGCCCGGCGCGATCACTCCGAGCTCGCCCTCGCGCTGCAGCAGCCGCGCGTTGACCAGGGTGGCGGAGCGGATGATCTCGGCCGGCGAGAGCGCCTCGGCACGGATCAGGAACTCGCGCGACTGGTCGACTTGCAGCTGGCCGAGAAGGTCGCTGCCGAAGCCGATCTCGACGCCTTCCGCCTTGCAGATCTCGAGCGAGCGCAATCCGGCCTCGAGGACGCGGACGTTCTTCTCACGGCTGA
>WNFD01017164.1_pt1 | contig 10568 bp, 9 predicted proteins | sample 5400491 | NCBI WGS metagenome assembly WNFD01 (sample SAMN13153343, study PRJNA577476) | soil metagenome | isolation source: 120 cm saprolite under Douglas fir tree site 2 hole 2 replicate 2 | place: USA:California | collected 2015-04-18 | reverse complement strand
TTTCTCGGCTTTACGCATATCTGCGTGAAGAAGAGGAGCAATGGACGGTTCACGGTGTTGCGGCAGACGATACGGAAAAGATTGCAGACGAAGCTGAATGAGGTGAAAGCCGAGCTTCAGCGACGAATGCACGAACCCATCCCCGAACAAGGCAAGTGGCTGCGGGCGGTTGTGGGTGGACACTTTCGCTACTACGGAGTGCCCAGGAACCAACCGGCGCTGACGATTTTTCGGTTCCGCGTCGGCTGGTACTGACATCGCTCGCTGTCGCGGCGGAGCCAGAATGGCCGCGTTCTTTGGGATCGCATGCGGCGTCTCATCACTCGCTGGCTGCCTTTGCCTTCTGTCTGTCATCCCTATCCTCTGCGGCGCATGGGCGTTATTACCTAAGGCAAGAGCCGGATGCGGGAAAGCCGCTTGTCGGATCCGTGGAGGGGTTGCAGCGATGCTAGTTGGCATTGCTAGCGGGTGAAAGTCCCGCCGGTGGAACTTGCCCAGTTGCCACCGTAGTTATATTCGGCGGCGGAGCGAGTGATCAATCCGTCGGAAGCCCGAAAGTAAAAGCCCTCGTTGGCTGGGTGAAACCCCGGTCAGCTCCGACAGGAGAGCAAGCAAATCGGCAGGTCGCAGCGAAAGTGAACCGTAGTGAAGCCTCGAAAAAGGATCCCCCCACGAGAATCGGAGGGTGGGGAAGTTGGAAGTGCCGAGACCGTTTCCCCTCTGGTCGAAGGCCAGCGTCATCGGTGAAGGAACTGGGTATAAGCAACCGAATGAACTTCCCGTCGGTCCCGGAGGACGACATGTCGAGAAAGTATGCCAACGAAAGCACGGATCCACTCGTGGGTCGCCTAGGCGCGGAGATAGGGCGCACAGCGAAGGCAGCGCGTATAAGCCGCATTGCGGTGAAATCGAGCTGTGCCTGCAAGTGGGGCGCATGGGACCAGATAAGTGATGATGGACCGGGACAACATAACCCGGACCGGAGCGAGGGTCCCTGGGGTAAAGCGGCACTGGCCGCTTGAACGGTGGTGCACATAGCGCACTGCGCCCCTCGACATAGAACGAGGCTATGACGCAGGCAGTGATGTGCACGAAGGGCGGATGCAAACCGCACGACGCGAAGAACTCGCAGTCGACGGGCAGGCCCCGCCTGACATACTGGCCTTGAAGCCGGACTGGGGAAAACCCACCGTCCGGAATTTTAGGGGGAGCGGTGGAAACGTCGGCTTCATTCGAAGCCCGGTCCGCGCCACCGCCCTACCCGGCGGAGACCTCGGTGGGCCATGGTGGACCTAAACGCGCACGAAGCCGGAAACGGCGGACAGAAGCCAAGGGAAGCCTACAGCCTACCAAGTCTCCTCTACTCGGAGAGGGACTCACCGAGACAAGGAAGGCCCCCATCTTTCCTACTCGGACTTGTAAGAAAGGCCACCCTGCGGGCTTGGTGCACGGACTAGGGCCTTCTTAGTATTGGCGCGGTTGTGGGTTCAAGTTTCGGTTGTCACGTTCGTTCCGTAAGCGCCGCTTGGTAGAAGTTGTGGATGTGAGGCAATTGATTGGCCGCTATTATAGTCAGTTCTCGGATAGAGACGCCTGCTTCCGCGACTGTCGAGCAGCTTTCCGCCGAATGGACGGATCTTGCTTTAAGACCGGTTCACACACTTCTTCCGAGCTGACAACACCTTCACCCGTAGGCAGCAGGCCGCTGAGACTATCCTGGTGGGTTTGCAAGTAGCTCTCCCATAGCTCTATTTCCTTGGAATGGTCGACTATCGGGGAAAGCGGGGGCAACGGCGAGTTTGGCACGAGGTGCGGCAAAGCCATAAGTGCGTAGTCCTGCCATGACGCATAAGTTCCTCCCGTGTCGGACCAAATTTTCTTGAACCTGGGATCGTCTGCGAGAAAGCGAGATAGCGTCTGGATCGCAAACCAACCTCCGACTGATTTTGTCTTCTCAAACGCGTTGTATTGAATCGGGAATGACTTTCCGAACTCTAATTCGCAACGTATCTGTTGGAGCTGTTCACGCTCTCCGGCCTTCGCTAACCCGAGCTGAATCGTGGTGACTTCCCCATGAAAGGCCGCCTTTCTGTCCCGCAGTTGCTCCCGCAAAATCGGAACGAATTCGCGATTTCCTGAATTGGCAGCATCCTGAAGGGCATTGATGTCGCCAGCTTTCAATGCTTCAATAGTTTTGGCGATTTGTGCGTTGGACACCGTTCTACCGGAGTCATCTTGTCCGAAAAGATTGCACCCGAGAATGGTGCCGCAAAGCAAAAGATACATGGCGCCATGCCTAACTAGTACTGGAACAATTCTAAGACCTTGGAGCGAGAAAGCTTTAAGCATCTCCCAAACATACCTCCTCACGCGATCCGTTGCAAAGTTTCTGAAGATCATTAACTAACTAGTAATAGTGGCGTGCCTAGTGGGTGAGGCCTATTCGATCGGCCTCGCATCCGTTTCCAGAGGTTCCATCATCCCCGGGAGTAGGATTCATGCGTGACCAGTCGCATCTCTTTACTTCGCAAGGATTCAGCGGATCTCCGGTCCTCAAGTCCCCGTACATTATTTGATTGCTAACCTTTGTTCTCGGTTCGTAAATGTCATAGGTTCCGACAGCGTGACCTAGTTCGTGGGCAGAAATGTTAGTGCGCAAGTTGTGCCCAGTTCCGGCGGGAGTATCCTCGACAAATGAAAAGCTACCTGCGTTGAGCGCTAGTCCCTCGACTTGCCTGTCTGCTGGCCAGCTTCCTCCAATCGGTGGTCCAATTCTATTGACGTAATCTGCTTGGAGCTGACTGGTCGAGCCGCTAGGGTGGGTTACATTGAAAATTGCTGCCTCCTCGCTGAGGTCCGACCCAAAGACCGTCATGTCATTCAAAGTTCCGTCGCCGCCGGGGGATGGCAGTAGGTCATAGTGAACGATCTTGTCGACTTTCGGATTTACCGTGAAGTACGTATTCGATTGAGCCCCCCAGACGGTGTTCAGATAGGTCTGGAGAGAACTGAAATCAGGAACGGTCTGCGACGTGAGGTTGTTAGTAGAGTCAATAATTCGGAAAATGTCTACTGTTTTTGTAATTCTTGGTTTTACTACGACCTTCAATTGGGCATAGTTGTGTGTTGGATCGCTAATGCTGCGGGCGTCAATGGTTGTGATTTGACCGCTTTTCAAGCCGGAAACCGTGATTGTAGTAATTCCGCCGGTCGGTGCTGCAGGTATAACGGTCGCTATGGTAGTGTCCTCACTCACAAATTGGACATCTTGTGTATTTCCTCGTATGTGCGCCTTCGCTCCGCCATTGCTGCCCGACATCGGTACCATAATCCACGGAGGGTCAATGGTGTCGTCCACTGCGGAGCAGGTGGTGTTTTCTTGAAACCTTGTCTGCTTCGGTGGCCTTCCTTGCTTGCGCTCATTACCGGCAGGATTTATCCAGTCGGTATCGGCTACGGAGACGGTGGACGCCGAAACCGAGCCAGGTGTCCAATTAGCCTGCAACGTAAAAGGATTTATGCTATTGATCCAAATCCCATCCGCGTAATAGCTGAGAAAACCCGGCCCTGTGGACCATGTGTCATAGGTTGGAATGCCATTTCCATCGAGTCGTACAACGGTCTGCTGAATTTCGTTACCATTCGAGTCAGAGGAGTGGTCAACGGCGACGACACCCCCGCCTGTCTGCGGAGCGATTAAGGAGCCAGAGTGGCCAGCAGGAAAGTCCCACTGCCAGAGAAGGGTGCCGGTACTCGTGCTGATAGCTAAGATGCTGGCCCTACCATTACCGCCATAAAGGTAGGCGGCTCCGGTGTCACCGAGAATCGCCTGCTGCACTTGGCCCAAAGTTGAATAAGTTCCATTCGCTGACCCTCCAATGTCCGAAACGAACGTGGTCGTGCCGTTCCCCCACACAACTAAGACACCGCCATTGCCGTCGGGAATAATGGTGTCAGTAATAACGAGAGACGATTGGCCGATAACCTGCTGGCTGGGGGAGCCACTCGATGTAAGGCCAATCAGCCAGACCTGCTGGTCCACAAGCGCTACAAGATAAGCGGTTCCATTCGGCATGATCGAAACTCCCCCTGCTTCAGTGACAGTACCGAATGTAGGGAGAGGACTACGAGCTTTGGGTATACCAGTGGAGCCATCCACTGCAAGTAGGTAATACGGTCCGCTCCCCTCTAGTCCATAGATGGTGCCGCTTTCAGCTACCGCAGCGGCTGAAAAGAATGTGTTCGTTTGATAGGACCACGCTTGATTGCCTGCTCCGTCTATCTTGGTCGTAACACCCCCGCTGCCTCCGCTGGAAACGATAATGCCACCGTCGTCTGTGGGGATGAAATTGGGGTAAGGGGTTACTCCCCCAGGAGTAACCCACAGCGGGGTGCCGTCCGTTGCCATCCCGTGGACCAAAGTTTGCTGAGAAGAATTTGTCTCAACGAAAAACAAGGCGGGAGTGCTGTTGCCAGTGGGAACCCCTGGCAGCGTACTGCGTTGGGTATAGCCCTGCGATGTTGCGGGCGACCATACAGCAGTTCCCAAAGGCAAATCTGGTCCAGAGTATACGGTCACAGTTGCCTGAGCCATTGATCCTTGATAAGTGGCCGTGAGTGTTGTGATTCCAGCGTTTTGGGCAACCAACTGGGGGGGAGTGTTTGTACCCACATAGGCTGTGTTGGGGTCGGCGACGGTCCAAGTCGCCCCAGTAATAGGCTGCCCGCAGTTATTGGACGCTGTTAGTGTGTGGCCTTGGCCTACGACCAAATTAAAGCTCGGCGGCGAAATACTGATCGAAGTCAGCGTGCAGGAATTTACGTTGAAAGGAACCAGATTGCTAAACAGTGTACCGGCTTTTACGACAACCGGTCCGGTTGTCGCGGTGGATGGAACTGTAGCAACAATTTTTGTATTCGCCCAAGAAATAACTGCTGCTGTCACACCATTGAACGTAATGGACCCTCTGGTGGATCCAAATTTCGTGCCGTTAACCGTGACCGACGTGCCCGTAGGCCCTTTACTTGGAGAAAGACTTGTAATGCCTGGCGTTACCTTGAATTGTACGGCGTTGCTTGCAACTCCTCCGACCGTCACGACCACATTCCCGGTACTGGCAGTACTAGGGACGAGAAAATTGATGAGAGTGTTGCTCCAGGACCGTGGCGTCACTGTCGTCGAACCTATTTTTATTGCGCTTCCAGCTTGAGTCACGCCAAAATTGCCGCCTGAGACAAAAACTGAAGAGCCGGATGACCCGGACGTGGGGGATAGAACGCTTATCTTTGGGGTCGTGTTGAAAGCTGGGATGGTGAACTGCGAATCCGTTGCGCCCCCCACAGTTCCCTCAATATCCAGCTCACCCGCGAATGGCGCAGATGAGCTACCACCCAACAAATCCACTTTCATCGCCAGGTAAATCCGGTCGCTCGGCGCAAGGTTAACGTCAGCGCTAGTAGTGCAAGAAAATGTGTACTGCGTTACAGTTGTCGTCAGCGGAAAAGCGAGAGCCTGAGTAGAGCAAATCGGCTGGTCTGTTAGGCTGTTCCTGTGTAAATCCACAGCAGGGTAGACAGAGCCCAAAGAAGCCGTCTTCCGCATCCAGGTAGTGAATGTAACTGGGTTCCTGAAAGGATAGCCCCTGTCACTGCAGGATCGCCTGCCTGAGTATCGAATTCCTTAATGAGATATATCCCTGTGGCCGCACCCTGCAGATTGGCGGATTGGAGTGCTACGGTTGCTTGGTCAGGTCCAGTTTTCTTCAACTGAAGGAGGCCAGGTGTGCTCGACGCTTCAGCGTGCAGGTGGTAAGTGGTCTGTGCCCGCAAAACGGAGGACAGCGCTAGCAGAGGGAGAAATACCACAACCAGGAACCGAGCCATAGCTCATCTCCAAAGTAGTTTGATTCCCCCTCAAACTAGTGAGCGGAGCCTAAGTGGTAATGCAGCATGTGTCAAGGGAAAGATTTCAACAAGGAAAGAGTTCAACAGTGACAGATTCCTGAGCGCCACTCACTCAACTGTCCCCATCGGTCCGCCTTTGTCAGCTCGCGGAGTAGTTGGCAAAATTGAACTGCTAACAACAAAGGAGCGCCAGCAGGAAGCTATTTGTCAGTTTAAGAAGGGGTCTGACGTAGCCCCATAAACGGTGCCTGCACGACGAAATAGTAAGAACGAAGAATGACCGGACTTTGCGCTAGTCGCTCATCTTCGACATTCGTGATCGGATCAGAAGCATGCTCGTGGATGATCGGATGTAACGGAGTCGTCTATACCTGGGGATGCACCAACTGCTTTCGCAATCTCGCGAAGACTCGCCCCTTGTCCTCTCAGCCGTGCCATCTGGTCGCCATTGACTATCCGACGCGGACGCCCCAGCGTCTACTGAGACTTACTCTTCGAAACCAACAATAGGTCTTGTAACGAGCGACAAACTAATATTTTCCGCCCGTGCAAGTCCCTTTGCGTAGAGAGTTGAATTCCAAGGCTCGGACGCTGCTATTTCAGGTGGGGTTTTTAGCCCGCCGCTGTGAGCGTTCCTTGCCAAGAAGAATCTGCACTGACGGACCCAGAAAATTGGGTGTCGGCCCAAAGCGACGCCCGTCCCGGACGCCAGCTCGGAAAAAGGTAACAATGGGATCAGCCCGCATCACGTCCATCCGGCGAGGTTGATTCACGCATTTTCCGGATTCGGGACCAAACAAAAAATTGTTGCGTCAAGTCCAAACGGAACCATTATTAGTGGTGTGGACATCCCTGTGATTCCGGCTTCTGGACCCTCGAACGGCAAAAATGTTGAAGTATTTTTCTTTATCATCTTTGCCGTTAGTATCTAATACTGTGCAGGCCAATTGGATGGCAAAGTTTTGTTAAATCGTGGCCGAGAATCTGGAGGGGGAGTAGGCAGTAGTCAACGATAAGTGTTGTCCTTTTTTGATACTGTGGTGTCTATTCGCAGTGGCGAACTGATGAACAACAAAATGACAGGGTACGTGTTCGCATTTATGTTCTTCGCTGCTTTCGGGCTGCTTTCCTTTGGCCTTTGGCGATTCGTTTCAGCCTTGCGAAGTCACGACCCAGCGGTTCGGGGAGAAACCAGAAGGAGAGCACGTGTTGCAGTGGTCTGCTCGGTCGGGATGGCAGCGATACTGGCCCTCGCCGCGAAACTGTACACGGAAGTCGACCTGCGCATCGGTGATGCGGGTCGATTCGCAATCCGGCAAGGTCGAACAATTAAACTTCATCCATCAAACATCACATTCCAAGTCCCGCAGTCATGGGTGGAATGGGACTCGCAGTTCCACAATAACTTTCACCTGACGCACCGCGAGTTACGGAGCGTAAGAATCGGGCATGGCGAATGGGACTCGGAATATGCTTCTGTTGTGAACGCCAGCCTTCCGTTTGAAGAATGCGCCGCCCACGTCGGTGGCGAGGGATGGGGCTGGCAAGGCGTGTCTTTTGGAGATTTACAGGTACGCGCTTACGTCACAAGCCTGTCAGAAGATGAGGTTCTAGAAAGAGTCAAATCGCAAGGTTTCGGAGCTGCTCAGAGCATAGCGGAGCGGCAGACCGGTTTTGGGGCCAGCCACAGGCGCTCCTCTCGACTTCTACTGAGCAACAATGGCAGCACGCCAAGATTTCATACCCGCTCTGGTACGGAGACTACGGTGGTACGGCTCCTATTGACTTCTACCTGAGGGATGCTGGTCATTATCGGCTTGTAATCGTTCTCATGGGCTGGGGCGCAGAGAGCGAAGCTGCTTCGATTCTCAGTTCCATTGCGATTCCGCTAGAGTGAACCGAGTTTTTCCGCAACCTGTTAGAGCTAGTGTCTACTGAGTCAGCAGTTTTCCCAGCGCGTGCTCTGGGTTACCACCGTAAGCGTTGTACCCAAACCTACCTGTCCAAACCGAGACCGTCTGTCTCGGGTCTCTCGTAATACTCTGGTTGGAACTCTGCGATTGGTATGACTGCTGACCTAATGGGGCACGTATACTAGACACACAGGCAGATGGGTATTACCCTCGGAATGTGCAACTTACATTATTCCCAGAGCCGTCCACGCGGCGTCGCACTCTCTTGTTCCTCCTGCATTTAGTGATTGCCACACGGTCTATGCGCGATCGCGAGAACCTCCGCTTACAGCCCTACAAACTCTTGATTCTAGCGGTGATTGTTCTGCTTTTGCTTGTCGACTTGATGTTGTTTTTCGGCGCAGATGAAGTTCTGCCACTTTTGGCTGACTCAGTTCCACTGTTGATTGCGGTAATTGGAATCATCATGTCGTATCGCCAACCCAGCAAAGAAAGCCATCTCGTTACCACGATTGTTCTAGTGCTGGCTGGTGTCGTTGGGAGCGCAATTTTAACAGCGGTTCGGACGCGCAATGAAAATGCACACAAAGTGGAGGTGAAAGAGCTACAGCACAAGATTGACTCAGTTGGAGACATAAACGGGAAAATTCTAGCGGCAGTAGTTAATCCCCCGAAAGCTCCAGAACTTAAAACGGATGAGGCTACGCGAAGACAGAGGGTAATTCAATTGCTGCGTAATGATTACGTTCTGCATCATCAACGAGTAAGCGCGGGCTTGCTGGCTGGGACGGAACCAGAGCGAGTGCGTAGATCGTGAGCTGGACGTGGGCATGTGTTTCTTTTCGCGCCTCCGGCTTGTAGTCAAGAATGTGGATGTGACCATTGCGGATTTGTAAGAAGTCGATGTGGCCGGTGATTACGGCGCTGTCGAAATCAAGGTCGAAACCTCGGCTGCGGTAGTAGCCGATGTCGTCCTTAGTGAGGAACACCGGTACTTCCACCGCGAGTGTGACGGAGTCATTGATGAGCATGAAACGCTGAAGTGTCTCGTGACGTTTCTTGTTGTTTGGTGATGTGGGCAGTACAAGTGCGGCAGTGCGCGTAGCGTGATTCTCCTTTCTGGTTATCGGCGGGTTGAGGTCGATTGGGAACTTCGAGGAGCGGTGGCCGGTTGTCTGGAAAAGATGATGCGGGAAATGAATCTCGATGCTCGCCAGATACTTCTTTAGCGACGCGATGTCAGCGAAATTGTGCGCCACTGATTGTCCGGTCGGTTGCGTAAGCAGTTCCATCTTTGCTCGATGCAGTTGGAAACGGTAGACCTGTTGATGATGGAAAGTATGAGAGCGCAAGAGAGTTTCGGGCCGGAGGAGTTTTCTGCCTTGAAGCCGGAGACGGGAGTACGTAGAGAGCGGACGGTATTCGTTCAGCCAGGAACTGATGGTGCGCTCGGGGATCTCGCGGTGATATCGCCTGCGCAGGACTCGCTGCGTCTCGGTGAGAGAGTAGCCGAGGTTGAAGGTTGAGACGCTTTCGAGAATGATATGGAGCGGATACGTCTTGTTCCTGCCTGCGGCGCCGGTGAAGCGATGCAGACATTCGGTGCAGCGAAACACCTGCAAGACTTGTAGACGATTGCGGCGCACGCCATTCTTGACGGTGAGCGTGCAGGCGCAGATGGGGCAGGCGGGATTTTGGTGAATTTGAGGTGGTACCATTTTGTGAGGACTGAGGATAAGGATGGAGGGTCTGGCGCGGAGGAGGTGCGGGTTGCGTGTCTTCAGTCAACAAGATGCTGGGAAGTCTGTCAAACACGGGTCTCGGATTTTGCCAGGTTGGGTCTCGGGTTTTTCGTGAGATCTGGGTCGCGGATTTTGCGATGTCTGGTTGGGTGGAGATGGCTCAGATGCGCGGATATTTGTCGGCTGGTACTGTGTGGGGTAATTTGTCGTTCTTGTACTTTTAGGAATGGGGACCTTGTGACGGACAACTTGGGGTGCTGTATTGGTGTCGGGGGCTGACGCTTGGGCGTTGGCGCCAGGAGTGTCGGTTGGTGGATGAGCGACTAAGATCGAATCTCATCCGCAGCACGCTGCTTTGATTACAACAGCGACTGTACAAAACTCGACCCTACGTTCGTGAATTCAAACGCGTGCAGTCCTAGCCGGTTAGCCAATTCCGTGCACACCATGATTCCGCGGACGCTATTACCCTTCGCGTCTAACCGCGGTGAATAGACCGCGATCCCCATTCGTAGAGCCCGCAAGTGAACATGACAGCCAGCACATCTTTAATGTACTGAAAATCGAACACGGGATCGCGCGTTACGGGGTTTGTTCCCATATTGGCTAGCGTCGCTGCCATTATTGCCAGGTCGCGACAATTAACCAGAAGCGAGCACTGCGAGAAATACTGGTGCAGAGTGTGGTTTACGTTGTCGTCGATGACGCCGAAATTGAGCATCAGGTAGGCGATAGCACGATTTCGATTGCCCGTAGCTGCTTCTGAGGCCAGGACCTGGCTGTCAATCTTCAGCTTGCGGCCTGCAGCCAACTGCATCTTCCCGACGAAGGCGCGCACGCCTGCCGTGGGAGTTCGCTTCTTGATCAGCGAAGCAACCGAAATCGCACCCGCGTTCACCATGGGATTGAAGGGTCGCATATTCCTCGGATCCAATTCGATCGAGTTGAACGCTTCACCACTGGGCTCGACACCCACAGAAGTAAGCGTCCGCTCGCGCCCAAATTCTTC
>WNFD01007805.1_pt1 | contig 10568 bp, 10 predicted proteins | sample 5400491 | NCBI WGS metagenome assembly WNFD01 (sample SAMN13153343, study PRJNA577476) | soil metagenome | isolation source: 120 cm saprolite under Douglas fir tree site 2 hole 2 replicate 2 | place: USA:California | collected 2015-04-18 | reverse complement strand
ATAACGAAGTCGGCGCCGCCGGCTCCACAGGGAAAGGCGAAGAAAACATCAAAATCTCCGGCGGCCACACCATCATCGAAATGATGCGCAAAGGCATGTCGCCCACCGACGCCTGCCTCGAAGCCATGGCCCGCATCGCGCGCAACTACAACAACGACAAGAAGAAACTCGCCACCTTCCACATCTTTTTTTACGCGCTCAACAAAGACGGCGTGCACGGCGCCGCCTCTCTTTGGCAGAACGCGTACGACAAGGGTCATCGCGCGACCTACGCCGTCCACGACGGCACCGAAGCGCGCCTAGTCGATTGCAAACCGTACTTCGACGAAACCGCCGGCAGCGACTAGCTCTTTCTTATCTTCTCTGTGCTCTCTGCGCACTCTGTGGTTAAATCTTCGTTTTCGCACCCATGGACCAAGCCAACATCCTAATCATCGGCGGCGGCGTAATCGGCTGCGCCATAGCCCGCGCCGTCTCCCAGCGCTCCGGCGACGTCTTCCTCGTCGAGCAAAATCCCAAGCTCGGCATGGCCACCAGCACACGGAACAGCGGCGTGATTCACTCCGGCATCTACTACCCGAAAAATTCCCTCAAAGCCCGCCTCTGCATCGAAGGCAACCGCCTGATGTATGAGTTCTGCGCCAAACACAACGTCCCCTTCCGCCACACCGGCAAACTCGTCGTAGCCGCTGACGCGCACGAAGAACCCGCCCTGAACGCGCTGAAACAAAATGGCGAGCAGAACGGTGTCGAAGGCCTGCGCCTCATCGGCCCCGACGAGATTCGTGCCCGCGAGCCGCACATCGCCGGCGTCGCCGCGCTCGACGTCCCCTCCACCGGCATCGTCTCCGCCGAAGATCTCGTGCGCACCTACGCCCGCCTCGCCGCCGGCCAAGGCGCGAACATCGTCCAGCGCGCAAAAGTGATCTCCCTCGAACCTAGCCCCGGCGCCATCCGTGTCGGTCTCCGTATTGGCGATGAAGAGGATTCGCAGGACGAAACTATCGAAGCCCGCTGCGTCATCAATGCCGCCGGCCTCTACGCCGACGAAGTCGCCGCGCTCCTCGGCAACATGTCCTGGAAAATTTATCCCGTCCGCGGCGAATACTGCGAAATTCGCGGTCCCCGCCGCACGCTCATCAACAATCTCGTCTACCCGCTCCCCCATGCCGACGCCCTAAGCCTCGGCGTGCACTTCACAAAAACTCTGTGGGGAACGGTTCTTCTGGGCCCGACGGCAAGATATGTCGACGCAAAAGACAACTACGAACGCGACCGCTTAACCATCACCGATTTCGTGCAAGGCGCGAAACCGCTTTTGCCGGAAGTGCAGGAATCCGACCTGCAGCTCGGCTACTCCGGCATCCGCCCCAAACTCGTCCCACCCGGAGGCAAAGGCTACGCCGATTTCGTAATCGCCCGCGACCCCGCCGTCCCCCAAGCCATCCACCTCGTCGGCATGGAGTCCCCGGGTTTGACCGCCGCCCCGGCAATCGCCGCCCACGTAGCCAAAATGGTCGAAGAAATGATGGACTGATCGGCCGCGGGTGGACGATCCGGACATCCGCATGGTTAGGGGAACGTGAGGCACAGAATGGCCAATAAGGAAATAAACCTGAAAACTTTGAAACGGGCTGTGAATTCAGTGCTAGACCATCTTATCGAGGACGTTGGACTCGAAACCGTGCCCATTGATCCTGATGAGGACTTTTATTGGCATTGTTCAGCGCCTGGAATTTATAACGCCTCCACGCCGCCCACAGAAAAGGACCTAACTATCGGTCGCTTAAGTGATGATATGGAGTTCATTAGGTCGGTACGAAGAGGCCAGGCCGGCGACCATTCCATTAACTTGGTCCACATTGCTCCTCTCTTGCGGTATCTCGCAGATAGAGTCGGAAGGTAGGTCGTTCATTTTTACTTCGCTAACTTTGTTATGGCATGATGGGGTTTTTCGAGTCGGCTCCTGCACCCTACTCCACAACAATCCGCAAGAACTTTTTCTTCCCGAATCGTATCCGATAGGATTTCGCCTGCTCCAAGTTCAATTTACTCGTCGGGTCACTGACGGGCAAGCCGTCGATCTCAAACCCACCCTGCTTCATCACACGTTCCGCTTCTGAAGCCGAAGGCACCTGTTCCAGCAACGATAGGATTTTCGACCATTTTTCCGATCCGCTGGAAATCGGCACCGTCATTTCCTCTGCGAGGATTCCCGATTTTGGAAGCGTGACATGCACTCCCCCCGGAACGCGCTTCAAGCGAATCTCCGGTATCTCCTCCGGCGCCTCGCGATTGCGAAACACGCGCTGGAAATTCTGTTCCGCCTGCTTCGCCGCGTCCCTTCCGTGAAACTGGCCAATAATCTCCTGCGCCAGCCGCATCTTCACATCCATCGGATGCGTCGTGCCCTCCGCCACCGTCTTGCGTATCTCCGCAATCCACGATTCCGTCCGGTCCGTCACCAACTCCCAATACGTCCACATCAGCTCGTCCGAAATGGACATCAGCTTGCCAAACATTTCGTCCGGCGCTTCCGTGATGCCCACATAATTCCCCAGGCTCTTCGACATTTTGCGCTGCCCATCGGTCCCCACCAGGATCGGCGTGGTCACGCACACTTGCGATTCCTGCCCGTACTCCCGCTGGATTTCCCGCCCCATCAGCAAATTAAATTTTTGCTCCGTCGCGCCCAGCTCCACGTCCGCCTTCAGCATCACCGAGTCATACGCCACGATCAGCGGGTACAGCAGTTCGTGCATCGAGATAGGCTGTTCGTTCTCCAGCCGCGTACGAAAATCTTCGTGCTCCAGCATGCGCGCCACGCGATATTTCGCGCACAGCCGCACAATGTCGTAACTCGAGAGCTTGTCCAGCCATTCGCTGTTGCGGCGCACCTCCGTTTTTTTCGGGTCCAAAATCTTGAACACCTGCTCCAGATACGTTTTTGAGTTGGCGTCCACCTGCTCGCGCGAAAGCGGCGGCCGCGTTTCCGACTGCCCAGTGGGATCGCCGACCAGCGCCGTGAAATCCCCGATCAAGAACACGGCGGTGTGCCCCATATCCTGAAAATGCTTCAGCTTCCGAATCACCACGGTATGGCCCAGATGCAAATCAGGAGCCGTCGGATCCACTCCGAGCTTTGCGCGCAGCGGCTTGCCCGTTTTCAGCGATTCTTCAAGCTTCGCCTTCAGCTCGCTCTCGCGAATAATCTCCGCCACGCCTTTTTTCAAGTACGCGAGCTGCTCGTCCACCGGTTTAAATGTTGTTTTTGTCATTAGCCCCGTTCAGCGCCCTCAGCTAGAATTGTTGGGGTCGGAGCTTTAGTTTCGACATAAAGCCCGTCGCACATCTGCGCCGTAACCCCCGCAAAAAACCTCGCGGTGTCATCCTGAGGCTACCCGACTTGCCCTGAGCGCCTTTTGCGAAGGGCGAGCGTAGCCGAAGGACCTCAACGTCCACGCCGCTAAAACGTGCATGTGCGAGCGCCCTTCACGCTCACTGCGTCCTCACCACGCGCCGTCCCACGATTTTGTACTTGCCTTCCAGAACGATGCGCACTGCCTCGGTGTAAATCCGGTGCTCCTCCGCCAAAATCCGCGACGCAAGCGTCTCTTCCGTGTCGTCATCGCGAACCGGCACGGTCGCTTGCGCCACGATCGGCCCCGCATCCAGATTCTCATCCACAAAGTGCACCGTGCACCCCGCGAATTTCACGCCGTATTCCAGCGCCTGCCGCTGCGACTCTAGCCCCGGAAACGACGGCAGCAGCGAAGGATGAATATTCAGGATGCGGTTCGGAAACGAAGCCACAAAAAACGGCGAAAGCAGCCGCATGTATCCCGCCAGGCACACCAAATCCACTTTGTGCTCGTGCAAGATCGCTACAACTTGCCGGTCGTACACCTCGCGCTCCAGCCCCTTCGAAGGAATCTCGCGCGCCGCAATCCCGCGCTCTCTCGCCCTCTCAATCCCCGGCGCGCCCTCCCGGTTGCTGACCACCACCGCAATCTCCGCCCCCGGTATGTTCCCCGCCGCCACGCTGTCCGCCAGCGCCTCAAAGTTCGACCCGCGCCCGCTCAGCAGCACCCCTATCCGCTTACCCATAAACAAAGAAACCTAGCACACAAGCCCCACCCGGCAAAATCAACAGTTGTGGCGTGCTACAAAGGTTCGTCTTTGAAGAGAGGAGGGGTTTCCTTAAATAGTTCTTGCAAGAAGCGTTTGCGATCGCCTATAAAGCGCCGAACAATCTGCGTGTTGGTGAGCTCATCGTATTCAGTCTCTTGGATGCAACCCCCGTCAAAACAATGGATCTGTGCCTCCGGATAACCAAGCAAGATAGGCGAGTGGCTCGAAATAATGAACTGCGCATTCTTGTATTCGTGCACGACGTCATGCATCAAGACGAGAAAAGCTAATTGCCGCTGAGGTGAAAGCGCAGCCTCGGGCTCATCCAGGAGAAACAAGCCGTTGCAGCGGAATTTCGCGTCGAGCAGCGTTAAGAATGATTCGCCGTGGGAACGGGAATGGAGGCTCCGGCCGTCATAGGAATCGCTCACGCCAAGAGCGTCGACGCGGGAAGCTATATTGAAGAAGCTTTCGGCGCGCAGGAAGAATCCAGCACCTGTCCGATTGTCAAAGGACAACCGCAGCGCGCGGGCTAACGGCTCGACGGAATGATTACTCTCACTGCTGTCGTTTGAAAAGTTGCGGTTCCCGCCCTCAGGACCAAAGCCGTAATGCGAAGCGATAGCTTCCAGCAGGGTTGACTTGCCCGTGCCGTTTTCGCCGACAAAGAAGGAGACGCGCGACTTGAATCGCAATTCCGTCAAGTTGCGTATCACCGGAACAGTGAACGGATAGTCGTCTGGGTTCTTCACGCGATCCCGCAAGATTGTAATTGCCTTGAGCATAGTGACGGCCGTCCAGACCTGCGTTCCAACTCCAATTATCCGGCTAACCGGGGAAGGGGAGTGTGATATTCAACCGCAGAAGCCAAATCAAAATGGCAATCGGAATCCCCGCTGCCGCAATCACCGCGAATAAAAGAACGGCCAGGAATATCCAATCCTGCCTGGTGTTGGCGCCGGGCTCTTCTCGTTCTCGGATCAGCAGACGATAGTTACGTCTATTGGCCTTCCAAACCACGTGGAACACGTCGCCCGCTACAGGTATGGCTCCGATTGCAGTTTCCAGGAGCACGTTAGCGGTCATGCGGACCAGCGTGACCGCTTTCGCACCGCGACGCCAGGACGCGAACACAATTAAGAACGACGCGATGCCCGTCATGGCATCTCCAATGCCCGGTACCCACCCAATCAACGCGTCCAGGCCAAAGCGAATCTTGGTTCCAGGGATCCGGAATATATCGTCCAGGAGCGCGGCAACGTAATCGAGATGTTCGTTTGACGCGAGTTGGCGCGGCATTAGGGCCAGTTCCCTTAATACTATACAGGCCCGCACGAACCGGACGGTGGAGTTGCTACCAACTCCCCGAAGGCGACCCTGGCGCGGCGCTGTGCTTTTGGCGGGGGCGAACTGAAATGCGTTAGAATCGCTTGGCCTGACACCATGCAAAAACTCTTCGAGCAGCTAACCAGCGATTGGATCGCCGCCGTAAAAGCAAAAGACGCTGCGCGCTTCGCCTCCATGGCCACCGAAGATTGCGTGTTCCTTGCGCCGAACGCGCCTCCGCTACGCGGCTGCAAGAAAGTCCTACACCTACAACGAAGCGCGCGAAGAGATTGGTGCGCAGAAGTCACCTGGCCTGCGAAATCTTCGCAAGGAGAACACATATGGCTCTTCTTGATCTCATTATAGGTGGGAATTTTCGAAATGAAGCCGCTCGCCGAGTGGTCGTTTTTCCCATGGATCGCCGCAATCGTGGCTATGTCATAAGATCTGAGCCTGAAGAACAAAAAATCAGATCTTTTCTAAAGATGTTTTATTTCGCTCATTTTTCAATCGTACTACTAGGCTATATCCTGGCCTCGGAGTGGTCGAGAGAGCTCGTCTATGCGCTAGGCAGGCCAGCCGCGCATTTACTTAGGAGTATGGGAATTTCTCTGGGGATTTATTCTCTCGTCGTCGGAATCCCATATTTCTTGCTTGGGCGATCCTATAAGAAGGCGTTCTTGAGTTTTATTTCGCCCCAGGATGAGGTTTTGGTAGGGAAGCCTGCAAGGCGACCCGCTTTGATTGCTCTTGGTGTTGGGCTGATCGCGGTGGCTATAATGTTCCTTCTCGGAGCTGTTTACCTCATTCGGGCCAAATAATTTAGTTCTAGAGCGTTTGATTTTGCCGCAGGTAGATGCGCCTATCGCGAGATTCAATCTTCCGACGAAATCACGCGCTTAGAATATTCGGGTCCTAAGGATCCGCGACTGACTACTAACTGGCGCCATGAAGCGCGTCCTCTGGAATTCCTGTCTGGGAGCGGCTACCGAGATTCTTGGATCTTGAACAAATCTGCCAGGCGCTGATGGAGGACTTCGATAGCTCGAAAAAGTTCCGCCGCCCCGGCGGTTCCGTCGCTAACTTCACGGGAGTCCAAATCCGAGGCCAGCGCCTTGCTCAACTGCGTGGCGCGGCGGACACGCTCGTCAGTGAGCAAGGAGCGCACCGTGGCGGTATCGCGTTGATGCGCCTGGCGCTCCTGCAATTCTTGAAGAGCCCAGGCGGTCTTGCGTACATAATCGACGGCGTCGCGAAACTCACGAAGCACTCGAGGATCCATCCCACCCGACCTGCTGTCCTTCATGTCCTTTTCCAATTTCAACAGGTCTTCGATCGCCATCTTCAGTCGGAAAGTCACACCCCAAAAGGTTTCGCTGGGAGTAAGAAGCTCGATGGCCACTCCCAACACCTCGCCCCCTTGGGAGGTACGCAGGGATATCACCTGCGCGGAGGCTGTTTTAGTTGAGCTAAGGTTAGTCAGCTCGATTACGCTGTTGATGGCCGGGCGCCCTTTCATGTCCAGCAGACCGCCATGCATGTTGACTTCTTTGGCTTCCGCAAACTCGATGACGCCTGCGCCGCTAGGCTCTAGCCATTTCACCCGCACGGGGACAACTACCGGGTAACGGTCACTTCTCCTATTCTTCCCCTTTGAGACTGGTCCTTCCGAGGCCGACTTGTTCGTTGTCACGAGCCACCTCCGATCTGCCGTCGGCGCTGGAGCTCACAGCGCGTCTTGATTCGTGGTCCCGAAAGCCATGGACACAAAAAAACTCCGCAAGCCCACGGCGCGTTCGCAAATTGGGCCGCCTAGCACCCATTTTCCCCTAAGTCGCTGTAATCGCATTGACCCGCTGAGCCGGTACATTCCTAAAGAGTACCCTATTGCGAGCACTGCTTCTTGCCAGCCCAAATTGGTGCTTGCTGCAGAGCGATACGCCCGCAAAATGGAAAGACGATGAAAATCAAGCCTTCACGCACAAAGACAACATCGCGTCCGCGCGGCTCCCAGACCAATGCGGTTCACGCTGGTGAAGGGAACAAGCACGGTGTCGGCATCGGCGTGGGCACGCCGATTGCGCGCACCAGCACATTTACATTTTCTTCGACCGCAGAGATGAAATTGTGGGCGGAGGGGAAAAGCAAAGCGTACATTTACACGCGCTACGGCAATCCTACCCTCGCAATTGCGCAAGGAAAAATCGCCGCGCTCGAAGGCGCGGAAGCCGCGGTAGTGACTGCTTCTGGTATGGCCGCGATTTCCAGCGCGCTGCTCGGCGCATTGAAATGCGGCGACGAATTAATTTCCACCGCGCAGCTCTACGGCGGAACCTATCGCCTGATGCGCGATGTGTTCTCCGACTTGGGAATCAAAGTCCATCACGTGGGCACCGATCTCGCCGGAATCGAAAATCTGGTGAACTCGCGCACTCGCGTTTTGTATGTGGAAAGTCCCACGAATCCCACCGTGCGTCTTGTCGATATTGAGAAAGCGGCGCAGTTTGCGAAGAAACACAAACTAATTTCGATTATCGACAACACTTTCGCCACGCCTATTCTGCAGCAGCCCATCAAACTCGGATACGACATGGTGGTGCACAGCGCAACGAAAGCGCTGGCCGGCCACTCCGATGTAATCGCCGGTGTGGCGGTGGGAAATAAAAAATGGATGGAGCGCGTGCAGCACATGGTGATTTATCTGGGCGGCTCCATGGATCCGGAAGCGGCATACTTGCTGAATCGCGGAATCAAGACGCTGGGGCTGCGCGTACAAAAACAATGCGAGAATGCGATGGCCGTCGCAAAATTCTTGGAGAAGCACGCGAAAGTGGCTCGCGTTTTTTATCCAGGTTTGGCTTCGCATCCGGATCACAAATTGGCCAAGCGGCAAATGCGCGGATTCGGCTCCATGCTCGCGTTTGATATGAAAGGCGGCTTGCCGGCGGCGCGGCGCGTTTGCGACCGCGTGCAACTATTTTTGCTGGCGGCCAGCCTGGGCGGTGTGGAGTCGCTGGTGGTTTTGCCGGCGTATACTTCTCATTACAACATGAGCGAAGAAGAATTGGCGCGCGGCGGCGTGACCCCGGGGATGGTGCGCGTGTCTATTGGCGTCGAGGACGCCGAAGATCTCATCGCTGATTTGCAGCAGGCGCTCGCTTAGTTTTCTCCTCCCAAATTTCAAATCAAAGGCGCCCACGAAAATCCGCGGCCGCTGCAAAACCATCGCTACGCTTTTGCCGGGACGGGAACGGGGGCGGCGTATTCCTCTTTTACCGGGAGCATGGACTTTACGATGTCTTCGAGTTCGTGGGCACTTTGCGCGTGTTCGGGATAATTGTGGACGCTGGTCTCGAAGGTGCCGCCGTGCTTGGCGCGGACGCTTTGCAGCTCCTCCTGCAAACGGACGGCGATGCGCTTGGCGTTGAGCGCATCGGTTTCGGGGAGAACGAGGCCGAAAAGATCGGGGGCGAGATGGTAGATGGAATCGGTGGGGCGAAGCTTGTGGGACATGGCTTTGGCGGCGTCGCCGAGGGCGGAGGCGTTGTCGCTGGCGGCGGAGGCGGCGCCGACTTTGGCGCGGACCAGAAGCAGAGAGAGATTTTTCTGCATGGTCATGGCGCGGCGATACTCCATGGTGAGGCGATCCCAGAAATGGCTGATGTCCGGCATGGTTTGCAGCAGGTCGGCGCTGGCTTGCAGGCGCAACTCGATATTGCGCTCGAGCTCTTCGAGAATTTGCTGCTTGAGCTTGCGGACGGTGCTTTGGCGTTCGAGCAAGTAGCCGATGAACAGAAGGGTGAGCGCGCAGAAACCGAAAAAGGCGACGCGGAGAGTCCACCTGTTGGCGATGTCGGGGTGGACAAAGACGAGCGGGTACATGAAGATGGCCAAGCCGCTGGCCAGCACAAAGACGAAGACGGCGGCGATGATGGTGAGCTGAAGTTCGCGGCGTTCGAGACGTTCGAGTTCCTGCCGATTGATGGTTGCCATTGCTGTTTCCACCTGCCGAATTGAGAGACGGGCAGCGCCCGAAAAGGCGATTCGGTGCGTCTTGGCAATGGTGGCGAGTAAGGGAGCGTGGCGCAATAGGCGCGCGGTACTGGCGTGGCGGAAAGGATAACGGGAAGTGGCCCTCGAAACTCGCGATAAACGAGTGAGTTGGCGAGATACCCCACCCCGGACTCGTTGCGTGAACCCACTCGGGATACGGAGGGCGCGCGTGTGAACGTCGGAAGACACCCCCACCCGGGTGTTTTGCGAAAAGAGGCTGCAACCGATTGAAAACAAAGGGCGACGACTCGAAAAAGAGTGCAAAGAGGCGCAAAGAGGAGAGATGGGCGCAGACCCCCCACACCCGGGGGATTTGGAGGGATGTGAAAATAAAGGGGTTGCAGAAAAAGGGATTTGGAAAGTGATGAAAACAAAGGCCCGCCACAGCGGGCAGGGGCGACAAAAAGAGAGTGGGTAGTGCGTGGCGTGCGTGGTGGGTGTGGCAGGGAGCGACGGCGCGCTGCAGCGGATGGACAGGGAGGAAGCTTCGAGATTTGGGCGGGGACGGGGGCGACCATGGGGAAGGGTAGCGCGGGAGCGATTGGGAAGTAAAGTAAAACGCAGCGAATGGTCGAATTTCGGGGGCGAACGGCTATTAGGCGCAGCGAACGGTAACGACCCAAAGAAACGAATTCAAGGGATCAAAAAGCAATCCCGTAAAGGAGAAGATTGCGCCGCGCGCGGCAAGGTAGGTTGTCTTTCTGTTACGTCAAGATTCTAGAAGCAAGAGAAGCAGCCAATGGCGGGGGAGCGGGATGGTGATGAGGAGCATTCTTCCGAAGCCCCCAAAACCTATGCCTGCTGACCCGCCTCTGTTTTCCATGACATCTCCAGGATTGGATTTCTGAGTTCCAGAGCTGAGGAAATTCTACACCTGGGGCAGGCTTTGAAACTGCGTCGGATTAGCGCAGAAGTGAAATCCACACATTATAAAAGGGTGCCCCTTTTTGGAGTAGGTTTTGAGTGCTTGGCTCAACCCCTCCAGAAAGGAACACCCTTTATGACCAGCACTAAATATATCGGCATGGATGTACACAAGGAAAGCATTTCGATCGCAG
>WNFD01020462.1_pt1 | contig 10569 bp, 8 predicted proteins | sample 5400491 | NCBI WGS metagenome assembly WNFD01 (sample SAMN13153343, study PRJNA577476) | soil metagenome | isolation source: 120 cm saprolite under Douglas fir tree site 2 hole 2 replicate 2 | place: USA:California | collected 2015-04-18 | reverse complement strand
CAGCTAAAAACCCACAAAAGTGTAGCCAAAGTGTAGCCAAGATTCGAAGAGATACTATAACGTGGTTTGCCGCGCCTGCAAGAAAACTACAAGGTCTGCGGGATCGACCATATTGTTTTTGCCGATGCGGAAGGCCTTTAGCTTTCCGGTATTGATCCATGAGCAGAGCGTCGCCCGCGTCACGTCGAGGATGGTCATCACTTCTGAAGCGTGGAGATACGTGGTCCGCCGTCTCAATTGATCGAGGATTGTTTCCGTTGGTGTTGCTTGCCCGATCGATCAGTCCTTGATCAGCTTCTTGCCGACTCTCATCTTTACCACAGCAGCCAGGATTACAGGGATCTCCTCTCGTTCGTCGCCCGAATGCGGAACTTCGCACCATTCAACGCGATGCTCCTACAGATCCAGAAACCAGGGCTTAGCCATGCCGCCTCTGCTGCCGACTGGCGAGACCGGTTCGGACGTAAGCCTAAGTCTGGTGCGCGGCCGCTGTTGATCCTCTGGCCTTTCGGAGCTGTAGCACTCGTCCCACGATGTGCTGGACACGGAAGGCAGAGAGTTACCGAAGGATGTTGCCTCCTACTGGGCCCAGGGTCCAATCGATGACGCCAGATTCGCTGCGTTAGAGCCTCTGCTTTGGCGGAAGCATATCGAGATGATCATGATCGACACGGGCGATGACGAAGCGGGTTCGATTGAGGTGGTAGCGGCCCGGACCCGCGTTCATTTTTCTCTCGCGATAATTGGGGTCGGCGTTGGGAGATGGGTATTAGCTCTCATGGATGGATAGGTACAGACATCGCGGGTAAGAAAGTTTGCAGGCTATTCCACAAACCCGTGATCCGGTCTGTAGGTTCACCAATAGAGCACTCAGGAGAAACATCATGACTTGTAACGTAAATGGCACCTGGCAAAACCACCACGGCAATCGACCAACCGAAGAGGAGATGAAGTAGTGCCCGAGATCTACAACAACGCACCCCATCTGATGAAGACCGACCTGCTGAACCGTGGGTGGACCACGACATCGATCAACCGTTACCTGCCCCACCCCATCGTCGAGTACCGCCGATCTCACAGGGGCACCTACAGCGTCCATCTTTGGCCGCAATCGACCATCGAGTCCGCAGAGACAAGCGCAGAAGTAAGGGGTCTACATCGACACCATCAAAAAGAGGAGGGAAAGTGCGTCGCTGACTCTGGAGATTCCGCTGCTAGACGCGACCCGGGAAGCTTCTAGGTCTGCTCATCGCTGGCGCGATCGCGCGATAACGCCTGGAACGACGGCCATCGCCGGTACGCGCGTACATGCAGCATCAACAAGCGCCACTGGTATGGCCTTAAGGAAAGGGGTATCGTCGCGTTGCACAAGGCAGGGGAGTTGAGATATGCGGGCGTGAGTCCGCAAGGAATGGCCGTCTATGAGTATGGCGAAGGCGGCCTGAAGTGCCTCCACTCCACGCTGCACCCGGTTGGTGTAGAGCGAACGCCGGTAGAAGGCCATCCAGAGATTCTGCTCGTCCCCGCGAAGAAACAGGAAATCAGGCTGCGCGATGTTGAGCAGACGCTATCCAATCTGGAGGTGCAAATGATCGGCTACGAGCGATCCAGTGCACCAGCCCACAAACGTGTGCGCGAAGAGCCCACCTGCTGGCGGTGTTGTGACGTGGGGCATCTCGCCAGCGAATGTGGGCAGCACGAAGGGATGACGGGATGCGAGTAGCCAGTGCATTGCGACGATCCCCGCCGCCAAGAGCGGAAATTTACGATTCTTTCGCTAAGATGTTCCCAATTTTTATCGGACGCCCGAGACTTATGTGTTGGCATCTGCCCAAGAGTCGCCGCACAGTCCGTTAACGCCCGCTTGTAACTAACAGGGATAGTAAGGAGACAATTCGGATGAAGAGTGAACTCAAACACTGCAGATCATCTCGTCCTCTTCGCGTTTGCATCTTAAAGAAGTGAGGGTTGTTTAACAAAGCTCTCTCGTTTAGCGCTTGAGCGATAGAGAATACAACCGACTAAGAGGAATTCATGGCTATCCATCCGCGCATTTGCGTGTTTCTTGTGGCACTCCTTCCAAGAATGGTGACAGTTTCTGCTCAGCAAATCCCTTCGGCAGCAATGGCGACCTCTCCAAGCGTTCGCCTCAATGTGGTGGTTGCGCCGAAGTCTGGGCCTACTATCACAGGACTCCAGCAGCAGGTGTAAGCGCTGGGACATCGGATCTGATTGCTCCCGCATCACGCCCACTCGGAACTGACCGGGGTGCCATTCTAACCTCCGGGTTGCAGACCGCTCGGGAGCGATCTCCCAAGCAAGGCGCGTGCTTTGAGCTTCTCATTGCGTTCTATGGCCTTCGCTTCGCCAGGACGGTAACATCAGATGACTGCGCGGAGGGCAACAGTTAGTGTGTGCATTCTGCTAAAGTTCTTCGCTATGGGAATCTTCATTGATCGCTTCGCACTCAAACGATCCTGCTTTGCCTCGCTGCTCATCCTGATGCTCTGCACGGCACCGCATCCGCTGCATGCGCAAGCGTCCACAGCCCCGGCGACATCTGCACCCGTCGTGCCGGAGTGGGCGCAGCCGGGATCTCCTACGCACGTCCAAGTGCCGCCACCGGCAGATTTTCATAGGCAGAGCAGGAACTTTGATGCGCCGATCGGAGTGTTTGAGGGCCAGTCTGACATTGGCGCCGCCGTAGTGCCAGGCAGTACAAATTACGACGCCAACACGAAACAGTACACCATCAACTCCGCCGGGTATAACATCTGGTACTCGCGTGACGAGTTCCGTTATCTCTGGAAGAAGATGTCAGGGGACGTTTCGCTTGCGGCCGATGTCACGTTTCCAGATGCGAAGGGCTACGGCGATCGCAAGGCGGTCCTGATCATTCGCCAGAGTCTTGATGACGATTCCAAGGAAGCCATGATCGGCGAGCATGGGGTGGGCATGATCCATCTGGCGTGGCGTTCGAACAGAGGTGCGTCAATGAAGGACGCCCAATTTCGGTTCGGGGGCACTCTGGCCGGGGTCAAAGCGAAGCGTATCGGAATCGAAAAACATGGCGATTCTATTGCGATCTTCATCAGTTTTGAGGGCGAACCCATGCACCAGCTTAGTCCACCAGTCACCCTCCACTTCGACGAACCTTTTTACGTGGGCATCGGCTTCTGCTCGCACTTGCCAGCGACATCGGACACTGCTGTGTTCTCCAACGTCGTTCTCCAGAGTTCGGCGGATAAGGTGCAGTAGATCGGAATAACGCTCGCGCTCCGATGCGGCTAACTGTGTGGCAAGCCGAATGGCCGTCAATAAGGAAATGGCCCTGCGATTTCTACCCAAAGAGGAGTGTCACAGACATGAAGGTTCTCTCGATCCAATTGCGATTCTGCGGTAAGCTCGCCCTGATCGCGTTCTTTCTGGCGGCTCCCACTCTCAAGGCGCAATCTTCTGCGGTTCATGCAGAAGCAGCACCCTCCGAGCAGCACCTGCGCAGTCGTCTCTTCATCTACGATCTGCGCGACGGCTCCTCGCGCCTGGTCTATAGTGCGGACTCGATATGGGAGGCACCCAACTGGTCTCCCGACGGGAAGTACCTCATCGCCAACTCTGGCGGGGGCATTTATAAGCTCGTCCTCAAACAGGACGGCACAGCCGAGCCGCAAAAATTAGCTGTGCCCGCAAACTTCCAATGCAATAACGACAAGGCCGTCTCTCCCGATGGCAAGAAGATCGCTTTCTCCGCCACTGTTCCGCCTCATAAGGGATCGCAGGTCTTTCTCGCAGACGCCGACGGGAGCAATGTCAAGCTAATGGCGTCCGAGTCGCCCAGCTATTTTCACGGTTGGTCGCCGGATAGCAAGACGCTCGCCTTCGTGGCCCAGCGCAACGGCAGCGGCCAATATGACATTTACGGCATGCCCGCCGATGGAGGCGCGGAGAAGCAGCTCACCTCCAATATCCACCACGACGATGGCCCGGACTACTCGCCGGACGGCAAGTGGATCTACATCAATTCCGATCGGTCCGGCAAAGAAGCGGTCTGGCGTTTTCCCTCCGATGGCGCAGGTACCAATGATATGAAGGCCGAGATGGTTGTGAGCGATGGACTCGAAGACTGGTTCCCCCACATCTCGCCGGACGGCAAGAAGCTGGTGTATATCGGCTATCCCGCCGGTACGCCAACCCACAACCCGCGCACCGTCCAAATTGAGCTCAAACTCGTCGCGATCAACCACGGCGCACGGCGGGGTCGCCGCGTCCCCGAAGACGCTCGTGAAGGCCATCGGCGGACAAGGAACGATGAACGTCAACTCGTGGGCTCCTGACTCCATGCGCTTCGCCTATGTAGTTTATGAGGTCCTGCCGTAGGGCGAGCATACCAACGTCAGCTCGAACGAGGCGTCAATGAGCCCCAGTAGAAACGTGCCCTCGGAGGGGAACGGAGCGAGGGAGACAAAATGGAGGCTCTGGATGAAAAGCCTTGAATGAAAAGTGGTGATTGTGACGGGCGCAAGTTCCGGGCTGGGGGAACTTTGCCGACTTCTGCCACACTGACGAGCCTGGACTAGCTCACGACCGTATTGGGATAAAAGTGGGCAAGCAGGGTGCGATATTCGCTGCCTTGCGCGGCTAGGGCAGCGGCTCCGCGCTGGCATAGGCCGATCCCGTGGCCGATACCGACACCTTCGATCCCTGCGGAGGTTCGTTCAAATGTACCGGAGGGCAGTGCTGACCAACCGTGAATACGGTCGAGCGCAAGACGAGCGCGTTCGGTGTGAGGTGGTTCCAGCAATGGATCCAGGGTTCTTTGCCATCTCTCGGGGTGGTGGAGGCAGACGTCGCAGACGACCGAGTAGTACGGATAGATGGCCGCAGGAAGACCCAGGTCGGCAAGGGTGTGAGTGTGGCCGCCGCAGCTGCGGCTGTACATGGCGGGAAAACTCTGATCTTCGTAGGTGAGGTGGAGAGATCTGGTCTGGAGTGCGGCTCTGGTGATTAGAGAGTCTGGTGTTGGGGCTTCGCGGAGGAACTGACAATGCGTGGTATCGCAGAAGTCGAAGCCACTATGTCCGGAGACGCCTGCGAGTAAGAAGGAACGCGACACGATTGCCTGAGCCTGCAGGTAAGCGAGAGGTGCGTGGGAAGGGCTCTCCGCGAGGACGATCGAGGCCACGGCAGATTCGCGATCCATGGTGATGACTGGCTGGAGGGCGTGACTTGTTGGGTGAATCTGTAGCTCGAGGGTGGCTGCGTACTGGCGGCTTATAGTTCCGTGGAGCGACGGTGGAGGAACGGCAAGCGTAAAAGTGGTGGCCTCGCCACTGATAGAAGTGACGCTAAGTGTAGTTGAGTCGTGAGTAGTGCCGTTGAGAATTACTTCGAATCGTTTGCCGGGAGCGGTACGGATGCTAGTTGCGGGAGCTTCGGGTCGAATGAGGAGGAGACTGCGATCGAGGTGCAACAGAAGAGGCTGCGCGGATTGCAGTAGGAGTTGTTGTGGCTCGAAGAGGGAGAAGACACCGAAGCGAATATATTCGCGGTTGTTTTGTGCGAGAGTGAGTGGTGGTAATGCGACGGCCGCAAGGAGGCTGGCAGTGAAGTCGCGGCGGCTGAGCTTACCTTTCACGAGGAACCTCCAGAACATGGAGCATCTGGGCTGCGAGGGTTGCGGTTGCGGCCCCGGTGCTTCCCTGTTGGCGGAGAAGGAGCAGCGTGCGAGGGTTCTCGATGGGTGTGATGGCTATAACCAGACCGTCGGCGCTCGCGACACAGGTGCGATTGTGGCAGGGTGCGGTACCGGTCTTGGCAAAGGCGTCCGCCGAGAAGAGAGCGCTGGCCGAGCCCTTGGAAGCGGCTTCACGGAGGCCAGCAAGTATGCTTCCTGCGTCGGGCTGGGAAAGCAGGCTCGCGTAGGCGTGGGCGAGAGTGGCGGGGGCGATCTCCCATGTGGGGTCCAGGCCTATCAACTCAGCAGGTGTGGCTTCAGCAGGTGGGGAAGGCAGGCCAAGGAGTAGTAGGACACTTTGGAGGGCGTTGGGGTCCGTCTGGGTAGCGAGCTTGAGGAAATATGCATTGCAGGAATGGGCGAGGGCGTCTTCGACACCGAGCGAACCGTGGCCACGAGGGAGCCAGCAGCGGTCCTGCGTGCCGCGGCAGGTCAGGTGAGGGAAGGCGTTGTGTGTGCGAGCGTAGGCGAGGGCGAGAAACGGTTTGGTGAGGGATCCTACCGGAATCGGAAGATCAGGATCAGGGCCCTGATGCGCGATGATCAGGCCGTTGGTAAGGTCGAGTACGAGCCATGAGAGGCGAGGGTTAGTAGCTCGGGGCCAACGCTGAGTCAGAGCAGACTGGGTCGATTGTGCGCGAAGCGAGGTCGGAGTGGTCACTGAGGCCGCAGCAGCGAGTTGACCGTGTGCGAGGGAGCAGTTCAGAAGGACAAAAGACAGTGCGACGCTGGCCAGCGCTTGCGCACCGGAATGGAATTCGGAGGAGACTAACGAGATTCGGGGCGCCATTGATAGAGGACGGTCTGGTGGATGGTATTGGGCTGCTGATCGGTCGAAGGGGCAGGGGCCTCGGTGAATGTCTCCGAGTCGAGCGACTGGAAGGTGGTGCTGAGGCTGGTGACATTGCGGGAGAAGAAGGCGGGGGCGGTGTCGTCGCTGTGAGGAGTAGAGACCGTGTGATCGAACAAGCTGGTGAGGCGTCCAAAGTTCGGACGCTCAGCGGTGTGGTGGAAGCCAGCGATTGTGGAGGCGATGATGGGTTTGGGCGCGGCGGCGTTTGAGGCCCCGAGAAACTGAAGAAGAGATTCTGAGTCGGTGGCCAGGATGAAGCGATTGCCCTGGATAGCGAACGCGAAGGACTGGAGGCCGGAAAGCTCGAACAAGGTGGTGCTTCCCTGCTGACGTGACCGCCACGTAAGGCCCGCACTTCCAATGGTGAGGTGCGGACTTAGGGCTTCGGTAAGTGCAGATTGGACGGAATCGGGGGTCCACGGGGCTGGGGCGGACAGGATGACGACGTTATGAATTGGGAGAAAGAGCATGTCCGGTCTGGTTGAGTGGGTCGTAGAAGAATAGACGAGCATCGCGTCGGGGTGGGCAGAATCAATCACTGCACGGATTGAGGCCAACGCAGCAGTGAGGGGCTGTTGGGGAATTGGCAGCGTATCGATGCGAGTGTCTAGATCCGTAAGGCTCCCGGCGTTTTGCACGGAGAGGTCGACAACCGGAGCGAGGTGTTGGTCGCGGAAGGAAGATGGTGAGCGGCTGAGGACTTTGTCATTCAGCGCGTCGACAATCTGCTCCGTCGTGGGTTGGGCGGTTGCTCGGTACACACCAGCGTTCGACGGAAGGAGTTGCAAAAGTGGGGCAAGGTCCGAGGTGGGAAGCGGATTTTCTGTCGTGGTGGGGATCAGAACGCGCTCTTCACGGAAGGACTGCTGTCCCAGGTAAAGGTCGGAGACTGCGGATCTGAACTGTTTGAGCTCGGTGATGTTCTGCTGGATCCAATAGCTACGGAAGTAGGGGGACGGAAGGATTCGCGCGAGGTTCAGAGTCATCCGTAGGGCCGGTGGTTCGGAAGCTGGCGACTTGGCGGCAGAAGTCGATGTGATATACCAGGATTCGTTTTCGAGGGAGGCATCTCCCTGATGCTGCATCCGCAGCAGGGCGCTGGCAAGGAGGTCTTCACGGGTGGCAAGCAGGAGGTAGTCCCCGTGGACAGCGAAAGCGACGGTGCGCTCTGGGTCGCCCTGGGTTCGGATGTAGAAGGAATCGCCGCCTGCCTTGCGGAGCTGGAATTTGCTTCGGAGCTGGACGAGTTGGGTCTGTTCGGCTGCGGCGGATGTCATCTGAGTGATGTAGAGAAATTGGAGGTTACCGATGTCGTACCAGGCGAAGATGCTCTGGCGTCCTGCGATCTGTTGCAGAAAGTGCATATCCGGTGGGAGACCTGCGGAAGCGGCGAACTGATCTTGCGCTTCACCGAGACGGGCGAAGAGGCGGGAGCGCGAGAAGGCTTCGTAATTGTCGCTGGTGAGCCATCTGCGCTGCTCCGAGGAGGCGCTCCAAGACGAAAGAAGGGCGGCGAAATCGGTGGCTTCGATGGACAGAAGGGAGCCTTGCGGAACAAAGGCGGAGAGCGGAGCGGGAGGCGGAGTGGCCGATTGGTAAGCAGCGTAAAGAACGCCCATAGTGATGAGCGGCGCTGCGACAACTAGAGCTATACATTGCCGGAGTGTGGGTTTGAGGGTCATGGCTGGACCTTCTCTGAGTTATTGGTGAGCCGTGGGCGAACAACCACGGCCTGGTTGAGGTGAGGTTGGATGATGGGGCGGCGAGACTGGTTTTCGTTGTCGAGCTGAACGCGGGCCTCGGTGGTGACGATTCGCGTCGCGATGAGCTTGCCGCGAGCGGGATCACGATTGAGGGCTGCAGCAGATCGCAGATAGGTATAGGCCTGCGCAGGCTCGTCAAGCTCCTCATAAAGAGTGGCCACGGCAAGGGCAAAAGTGACTTTTTCTTCTCTCGTGCGGAGGATAGTGGGGAGAGTGGCGCTGTTGCCTCCGTCATTTGGCAAGGAGCGTTCGTCCATGGGGCCGAGCGCGTCGGAGTCTGCCGCCGTGTATTGGTTGAAGTTGGTAGAGCCTTGGGCCTGATTGTCTTGCTGGACGTCGTCTTGCTGAATTTGGAAGCGAGCGTAGCCGTTGGGGGATCGCCGTAAAGGCTTGATGGCGGCGAGGGCTTGAATAGTATGGCCGAGCGCGAACTCGACGCGGAAGATTGCAAGGCGGAGAGTATCGCTGGGGGCGGTGGCCATGGCATCGCGAAGGAGAGCTGGTTGTTTAGCCACTGGGGCCAGGACGGCTGCCGCGATACGGGCGGGGACAAAGTAGGGCTGACTGGCTTGCTGCGGGGTGATGCTCGAGGCGGCGAGGAGGGTGAGCTCGACACTGTCAAAGGTATGCGAGCCGGGGGCGGATTTGAGGGCGGCGGCGGCCGCGGCGCGGATGGCGTAAGGGGTAACGGCGGTTGAGGCAAGAGCAGTGAGAGTTGCCACGGCGTTCTGGTGAGTCACAGTCTGGGTTTGGGCGAGTCGGAGGCGGTAGGCGGGATTCCAGGGAGAAGCGTTGGCCAGGGTGGTGAGGAACGGCAGAGCTTGGGCGGGGTGGCCCGACTGCTCGAGGAGGCTGGCGGCGGAGTCGAGGTTGGCGTAGAGATCGGAGCTGCTGTTACTGGCGCTGGGGAGCAGGATGAGGCGACGGAGGATCTCAAGCGCGGCAGTGAGGTCGTTGAGGTCGAGGCGAGCCTGGGCGAGCGCCAGGTAGTCTGGGGAAGTAAGTTCATGCTGCTGGAGCTTCTGCTGGAAGACGTATTCGACCAGGAATCGGTTGGAGGATTTATCTCCTGCGGTGCGAAGCTGGCTGGCTGCGGCTGCGATCAGCTGGAGGGATGGGACTGCGGAAGGGTGTGCGGTGAAGTCGGCGAGAAGCGCGGGGATGCGGGACTGGTGAGCGGCAAGCAGAATGCGAGCCTGCTGGACGGCATCCTGCTGGCGTTCGGCATCGGGGATGGTGTCGAGGAGAGACTGGGCTCCGGCGTCCTGTTTTTGCTGGATGAGGTAGGTGAGGAGGCGGAGCCGCGCCCGCGTGACGTCGCTGGGTAAGGTGTTGGAGTCGGATGAGTTCGTCTGAGTCGTCTGTTCAGCAACTGAGAGCTCGGCCAATTCCAGCTGGCGGCGGTAGAGACGGCCGAGAGATTCGCGAGGGAACCAACCGACTTCGTAAGGTGACGCGAGTTGATTGAGGATAGCGGAAGGGTTGCGAGCCGCGTCGGCGAGGGAGAAGACCCAGACAATTGCGGCGTCGGCTCCGGCGGGGCTCAGTGCGATGTAGGCGGAGTAAAGGAGTTCGCTGCTACGGTAATTGCCGTTCTTTGCGATGTAGGCGCGTAGGACGGTATCCATAGCCGGGCGGAGTTGGGTGCCGAGGTCGCGGTCGTGGGCGTCTTGGGCGATCGCTGTGAAGTCGATCCAGAAGGATTCGGGGACGGCTCGGAGGTCGACTTGGGCGCGGAGGAGGGTGAGCGCCGCGTTCCATTGGTCCAGGGCCTCCTGGCGATTGGTAGGAGGCTTGCTGATAGGCCAGTAGGTGACGGCGATGGCGCGATGAATGGCAGGCGTTCGCGGAGTGAGTTCAAGCGCGTGATGATACTCGCGTGCCGCGTCGTCGGGCTGGCTCGCATCGGCGTAGGCCCGGCCGAGCGCGATGTAGCTCTCGGGGGCGGTGGGCTGGGCTTCGAGGCCGGAAGACAGGAAGTCTTCCGGGTCGTCGGCTGGAGTTGGCACGAGGGTGCGATATACGCCGTAGCGCATGCCATAGTAGAACCAGTCGGTACTCACGAGTTGGTTGGAGCGGACTGGGGCGGTGGCTAGGCGGTCGGCAACGGTGTTGTCGCCGAGGGCGGCGTGAAAAGCCCCAGCGATTCTGGGGGACGGGTCGGCGAAGAAGAGGCCGACAAGCGCTGTGGTGGCGCTGGCCCAGACAGGCTGGCGACT
>WNFD01026897.1_pt1 | contig 10571 bp, 9 predicted proteins | sample 5400491 | NCBI WGS metagenome assembly WNFD01 (sample SAMN13153343, study PRJNA577476) | soil metagenome | isolation source: 120 cm saprolite under Douglas fir tree site 2 hole 2 replicate 2 | place: USA:California | collected 2015-04-18 | reverse complement strand
TAGTTCGCAATACAGCTCCAAAAGCTCCAAAAGCTCGAGATAGATATCCTCGTTGATTACTTCAAGAAAGGGCTGTAAGAAATGTGGACAGACATGAGACGAAATACGAATTACTGCTTTCCACTTTGATACGTGCAGTCTCGGCCTTGCCTCTCTCCAGCAGTGTTGCAATGTCGCGACGTGCCACTTTAGCTTGGGCCTCTTTCTTCTCTTGCAGCGTCCGCAGACGCTGCACTGACAAACTGTACATTATTAATCGTCAATATGCTCCGCGTCGTGCTCTGCCATAAGGGCCATAAGCGAGGGTACGTCTTAGCTGACGTACCGTAGCTGAACCTGAGAAGACGTGGGTCAGAAGGATCAACACCGCTGAACGTTGAAAGCAATCCAACCTTAGCCTTAGTGGAATTCCAAGGTGCCATCGTCAAATCCCAATACCGTGACACTGCCCTCTGGTCTCTTACCAGGTCAGGTCATAGCGTATTGCATCGCCTCACCGCATTCGGTTGTTTGCGTCTGATGGATTCGGGTGTCGGTCCTGTGGTCCACCGGTCCACCCAACGATGCCCTTACGGCATGCTCTCTTTACATGAGGAGAGACTCGGAGGTGATCAACATGATACAATAAAAAATAATTCTCACTGCAACAGGTCATAATAAGTTGATAGCAACAAACGATTGGCGACTTGAAGGCGCTCTCCAAGTGAAGTGATTCTGAATGTGTCGAGACGCCGTTACTGGTGCCATCAATCAAATCACACCATCTCCTTGCCATGCGTCGCCAGTTGAGAGTTGCCCTCCATCAAGGCATCCCTGACCTCTGGGGTCGTCTCTGACTTTATCCGACGGCGCCCCGGAGTGGATTAGGTGATGGTCACCAGGGCGCAGATTGCGGAGCGAAGGAAACGCCTTCCCTGTTCCATGATGTGTGCCCTGTCGTCCCTTTCTTGATACGTCAAGATCACTGCATGTGTCTGAGCCACCCCCACCTGTGCAGCCGGGACATCGTGCGCCCGATTCGACGACTGCTTCGTAACTACTTCGTAACGCTTATTTGTGATGACCTTTAGCAATTCCCGAGCTCCCCTTCTTCCTTCGTCTCTCAACCTTCCCGCATACATGTCCGTTCCGCCTACAGCAAACCGTCCACAGTCCCTCCGCCTTCTGATAGGCTCATCTTCAAACGTCCAAGGCATTCCTTCCGTTTCCGTCTCGCCCTCCCCATTTTCCTCCCTCGCACGAAGAGAGCCATGGGGTTACGAATCCCCATCAGGCGAATGCTACGAGCGAATCTGCTCAGTCATTGGCCTCTATGACTTCTCTTCCCAGGATCCCGACCGACTTTCGTTTCAAAAATACGAGATTCTGGAAATTGTCCGGCAGGATGAATCGGGGTGGTGGGGCGCTGTTCGATGCGATGGATCCGAAATAGGTTGGATTCCCTCCAGATACGTTCGCACACTCTCGGACGACGCTGTTCAAAGAGTGTACGAAATCCAAGACAGGACGCGAATACCCGACTACGGTGCCGATCCGGAAATTGTCAGGTCCGCCCCCCCACTTTCAAGGCGGGCTGTCGAGATCCCATCGCCAGTATTTTCCGACAATGAGTCCTCCGACACAGCTCAAGCGAGACCTGTGCCATCCAGCAGGTCCGATCCTTCGATCGTTACTGAACCATACGAGCCCACGATCTCCGAAATAGAAAGCTTTTCTTAGACTCGACAAATCCCTACCTGCGTCGCCAGACCTAACGGCAACTTCTAGTTCTTCTTTTCTCGAACCCAAGATTGGTAGCCATGGCCGTAATTGCTCTGAAAGTGCCATCAGTTGTTCACATGGGCGCGCGCCACGACGACCCCTCATCCCTTGCAACCCATCTTCGCCCGGTATCGTACGAGCGCAGGCTTCTGATCAATTAGCAACTCTCGTCAACCCTATGGATGCCCCTCCTCCAGTAACCCATCATATTCCGCCCAATGCGCGACCCCGCCCTGGCAAAGTTTTGCAACTAACGGGAGATGATAGTGCACAGGCCTTTCACAATGCCAAGCAAGCACAAGCAAATCTTCCCTGGTATCTCAAACATCGTCATGGTGAGGAAGAAATCAAACTGGACTTTGATGGCACAGTCAAAGCTGGGACTTTACCCGCTCTTGTGGAACATTTGGTGGTGGATCCTCTGCGTGAGAGCTGATTTGGTTCCTCACAACTACCATTATCTGATCCCTTTGCCTCAGGAGCATCCCAGCAAGAAATCTTTCGTCGCGCCTTCCTTGTTACATTCCGTACTTTCGCGACAGCCACCGAAGTCTTTGATCTTCTCATATCACAGTACGAGTTAGACGTCTCCCCCAATCTCTCCGAGGAAGAGTTTGAACAGTGGAAGAGGGAAAAGCTGCGGCCAACTCAAAAGCGCGTGTTGACCGTTTTGACGATGTGGCTTGAAGAGTATGACCTACTCAACCAAGACCCGGAGGTTGCGCCAAAACTGCAAGATTTCCTGGCTCTTGTTATCAGTCCACCCACACTTGCACTAACGGCGAAGCATATGTTGAGGTCGCTGGAACGCCTGGTAAGCTTCGGACGTATCATTACTTTCACTCCGTTATTTCTGATCTCGTTCCAGACCTTTGCTGAACCGACATCACTTGAGACGATTGTCTTGTCTTCAAAAAAATGGAAGAAGGTGAGGAAGGGAGATGGCCTCGAGCTAGTCCGCATGGATGCACTGGAATTGGCCCAGCACCTCTCCCTGTTCGAATCTGAGCCGTACCGCAAGATGCGCCCGCAAGAGTGTTTTCTCTGGTCAAAGATCAAGGAGGGCGAAGTCGTTAAGAACATTCATGCTTTCTGCGCTACACACAACAAGTTGGCCGATTGGGTGAAATGCAGCATTCTCGAGGTCTCTACGTTGGGAAAGCGCGCAAATGTGGTGGATTTTTGGATCCGTGTTGCTGAGGTGCGTAAGGAGAGGACACAGTTATGCCATGGCTCGTCTGATCAACCCTCTTCTCTTCTCCAGAAATGTCGATGCCTCAACAACTACTCTTCTATGAGTTCCATAGTGGCGGCGCTGTCAAGCGTGTTGATCTCGCGCCTACATTTCACGTGGGTCAACTCGAATCGGGAACATGCCTTGGAGCCACTCCGCAGGATCATCCATCCGGCCTCGAATTACGGTTATTACCGCAGTATACTAGATGCCATCGAGGGGCCTTGCATCCCTTTCGTAGGGCCGTTCCTGAAAAGTATCGTCTATGCGCAGGAGCAGCACGCGGACAACGTTTTTGTCCAATCTGCGACCAATCCAGACAGGCAGTTCACCCTTATCCACTTCGTAAAGCGACAGAAGTGGTACGACATATCAACGCAGATGCTTCGCTTTCAGACGAAACCATATCACATCCCTGAGATTCCTGAGATGACAAGTTTTATCATGGGACAGATGGAAAAGGCAGCCGCAATAGAGGAGCGCTGGTACTGGCAACGAAGCGACGAGTTACAGCATGCTGAACTGGTGCACGCCGATATCAGGAGAGGGCTCGAAGCCGCTGGGTTTTAATTGTTCCTTTATTTACATGATACAGATGCATATGTATGCCTTCTCTCACTCACTCACGCAAACACAACGGTTTATGTCATGTCATCCTCTCTACGATACCTTCCTCTATATTCATTCACATGTACTCATGGCTGGCTGGTAACCCATCCGAACGATTCGGGTATTAATGATTGTGTTCAAAGTCCAAGTAGTAAACCGTGCATCATTATGCGAGCCAACACAGCAACGGACATAAGAACTAAAATACTACAGGGGTATGGGGTACCGAACGGCTGGGTGTTGGTTGTGAGGCCGAACACATGATAAGGGTCTGTCGACGAGATCTAAAGGCTGCGTCCATCAGGCGATTGACCGTAAAGTGGCATACGATAGCGAACGGTGATGGATGAAGGCGATGCGCTCAACAGTTACACTGATCCCCGGAGGTTATGGACCTCTGTTGCCTATTCAAGTCCACACCTGTCCTGCCACCTGCAGTACCCGCACGACCAGGGCCACTTCTTGTTGCAGGTGGTGCGGTGGTAGGAAGCTTCTTGGCTGTAACGCATGATAGGTCGTCAATGCCAATGACGGACACTCGAGGAAGAGACTGACCGATACGGGTGAAAATATCTGTAACACCGTCACCAGTCTTGGCGCTAGTCTCAGCCCACATCAAGCCCTCTTCTTCCGCGTACTTCTGAGCTTCTTCCTGCGTCACTTGCCGTCGAGCAGCCAAATCTGACTTATTTCCACAAAGGGCAATAACGATAGATGGGTCGGCTTGACGTTGAAGTTCACGGATCCAGTTACGAGCCTTTTCTAAGGAGGTTGACTGGGTGATGTCATAAACCACGACGGCACAATTCGCGTTACGATAGTACATGGGTGCCTTTACGAGGATCAGAGAAAAGAACCGGAACAGGGGGAGCACATACCAGAGACTACAGCGGGATGAGGGACGTAGATGGTACTTCAGCGCCATGCAACTCCCAAGAATGTGAACCGACCTTGTAGCGCTCCTGACCTGCAGTATCCCTGTGTAAAGATCAGCTTGCGCGCATACCCCTGTGAAGTGGTAGGTTATGCGCACCAGATCTCAAATTTAACGGTAGTGCCGTCTTCGAGATTTACCGTTTGTGTGAGGAATGCGGCTGTTCGGTGAGTAGCTTAATTGAGCGGCACTTCCAGGAGAGGCAAAGAAGACGAGCCTCCGATTGTGCTCTCTCGGTAATCATCAAATTGGTCTTTCACAAAACGCAAGACTAAACTGGCGAGGGAATATAGCGGTCAAGGCGGTTGAGGTGTAGCGCAGAGGAACATACCTGGATTTGCCAACGGCAGATTCACCTGTGAATGGCGGTGGATATCGAGTTGATTAGATGGATGACTTGGCACATACCAAGTAAAACGAGTTTGAACTGGAATTGTTTAGACATGAGCGGATGAAATAGAGAATCAAGTGCGTGAGGTTAAGGAGGGGCAGGAGTTGAGGGCACGGTGTACGAGGACAGCGACCAATGCTGACACATACCCTCTTCGGCCAACTCCGTGAATCGTGGGAAAATAAGACTTTATTTGGATCTCTTCACCGTACCGTCACGTCGTCGGTACTACCGTGTCGCAGAGTACACCGTTGTCTCTCCCTCCCCTCTCAGCCCCGCTCCCAGTCCTAAGCCCTGGTTATCTGAGTCACAGCTATCCTTTCCCTGTTAATTGCGTCATCCATCATTCATCCGTTCTCGCCGGTTCAACCCGCAACGTTCTTATTGAGTTCGGAAGAGAAAAGGAAAACGTTATGAGTCGCCATCATCCTTACGGCCCTCCATACGACAACTTTGGTCCTCGCAGAGGTGGCGCCCCCTCCGGTCCCGGTCCTGATAGATACCATCGCTTTGATGGTCCCCCGCGTGGAAGAGGTTTTGGTCGTGGAAGAGGTCGCGGTTCCTTCGGAGGGGCCAGTCATGATTTTGCAAGTAGCCCTCCAATATATGATCAAGCACCTTCCCAAGGAAACATGGGTGGATATAACAATTACAATTCTGGGGCCAATCAGGATTCGTTCTATCAGAACGATGGTTTTGCGAATCAGTTCAGTGACTCAGATGCCCCTGGCGGGTATGATCAGAACTATGGGAATGGAAATTTCCAAGGTACGCTAAGTTGCTGAATCAGTTTGAGTTTGTGAACTGCAGGTAGCGGGCGTTTGTTCGTTCATTCTGGATGTTGAGGTGAACACATGTTCCTCAATGGCCGATTGGCTTGCACACCCCACTCGCTTCTAATGTTTGAAACCGTTCCCTCGTCATCGCGTTACCTACGTGTGTGGTCAACTTAACCAATGCTTAAGAGACCAAACGTGTCCTCGGAGTCAGCTGGCTTCAATTGGCTTTGCGCGCGAAATCGTCTTGCCCCTGTGGCATCAATGTGATCCATTATCGTACTGGCAAACCGGATCAGCATGTGCTGTGCTACTCTTCTACTTTTTTCAGTTTTCTGGCATCTCTTACGAAGTGAAACGGCTCACCTCACACCAAAATATTCCTGTTAGATGGCACTGGTCCCGGTTACGGTGGTCCTGGAGGCTATGGCGCCCGACTGCCCAAACGCGGCCCGAAACGTGAAAGAGACGATAAGGTGCACGAGTCTATTATAGAAGAACGTATTCAACGCGAGCGTCCATGCCGCACTTTATTCATCCGCAACATTAAGGCGAGTGTCATGTCGAATTGAGCACGGTCATCTACAGCGAGATACACCATCCGTGCTAAGGGCTGACTAATGCGGTTACGCACCCTTTCAGTATGAGACGAACAGTGACGAAGTTCGTCGACAATTTGAAGAACATGGCGAGATCAAGACATTCTTCGATCTAATCGCAAATCGTGGAATGGTGTTTGTAACCTTTGTAAGTGCTCGATATGCCTCTCCTTTAAGTTGGATGATTCAGATGTGCGGCAGTATGACCTCCGTGCTGCTGAAAGAGCTCGCGATCGGTTGCAGGGATCTGAAATCAGCGGGAGACCTGTCAGTCGTCCTCTGCTGTCCAAGTGATTTATGTAGTTCATCTAGGGCTCTAGATCGATGTTCATTATTCCCTACCACGGGATGATAGCTTGGCGAAGAGTGGTGAAAAAAATCAGGTGTGGAGGGTTCTGTCTCATTCACTTATGTGCTCAAAGTCGTTTGCATGCATAGGAGTTGCAGGGGACGTTGCTTGTGACCTTGCGTAACTCTAATCAAACAATAGATGACAGTGAAGTTCGGCGCAAGTTCCAGCAATTTGGAGACGTTAAGTCCGTCCGCTCAGCTGGGGAGCGCCATGAGTTAGTTTCGTCTCTATGTGATGGAACGACAGAGCTTATTCAGTCCATTTCCAGTCAGCGTTACGTTGAGTTCTATGACACAAGGGTAAGAAATGTGTTTTATCACCGTCGTAATGTGGTTTTGAAAGTTTGGTTAGTCTGCCGAAGAGGCGTTCGATCGTCTGCGTCATCAAGGTCTCCAAGACGGCGTTATGGACATTGTGCTGGCATGGGACGAAACTGCGGGGCCACCAATTCGGTATGCTATGCTGAATTTCCAAACCAAACGTACCAGTGCTAATGGAACATCCAGTCGTGAAGAACGCGAACCCTATCGAGACTGGGAAGAGACTCCACGTCCTGGCCCCTTCCGGGGAAGATGGCGGGGCCGTGGTCGTGGTCGAGGTTTCGCTGGACACGACGATGACCGCCGGCCCCACTGGGATCGGGATCGGGAGCGCCCAAAACGTTATGAGGATGACCATGGTTCCGGACGAGGTGGCGGCCGCGGATCCTATAACGATCGGTTCGATGGTAACAGGGAAGGCGGTTACGGCAATGCACCTCAAAATAGTTATGGGTTGCCTACCCAGCAACAGTATACTGAGCCTTCTGCGGCTACACCAGTGAGTGACGATACACCACCATTATTACGGTTCTGATATCGTTATTTCTCAGCGAGTTGAAGAACGTATTGACCAAGCCCGAAAAGTCCAACAGGTGAGGTCGAAACGTTGTGAACGACGGCAAATTAACCTATTGACTTTGTACAGTTATTGGCTGCGCTCAAGCAACCGCAGGCAACATCAGCATCATCAGGAGCTCAGACAACGCAAGTACAAGCCCAGCCGCCCACCCCAGTACCGCAGCTGCCGCAGTTGCCGCAGAATTCGTTCTACCCACCTGCTCCGGCTGTACAACAGCCTCCACCTATCTATACTGGTGGTGCCCCGCCGGCCACTCCTGGCTTCCCCCCACTGTCTCAAATGAATCTTCCCCAAGGCGGACCGCCAGCCAATCCGGCCAATCCCCTTACCAATCTCCCATCCAACATACTTGCACTTTTGCAAGGCGCACAGGCCCAACAGCAGCCGTCAAATACCTCACAACCGCCTCACAGCCCAACCCCTTTACCTGGCGCGTACGGTGCTGTCCCTCCGTCACTGCCTCCCGGACAGATGCGTTCTTCCATGGCACCGCACTTGGCAGGGCCGCCACCACCCCCAGTACCGATGCCAGGTGGTATGGGAGGCGATTATCCAGCGCAGATGCTTAATTACTTTGTAAGTTTTATGCCTCGCCCGTTGTGACATGCTGACGTTCGACATACGTCACCATTTCAGGCCAGTACCAAAAGGACGTGATACAGGTTGGAGGCTGACGTGGCATTGTTTCCGTATTTATTCATCTTCTTATGTCGTTATGTTTGCTAGGTATTCATTTGATTGACGGGTAGTAATCCACTTGTTCGCGAGGCGCCCACGTTTACTGACTCTACCTTACCTTGTACCACCTCGACATGAAACGTTAGACGACACAATTATGCCACACTATTGGTATCTTATGTTACTCCTTCACTTGTGGTGGAAGATGCCGTTAGCTGCTCATCCCACGCATGTGGCAGTAAACAGCTAGGTGCAAGTGAACGTGTTCTATATATAAAGGATATAGACTTCTACGAAGGTTGGCATTATGCGTGGCCGATATAGGAAGAATACAAAGCGCAGTTATTATGCATTTAGATATACTATTACTGATACCCAACGTTTAAAGTGCGAGAAGAATCAACATTAGCGGTTAGAGACTCCCCGAGCGCCTTGAGGACGCGGTCGTCAAAGGACGGCATCCTAACATCCTTCTGCAGGCGTGAAACTGCATCATATGCAATGGCAACCGCAGAAGGGGGCATGCCCGCCAGCTGGGCCACTTTGATTCCATGACTTTCCCTGTTCACACCTGGCCGCAGACGGTGTGAGTATGCGAAGGAACCAAGCTAGAAAAAATTAGCGGCGACCCGAATACTGAATTACCTGGTCCTTACCTCTGTTTCCTGCACGTCGGTGCAAAAAAACCCTACTTTTCGAAACGCGCCGGCGCCTTTGTAGTCCAAAGTGCACCCGAGCATATCGGTCAGCTCGTGGAAATGTGTGGCGAAAAGGGCGCGACAGTTATTCTTGAAGTAGAGATGATGCACGACGGCGAAGGCTATGGCCAGCCCATCTCTGACTGAAGTCCCTCTGCCGACTTCATCCATGATGACCTGGGAAGGTTACAGCTTAAGTCCTGCTTTCCATTCGGGAAAAGAAGTTGGCTTACAAGACTGTTCGGAGTCGCCTTCTTCAAGATATCCGCTGTTTCGAGCATCTCGACCATGAAAGTGCTCCTATCGCGAAACACGTCGTCTTTTGCGCCAACTCTCGAGAACAGACGATCAACAATCCCAACTTCGGCATAGTCGGCGGGCACAAATGAACCTGTTTGCGCGAGAATGACAATAAGGGCAGTTTGCCGGAGAAGCGTGGACTTTCCGGCCATGTTAGGGCCAGTGATGACGTGTAATTGTGAGTCCGGACAAAGGGACACCGTATTCGGTGTGTAAACCCTGCCAGAAGATAGCAAGCCGATTTCGACGGTGGGATGACGACCGTTGACAACGTGAAAAGAGCGACTGAAGGAGAAGATTCAGTAACATCGACACGGTCCCGCCACAGACAGACATACTTATCTGTCATATTTGGTCTCGTGAAGTGCATGTCAGCGGCAAGGCTGGCAAAACCTAGCGCTACGTCCAACTCGTCTATGACCTGAGCGTTTCGTCGTAGCTGGGCTTCATGCATTTTCACCTAAGAGCGAGCTCAATCTATCTGGAACCTTGGATTTTCTCGAGAGCGTACCTCATTCCTCAGCGCTTCGAATGCCGCTCTTTCAGCTAAAGCGATGCTTTGTGACGTCTCCAAAAGTTTGCCTCCGAGTTGTGCCCAACCCTAGCGCCATGGCATTCAACTCAAGCTAAAAACATATGATAGATGTCATCAGCTCACTTGGTGGAACAAGCAACAAGTTGAGTTGCTCTGGGATATGATGGTGAAGGCAGGCGAAGCCTTAACCTTTGCAGCATCGCGCTTTGACTTCGCGATGTGAACATATAAACCTTGCAACGGGGACGAACGCAAAGTCAAGGACGGCGCACCTGAAGTAAATAAATCAAACTGTTATAACCTCCTGTTGGGAACTTCACTTACTACATTGACGCTGCAGATCGCCTTCCAGGTCCTCCCTCAGCCTCAGGAGCCGCTTAAATTTAGCATGTAAGGCCGAAAGTTCTTTGGAAAACCTAAGTGACTGCTCATCAGTCATCGACCCTGGATTTGCAATTCCTTCGATTCTCACTCGGGGTTGATAGACCACCTGTACCCCTGTTGCCATTTATCATCAGCTGATAGCTCATGGGCTATGATGGCATCTTCTTCGGCTGTTTCTGTTGAACTCTCTAGTTGGGTCGGGGGGCCATCCATGGAAGCCTGGATCTTTCTCCCTAATTCAGGCAAGTCCTCCATTCGTGAAATCAACGCATCGATGCTGGCCCATTCTCGTTCCGAGTCGAAATCTCCCCTTTTGAAGTCCAGTTCTCGTTCCAACGAAAGTCTGCTCTTTATAATAGACCAGGCCGAGATTGCCGTACTGATGGCTGCAACATCGTCGGTATTCCCACGCTCTAGGAG
>WNFD01007803.1_pt1 | contig 10571 bp, 8 predicted proteins | sample 5400491 | NCBI WGS metagenome assembly WNFD01 (sample SAMN13153343, study PRJNA577476) | soil metagenome | isolation source: 120 cm saprolite under Douglas fir tree site 2 hole 2 replicate 2 | place: USA:California | collected 2015-04-18 | reverse complement strand
AGGCGAGGTTGGCCTCCCTATTTTCTTAAGTCGACGATTCCAGGCGTATATCCGAGCTTGTGTCATCGCGAGACTCGCAGCCTACGCCAGCGGCGAATCGCTCATCCTAAACCGCGTCCGCACATGCTCGGAGATGAGTTCAATCGCAGAGCGATTGGAGACGGGATCGCTCTGGGCCAGATACTTCATGGCCTCCACCAGCACGCGCTGGCCATCGACGTAGCGAGGGTCGGAGGTGCGCACTCTGCGCTTGGTGCCAAAATTCGGGACGACGGGAATGGTAAAGACCTTGGCCATGTATGAACTCGCAATGAATCCTAAAGCTCGTTATGAAATCCTAGGGCAGTATAGCGCCCGCCCTTCCCTTTTCCGTACACATTCTTATGCTTTAGATTCAATTACTTACCCGCGCGGCGAGACAATCTTTGTCTTGCTCGTGGTTTTTAGCTGAAACACATCGTTGCCGATCTTTGCGTTCACCCGGATCGCGGAATACTTCGCCAGGCGGTAATCGCCCTGGGTTTGCATGAACTTCTGCTGTACTGAGATGCCACGAGCGAGGTCAATCCACAGAAAAATCTTCGAAAAATTGTTGCGAATCTTTTCGCTCTTCGGAATCAGTTGCAACTTTGCGGTCGCAACGCTGTCGACAGTTTCTTCGCCCTCGTAACTCACATCGAAGGCTGTCTTGAGATCCTGCCCGCTGCCCCCGAAGCCCAGCACCAGATAGCTCTCCAATTCGTTACGATTGCCGCCCGCGGGATACACCATCACCTGCTCGATCTTCGGCTGGTAGACTTGGAGCTTGCGATCTTTGTAGAGCACGATCTTCCGGTCGGGCTCCTTGATGTCAGCCATCATCTCGATTTCTTTTCCCGACCGCCGATAGTAGACCGTCCCCTTCTGGGTATCGGTTTCATCCACCACCTTCTGGTATTGATCCCAGACAAAATCGGCCTGCGCGGTATGGAAGCTGGCGGAGGCGGAATCCATTTTGTTTAGAACGTTATCGAGCGCGCCGGAATCCGGGCCCTGGGCGCCAGAGGACAGACTCAGCGCCGCTATCAGGACCAAGCCGCCGGAAATGGCAAACGTTTGTCGCACTATTTTCGTTTTACCCAGACCCGGTAGCCCTGCACTTTACCTTTTCCGTCGGAGACCGGTTCGTACCGCACGATCGAGACTTCGCCGGAGATCGGTTCGATGACGCGAAGCAACTCTGCGCGCAAGGCGGCCTCGTCTCCGGGCGATACCGCGGCCCCATCGATCTGATAAACCAATCCGCCCGCTCCGTCTGAGGTCACAAGTACGCCCGTGAGATGCGGGTTAAACGGCCGGGGTTTGTCGTTGAAGTTGATGACGCGCGGCGAGAAGAAGACGAAGATCAGAATCAGCGTGACCATGATGTCGTAGTGCAGCGTGCCACGCTCGTGCTGCCATAGAATGTAGCTCCGGATTGTCCGCCAGACGCGGTTCATCGATAGGAAATGCGCGCCCGCCGCGGTCGTGCTGATGTCCACACTTTGCAAGTCTAGTGACCGCATCCTTTCTTGGCAATGGCTGAGCAGCCCGCTTCCAGCAGCTACCTTCTAGCGCCTTGCTCCAGGCTATCAGCTAGCAGCCAGAGACTAGAAGCGCTTTGCCGTTATGCGCTCCGCGCCGATGTACGGCCGCAACACTTCGGGAATCACAACGCTGCCGTCCGCCTGCTGATAATTCTCGACAATCGCCACCCAAGTCCGCCCTACCGCGAGCCCGCTCCCATTCAGCGTGTGCACAAACTCCGTCTTATTCTTTCCCTCCGGAGGGTAACGGATATTCGCCCGCCGCGCCTGGTACGACTCGAAATTCGAACACGAAGAAATCTCGCGAAACAACTGCTGCCCCGGCAGCCACACTTCAATGTCATATGTTTTCGCCGATGACGGCCCCATATCACCAGTGCACAACATCACTGTGCGATAGTGCAAGCCGAGCTTTTGCAAGACCGTTTCCGCATTGCGGGTCAGCTTCTCGTGCTCTTCGTACGAATTCTCCGGCCGGGAAAATTTCACCAGCTCCACCTTCTGAAATTGGTGCTGCCGGATAATCCCGCGCACATCTTTCCCGTAAGAGCCCGCCTCGCTGCGAAAGCACGGCGTGTAAGCGGTGAGCGAAACCGGCAACCGCGCCGCATCGAGTATTTCGTCGCGATAAAGATTAGTAACCGGCACTTCGGAGGTAGGAATCAGCCAGAGATCTTTCTCCCCATGCGGCACGCGAAAAAGATCAGCCGCGAATTTTGGCAACTGCCCCGTCCCATACATCGACTCGGAATTGACCAGATAAGGCGGCAAGACTTCGGTATACCCGTGCTCGCGCGTATGAAGATCGAGCATGAAGTTCGCCAGCGCACGTTCCAGTTTCGCGCCCAGATCCCAGTAAACTGCAAACCGCGCGCCGGTGAGTTTAACGGCCCGCTCCAAATCAAGCACGCCAAGCTCAGCGCCCAAATCCCAATGCGGCTTGGGAGTGAAATCAAACTTCGGCGGCGACCCCCAGCGCCGCACTTCCACGTTCTCTTCAGCACTGTGCCCAACCGGCACGCTCTCATGCGGCATGTTCGGAATGCCGGAGAGAATTTCTTGTAAGCGGGCATCAAGATCGGCAGCAGTTTTCTCCCGCGTCTGGATCTGCTCCCGCAAATCTTTCGTCGCCGTGATCGCCACCGTCGCGTCCTGCCCGCTCTTCTTCAACTTGGCGATGTCTTCCGAGGCCATGTTCCGCCGCGCCTTGAGCGTCTCGGCTTCGGTAATCGCCTGCCGCCGCTGCGTATCCACGTCGCGGAAATCTTTCAGCACGGCAGCCGGATCCGCGCCGCGCTGGCGCAGCATTTCTTCCACCCGGGGCAGGTTGTCACGAACAAAATTCAGATCAAGCATGGGAACCAACTACTTTATCGGAAACGGGGCGAGGAATGCACGCCCTCCACCTTTGCAAGTTCGACGCCTTTTCGGAGCGAGATCTCAGCGCACTCCGCGGCGGTTCTCCGTTATCTCCGCGTTTAAGGTTTTGACGAGAGGGTAAAAATCATTGGATCGCGGATCTCGCCGCGAACAGCCGCGGAGTACACGGAGAGTCGGGCTCGGAAAGAACTGGGCGCAACCAATATCAGCCGCTTTCGCGGAGGCTGATCGAGTGTGTAAACTACCTTCGCGATGAAATTCCCTCCCCGCTCCATTGCTGTGGTCCGCTCTCTTCTTACCGCGATCATGGTCGCGCTCGCGTTGTCCTCGATTTGTGCGACCGCCTCCGCCTACAACGCCCATCCCAAACTAATCGTGGTCATTATCATCGACCAATTCCGCGGCGATTACCTCGAGCGCTACCGCGACCAGTTCCCCGACGGTGGGTTCCGCCTGCTGCTCGACCACGGCGCCTACTCTACCGATTGCAACTACGATTATGCCAACACCCGCACTGCTCCCGGCCACGCCACGCTGTTCACCGGCGCCTACAGCAACGGGCATGGCATCGCCGCGAATGAATGGTGGGATCCGAAGAAAAAGAAAATGGTGACATCGGTTGAGGACGACGAGACCAAACTCGTCGGCCTGCCCCCAGAACAAGCCAAAGAGCAAGCCAAAGACAAAGCCGGCGCGTCGCCGCACAACCTGCTCGCCGACACTCTGGGGGACGAACTCAAACTCGCTACGCAGGGAAAATCGCGAGTCCTTTCTGTCTCGTTAAAGGACCGCGCTGCCATTCTTCCCGGCGGCTTCTCAGCCGACGCGGCCTACTGGATCGAGCCCAAAACCGGCGCCTGGATTACTTCCACTTACTATCGCCCCGACTTGCCCAAGTGGGCGCAGGATTTCAACTCCGGCAATCGCGCCACAAAATATTGGGACCGCGATTGGAAGAATGAGAACGGAGAGACACTACGCTCGACCGCGCATCGCAAGGGAAAAGACGGTTCCGACGCCGGTTTCTACGAAGTCATCGGCTCGACCCCATTTGCCAATGAGTACGAACTGGAGTTTGCCAAGGAATTGCTGGTCTACGAAAATCTCGGCGCCGGACAAGCCACCGACCTGCTCGCCATCAGCCTGTCCCCGAATGACATTCTCGGCCACCAGGTCGGCCCCGACTCGCCCGAGATGGCCGCCATGGCGCTCGCGCTGGATCGCGAACTCGCCGACTTCTTCGGCTTCCTCGGTCATCAGGTCGGCCTCGCCAACATCTGGATCGCTCTCTCCGCCGACCATGGCATTTCCGTTCTTCCTGATGCCGCGAAAAAACTCCGCATTCCCGCCGCTAATCTCGACGCGGGAAAACTCGAAGCCCAGATCAACAACGCTCTTACGGCGAAATTCTCGCCCGGCCATCCTGCTCCCTACATTAAGCTCGACTACCCGCTCGCATGGCTTAACGAGGACGTCTTCGCTGCCGCTCATGTGAAAGAGCATGACGCGGAAGCAGCCGTCGGCGAGGCCATGAAACAAGCCGGAGTGCGCGATTACTTCACCAAGTCACAACTCGCAGAAGGGGAAGTCCCCGATACCGCTTTCGGCAAAAAATTCCTGCACAGTTACTCGCCTGAAGGCAGTTGGTATGTGATGGGAGTGCCCGAGCCTTACGCCGTGGGTCCAGCGAAGGGCACCGACCACACCTCGCCCTACACCTACGACACGCACGTTCCACTGGCCTTCTATGGGCTGCCATTCCGTCCCGGAACGTATCGCACGCATGTCGAACCCATCGACTTGGCTGTGACCCTGGCATCGCTGCTCGGCATCAACGCTCCCACCCACGCCGTGGGCCGCGTGTTGACCGAAGCGATTGCCGCTCCGTCACGGGAATCCAGCGAACCCGCTGCAGCGCGGCCTTAGCCCTTTCCTGTCACCTCGGGCCTTGAGCGGACAAGAGTGTCCGTGCCACACCGGCATCGCCGCGGGAGCGGATTAGAAAACCAATTTCAGCCCCAATTGGATTTGGCGGGGAGGGTAGGCCGCGTTGGGTTTCAGAAAATTCTTCGGAAGTTGATAGTAGCCAGGGTAGGGAGCTAGTCCAGCCGTGGTGGAGCTTTGAACGAAGTTTGTGGCATTGACCGTGAGTCCGTTCGTAGTGATGGTTACGCGCTGATTGTCGCGATTGAAAAGGTTGAAGGAGTCGGCGGTGAAGTCGAGGCGATAGCCGTGAGCGAGGTGGATTTTGCGGGTAACACGCAGATCGGTCGAGGCGTAGTCGGGTCCGGTGAATCCGTTGCGGCTGTAGCCCGGCAGGCGGTCGTTAAGGTCGTTGCCGTCCTGGTTGGGATCGCCGGCGACGGTGGCATTGACGGGGCGTCCACTGCCGATGTTCACGACGCTGGAAATCTTCCAGTCGTTGAAAAGGTGACCGAGAAGTTCGTGTCCCCGGTGGAAGGGTCGCGGTTCGGCGGAGAATGCCGCTACCAAACGGTTGCGCTGGTCGGTGACGCTGGGGCCCCGTTCGCCGATGGGGTTGTAGGAATTCTGCACGGTGGCGGGCGAGCCGGCGATGAGCGCGTCCTGGCCATCGTCAATGGCGTGAGCGTAGGTGTAAGAGAGGCGGAGATAAGTGCCGCGCGCCATACGCCGGTTGATGGAGAGAGTAGCGCCGTTGTAGACGCTGGAGGCGGCGCTTTGGAATTCGTTGATGGCGCCGAGTTGGGCGATAGGGCGTCCGAGAGGATTGATGCAGGGCGGAAACGGGCAATCAAGAGTGCGGCTGAACTGCCAGGTGGCGAAGGAGTCGACGGTGTAATATCCGCCGCTGAAGATGGAGCCGGTGGAATCGAATATCGGATACGTGAGAGCGACCGGCGGCAAGAGGTTCACGTCGAGCGCGCGAATGAGATGTTCGCCGTGCACGTAGAGATAGGAAACGGAAACGGTGGTGTGGCTGGCTATTTCGCGCTCCAGCGTGACACTGGTTTGCTGCACGCGGGGGGTGACAAAGTTAGCAGCAAAGGCGGAGACAGTGTTGGTGACGCCCTGAGTGAATCCTGCAGGCAGGGAACATGCAGAGGACATGACAGGGCAGGCGACCAGGGGATTGGGATAGGTAGGGAAAACCTGCTGGTCATAATAATGCGAATTATTGAGGAAGACACTGGCATTTGTGATTCCGTTTTCGGTGGCCACAACCGAGTTGTAGATCTGAGGGATGCGGACATAGAACAGTCCATAACCGGCGCGGACGACAAGTGGGTGATCGCGGCCGATGGAGTAGGCGAGTCCGGCGCGCGGCCCAAAGTTGTAGGGCTTGAAAGGAACTTTGCCGGAAGGCGGAAATAGTGGATTGGAGACTAGTCCAGCCGTGGTGAACGTTTGAAGATCCCAGCGCACGCCGAGATTCACGGCAAGATGATTGGTGACGCGGATCGTATCCTGGGCGAAGGCGGCGTAGTCGTTGGAATCAGGATGCGATGCGGCCCGGCCAAAATTCTGCAGATAGTAATGCGGGACTTCGTGGGCGTAGGCGCGAAGAGGGCTGAGAGGAAGTCCGGCTTCCATTGGAGCGAAGGTGAAGGGATTGACCTTGATGGGATAAAAGAGATATTCGCCGCTCTGCTGGCTGGGAAAGAAGTCGTAGATCCAGGTGAGAAGAGAGTCGCCGCCGAATTTGAAGGAGTGGCGGGAAGTGTCGAAACTCAATGTTTCGGCGAGGTGCAGACGGTGCTCGCGCGTCGCACGAGGCAGCAGGCTGGATCGGCCGATAGCGTCAATAATGGTCGGAATCTTAATGAGAGTGTCGGTGCTGTTGGTGTAGGACTGCTGCAAGTCGCGCGAGAACTGGGCTCGCAGGTGGCTGATGAGGCGCGACGAAAAGCTCGACATCAAAGAGAGCGAAGCGGTCTCGGTACCAACCGTTTCCTCGCCATTGTTTGAAATGGCGTCGTAAGAAAGGGGACTGCTGGGGTCAAGAAATACATTGTTCGATCCCCAATAGCGGGAGGTATTGACGCGCAGGGTGAGCTGATGGCGCGGCGAAAGATTGATGTCGAGTTTGGCATAAATAGAATTGCCCATCTGGCCGGCGGGATACTCTCCGGCGAGCGAGCTGAGCTGGCCGGCGGCGGCGAAGACCAGGGCTTGGTCGCTCACTTCGTAATCGCCGGGAGTGTAAGGTCCGGTGCCAGCCTGGGGAATGACCTGCGAACTGCCATTTAGAAATTCGACGACATCGGGAACATGGAAGTAGTGCTGATCGAATCCGGCGAAGAAGAAGATCTTGTTTTTCTTGAGGGGGCCGCCGATAGTGCCTCCGGCCTGCTGCTGACGGTTGTGAGGCCGGAAGGCGAGAAAAGAGTCGGCGGTGCCGAATGAACTGTCGCGGAGAAAGTAGAATCCAGTGCCGTGCCAGTGATTGGATCCCGACTTGGTAACGACGTTGACGACTGCTCCCCCAGCCCGCCCTAGTTCCGCGCCATAGGAATTCGAAGAGACGCGGAACTCCTGCACGACTTCAGTCGAGAACTGGTAGGGAGCGCGGTAGCGTCCGCGCGCCTGGGCGAAGAAGGCATTATTGAAATCGCCGCCGTCCACCAGGAAGCTGTTCTGGAATCCGCGCAGTCCGCCGAAAGAAAGGTCGCCGTTGGTGGCTGATGTGAGGCTGCGCGGGTCTTTCGTAACGCCGGGCGACAGCAGCATGAGATCGGAGAAGCGGCGGCCGTTCAGGGGAAGATCGGCGATGGCCCGTTCGTCAAGCAGAGTCGAAACGGCGCTGGATTTGGTGTCGACCAGTTGAGGCGCCTCGGAGACCGTAATTTTTTCCTGAGCGCCTGCGATGGTGAGCCGGAATTCGAGTTCCGCGGCGGCTCCGATATCAACGTGGAGAGGCGGCGTGACTTGCGGCGACATGCCCTGCGCCACCGCACGGGCGGAGTAATCGCCCGGAGGCAGCAGATCAAGCGAGAATCGCCCTTCGGCGTCAGAAGTGGCCGAGTAGCGTGCGCCCGTGTCTGAGTTGACGGCGACGATGGAGGCTTGGGCAATGCGGCTGCCGGCCGGATCGAGCACAGTGCCGTGTATCGCGCCCGTGGCGGCGTCCTGTGCGAAGGCGGATAGTGAATAAAGAATGCAAATAATGAGCACCGAAGCGCGACGCATAAGAGTCCCACCTGTGGTCGAGATGAGGCTCGGAGGCTTAAGTCACGCTCGCATCACTGCAGGCGAGCAGGTTGGGAAACCAGATTCCTTTGTAGCACGAGGCTGAGCCTTTCAGCGGTGACGTGCTAGTTCTTTTTAGGCACGAGTGCCGGAGTGGGAAATGGGCTTTACGCGAAGGAGTGCTGGCGTGCTATGTTCAGTGTTCCCTGAGCGGCCGGTAGCGGTCGCCGGGATCCTTGATGCGCCTTTTCTTTGCGCCGGCAGACGAGGGTCCTTCGACTTCGTGAGTGCTTGCTTCGCGTAAGCCCTCACTCCGTTCAGGACGACGGGTTAATTGGCGGGCCTACGAAACTATGATTCGATCCTTTAAAGGCCTTAGGCCGGTGATTCCGGCGACGTGCTACGTAGACGAATCGGCGCAGATCATCGGCGACGTGGTGCTGGGCGAGCATGCCTCGGTGTGGATGAATGCCGTGCTGCGCGGAGACGTTCATTCGATCCGCATTGGGGCCCATTCCAATGTGCAGGATTGCAGCGTGCTGCACGGCATGAAGCAGCAGTACAACGTGGTGGTGGGCGAGTATGTCACGGTAGGGCATTCGGTCACTTTGCATGGATGTCTCGTCGATGACCGGTGCCTGATTGGTATGGGATCGATTATTTTGAATGGCGCGAAGGTTGGCGCAGGATCGATCATCGCCGCAGGGACGTTGATTCCAGAGCGCACCGTGGTTGAACCGGGATCGTTGTGGATGGGATCCCCGGGGAAGTTTAGACGGAAGCTGGATGAGAAGGATCAGGAATCAATCATGCGGTACGCGCGGAATTATTTGGGGTATACGGAGGAGTATTTGCGGGAGCGCTGAGCAATTAGCAATCGGCGCAATTTATTAAGACTGTCATCCTGAGCGGAGAAAACCGATTCGCCTTGCGAATCGGTTTGCGGAGTCGAAGGACCCCTATTATCTATGTAGTGTCGGGATGGCGTCAGGGCGTTCTCCCTGCGCTTCATACAACGTTTGTGGAGAGAATTCCTTGAGAGGCCGGTGGCAAGTTGAGTTGCAAGGGGTCCTTCGACTACGACTTGTCTTTCGCGAAGCGAAAGACAAATCTCCGTTCAGGATGACAGACTGAGAACTGAGAACTGAATGATCAAAGCCGTGCGAGGAACCCGCGATCTGCTGCCGCCCGAAACGGCGCTGTGGAATTTTGTGGAGACGGCGGTGCGGGATGTGTTCCGCGCCTACAACTTCCAGGAAATCCGCACGCCGATTTTCGAGTCGACGGAATTGTTTGCGCGGGGAGTGGGCGAAGAGACCGATATTGTTTCAAAGGAGATGTTTACCTGGGAGGATCGCGGGCGGGCGGAGAGCGATCGGGGACATTCGCTGACGCTGCGTCCTGAGAATACCGCCGGAGTTGTTCGCGCTTACATCGAGCACAAGATGTGGGATCGCGGACTGCAAAAGCTCTATTACATCGGCCCACAATTTCGCCGCGAGCGTCCGCAGAAAGGCCGGTTCCGCCAGTTTTATCAGATTGGTGCCGAAGTCATTGGCCCAGCCTCGGCGGGCAGCGAGTCTCCCGCCCGCGATGCGGAAGTGCTTGAACTGCTGGCGACCTTGCTCGACCGGCTGGGAATTTCCGGCTGGAATCTGGAACTGAACTCCGTGGGATGTTCGAACGATCGGGCGGCCTTCAACGAGGCTCTGCGCAAGGCTTTGGAGCCAGTCGTTGGGAAGATGTGCGTGGATTGCCAGCGCCGCGCAGTGACCAATCCGCTGCGCGTCTTCGATTGCAAGGTGCCGGAGGATCAGCCGATCATCGAGAAGCTTCCGCGCATCAGCCAGTTTCTGGATGAAGGATGTAGAAAACATTTTGAGGCGGTGCAGGAAATTCTGACGAAGGTTGGAGTTCCATTTTCATTAAACGACCGCCTGGTGCGCGGCCTCGATTACTACACGCGCACCGCGTTTGAGTTCACGCACAGCGCGCTGGGGGCGCAGAACGCGATTCTTGGCGGAGGACGCTATGACGGGCTCTCTGAGGCACTGGGCGGACCGCCGGCTCCCGGGATTGGGTTTGCCATTGGAGAAGACCGCCTGGTGATGTCGCTTCAGGAATCAGCTTCCGCCGAGGGCATTTCAAAGAAGCCGGATGTTTACGTGGCTGCGCTGGGCGCGGGTATGAACCCTGAGGCGGCGCGGCTTGCGCGGGAGCTGCGGCGTCACGATCTGGTGGTGGATTTGGGCGACGAAACCTTCCGGCTGAAGAAATCGTTTGAGGCCGCGACGAAGGCGGGCGCGAAATACATTTTGATCGTAGGCGAGAATGAGGTAAAAGCGGATGCGTTCGCGCTGAAAAATCTGGCGACGGGCGAACAGGTTTCCGTACCGCGCGCGGAGTTGGCACGGAAGATTCAGGAGTAGCCGCGGGAAAGCTTCGTTCAGGGCTGGA
>WNFD01007799.1_pt1 | contig 10573 bp, 8 predicted proteins | sample 5400491 | NCBI WGS metagenome assembly WNFD01 (sample SAMN13153343, study PRJNA577476) | soil metagenome | isolation source: 120 cm saprolite under Douglas fir tree site 2 hole 2 replicate 2 | place: USA:California | collected 2015-04-18 | reverse complement strand
CGGCGGCCAATGGTCCGCCTGGGCCGCTGAAGGACTGGCCGTGCGCGGCGCCCTTTGCCGACCGCCTGACCCCAACCGGAATGTGGCCCGCCGATCTGCCCGCTCCGTTGCCCGCCGAGGGAGAATGGACCGCCGACCCCCAGGCGCGCCAACTGGTGGAATTCATCGCCGATCCGGCGAACTCGCCGCGCTCCGGCGCCCGGCATATCGAGGACTTCGTCAAGGATAACGGACCGCTGACGCCGGCACTGTCGATGTTGGTGCTGACTGGGTTGGTCGAACGCATCGACAAGATCCGCGACATCCTGATCGAAGGCATCCACACCCAGATCGTCCGGTCTCACATCCTGGCCGAGGTGGTCGAGGAGAACAACGCATCTCTGGCGCTTGCGATGACCGAGCCGTCGGCCGATCCGGCGCGACAGCCTGATGCGATCAGGCGGGCGCGCTTCCAGAATCTCCGTTCGCTGGACGATGCCGGGGAGGGGGCCGAGATGCTGTGCCACCGCTATTCCTACGACGAAAGTAAAGCGCGGGCGCTCGCCGCCGCCCTGCAGCAGAACACCCGGTAATCTGCCGGCTGCCACGCACCTTGTTGGGTCCTGCCAATCGGGCGCCGCCGACCCGCGACCAAGCCCTCGGGAACGCCGCGTCACATCCCGTAACCAGTCGGGTGAAGAGGAGGGAACGATGCGCATACGCCGAGGTTTCAAGACAAGCCTGAGTGCTGCCGCCGTCACTCTTATCGTAGCAGGCGCGGCGCAGGCCGCGAGCTGGGACGAGATCTCCAAGTCCGGATCGCAGAGCAAGAACTGGTTGACCTACGGTGGCGACCTCGGCCAGCAGCGTTATTGGCCGGGCAAGGCCATCAACGCCGAAAATGTCAGCCGGCTGCGGATCAAATGGATCTTCCAGACCGGCGTCGTCGGCTCGTTCGAGAACACGCCGATCGTCGAGAACGGCATCATGTACATCACGACGCCCTTCGATCACGTCTTTGCCGCCGATGCGAAGACCGGCAAGGAGCTCTGGCATTTCCAGCACAAGCTCGGAAAGAACATCTTCTGCTGCGGCCCGAACAATCGCGGCGTCGCCGTCTATGGGGACACCGTCATCCTGGGCACGCTCGACGCTCACCTGGTCGCGCTCAACAAGAAGACCGGCGAGAAGGTGTGGGATGTCGAAGTGGCCGATTCCGAGGTCGGCTACAGCCTGACCGCCGCGCCGACGATCTACAAGGACAAGGTCATCATGGGTATCGCCGGCGGCGAATACGGCATTCGCGGCTTCGTCAGCGCCTACAATGCCGCCGACGGCAAGATGGTCTGGCGCACCCACACGATCCCGACGCCGGACGAGGCCGGCCCGGACGGCATCAAGGGCTGGGAAGGCGCCTATGTCGAGAAGGCGGACGGCATCAACCCGCTCAACCGCAACATCGCCGCCGAGAAGGCGGCAGCGGCACAGGACAAGGATTCCTGGATGCGCGGCGGCGCCGGCAATTGGATGACCGACACGATCGACGTCAAGCGCGGGATGATCTTCGCGACGACCGGCAATCCCTCGCCCGATCTCGACGGCGCGCATCGTCCGGGCGACAATCGCTGGTCGGACTCGCTCATCGCGCTCGATGCCGACACCGGCAAGGTCAAATGGGCCTATCAGTACATCCCGCATGACGTCTGGGATCTCGACTCGGTCTCGCCGCCGGTCCTCGCCGATGTCAAGGATGCGAGCGGCAAGACGGTGCCGGGCGTCATCCATGGTGGCAAGACGGGCTTCGTCTATGTCCACAACCGGGAAACCGGCAAGCTCATTCGCCGCTCCGCCGCGATGGTGCCGCACGAGAACCTCTTCGCCTTGCCGACCGAGGGAAAAGGCACCCGCATGCTGCCCGGCGCGAATGGCGGCGTCGAATGGTCGCCCTGCGCGATGAACCCGACCACCCGTTTGTTCTATTGCGTCAACCTGCACCAGCCGATGGACTACATCGTCAAGCAGGAAACCTGGGACGACTACAAGACGCGCTATGCCAAGGCGCCGAATATGTGGCTCGGCGGCGCTTTCGTCGCGCGCGAGGGCGAGGCGCAGTCGGGCAACGTCTCGGCGGTCAACGTCGACACCGGCAAGATCGCGTGGCAGGCCAAGACCCCGCAGCCGATGATCGGCGGCGCGCTGACCACGGCCGGCGGCCTCACCTTCGCCGGCGAGGGCAACGGCCTCTTCAAGGCCTACGATGCCAAGAGCGGCAAGGTGCTGTGGTCGTTCCAGGCCGGGGCCGGCGTCAACTCGGCGCCGATGGCCTTCGAAGTCGACGGCAAGCCGTACATCGCCGTCGCGGCGGGCGGCAATTTCCAGCTCAGCTTCAAATACGGCACCTCGGTGCTGGTATTCGGGCTCGATTGAGCGTCGTGGGTGGCGTCGGGCTCGCTGACGCCACCCGCCTCCTTTTCAGTGATCATCCAGAAATGCGGGTTTTTGCTTGTGCCGTGGGGCTCGCCATGGCGGCCTCGCCGGCTGGTGCCGCCGAGCAACCGCTCGTGCCGAGCTGGATGAAGATCGAGAAATCGGCGCATCTCGTCCGCCTCAACATTATAGCCGGTTGGAACGCCAATAACGGCGCGCTGAACTTCAACGGGTATTTCAGCGGCGACATGACGGTCGTCGTGCCGGTCGCCTGGACGGTGGACATTGCATTCAAGAACACCGATGGGATGCTGCCGCATAGCCTCGTCGTGACGAAGCCCTTCAAGCCCGACGAGATGCCCGATCTCGCCGGCGTCAAGGAGGTCGCGATACCGCGCGCCTACACCAACAATCCCGAGGAAGGAATTCCGGCGCCGAAGACCGATACCGTGCGGTTCGCGACCAAGGATGCCGGCGAGTTCTATTTCTTCTGCGGTGCGCCGGGCCACGGCCATGGCGGTATGTGGACGCGGCTGAAGGTCGACCCCAGCGCGGAAGCGCCCTACGTGCTCATCGACAAGGGCACCGAGAACGGTCGAGAATAGGCTGAAGGGTCGGGCTCCGATCGTGCCGCCGGCCCGCGGGATTTGTGCGCCTGAGGTGATGGGGACGGCATGATGGATTCGGCCTTGGGCGCGGTGCGGCAGCGTGTTCGGAACCTGACGCTGTGGCGTGGCGATGTCGAGCCGGAACCGTTGCCCGGCGGCCTCAGCAACCAGAACTTCATGGTTCGCGACGGCGCCGATGCCTATGTCGTCCGCCTGGTCGGCGGCGACGATCCGGCGCATGGCATCGTGCGCGACCGCGAGGTGGCGGTGAGCCGGGCGGCGCATCGCGCCGGGATCGCGCCCGAGCTGGTTCACGTCGCGCCCGGCATTCTGGTCTTTCGTTTCATCGCCGGTCGCGTCCTCACCGAGCGGGAGGTGCGCAGCCCGGCGATGCTTGGCCGCATCGCCGCGCTGCTGCGTCGCTGCCACCGCGAGGTCGCGGCGCATCTGCGCGGTCCGGCGCCCTGCTTCTGGGTCTTTCACGCCTTGCGCGACTATCTGGCGCAGCTCGACTCTCAGGGCGTCTTGGTCGGCGGGACGGAACGCCTCCGCGCCATCGCCGATGCCCTCGAAAGAGCGGTCGGGCCGACCGATCTCGCGCTTACCCATAACGATTTGATGCCGGGCAACATCATCGATGACGGCGAGCGGCTGTGGTTGATCGACTGGGAGTATGGCGGGTTTGGATCGCCGCTCTTCGACCTCGCCAGCCTCGCCGTCAACAACGAGCTCGACGCGGCGGCGCAGGTGACGCTGCTCGCCGCCTATTTCGGCCGCGAGCCGAGCCTCGGCCTGCTGCACCGGTTTGCCGCCTTGATGCTTGCCGCCGAGCTGCGCGAGGCGCTGTGGGCGTGCGTTCAGCAGATCCACAGCAAGCTTCCTTTCGACTATGCCGGCTATGCGGCCGTGCATGAAGGCCGCTTCGAGCGCGGCTACGCGTCGTTTTCCGTCGGCGCTTGAAGGCTACACGGACGCCTCGCGGTTGGTCTCGTCCCACTACGCTGCCCACATTGATAGTGGGATGAATTGGGGTTGACCCATTTTTTCAGGAGCCCTCTCAATGACGGCGAAACGATCGGGAGGCGCGCGGGTGAGAGCGGAATCGCTGCTCGGCGAGATTTCCGACTATTGCCGCCGCGCCGGCATGGCGGAGTCGACCTTTGGACGGCGGGCGGTTAACGACGGAAAGCTCGTCAACCGGCTGCGCTTCGGCGGCCACGTCACCGGCGAGACGGTCGAGCGGGTGCGCGCCTTCATCGCTCAGCATCAACCGGCTGTCGACGGTCGATCGGAGACCAGCGGCAATGGCGCCGCGCACCCGGCCGACGGCAATTTTCGCTTTTACGACAATCGCCAGAAATACCTGCTTTTCGTCAATACCTGCAGCGAGAAATGGGTGATCGCCGAGCGGGTCAGCCTCGAGCTGCCCAACATCCATCCACGCCCACCCGCTATGCGCCTGTTCGATGCCGGGGTCGGTGACGGAACCGTACTCAGCCGCGTCATGCGGGCCGTCCACAATAGCTTCCCGACGATGCCGCTTTACATCGTCGGCAAGGAGATCAGCCTCGAGGATGTCAGGCTGGCGCTCGAGAAGATGCCGGACCGCTTCCACGAGCATCCGGCCTCCGTCCTCGTCATGACCAACCTCTATTATTCCGAGGCGCCGTGGCTGGCCCCGAGCTCCGTCACGGCGGCGACGACCCTGGTCTGGCACGAGCTCCGGCTGCTCGGCGATACGGCGCACGCCTTCGAGCGGCAGATCACCGATCTGCAGCCGTTTCTCGCCGAGCATTGGCGCGCCCGGATGAGCCCGGCGACCGGCAATCCGATCTACGAGCGACCGGTCGTCCTGGTGATCTACCGCGAGGACTACAAGTTCCTCCTCGATCAGGTGCTGCCGCGTCGCGGCAACACCCGCGCCGACTACGATCTCGTCATCGCCTCGCAGCCGTATCGGGCGCGCACCTCTGTCGAGTTCAAGGCGCGCAAGGTCATCGCGCCGCTGACCCGCAGCCTGGCGCCAGGCGGCCGGCTGATCGCCATCCACTCGCATGGCAAGGACCCCGGGCTCGAGATCATTCAGCGGATCTGGCCCGGCGAAGATCCCTTCACCACCAACCGGCACCAGCTTCTCAAGGCGAGCAAGGCCGAGCTCGGCGCCCGCGCCCGGGATTACAATTTCAGCGCCTATTCCGACACGCGTTCGCTGTTCCGCTATGAGATGCATACGCTGCCGAGCGAGATCAGCGAGTCGATCGGCACCTCGACCCTGTTCGCCGCCTGGAACGCCGCGATCTATGTCGCCCAGATCGAGGACCAGCGGCTCTCCGAGGCGATCGGCAGCCGGACCTATCTCGAGGCGACGCAGGATGTCCTTCGCAAGCACGGCGGATTGTGGTTCACCGATGAATCTTATGTCATCTCGCGCCATCGGGACATGGCATGAACGGGCGTGAAGGAGCCGGTGCTTCGACATTGGATTCCGGCGAAGCCGGCAAACGCGCGATCATCGATCTGATTCGCGGCTGCTCGATCGAGATCTCGCCGCGGCGAGCGCCTTCCATCGATCTCTGCCGGCAGTTTCTCGATCCCGGCACCTCGATCTATCTCACCGATGTCGCCGGTGACGTCCACGACAGCATCGTGGCGCTGGCTATCGCGCTGCGGAAGGCAGGGTTCGACCCGGTGCCGCATATCGCCGCCCGCTCATTCGCCGGCTTCCGCCAGCTCGACGCGTTGCTGGCCCGCGCCGCGGGAGAAGCCGGGGTGGTGCAGGCGCTGGTGATCGGCGGCGACCAGGCGGTGCCGGCGGGACCCTTCGCATCGAGCCTGGAAGTACTGGCGACTGGATTGTTCGAGAAGCACGGGATCAGCCGAATCGGCATTGCCGGCTATCCGGAGGGACACCCGCGGATTGCCGCGCCGGCGCTCGACGAGGCGCTCCAGGCCAAGATTGAGACCGCCCATGCGCGCCAGTTCGATATCGGGATCGTCACCCAGTTCTGCTTCGATGCCTCGCCGATCGTTCAATGGATCGAGCGCAGCGCTGCGAGCCGGGGCGGGACGCCGGTACGTGTCGGGCTGGCGGCCCCGGCGAGCGCCGCCACGCTGATCAAGTTCGCCGTCCGCTGCGGCATTGGCAACTCCTGGCGGTTCCTCATGGGCCGCGGCAGCTCGATCGCCCGGATGGTGACCGAGAGCGGACCCGAACCGATCATCGGCGACCTTGCCCGGCCGGCAGCCGCGAGCGCCCGATCGGCGATGTCGGGCTTGCACTTCTATACGTTCGGCGGATTGCCGCGCACCGCTGCTTGGCTGCGCGCCATCCTCGACGGCGCCTTCGAGCTCATCGAGCCCGGCGGCTTCCGCATCCTGGCGAAGTAGCGCGGCGGGACGCAGCACCGTATGCCGGTTCTCGAGAAAATCCGGAGTCTGCCGATCTAGGTCGTGTCCTGATAAACGGGGGCCGCGTCGGTTCGGATGCCCGTGATCGACCCACTGCGGACGTGGCGCATGTCTATTTGTTCCCTGCGCGGTACCGCTCCCAATGAGTGGTGCGCTTCCGATGCAGAAGGCGAATATGGTCGCGGTAGAGTCCTGGTTCGCGGTCCGCCCCACTCTCACGATCGAGGAACAACGGGTAGTCTTCCGGTGGTGGCTTGGCGTGGCTGAACGCGTTGCCGTAGCTGCGCATGATGATGCGCTGTTCTCTATTGAGGCCGGCCAGCCAGCCCGGATCGGACGTGTTGCGGTCCGAGGTCGGCAGCCATGACGGCGAGTAGCCGAGATACATATTCAGGCGCGTTGTTGCAGATTCATTCGGCACGGTTCGATGCCACAACGCGGTATTCATTAAGGTGAGCGATCCACGCCGCACCACGAGTTGCTCTTCTCCAGGTGCTGTTTCATCGGTGTCATAGGGGCCGAAATACTGATCTCGGTGGCTTCCAGGGACGAAGGCGACGTTGCCCATCTCAGGCCGAAGCACGTCGGTCAACCAGACACCCACCTTCAGTTGCAGCGGTGCGTCGTCAGCGAACACGGCATATGGCAACACACGCGGGCCGTCGATGTGCCATCGCTCTGGACGAGCTCCGCCTCCAGGTCCGCGAACGAAGAGTTCGCTGATCTGCAGCTTTAGCATTTCGCCGTAGAGGTCGTAGGCAAAGCCGACGTATGCTGGATGATCGATTAGGCTGGCGAAAGCTGGATCCTCTTCCACGAAGTTTCGAAGCGTGAAGAAGCCATCGGTGGGGCTCGCGTGGGCGCTCCGCAAACGCAGCATCGCTTGCGACCAGGCTTCCATCTCAGTTTCGGTGAACGCGTTTTCGACAACGAGGAAACCGCGATCATCAAACTCTTTAAACTGATCGAGGGTGAAGCCAACAGGAGCACGCCTGAATCGCGTTTCAACGTCGTCCATGACCGCTCCCTGAGGCGATTCATCGGTCTATTGTCCCGCAGGAGCTCGCGCCTCGCAAGGATGTCCGCTGCCCACCCACCCATAGCGGACCTCAACATAATGCGGCCGTGGCCAGGTTTATGAGAACACACCCTAACCGGCAGGGAGGCCCAGCATGCGCGCCAGCTCGTCGAGAATCGGCACCTGCCCGGCCTGCAGGCGCTTCCTCGCCTCGGCGAAGGTGAACCAGGCGCCGCGATCGACCTCGGGAAAGCGTTGCCGCCGGCCTGAGCGCGGCGGCCATTCCAACTCGAATTCGTTGCTGGTGATCTTGTCGGCGTCGACCTCGCCTTCGACGGCAAAGGCATGGACGATCTTACGGCTCGGCTGCCGCGTCGGAGTCAGGGGGCGGAAATCGCCGCGTATCGTCTGCCCGGTCTCTTCGGTGAATTCGCGGAGCGCCGCCTCGAGCGCCTCCTCTTCGGCGGGGAACTCGCCCTTTGGGATCGACCAGGCGCCATGATCCTTCTTGGCCCAGAAAGGACCGCCCGGGTGAACGAGGAATACTTCCGGCGTCGCCGCGCGGTGGCGGTAGACCAGGATGCCGGCGGTATTCGTCATGGCTGGCGATCGGCGACGCCTAGGTGCGTATCGTCGCACTGAACCGTTGGCCGGCAATGTCGACTTCGTATTTGCCGGCCAGTACATGCTCGCGCGTCACCGGCGGCGTCCCGCGGACATAGGTCATGACGATGGCACGGCCGAGCTTGGCGCTATAGCCGGCGGAGGTCACCTCGCCGACCGGCGCGCCGTTGCGCAGGATCGGCTCGCCGCCCCAGGGAAAGGCGTCGGGATCGTCGAGGGCAAGGATGGCGAGACGCTTGCGCGGGCCTACCTCGCGCTGCTTCAACAGCGCGTCGCGGCCGACGAAGTCGCCCTTGTCGAATTTGACCGTATAGAGCAGCCCGGCCTCGAGCGGCGTCTCGTCGGGGCCAAGCTCGGCGCCGAAGGCGCGGCGACCGGCTTCGATGCGCAGCGCGTCGATCGCGTAGTAGCCGGCATCGCGCGCGGCGAATTCGGCGCCGGAATCGGCGAGCGCGTCATAGACATGGGCGGCGCATTCGCTCGGGATGTAGAGCTCGACGCCGGGGCCGCCGATATAGCTCATGCGCGCGGCAAGCACGCGCGCGAGGCCGAGATCGATCTCGCGAACCTCGCCGGCCGCGAAGCTGCCGATATCCTCGGGCGAGACCTTGGCGATCAGCGCGTGCGCCTGCGGTCCCATCACCGAGACGACCGCCCAGGCGGAGGTGACATCGGCTATCGTCGCGAAGGCATCGCCGATATGCCGCGCGATCCAATCCTGATCGCGCGTCGCCTGCGCCGTGCCGGTGATGATGAGGAACGCGTCCTCGCCGAGGCGCATCGCCGTCACATCGGTCTCGTAGCCGCCGCGCGCGTTGAGCATCGCCGTGTAGACCATGCGGCCGGTCGCGACGTCCATGTCGTTGGCGCAGAGACGCTGCAGCACGGTGAGAGCATCGCGGCCCTTGAGCAGCAGCTTGGCAAAGGAGGTCTGATCGAAGAGGGCGACGCCCTCGCGGGCGGCGCGCTGCTCCGCCAGGCAATAGGGCAGCCAGGCGGGTCTCGAAAACCCGTAGGGCAGCTCGCCCAATGCCGCCGGCGCGAAATAATTCGGCCGTTCCCAGCCCATCTTCGAGCCGAAACGCGCGCCTTTGGCGGCGAGGCGGTCGTAGAGCGGCGAGCGGCGCAGCGGACGCGCCGAGACGAGCTCGAGGCGCGGCCAGCGCATGGCGTAGTGGAGGCCGAGCGTCTCGACCGTCCGCTCCGCGAGGAAGCGGCGATTGGCGTGGAAGCCGGCGAAGCGCCTGATGTCGACCTCCCAGAGATCGGCCGGCGGCGCGCCACCGACGATCCACTCCGCGGTCAGCCTGCCGGCGCCGCCGGCATTGGCGATGCCGGCGGAGTTGAACCCGGCGGCGACGAAGAAGCCGGCGAGCTCCGGCGCCTCGCCGAGAATGAAATTGCCGTCCGGCGTGAAGCTTTCGGGTCCGTTGAGGAGCTGGCGGATTTCGGCGGTCTCGAGCGCCGGCGTGCGGTGCAGCGCGGCGCGCATCAGCGGCTCGAACTGGTCCCAATCCTCCGGCAGCAGCTGGAAGGCGAAATCCTCGGGGATGCCGTCCATCCCCCAGGGCTTGGCGACCGGCTCGAAGCCGCCCATGAGGAGGCCGCCGACCTCCTCCTTGTAGTAGATGAACCCGTCGGGATCACGCATCACCGGGAGGTCCGGGGTGATGCCGGCGATCTTCTTCGTGACGACATAGAAGTGCTCGGCCGAGAAGAGCGGCACGTTGACGCCGGCGCGGCGGCCGAGCGCGCGTGCCCATTGGCCGGCGCAATTGACGACATACTCGCAGGCGATCGTGCCTTGCGCCGTCTCGACGCCGGTGACGCGCCCGGCCTTGCTGACAAAGCCGGTGACCTTGACGCCTTCGAGGAGCTTGGCGCCGTCGTTGCGCGCGCCTTTCGCCAGGCTCTGCGTCAGGTCCGTCGGGTTGGCCTTGCCGTCGCCCGGGATCCACACCGCGCCGGTGAGATCGTCGATGCGCATCAGCGGCCATAGCGTGCCGGCCTCGCGCGGCGTGATGAACTCGGCCTCGACGCCGAAGCTTGCCGCGTTGGCGAAGGTGCGCTTGAGCGCGATCAGGCGTTCCGGCGTCGCGGCGACGTTGACGCTGCCGCACTGCTTCCAGCCGGTGGCGAGGCCGGTCTCCTTCTCGAGCCCGGCATAGAGCTCGATGCCATAGCGGCTCATCGTCGTCATCGTGCGGTTGGGCCGCATCTGGCCGACCAGCCCGGCAGCGTGCCACGTCGTCCCCGCGGTCAGCCGCCCTTGCTCGACCAGCACGACATCGCGCCAGCCGAGCTTGGTGAGATGATAGGCGACGCTGCAGCCGACGACGCCGCCACCGACGATGACGATTCGGGCCTGGGTGGGCAGAGGCTCCGTCATGTCAGCATCGCTTGCTCGTCCATCGTACTAAGCAGGATTGTGGAATTCTGCCGACGTTCTGAAGGCAAGGTTCACCACGGAGACACGGAGAACATGGAGGTCTAACCGACGCGCGAAGCG
>WNFD01017971.1_pt1 | contig 10574 bp, 13 predicted proteins | sample 5400491 | NCBI WGS metagenome assembly WNFD01 (sample SAMN13153343, study PRJNA577476) | soil metagenome | isolation source: 120 cm saprolite under Douglas fir tree site 2 hole 2 replicate 2 | place: USA:California | collected 2015-04-18 | reverse complement strand
GAGACATCGATGAGGTGCCAGTGACTGACGATATCGCCGGGCTTTGCGCTGTAGGTGCGGTGAGGCATGTCGTTGGTCGGGTTCAACCCGAATTTCTCGGTTGCGGGTAAGGCGCCGTCATTTAGGGGGAGACCCTGCCCAAGTCAAGTACAGCCGCCTGCTACCTCCTCGCACTCCTCGTTTTGCCCCTCCTGGGCGGAGGGCTGGCCTGCCGGCGCGCGCAGGCCCCCGAGCTTGCCTGGCAGCCGGACGGGGGCTGGACGGAGGAGGCGTCCCCTCCCGCCAGGTCCGTGTATTTCAAGAGACTTCAGGCTTTCCTGCCCCCCTCTGTGCCAGGGTTCAAGAGGGTACGGGACGAGGGCTCGACCGGCAGGTATGGCGAGGTCTCGGTCAGCGAGGCCGAGAGAATCTTTGCTCAGGACGACGGCCGGGAACTGGTCATCCGGATCGTCGATTCGACGATGCTGGACCGGTTGGCCGAGGGCATCCGAATCGCGACCCTGGAAGCGACGCGCGTGGCGGAGGACACGACTCGCCGCATTGGCACGGTGGATGGCGCGACTCGCCCCATTGGCCGGGCGGATAGTCCCCCAAGGGAAGCGACGCGCGCGGATCGAGCGGAGATCGCCGGAGCTCTGAAGCTGCCCGATGCGGTGGGCTACTTCCGATACGACCCTGCCGAAGCGAGAGCGGATGCGAATCTGTTGGTCGGAGATCGCTTCATCGTTTCGATCGCCGGCCGGGGCTTTCAGGGAAGTGACGAAGTGCGGCGAATTGCCCAGAGCTTGGATTGCCGCGAGCTTTCGAAGTTACGCTGACCGTGCTTTTGAGGAGGACCCTTGGCCGAACACAACCGCGCGCGCGATGACGTCGCAGAGCCCCCGTCGATCGACCCCTCCTCGATCGCGCAGCTGGGCAAGCGCGACTTCCTCGACGAATTCCAACGGCTGGCGCGACTGTTTCACACCGAATCCGGAAACCCCGGCTCGTACCAGTGTCACGGCTGCACCCGCTGCGCGAATTGCATCTTCTGCCGCGACTGCGAGGGTTGCTATCACTGCACGCACTGCGTGCGTTGCCAGCTCTGCAGCGACTGCACCCACTGCACCGACAGCAAGAGCTGCCACGGATCGGCCTACTGCGTTCAATCCGAAAACTGCACCAACAGCGCCTATCTGCTGCTGTCGCAAAACCTTTCGGAGTGCAACTATTGCTTCGGGTGCGTCGGCCTGTCGAAAAAGGACTTCCACATCCTCAATGTGGGCTTCTCCCGGACCGAGTACTTCGAAATCGTCGGCCGGCTTCGAAAGGAGCTCGGCCTGCGCTGAAGCCGCGCGGGAGTCCCATTTGAGCCCGATGGTGAAGATTCCCGAGGGCGTTTTCCTGCGCGGTTCTCCCGAAGACGTGGGCCTCTTCGATGAGCGGCCCCAGAGGCAGGTGCTCCTCTCCGCGTTCGAGATCGACCTTTTGCCGGTCACCTTTGGCGACTTTGCGGCCTTCGTCGACGCCGGCGGCTACGACCGGCGCGCCTTCTGGACCGAGGCGGGTTGGGGGGCCCGCGAGCGCGAAGGATGGTCTCGGCCGCGCTTCATGCGCGAGCCGGAATGGAGCCACGTCGGTGGCGACGCGCAACCGGTCTGCGGGGTCTCCTTCTGGGAGGCCGAGGCCTACGCCGCGTTCGCCGGCAAACGGTTGCCCACCGAAGCGGAATGGGAAAAGGCGGCGCGGGGAACGGATGGGCGGCTCTACCCCTGGGGAGACGAATGGGTCGACGGTTGCTGCAGCGTCCGCGGGGGCCTGGTTCGCGCCGCGCCGCCGGTGGGCAGCTACCCCGAAGGCAAGTCGCCCTATGGCGTTCTGGATATGGCCGGCGGCGTCTGGGAGTGGTGCGCGGATTGGTACGGCGCGGAGTACTACGCGATCGCTCAAGAGCGCGACCCGCCCGGACCGGCATCGGGCCAGCTCAAGGTGGCCAGAGGAGGAGCCTGGAGCGCGCTTCCGTTGCAGAATCGAACCGCCAACCGGAACGCCTGGCCTCCCGGCGCGCGGTTCAGCAACCTCGGGTTTCGCTGCGCGCGTTGACTACTCGAGGCCTCGGGCCGCGAGCTCGAGGTCGTCCTCGCCGCGCAGATGGCCGATCTCGTGGTGCAGCGTGAGGCGAATCTGTTTCAGCAGCTCCTCGCGCGTCTTGGCCACCCGGGAGAGATTGCGGCGATAGAGCGCGACCGATCGGCAGGGCGGGTGCCCGGCGGGCGTGCACGCCTCGCCCAGCGGCGGTCCCCGAAACAGCCCGAGGATGGCGGGCGACAAGGGCGGATCCCCGCTGGTGAGGTCGGTCGAGCTGGGCAGATCTTCGGCGGCGACCGGAACGCCCTTTAGATCTCGCTGCATGTCCGTGGGCAGCTCGCTCAGCGCCTTGGCGACCTCGGCGGCGAACTCCTCTTTCGAGAGCAGCTGCGCCGGCCAGAACTCAGTGGGCGCCAGCTTGCGCGCCACTGCGAAGTGCTCCTCCGACTGGGTCCACCGGTGCTCGCGCTCGAGGAGTAACCCGAGGTGGTGGTGGGCATGGGCGGCGTGCTCTTTGTCCGTCAAGAGTCGGGTAAAGGCCGTCTTCGCCTCGGAAAACCGGCAGAGCTCGAAGAGGGCCACCGAGCGCTCGTAGTGAGCGTCCGGATTGCCCGGCTCGATTGTCAGTACTGCATCCGCCCGCTCGAGCGCGTCGCGCGCCTGGCCCAGATCATTGAAGGCCATCGCGGAGATCAGCGCGAACTGCGCCCGCAGTTTCGCGTTGGATCGCACCTCGCTCAGCTCCAGCCCCTTCTCGGCGTAGATCGAAGCGAGCTCGTCCCGGTCGCGACTGGATGGAAGGCTGACGGCGTAGAGGTGAGCGGCGCCGAGGAGCGCATCTGCCTCGTTGGGATTGAGCGCCAGCGCGCGGGCGTAGGCCACCCGGGCCTCGTCGTACATCGCCAGCGCCGCCAAAGCCGCGGCATGCTCGGAGTGGGCCTGCGGCTCGTTGGGCATCACCGCGCTGGCCTGCGCGGCGCAGGCGAGCGCCTCATCATATTGGCCCTTGTCGTAGAACGATCGCGCGGCCGCCAAGGGAGCGGTTCGCGACCGACAGGGAGCGAGCGGGGCGGATCTTTCTCCATGGGGCATTCGGCGGAACGAATCTGGACTGGCGGAATCTCCAGACGCAACGGGCAGATCATTGCGCGGCGGCATCTGCGCTTTGACTGCCGGCGCATTGGCCGCGGACTGCGGCGAACGGCGGCACGCGCATACCACCACGAGGAGAGAAACGAGGAGCCACCGCATCAGCATGGGCTCGCCATGTTACGGCAGTTTGACCGTCGGAGGTAAGCCCACAACGGGCTAAAATTCAGTGCGTCGATGGCCTCGAGAAGAGCGGCAGCTGCGCCGGGGTCGAGCGCGCCCCTGCCACCGGATCTTCGAGCAGTCCGAGCGCCTGGCAGTGCTGGCGAAATTGCGACTCGCATTCCGCCCGAAAATCGCCCTCCAGAGCCCGGCGGCCGATGACCCGGCGGAAGCGGGAAGCGGAGCCGGGAAATGCGGCGGTGGCATAGGATAGGAACCGCTCGCGCTGCCCGGGCCCCAGTTCCATCCACCGGATCGACGCAAAGCGAGCGCCGGCGTGCGCCGCGCGGCTGAGCAGCGCCTCCAGGCCGAGCTCCTCCGGATCCAGGCCCGCCATCACCGGTGAGATCGACAGACCTACCGTTAGCCCCGCCCGTGCCAGGGCCTCCATCGCCGCGAGCCGCCGGAGCACCGAGGGTGCTTTGGGTTCCATCAAATGGGTGATCCGCTCGTCCGCGCAGCTGATCGAAAAAACGACCGAGAGCTGCCCCCGGGAGGCAATCCGCAGCAACAGATCGATGTCGCGCGCCACCAGGGAAGAGCGGGTATTGGCGCGAACCTCGAGGTTGCGCGCTTCGGCCAAAGCGGCGAGCAGCGAGCGGGTCAGCCGGAATTTTTCCTCCGCCGGCTGCCAAGGCTCGCTCCGGCTTCCGAGAACGACCCGGCAGCCGTGCAGTTCCCCCAGCGAAACGCGCTCGATGAACGACTTCACCGCCCGGAGATTGACCCCGACCCGAGCCTCGAAGCTGCGCCACGCTGGAAAACTCTGCTCGTCGAGTCGGACGGGACAGAAAACGCATCCGAATTCGCAGCCGGTATAGGAATCCACCGTCCAAGCGGACTGCGCCCCCGCGCTCACCGCGGAATCGCTGCCATGACTCTCGGCGAGGACGCGCTCGGTGGATGTCTGTTCGCCGTCGGCAAAAGCCATGCTGGCAAATGGTACGCATCGGCATCGCGGGTTCAACGCAGAGCGCTGGTCTCTGTCGGCAATCCGACTTCACTTCTGTTCGATGGCGATCAACTGCGACGAAGCTCTTCCGCGATCTCCGCAGCGGCCTTTCGCGCTTTTGCCAGCCCGTCGGGTGGAAAGCTGATCGCCGCGACCACCGGATGTCCTCCGCCGCCGTAACGCTCGGCGATCCGGGCGAGGTCGTGACGCCGGCCGCTCTGTTTCCAGGGATTGGAGCCGATCGAGACCTTGACCCGTTGCGGACTGCGGCCGATCCAGACCGTGTATTGACCCTCCGGATACAGGTAATAGGAAATGAACTTGTTGATGCTGTCGAGCTCTTCGTCGGCGACATCAAAAAAGATCACGCCCTGCTCCAGCCGCGCCTTGCCGCGGACGAGCTCGATCGACTGCAGATGCTTCGCGCGCAGCCTTTCAAACGGCCCGCGAACATGGGGCTCGGAGGCGAGCTTCGCGAGCGACATCTTTTGCATCTCGTCGATCACCCGGGGGATGAATTGTGGGTCCCGGTTGGATTCGAGAACGGTCATGATCTGCAGCGCGGGTTCGGCCAGCTCGACCGCTACCGTGGGCGAGGCGAACTGGGCGCCGTCGACGATCTCGGCCCATTCGATCAGCTCGGCGAGGGGACGGGGGTCAAAGCCGAATCGCTTCTGCGCCACGTCGGCCATGAACTTGGTGCAGCTCTTCCGCGCCGGATCGTGAAATTTTCTGCCGCTCGTGTCGCGATGGAAGTGCTCTTCGTCTCCGGGTTGCTGAAAGGCGGAGCGATGGTGGTCGAACCACCAGGTGAGCTTGGGGCTTTGCGAATACCGGAAGTCCACGATCGCATTCTCGTCCCCATCGAGGAGCGATTCGTCGATCGCGTGGCCCCCAGCCGCGTGTGAGAGCCCCTGATAAGCAAGCTCCGCGTCCGGCCTGATCCGCTCCGAGTAGAACCGCGAGAACACGGCTGCGCTCGACGCGCCGTCGAAGCAGCTATCATGAAAGAGAATCTTCATTTTCATCGAAATTCCGTCCGTGGCTTTAAGGCAAGTACCGAGCCCGGCGTGTCAGCCATGATTCGCCGCCTCGGCCATCGCGAGCCACTACCCAAAAGTTTACGACTTGCGCAAAGCTCGCACCCGGCCGCCACTCGACCAGTTGCCGGCTTTCTTGCCCAGCAAAATCGACACCGCCCGTCTCCGTGGGGGAAATGGTGCCCAGGTCGGTATGCCAGGAAACTCTTCACGATGCGCTTCCAGCGTGAAGTGATAGAGGTACTCGATTTGGACCGGCGATGGCGCTCCGTCCACTTCTCCCGGCGAGAAGCGGAATTGGCGAACGGGGTCCAGGGCGGCCTCGTCAAAGCCGTGTGACGATGTGTCAGTCATCAACCAGGGTGTCGCCACTTCGGCAGTTGCTGCCCAGAATTACAGCCCCGATTTCGGAGGACGAGGTCGCGCGGAATGCAACCTACTGAAAATCGAGGTGTCTGGATTCATGGAGCCCGCGGCATGCCGGGGGTTGGTAGCGGCCCGCTGGTTGCATAGACCCGAAAGCGAAAGGGAGGCATCAGTGGACAACGCAAAGCGAAAAACCAGCAAACGGGGGCGGCGCCCCGAGTCGCAGACCAGGGCAGTGACCAGTCACAAGACCACCTTGGGGGATTTGATCGCAGCGGCCTTCGACACGGTCGGCAGCGAGGTCCGAGCCGTATCAGAGCTCGTTTCCTCCTCCGAGCTGGCGCGGGTGATTGGCAAGCGAATCGTTCTCATCTGATCGTCCTCTAGAGGAGACGATCAGGCGGCGTGGGCGACGGCGTGTTCGCGCCCGCACTCGCGCCGGAAGGCGCATCGCGCGCACAGGTTCAGGTCGCTGGTCATCGGGAATTGGTCTTCCGGACGCGGCGAATTGGACGAAGGGTCGACGGTGAGTTGTTTCATCGCGTCAACGCTGCGGCGAAAGCGTAACTTGAAAGTAGCAAGCGACTCCGAATCCACCGCCACCATTTCTTCGACGCCCGCATTGAGAAACACCAGCGAAGCCCGGACTGCTTCCACCGGGAAGTCATAGCGGCTGGAGATGTACAGCGCGTAACCGAGCACCTGGTCCCCATAGCGGTCGCGCGACACCCCGCCGGTCTTCCAATCCACCACCACTGGAGCCCCGTCGTCGGCGATATAGGCGAAGTCGGGAATGGCGAAGACCTTGACTCCATCGAGCAGGAAATTGCATTCCTCGAAAACTGAAGAGTCGACCTCGAGCCACTGGTCGGGGCGCAGCGAGCAACCAGGTCAGCGCGGCACGGGCGTTCTCCCAGTTCCGCTTCCATTCTTCGGCTTCGATGCGCTCGGCGTATTCGTGCTCCACCAGTCCCCGGAAGTGGCGCCGGTACGGCTCGCTCCAGTAGCTTTTGGTCCGCGAATAGACGTAGTCCTGCCGCATCAGCCCGTGCGCCCTGTCGATCATCCGCGCCCCGTCGATCGAGCGGCCGAAGCGCATTCCGAGGAGGAAGTGGCGAATGGAATCGTGCACCACCGACCCGGCCCAGCTGTAACGGTTGCTGAGCTTCTTGAGGATGTAGAGCCGCCGGATGTCTGCCGGCGCATCGGGTTCCCAGCCCCCCCAGGATCGGTAGTAGTGGAGGTAGTAGGCTCGGAGGCACTCCCGAAACTTTTCGTCCCGGCTGCGGGACCATGAGAAGTCGTTGGTGAGGATCCGCTCCATCGCGGCCATTCTCCTACGGTAGAGTTCGCCGCGCCATGACCCCAGCGCAGATCGCCGTCCGGGCGCCCCTTCTCGCCTGGTTCGACCTCCACCGGCGCGATCTGCCCTGGCGGCGCTCGCGCGATCCCTATGCAATCTGGGTCAGCGAGGTGATGCTTCAGCAAACGCAGGTATCTACCGTCATCCCGTATTGGAACCGCTTCCTGGCGAGATTCCCGACCGTCGAGGCGCTTGCGGGGGCAACCCTCCCGGAGGTGCTGTCGCTCTGGCGGGGATTGGGCTACTACGCCAGAGCGCGCAACCTGCACCGCGCCGCCAAAGCGGTGGTCGCGGAGCACCAGGGAAAGCTGCCTTCGGATCCGGCTCTTTTGTCCAAGCTGCCCGGATTTGGCCGCTACACCACCGGCGCGGTCGCCTCGATCGCCTTTGGCCGGGAGCTTCCGGTGGTGGACGGAAACGTCGCGCGGGTTCTTTCGCGGCTTTTCGCGGTGGAAGGAACGCCCGGGGACGCCCAACGCGAAGCGCACCTCTGGCAACGGGCCGGGGAGCTCGTGGCCGGCGATCGACCCGGCGATTTCAATCAAGCGTTGATGGAGCTGGGCGCGCTCATCTGCAGAATGGAGAATCCCGCCTGCCTGCTCTGTCCGGTGCGGGCAAGTTGCGCCGCTCTGGCGTCGGGTAGGATCTCGGAGCTGCCTGCGGCGCGGATGCGGGCGCCGCGCAAGAAGTTGCGCCTTGCGGTCGCCGTTTGGCGCAAGAGCCGCGAGGTGCTTCTGGGGATGCGCGAGGAGAAGGGACTCTTCGGCGGCCTGTGGGAGCTGCCCTGCGCGGAGATCCCACCCCGCGCCGGTCCGGCTCAGGTCCTCTCGGCGCTCCGAAGCGCGGTCGGGGCGAGCATTCGGCTCGGGGCATCGCTCGGATCGGTACGCCGCACCCTTACCCATCGGGATCTCGAGCTCAGGCTGTACCGCGTCACCGCGAAATCCGAACCGCGGCCGAGCGCCGGGTACCAGGAATTTCGATGGGTATCGCCCGGGGATGCCCAGAATCTGGGGATGAGCACCGCGATGCAGCGGGCCCTCGAGGTTGCCTGGGGCTGACCTGCGCGCCTGCCGCCGAACGGCTGGACAGAGGGCGAGCGAGGAGACGCCGGAGATTTGGAACTTTCCCGATTTGGCGTTTAATGGCAGCCGCCTTTTTCGAGGAGCCCCATGTCAAAGCAACCGAAGTCATCCGCTGCAAGCACCAACACTTCAACCACTCCCGCGACCCGTCCAGCTTCTGCCCCGAGGGAAACCACCGCCTCGCGGCCAGTATCGGCGGTAACGTCGGAGCTGATCGCCGCGCGCGCCTACGAGATCTTCATCGCCCGGGGACAACAGGACGGACGCGATCTCGAAGATTGGCTGCAAGCGGAAAGCGAGCTGCGTCTCGGCAGGCAATAGCCGGCCATCGGAAGCTCGCTAGTTGAGCGCGGAGGTGGACGGCTGAGAAGGTCCGACGTCCAGCTCCGTTATCCGGTTGAGCAGTCGCTGGGCCTCCCGAAGCTGCTCGAAGGTCTGCTCCGCAACGACCACCGAGCGCATCGCCAAGCCGCACGCCGGGGTAAGAACCGAGCGTAGAATCACCTCGCGGGCGCGCCTGCGCCCCAGAGTCGCGGTGAGCGATGCTTCGACGGAGTCCACCAGCTCGGACACCGCAAATGACGCGGCGACGTTGGTCGGAATAATCCCGAGGCTGAAGCTCGCGCCCGACGCCAGAAATCGCTCCAGCGCATCGCGCTCTTCCAGCACTGCATCCAGCGAGAGGCGCACGTCGAGCGAGAGGAGATCGACTCCTGAATCGAGGAGGAGATCCCAGTCGGTGTTGCCGCAGCAGTGCAGCCCGACCAGGGCCCCCTCTCGCTGCAAGGCCATGATCAACACCTTGACTTCTTGTAGCGCGATCAGGTGCTGAGCATTGGTGCGGTCGAGCGCGTACAGCCCCGGCTCGTCCAGGTAGATGATCGGGGTCGCCGAGGATCGCCGGATCGCCTTGGCCATCGCCAGTACCTTGGCGAGAAGAAGCCTGAGGATCTGCTTGTCCAGATCCGGCAGATCCGAAGCGATATCCCCGGTGGAGGTTTTCGTCGCCCAGCGCACCGTCGCGGGACCCGCAATCTGCGCTTTGGCGAAGGCCAGCTTCCGATGACCGATTTCCCAGAGGAATGGCTTCCAGGCGCGGCACGCCTGAGGGGAAGGCTCGAACGCCGCCAGATCGCCGGAGCTGAGCGCGGATTCGATCGATGCACCGAACGATTCGCGACCGCGCTGCCAATCATCCAGATCGATGGAGCAGAGGCCCTCGCCGTCGTAGCGCAGACCGGGCAACCCGTCCATCGCGGAGGGGAGCATGAACTCGGAGGGATTCCCCGCCGGCAGCTGCGGCAAGTAGGGAACGTCCACCTGTAAAGCCATCTGCAGCGCCAGCTCGAGCTGGCTGTGCGGCAGGCTGCCGATGCCGGTGGTGGTGCACGGAGGAAGCAGTTGCAGAGCGCGGCGCGAGATTGGAACCGTCATGGCGGAGCACTCTAGGCGACTGAGTAATAGAAAGCGCCCGGATGGTGAAAGACGACCGCGGAAACGGACGCTTCCGGCTCCATCATGCACCCATCCGTCAACCGCACCCCGATGTCCTCGGGACGCAGCGCCTGGAACAGGGGCACCTGGTCCTCCAACCGGGGGCAGGCCGGATAGCCGAACGAGTATCGCTTGCCGCGGTACTCCGCCCGGAATCGCTCGAGCATGGTCAGCTGTGGACCGTCCGGAAAACCCCACATGCTACGCAGCTGGGTGTGCAGGAGCTCGGCGTATCCCTCGGCCGTCTCCAGCGCCAGCGCCTGCACGGCGTGCATTTTAAGGTAGTCGCCGGACGCTTTGTATTTTTCCGAGAGCTCGCGGATGCCGTCCCCGGCGGTGGTGACGAACATGCCCAGGTGGTCCCGCGGACGTCCGTCGCGCAAGGGGGCGACGAAGTCGGCGAGGCAGACGCCCCCTTCCTTCTCCTGGCGGGGAAAATCGAAGCTCACCAATCGCTTCCCGGTCTTCGGATCGAAGAGGAGCACCGTGTTTCCTTCGCCGGCCGCGGGAAAGAACTGAAAGACCGCGCGCGCCTTCATCACGCCGTCTCGAAGGGTGTTCTTGAGCTCGTCGAGCACCTGCTTCACCTCGAGCGCCTTTCGGCCTTCGTCGGTCTGCGCGAGCGCGGACTCGGCGCTGGTGCCAAGGGCACGGGCGGCGGAACCTTTGACGCCGAGGTGACGCCCGTAGAGCATCACCGGATTGATGAATCGCCAGATGTGATCGAGCGGCGTGTTGGTGAGAACGTGCCGCTCCTCATCCGGGGGCGGGGGGAGATCCTCGAGCACCGGAATTTCCGGCGGACGCGAGCGGGAAACGGCGATCACCGGCGCCGGCCGAGCCTGCGTTTCCTCGGCGAGCTTGATCCGGCGCTGCTTCAAACCGTCCTTCAGCGT
>WNFD01007798.1_pt1 | contig 10574 bp, 10 predicted proteins | sample 5400491 | NCBI WGS metagenome assembly WNFD01 (sample SAMN13153343, study PRJNA577476) | soil metagenome | isolation source: 120 cm saprolite under Douglas fir tree site 2 hole 2 replicate 2 | place: USA:California | collected 2015-04-18 | reverse complement strand
GCTCTTTCTGTCGTCGTCGCCCGGCGCCTGTCCCCGACCCGATCGGGGATGACCGGGCGAGTATCCCAGAGACGCTCGTGCTTAACCGAGAGTTCCCGGCGTACTGGGTGCCCCGCTTGAAGCGGGGCATGACGACCGAGGGGATGCGAGTCCGCGTTCTCGCGGCACGAAATGTCCGAGTTGTTGAAACGAACCGCCCTCGAAATCATAAGAGGGCGCAGGGAAGGCCGGGTGCCCACCGCACCCATGGTCCGCGTGCAACAAAAAGCACGCGGCAGAACCACAGGTACAGGCGGATCATCCGGCCTTCCCTGCGCAATGGTTTTAACGGTTTCCTTCGTGCTCTTCCCGGTGACCATTGCTTGGTTGCCACCGTCGCCCGTGAGACGCGAGAGCGTCTTCACGACCTTAGCGCCTGCATCGGAGCGCCAGGACCACACGACTTCGCCGTCCGCCGCAACGTCATTCGTCCGCGCGCTATTCGCGCGCCTGACGCTGCCGCGTCCATCGCATCCCGTTCCCAACGTCCGTGACGATCGCGAGCCGCCCCTCTTCTCGGGAACGAGACAAGCCAAGGAAGCCACTGATTTGGGGGTGAGATCAATTGCGGCGGACCGCGACAGATTGGCGCGACGGGCAAAATCGGCAGATGAGGCATGCACTTTTGCGTCACACAGCGGCTTGTCATTCCGGGGCGACGCGCAAGCGTCGAGCCCGGAATCCATTTAACCGCTGAACACGTGGCCTAATGGATTCCGGGCTCGCGCTGACGCGCGCCCCGGAATGACGAAGAGTGGTTCGTAGGATTCGTAGGGTGGGCAAAGGCGCCCTTGCGCCGTGCCCACCATTTCTTGCTCAGCTGCCAACGGTGGGCACGCGGAGCCTGTCATCGGGCGCGCATTCGCGCGACCCGTTGGCTTTGCCCACCCTACGGTTTCGTCGTGACGGAGAGAGAAAGAATGACAGCTTCGATCAATCCGCGCTTGGCAAGGCGAGCGGCTGCACGATCTCCTGGAACGGCGACACGCGCGAACAACGTCGCGTTGTCCATTCCCAGAGCCAATCATCGCAAACCAAATTATTCGCTGCGAAGACTCGTGCCCCGCGACGACAATGTCGGCACGGGTGCCTTCGCGACATGCCCCGTATCCAGCCAATCCGATTGAAGTGTCAGCATGGTCGTAAAGATGACCTGCCCGTCCTCGTTGCGCACGCTCACGACAAGGGTACGGTCGGCATCGTCGCGCACGTCTTTGGCGATCGCCGTCAGGAACCCGATGGCCTCGGCCGGAACCATCCTCACGTCAGCCAGTTCAGTGCCGACCGAATCAACGTATTTTGTTTTTCCATCGTCGAGGTCAGAAAAGTATCGCGCCATCGTTCGCTCCGCCCTTCGCCATGCATTGTGGGAAATAAGCGTTCTGCAGTTCGGCAGGGCTTAGATTTGCCAGCAGCCGATTGCGGGAGCGCGGGACACCGTCCATGCGTATCTCCGGCCGGAACGGGCGGGAGCACCACGGGTCTCTCAGTCGCCGGTGCCCCAGGATCGCTGCCGACAATGTGCGGTAGCATGCCACGCCTGCGGCCAACGGCAACGAGAAGTTTTCCCGGCTATGTGCATCGTACCGGGCATTGTACAGTCGGCGACCTTCGCGACATCTAGGTCCGGCGGAGCACAACGTTCAGCCAAGGAGAGAATCAAATGCGCATTGCTGTGGTCGGCGCCGGCGGGGTCGGCGGCGGATTTGGCGCGGCGCTGGCGAAAGCAGGCGCCGATGTCACTTTCATCGCGCGCGGCGCCCACCTTGCCGCCATGACGAGCCTGGGATTGAAGGTCCAGGGTCCGCGCGGCGAGACCCATCTGGTGCCGACGCAGGCCACCGACGATCCCGCCAGCATCGGCAAGGTCGATATCGTGCTGTTTTGCGTCAAGCTGTGGGACATCGAGAGCGCCGGCGCGCATATCAAGCCGCTGATCGGCCCCGACACCGCGGTCATCACGCTGCAGAACGGCATCGACGCGCATGAGCGGCTGATCCCGATCCTGGGGCACGGCGCCGTGATGGGCGGCGTGGCGCAGATCAGCGCCTCGATCGTCTCCCCCGGCGTGATCCAGCAGGTCGGCACCTTTATGCGCATGATCTTCGGCGAGCTCGCCGGCAGGCGCAGCAAGCGCGCCGAGGATTTTCTCGCGCTGTGCGTGAGCGCCGGTTTCGACGCCACGCTCAGCGAGCAGATCCTCACCGAGCTCTGGATGAAGTTCATCCTGCTCGCCAGCAATGCCGGCATCATGTCGCTGGCGCGCCAGCCGATCGGACAGCTGCGCGACGATCCCGACCTGCGGCCGATCTTCCTGGCCGCCTACCGCGAAGTGATCGACGTCGGCCGCGCCAAGGGCGTCACCCTGCCGGACGACGCGCTCGACAAGATCATCGATTTCAGCGGCCACGCGCCGCCGGCCATGAAGGCCTCGATGGCGCTCGATCTTGACCGCGGCAACCGGCTGGAGCTGCCCTGGCTCAGCGGCAAGGTCGCCGAACTCGGCCGGCAGCTCGGCGTGGCAACGCCGACGCACAGCATGATCTACGCGATGCTGAAGCCGTACGCGATGGGGGCGGCGGGGTGATCTGGTCCTGCTGACGTCGAACACCCTCGCTCGCGGCCACGGCCGTCAGACGTTCCGATGTCCTCGCCTGAAGCGCGGTCCGCGCAGCATATCGCGCCGCCATTCGAAGACCCTCACAATCGCGCCGACAACACCAATAAGGGAGAGAGATAAAGCTGTTTCGAAAATCATGCGAATCTCCTGCAATGCACGCATCCTTGCAGATAAATGCCTCAGGCACGGGTCACTTTTGAACATGGCCATGTAAAAAACCGCCGAGTGTGCCATTTCAGACCCGCAAGGCGCGGCGCGATGACAGGTTCCGCCGCAACTCCTGCTTCGTCATCCACCGAACGGTTGATGACGGCAGGCCGACACGTCCTGCGCGAATCCTCATCGCCCTGTGCAACGACCTTCGCGGTTCAGTACCGCGCGACGAGCGGAGCGCCGAAGCGGTCGTTGATGCGCGCGGTGACCATGTCGACATCCTGACGGATGCGCTCGCTGTGATTGAGCATCGGGCTGAATGCCGGGTCATAGATCATCGCGACGTCGCGATCGCCCATGAGCAGATGATCCTATTCGAGCGCGAACGACCAGTTTCGCGTGAACGCATATTCGCCGCCTGCTCCGACCACGCCACCCCAGCAGGTCTCGCTGCCGCGATCCGCGATGAATCCTGATATCCGTCCGCTAGAACGAGGTGGGGCCGACCGCCCCGACCCAACGGCTGACCTTGGATGGATCAACCTTGTCCATGTAGAAGAAATGGACCATCGAAGGTTTCCGGGGCGGCATGGAGGGATCGTCGAACGTCATCGCGACCGTGCCGTGAAAGATCTTGAGCGAGGGACTGTCCCAGTATTCGACCACGTCGTGATAGGCGGTGAATCCGGTGTCGATGAAGGCGCGCAGGTTCGCGCGGATCGTCTCGCGTCCATGCCAGTCAGCGACGCCGAGATTGCACATGGCGTTCTCGGCAAAACAATCGAAGCCCTTGCCGAAGGTCTTGTCGTCGATTTCCTTCCACATCGCCAAGAGCCACGCAGGCGGGGCCATTTTCGTGAAGCTTTGCGTTGTCATCGCATTCTCCTAAAGCTGTTGGATTCTCACTCTGCGGAGCCGCACCGGCGACGCCGCGGGCTCGCTGCAAGCGATGTAGGGTCCAAGGCCTCGGCGGAAGCGCCAATCTTCCCTCGTTTCCCGCCAAACCGCCTACCTGCGCGGTGCTGTGTTCGGCATGGACAGAACCGGCGTTTTCGGGGCACGCTCTGGCGGAAATGCCGAAACCCCCTCGTTCTGCGCCAAACGCGATCCGCGTCGTCGAAGTGCTCGCCTATCCGGCCGTGCAGTTGCTCGACGTCACCGGACCGTTTCAGGTCTTCGCATCCGCCAACGATATCGTCGCCGAAACCGGCGGCACGCCGCCTTACGTGCTCCGGGTGGTCGCAAAGGGCGGCGACAGCGTGATGGCATCGGGAGGCCTGGCGATCGCGGCCGGTCCGCTGCCGCGTCGCGGTGCGGCGTTGGATACGCTGATGATCGCCGGTGGGCCGGGGGTCGACGCGGCGTCGGCGGATTTGGCGCTGATCAAGTGGATCGGCGAGCGCGCCAGGACCGCGCGCCGCGTGGCCTCCGTCTGCACCGGCGCGTTCCTGCTGGCCGCGTCGGGCGTGCTCGACGGGCGGCGGGCAGCAACGCACTGGTCGTGCTGCGCCGAGCTGGCGCGGCGCTATCCCGCCGTGCGGGTCGAATCCGATCCGATCTTCGTGCGCGACGGCGCGGTCTGGACCTCGGCGGGCGTGACGGCCGGGATCGATCTGGCGCTGGCGCTCGTGGAGGAGGACCTTGGCCGCGACGTGGCGCTCGCGGTCGCGCGCTATCTGGTCGTGTTCCTCAAGCGTCCGGGCGGCCAGGCGCAATTCAGCACGGCTTTATCCTTGCAGGCCGCGGAGGACAGGTTCGGCGCGCTGCATGCGTGGATCGCCGGCCATCTGGCCGACGATATCTCGCTTCCTGTGCTCGCCCGTCAGGCCGGGATGAGCGAGCGAAGTTTCAGCCGGCGCTATGTCGAGGCGACCGGCCTGACGCCGGTTCATGCCGTCGAGCGGCTGCGCGTGGAGGCGGCGCGGCGGCTTCTGTCGGAGTCGCGTCTGCCGGTCAAACGGATCTCGCAGCGTTGCGGCTTCGGTTCGGAAGAAACCATGCGCCGCAGCTTTCTGCGCCTGCTTGCGACCACACCGCAGGACTATCGCGCCCGCTTCAGCTCTTGAACGCCGCCGGACGGGCCAGCTCGGAGGTCGCTCGCGAAAAATCCGGGCTCGTCGCCCATCCGGACCTTGGCTTGACGGTCTTTGCGGCGACTCCTACGCTTTTCCAGCAGAGCATATCATTTCGGGGAGCTTCGCCGTGAGCATCGAGTTCTTGTTGACGTCGCTCATCGTGGTCGCCTCCCCCGGCACTGGTGTGCTCTACACCCTGGCCGCCGGCCTGTCGCGCGGGGCGCGCGCCAGCGTCGTCGCGGCGTTCGCCTGCACGCTCGGCATCATCCCGCATATGGCGGCGGCGGTGACGGGTCTCGCCGCGCTGCTCCACACCAGCGCGGTCGCGTTCCAGACCCTGAAATATGCCGGCGTCGCCTATCTTCTCTACATGGCCTGGAAGACGTTGCAGGAGCAAGGCTCGCTCAAAATCGAGAAAGAGATCGCGCCGCATTCGGTCCGGCAGGTCATCGTCTCCGGCATCCTGATCAACATCCTCAATCCGAAGCTGTCGATCTTCTTCTTTGCCTTCCTGCCGCAATTCGTCAACGCCAGCGAGCCGAACGCGCTGGCGCGCATGTGTGAGCTGAGCGCGGTCTTCATGCTGCTGACCTTCGTCGTCTTTGCCTGCTATGGCGTGTTCGCGGCCTCGGTCCGAAATCACGTCATCTCGCGGCCGAGGGTTTTGACATGGATGCGCCGCTCCTTCGCCGGCGCGTTCGCAGCCCTCGGCGTCAAGCTCGCGCTGTCGGAGCGTTGATCTGTCGCCCCGACGGATCAGCCCGTCGAGTCGAGCACTGCCGAGAACGTCGGCGGCGACATCGGCAGATGGTAGCACAACCGAGACCGTCGGTGGCGACATCGGCAGATCGTAGGGCGGGTTAGCCGAAGGCGTAACCCGCCTCTTCGTCGTCAACAAGATGGCGGGTTACGCTTCGCTAACCCGCCCTACCATTACTCCCCGGCATCCAGCACCGCCGAAACGTGCGGCGGCGACATCGGCAGATGGTAGAAGCGTTTGCCAAGCGCGTTGTGGACGGCGTTGGCGACCGCGGCCATGACCGGCACCAGCGGCACCTCGCCGACGCCCTTGACGCCCTGCGGATGCTTCGGGTTCGGCACTTCGACCATCACCGTGTCGAGCATCGGCAGGTCCGAACAGACCGGCATGCGATAGTCGAGGAAGCCGGGATTATCGACCTTGCCGTCCTTGTTGTAGATGTATTCCTCGTTCAGCGCCCAACCGACGCCCTGCGCGACGCCGCCCTGCATCTGGCCTTCGACATAGCTCGGATGCACGGCGCGGCCGACGTCCTGCACCGCGGTGTAGCGGATGACGCGCACGATGCCGAGTTCGGGGTCGACCTCGACGTCGCAGACATGGGTGCCGAAGCCGCCTTCCGCGCCTTCGGTGTTGAGCTGCACGCCGGCGCCGATCGGCCCGCCCATCTGCGGCGCCTTGGCCGCGAGATCGGCCAGGGTCAGCGGCGGGAACTGGCCGGCATTGGGGCTTGCCGGATGCGCCGCGCCGTCTTCCCATTTCACCGCCTCGGGATCGATCTCCCAGATTTTTGCGGCGCGCTCGCGCAAGGTGGCGATCACCTTCTCCGTCGACTGCGTCACCACCATTGCGGAGGCAAACAGCACGCGGCTGCCGCCGGTGAGATTGGAGAAGCCGACGGTCGCGGTGTCGCCGATCAGGACGGAGACGCGACGGTAGTCGATGCCGAGCAGCTCGGCGCAGATATTGGCGATCGCGGCACGCGAGCCGCCGATATCCGGATGGCCGGTGGTGACGACGACATTGCCGTCCTCGGTGATGTTGACCTGCGCGCTGGATTCCCCGCCGGCGTTGAACCAGAAGCCGGAGGCCATGCCCCTGCCGCGGAGCTTTCCTTGAGATTCCCCAAGCGGCGCCGTGTAGTGCGGATGCGCCTTCGCGGCCTCCAGCGTCTCGATATAGCCGATGCGCGGATAAACCGGGCCGTGCGCGGCCTTGGTGCCCTGCTTGGCGGCGTTCTTCAGCCGCAGCTCCAGCGGATCCATCTTGAGCGCCTCGGCGAGTTCATCGAGCACGCATTCCACGGCAAAGGCGCCGATCGGCGCGCCCGGCGCGCGATAGGCCGCGACCTTGGAGCGGTTGGAGAGCACGTCGTAGCCGACCGACAGCACATGCGGGATATCGTAGGGCGAGAAGCTGCAGCCGACCGCGCCGCGGATCGGCGAGCCGGGCAGCGCGCCGGCCTGCAGATAGAACGTGCCTTGGGCCGCGACGATGGTGCCGTCCTTCTTGGCGCCGATCTTGACCGTGCTCTTGGAGCCTGATGTCGGGCCGGTCGCCCGCATCACCTCCTCGCGGGTCATCACCATCTTCACCGGACGGCCGGACTTTTTCGCAAGCAGGGTCGCGAGCGGCTCGAGATAGACGATGGTCTTGCCGCCAAACCCGCCGCCGATCTCGGCCGGAATGGCGCGGATGTCGCTCTGCGGAATGCCGGTCAGATGCGCCGTCATGGCGCGCACCATGAACTGGCCCTGGCTCGAGCTCCAGATCGTGGTCTTGTTGTCGGCGGCGACGCTGACGAGGCAGGCGTGCGGCTCGATATAGCCCTGATGCACCGGGCGCGTGGTGAAACTGCGCTCGACGACGATCTCGGCTTCGGCAAAACCTTGCGCGATGTCGCCCTTCTTGACCTCGATCTTGCCCGCAATGTTGGACGGCTTGCCTTCGAACTTGTTGAACGCGTGCAGGATCGGCGCGTCCGCTTTCAGCGCATCATCGATCTCGATCGCCCATGGCAGCACCTCGTACTCGACCGCGATCAGTTCGCAGGCTTTCGCCGCGATCGCTTCCGACGTGGCAGCGACCGCCGCAACGGGGTGGCCGGGAAACAGCGCCTTCTCACGCGCCATCACGTTGCGGCACATCCAACGCATGTCCTGAATGCCGAGCATCACCGATTTGTCGATCGGGAAATCGACGACGTCGCGCGATGTGACCACCGCTTTCACGCCCGGTAGCCGCTCCGCCTTCGACGTGTCGATTGATTTGATGCGCGCATGCGGATGCGGGCTGCGCAGGATCTTGCCCCAGATCATGCCGGGCATCGTGGTGTCGGCGGCAAAGGCCGCGCGGCCCGTGACCTTGTCGACGCCGTCGGGGCGAATGGTGCGCTGGCCGATCCACTTGTTGTTGGTGATGATGTTCATTGGCAGGGCTCCCTCATTCCTTGCTCCCGCATTTCCGCTGCGGTGTCGAGGACCGCGCGCACGATCTTGTCGTAACCGGTGCAGCGGCAAAGATTGCCGGCGAGCCAGAAACGGACCTCCTCCTCGCTCGGCCGCGGATTCTTCCGCAGCAGCGCGTCGGAGGCGACCAGCATGCCCGACGTGCAGATGCCACACTGCAGCGCCGCCATTTCCAGGAACTTCTGCTGCAACGGATGCAGCCTGTCGCCATGGGCCATGCCCTCGATGGTCATGATCTCATGGCCTTCGGCTTCGGCGGCGAGCATCAGGCAGGAGCAGACCAGTCGATCGTCCAGCGTGATCGAGCAGGCGCCGCAATCGCCGGAGGCGCAGCCTTCCTTCGACCCGGTCAACGCCAATGGCCCGCGCAAGGCGTCGAGCATGGTGTCGCCGGGCTCGCAGAGGAACTCCATCGGCTCGCCGTTGATGGTGGTGGAAACATGCAGTTTTGTCATCGTCTTCAATTCCCTCGAGCGCGCTGGGCGGCGATGGCGGTTGTACGCTTCAACAGCACGCCGGCGACCTTGGTGCGGTAAGCGATGGTGCCGCGCTTGTCGTCGATTGGACGGCAGGCGGCGGAGCATGCGGCCGCAGCGGCAGCGAGCGCGGCATCGTCGAGCTTGCTGCCGATCAGCGCTTTCGCCGCCGGCTCGACCAGCAGCACGGTCGGCGCCACCGCGCCAAGCCCGACCCGCGCGGCGGTGCAGACGCCATCTTTCAACGTCAGGCTGACGCCGCAGCCGACCACCGCGATGTCCATCTCGGTGCGCGGAATCATGCGCAAATATGCATCGCTCGACCCCGGCGGACGCGGCGGCAAGATGAAGCTGACCAGGATCTCGCCGGGCAACAAAGTGGTGCGGCCGGGACCGGCCGGCACGTTCTCCACCGGCATCTCGCGGCGGCCGTTCGGCCCCTGCAGCGTGACGATGGCGCCGACCGCGACCATTGCCGGCACGCTGTCGCCGGCCGGCGAACCGTTGCAGAGATTGCCGCCGGCCGACGCGCGCCCCTGCACCTGGGTCGAGCCGATCAGATTGACGGCCTCCAGCACGCCGGGCCAGATTTGTCCGAACCGCGGATGTTCCGCGAGCTCCGCGCCGGGAACGGCGGCGCCGATGCGAAACCCGCCATCGGCAGTCTGTTCGATCGCCGTCATCTCGGCGATTTTCTTGATGTCGACGATCACGCCCGGCTTCACGGCGCCGGAACGCATCTGCACCAGTAGATCGGTACCGCCCGCCAGGATGCGCGCCGCACTGCCGGCGGCTGCGAACGCGCTGACCGCTTCATCAAGCGTGCGCGGCGATAGATATTGGATGTCCGTCATGATCGTCCCGCGATCTCCCTATCTGTTCGCGCGCGACGGTGATTGTCGGCTCACCGTTCAGGCCCGCGAGAGAGGGTAGACTACACGGGCAAAAGGGATTGGAACAGCCTCGCAAGCCCGGTTCAATCGGCAGGCTCCCATGCGTCGAGCGCCGTTCCGACCGGCTGGGAATGCGCTGACAGGCTCACCAGGTCGAAAACGGACCCGCGACGGGCGAGCGCCAATAAGGCTGGCGATCACGCGAGCGACCATACGGGACGTCGTCGATCTCCGGACCGCGCTGCCGGCTCTTGATCCCTCCTTGCGGCTGGCCGCTCAGGAGGACGACGAAATCCGTGCCCTTGCCGGTCTCGGAGTTCAACGCTTCGTCCGTGACGATCAGGGAAGATCCTACGGCAATCCCGGCGATGCGATCCAAGACATCCTGCGGAATGACAATCCGGTCGAGCGCGGCCTTTGCGTCGTCCGGATCCGGCAGCATCGGCTCGACGTCGTGACCGCTGCCGCCACGGCCGCGGCCCTGCGCGTCAGCCGCGCCTCCGCGGCGTCTGTCGTTCAAGGACACGGCGCTCCAGCGCATGTTGTTATCGCTATCGGTCCGCTCCATCGCGGTGAAGACATGCGTCCCGATCGGACGATCGGGCTCCAGGATCGTGACCGGGCTCTCCAGGACAGGCTCGAAGGCTTGCCGGACATAAAGCAGCTGGGTCTTGCGGCTGATCAAGACCGAGACCGGCTCAAGTTCGTGCGCCACCAGGCGCGCCGCCTCGTCCGCCGCGGCCTGCGCCTTCTCGGCGGCGAGGGCTGCTTCGCGCGCAGCCGCGAGGGTATCGAGCTTCGGTTGCAGCTCGGCCTTGGCGACGGCCCATTGCCACTGCAACTCGGAAATCCCGACGGCCGCCTTCGCCCTCGCGTCCTCCGCCTGCTGCCTTGCCTCGGCCGAGCCCGCGGAGCCAAGCGCAGTCTCGGCGACGGCCAATTGCGCTTCCGCCCTGAGCTTCAGATTTTCCGCCGCGCGCATCGGCACCATGGCCTGCGCGGTCTCCCGGAAGGCCTTGCCGGCAGCGAGCCTCGCCTGATCGGCCTTGCGCGTCGCCTCATCCGCCTCGGCGGCACGAGCTGCCGCAAC
>WNFD01012057.1_pt1 | contig 10575 bp, 8 predicted proteins | sample 5400491 | NCBI WGS metagenome assembly WNFD01 (sample SAMN13153343, study PRJNA577476) | soil metagenome | isolation source: 120 cm saprolite under Douglas fir tree site 2 hole 2 replicate 2 | place: USA:California | collected 2015-04-18 | reverse complement strand
TGGGGTCGTCGCCATACGTGCCCGCAACGAGCTTGCCGTCGGTGCCGATCCACAGTTGTCCGCCGCCGCGGTCGAACGGCCAGGCCACGTCGTCCGTCACCTCGCTCGGGCGCGCGGGGTAGAGGCTGCCGTCGCGCCACACCACGCGGACGTCGGGCCGGGTCCCCTTGGCGGCGAACGTGTAAGTGATGCGGGCGCCGGCCGGCGCCGTCTCCTTGAAGAGCGGCGTCGACTCGGGCTCGATGCGCGCCAGCGCGCCGGTGCCGAAGTCCCAGAAGCCGCGCCACTTGAACGGGGCGTAAGCGGGGTGATAGGGGCGCTCCGGCGCGGGCCCGAGCCAGAGGTTCCAGTCGAGCGTCGGCGGAGCGTAATACTCCTCGAGCGGCCGCTCGATCGCCTGCGGCCAGATCGGCCGGTTCGTCCAGAAGTGGACCTCGCGCACGCTGCCGATCGCGCCTGCCTCGACCCACTCACGGATCTGGCGCGTGCCGTCGCGCGCGTGGCCCTGGTTCCCCATCTGCGTCATGAGTTTGGGGTGGCCCCGGGCGTACTCCGACAAGGCCCGCACCTCGGCCAGCGTGCGGGCGAGCGGCTTCTGGATGTACGTGTGCTTCCCGGCCCGGAGGGCGAGCAGGCCGGCCGCGGTGTGCGAGTGATCGGGGGTGGAGACGGTAACGGCGTCGATGCTCTTCCCTTCCCGGTCGATCATCTCGCGATAGTCCTTGTAGCGCTTCGCCTTGGGATAGCTCTGGAAGGCGTCGTCGGCGCTCTTCTGGTCAACGTCGCACAGCGCGTAGATGTTCTCGCCCTCCATGCCCTTCACGTCGTTGCGGCCCATGCCGCCGACCCCGATGCAGGCGACGTTGAGCTTGTCGCTCGGCGCCCGCAGCCCGCGTCCCAGGACGTGACGCGGCACGATGGTGAAGGCCACCCCGGCGCCCACGGCGCCCACGAATGTCCGCCGGGAGATGCGTTTGCGTGCCATGACGAGACCTCCTCAGTCGGCCGCGCCGGACTGGGGCGCGCGCGCGCCCCCCGGGCGAAACAGCGCGGCGAAAAAGAGCAAGACCACGGCGGCGAACCCGGCGGGCAGCACCCAGAAGCTGGGCCACCGGTCGAGCGGGAGATGGGTAGCGCCTCCGAGGAACCGGTTGTACACGTTGCCGGCCACCTGGGCGCCGATCAGCATGCCGACGCCGTACGTCACCAGCACCAGAAAGCCTTGCGCCTGGCCGCGCACCGCGGGCGTCGATTTCTTGTCCACGTAGATCTGGCCGGTGACGAAGAAGAAGTCGTAGCAGACGCCGTGGAGCAGGATACCGATGAGGATGAGCCAGAAGACTGCGGCGGGCGCCGCGAGCGCGAACAGCGCGTAGCGCAGGACCCACGCTCCCATACCCACCATCAGCATTCGCTTCACGCCGAGGCGCACGAACATGAGCGGCATCAGCAGCATGAAGCCGACCTCGGACACCTGTCCGAGCGCCTGGGTGCCTGCGATGGCCTTGACGCCGGCGTCGCCCAGGAAGATTTGCGTGAAGTTGTAATAGGCGGCGAGCGGGATGCAGAGCAACAGCGAGGCGGCAATGAACACGTAGAAAGCGCGGTCGCCGAGCTGCGCCAAGGCGTCGAGGCCGACGATGCTGCGCAGCGACACCCGCTGCCCGGCGCCCGGGGGAGGCGTATGCGGCAGGGTGAAGCTGTAGAGGCCGAGCAGCGCGCTGGCGCCGGCGGCCGTGTAGAGCGGCAGCGCCGTGTGTTCGGGGACTTCCGCTATCACGGCGCCCAGGACCAGGCTGATGAACAGCCCGGCCACGACCCAGCCGATGGTCCCGAACACCCGGATCAGGGGGAACTGTCGCTCTTGTGATTCGATGTGATGGAACGCGAGGCTGTTGGCGAGCCCGAGCGTCGGCATGTAGCACAGGTTGTAGAGCAACAGCAGGAGGATGAAGACCACGGGCTCGGCGGCCGCCCGCGGCACGGCGAGCATCACCGCGGCCCCCAGCAGATGGAGCACGCCCAGGACCTTCTCGGTCGCGAAATAGCGGTCGGCGACGAGCCCCAGGAAGAAGGGCGCGACGATGGCCGCGATCGGGTTCACCGTGTACGGCCAGTGCGTCAGCGTCCCCATCCCGTGGTGCGTCATGTACACGGCGATCGTCGTGTACCAGGCGCCCCAGTCATGGCAGCACCCGGATCTTGATGTTGCGGAACGCGACCCAGTCGCCATGGTCCTGGAGCCCGATGTAGCCGGTCGGGTTGCGTCCGTAGTGGGGATGCGAGTCGAACTTGCTCGCCTTCACGCGCGCCGCCCAGTCAGGGCTCCCGAACTCGTACTCGACCATCTTCACCCCGTTCAGCCACTGTTCGACGTGCGAGCCGTTCACGACCAGGCGCACCGCGTTCCACTCGCCCGCTGGCTTCACGACGTCCGGCGGCGCGGGGTACACGTCGTAGGCCGCTCCGGCGGCCGTGAGGCGCGACTGCCCGTCGGGGTGACGGGCGTCGTCCAACACCTGCATCTCGGGCGCGTTCCAGTAGATCGCGTCGTCGTCCTCGCTCGCGCGGTAGAAGACGCCGCTGTTGCCGCCCGCCGAGATCGTCCACTCGAGCGCGAGTTCGAAGTTGGCGAACTTGTCTTTCGTGATGATATCGCCCGCCTGCTTGACGCGCGTGAGCGCGCCTTTCGCGACCTGCCAGCCGCGGGGCAGTGTCTCCATCCGATAGCCGCGCCACCCCTTCGTCGTCCGGCCATCGAACAAGAGGCGCCACCCGGCCGCTTTCTCGGCGGGCGTCAGGCTGTTCTCCGCCCCTTGAGCGCGGGCCGGAGCCGCGCTCACTACCAGCGCGAGGCCGGTAGCGAACATGCTCACGAGCCGTGTGTGCGTCATGTGCTCTCCTGTGGAAACGAGGTTCACGCCTACGACCCGTACAGGGAAACGAACGTTCACGTGTGCCGCGCGTGCGGGGCTCGAGGGGGCGGGGCGGGCGTCGCGCCGACCGAGCGGGGGGCCGCTCAGTCGGGCAGGCCGGCCGCCTCCTTCAGCCGCGTCTGCACCGCGCGCCGGGCGCGCTCGCTGCGCGTGATCACGAGCACGGCGTCGTCCCCGGCGATCGTTCCGATGATCTCCGTCCATCCCGCGGCGTCCACTGCGAGCCCGAGCGCTTGGGCGCCGCCCGCGGGCGTCTTGAGCACGAGCAGTGGGCCGACGCCGTCCACCGACGCGAGCAGGGTGGGCAGCACCTGGTGCAGCTGCGGCCGGATCGCGCCGCCCGCCTCGAGGGGCGGGGCGTAGTGCGAGCCCCCGTCCGGCGCGGCCAGCTTGGCGAGACCCAGATCGCGGATGTCGCGAGACAGGGTCGCCTGCGTGACGTCGAACCCTTCGGCCTGGAGCAGCTCGCGCAGCTGCTCCTGGCTCGCGACGGTCTGCGAGCGGACGATCTTCAGGATCGCGGCGTGGCGCTGGGTTTTCATTGCGCCGGAATGTAGCCGCGAACTACGCGCCCGGCGACGACGGTCAGGAGCGCGGCGGGCGGGGGGGTGCCCGCGAGGGCGGTCGCGGGAAAGACCGCCAGATCGGCGTCTTTGCCACGGTCGAGCGAGCCGATCTCGCGCTCGAGCCCCAGGGCCTCCGCGCCGCCGAGCGTCACCAGCCGCAGCGCCTCTTCCCCCGCAAGGCCGGCGGCGCTCGCCTCGGCCCACAGGTTCGCGTCCCCGGTGCTGACGATCGAGTCGGTCCCGAGTCCCACGGCCAGCCCGGCGGCCCGGAACGCTGCGAGTGGGGCGGTGCCGTGCCCATGCGCGCGGTTCGAGCGGGGGCAGTGGGCGATCGCCGCCCCCGCCCGTGCCAGCGTGGCGATATCGGCCGCGTCTACCTGGACGCAATGGATACACAAGCAGGTCCCCGACGCGAAGAGGCCCAGCCGCCCGAGGTATTGGACCGGGCTCAGGCCATGCGCGGCGATCGCGATGCCGCGGGCGCGGAGCGCCTCGGCGAAGGGGCCGGTGCCGTCCCGCACCAGCGCCATCTCCTCGCGCGACTCGGCGAGGTGCACGGCCAGTCGCAGACCGGCGCGCCGGGCGAACTCGGCGACGGCCCGGTACAGGGGCTCACTCACGGTGTACGGCGCGTGCGGCGAGACGCCTAGCCGCGCCTGCCCGGTCGCGAGCGGGCCGAGCCGCGCCACGGCGCCTTGCAGCTCGATGAGGCTCGCCCCCGAGTCGCGCGGATCCGGCGCGAACACCTCCTGATAGTAGATCCCCCGCGCCCCGAGCCGGACCAACGCTTCGAGTGGCGCCCCCGTGCTGCCCGTGTCCGCGACGCACGTGACCCCGGCCGCCCAGGAGTCGCGCACCCCCTGCTCCGCGGAGTGCGCGAACTCCTCAGCCGTCGTCGCGTCCTTGAGCGTCCGAATCGTGCGAATCCAGCGCGCGAACTCGCGCTCGGGATTCTTCCCGGCGAGATGGGTGAGCTCGAGGTGCGTATGCGTGTTGACGAGCCCGGGCACGAGCACGGCGGTGGGAAATTCGACCTGTCGCGTGCCGGCAGGCGCCGGTACCTCGGGATGGGGGCCGACCGCCGCGATCTTCCCGTCGCGCCCAACGAGAACGGCGCCGTCCGTGATGGGCGGCGCCGTGACCGGGTGGACCGCGCCCGCGCGGATGCGCAGCATGGCGCGCTAGGGTGACACGCCGGTGCCGAAGGGCGCGTGTACGGGACAGACCTGCGTCGGCTCGGTCCCGGGGTAGAACCAGTCCCAGTGCCGCACGTCCTGCGGACAGAAGGGGGTCGCGAGGTAGCCGGTCGACCAGTCCACCTCGCGCGTGACCAGCGAGTCGGGGCGGACCCAGTCGGGCGGCTGGGGCCGGCGGTCGTAGACGTCCCGCATGAAGGCGGTCCACGCGGGCGCCACGATGCGGCCGCCACCCGCGTTGTGCTCGAGGATGCGTTGCTGGATGTCGTAGCCGACCCAGATCCCGGTCACGAGCTCCGGCGTGTACCCGATGAACCAAGCGTCGGTGTAGTCGTCGGTGGTGCCCGTCTTGCCCGCCGCGGGGAGAGTAAAGCCCGCCTTCCAGACCGCCGTGAACGCCGTGCCGCGGCGGATCACGTCCTTCATCATGTCCACCATGAGCCAGGTGTGCGAGGAGTCCATCACGGTCTCCCGCCGCACGGCCGGCTGCCACAGGATGTTGCCCTGCCGGTCCTCCACGCGCAGGATCCCCACGGGCTCGGCCCGGGTCCCGAGGGTCGCGAACGCCGTGTAGGCGCCGATGATCTCGATCGCGCGCACGCCTTTCGCCCCGATGAAGATCGACGGGTAGGGCGGTAGCGCGGTGGTGATCCCGTAGTTCCGGGCCTCACCGATCACCGTCTGCTCGCCCAGCCCCATCCCGAGCTTGATGGTGGCGAGGTTGCGCGACAGGTAGAGCGCCTCGCGCATCGGGATCATGCCGAGGGTCGTGTCATCGTCGTCCTTCGGCTGCCACAGGGTCGAGTCGAGTTGGATCACCGGCGGGTTCAGCGGCGAGTCGTCGAGGATCTCGGTGACCGGGTGGCCGGCCCGGACCGCGGCCGAGTACACGAACGGCTTGAAGGTCGAGCCCGGCTGGCGGATCGCCTGGGTGGCGCGGTTGTACTTCGAGTCGTCGAAGTCGCGTCCCCCGATCATCGCCCGGATGTAGCCGTTCGTGGCCTCGAGCGTGACCAGCGCCCCCTGGAGGTACGGGGTATAGGGGTGGTCCTCGCCGGACGCCTTGGAGGCCTCGATGTACTCACGGTAGGTCGTGCGGCCCGGGAACTTGCCGTTCGAATACACCCCGGCCTCGATCGCGTCGAGCTGCGATTCGAGCGCACGTTCCGCCGCCTCCTGCATGTCCAGATCGAGCGTCGTGTAGACCCGCAGGCCGCCTTCGTACAGGTCCCGCCCGAACTTCGCGTCGAGCTGCACGCGCAGCCACTCGACGAAGTACGGGGCGACGTCGCCGTAGTTGGTGCGGTTCGTGGTGAGGACGAGCGGGTAGGAGCGCCACAGCTCGCACTCTTCCGGCGTGAGGAAGCCCTGATCGCGCATCAGGCCCAGCACCACGTTGCGCCGCCGCACGGCGCGGTCGGGATGGGTGCGGGGGTTATAGAAGGCCGGGAGCTTGGGCAGCGCCGCCAGCATCGCGGCCTCGGCGACGTTGAGCTGGTGCGCCGACTTCCCGAAGTAGATCTGCGCGGCCGCGGCCACGCCGTGCGCCCCCGCGCCCAGGTTGATCTGATTCAGGTACAGCTGCAGGATCGTGTCCTTGGGGAAATTGTGCTCGATCTCGACCGCGACGCGCGCCTCCTTGAGTTTGCGCGTGAGCGTCTTCTCGCGGCTGATGTCGTCGGGGAAGATGTTGCGCGCGAGCTGCATCGTGATGGTGGAGAAGCCCTGCGCGAACCCGAGCGAGAGCAGGTCGTTCTTGATCGCGCCCAGGATGCGCAAGTAATCGATCCCGTGGTGGTCGTAGAAGCGCTTGTCCTCGGTGGCGATGAAGGCCTGGCGCACCGGCACGGGAATCTCGCCCAGGGCGACCACGGTGCGGCGCTCGGCGCCGAGCTCGCTGATCAGGCGGCCGTCCGCCGCGTACACCTTGGACGTTTGCACCTGCTGCGTCGCCGGGTTGATGAGGCGCGAGATGCTGGGGCAGTGCTCGCCCGCGCACACCCGCGTCCACGCGCCATAGGCGACGCCGAACCCGTACGCGCCGCCGAGCACCGCCACCGCGATCACGCGGGCGCGGGTCTTCGGGTTGTGCCACCAGGACGTGCCCCCGGGCAGGGCGGTGGGGGCGACGGGCGCAGGAATGGAAGCCATCGCGCTACAACCTAGCGGGGCCGCTCGGCGCTTGCCAGCGGTTGGGGGTTCTCGTACGATTCCGCGCCATGTCGGATCTCTTCGCCGAACTCGAGTGGCGCGGCTTCGTCCACCACGCCACGCAGGGCCTCGCGACCTATCTCGCCGGGGGCCGGCGCACCGTGTACTGCGGCTTCGATCCGACCGCGCCGAGCCTGCAGCTCGGGAATCTCATGCCGATCCTCTTGCTCCGGCATTTCCAGCGCGCCGGCCACAAACCGCTGATGCTCGCCGGCGGCGGCACCGGCCTGATCGGCGATCCCAGCGGCAAGCCCGGCGAACGACCGCTACTCTCGAAGGAACAGATCCGCGAGAACTTGCAGCGCCAGCGCGACCAAATGAGCCGCTTCCTCGACTTCGATCCCGGGCCGGCCGCGGCGGAGTTCGTGAACAACGCCGACTGGCTGGTCGCGGCGCGCCTGATCGATTTTCTCCGCGACGTTGGCAAGCACTTCAGCGTGAACGTGATGTTGCAGAAGGAATCGGTGCAAGCGCGCATCGAGACCGGCATCTCCTACACCGAATTCAGCTACATGTTGTTGCAGGCCTACGATTTTTTGCACCTGTACCGCGCCAAGCAGTGCACGATTCAGGTGGGCGGCAGCGACCAGTGGGGCAACATCACCGCGGGGATCGACCTCATCCGGCGCGTGGGTGGCGGCGACGCGCACGGGCTCGTGGCGCCACTGATGACGACCGCGTCGGGGGCGAAGTTCGGGAAGACCGAGGCGGGGGCGATTTGGCTCGACCCGACCCTGACCTCGTCATACCAGTTCTACCAGCACTGGATGAACGTGGACGACCGCGACCTGGACCGCTACCTGAAGGTCTTCACGTTCCTGCCGCAGGACGGACCGCAGGGAATCGCGAGTCTCTTGAAACGGCACGCCACCGACCCGAGCCGTCGCGCCGCACAGGCGGAGCTCGCGCGTGAGGTCACGACGCTCGTGCACGGGGAACAGGCGACGTACAACGCCAGCGGCGTGAGCGCGATCCTCTTCAACGACTTCGATCCCAGCCACGTGCAGGCGAGCGTCTTCGCCGAGCTGGCGAAGGAGATCCCGACGACCGCCGTGTCACCCGACGGGCTCGGACTGGTCGACGCGTTGGTACACAGCGGGTTGGTGAGGTCGAAGAGTGAGGCCCGCCGCCAGCTCGAGCAGGGCGGGATCTACATCAATCAGGCGCGCGTGAAGGACGTCGAGCGCAGACTCGAGGCGGCGGACTGGCTCGCGGGGGGCCACGTGCTCCTCCGCAAGGGCAAGAAGGACTACGCGTTGCTCACGGCCAAGCGCTAGGAGCATCCCCTGTTCCTCGGCCACTACGCGGTCGCGCTCGCGGCCAAGCGCGCTGCCCCCAAGACGTCGCTCGGCACCCTGTTCTTCGCCGCGCAGTTCGCCGACATGCTCTGGCCCGTGCTCCTGCTCCTGGGGTGGGAGCGGGCTCGCATCGTCGGCGGTCAGAACCCGTTCCTGATCTTCGCCTTCGATTCGTATCCGATCTCGCACAGCCTCGTGACGCTGATCGCGTGGGCGCTGCTGGTCGGCGTCCTGTATCGGGCGCGGACCGGGTATGGGACCGGCGCCGTCGTGCTCGGCGTCTGCGTCCTCAGTCACTGGGTCCTCGACTTCGTAACGCACCGCCCCGATCTGCCGATCTACCCCGGCGGCCCCCCGGTCGGGCTGGGCTTGTGGAATTCGCCGGCGGGCACGGTGGTGGTCGAGGGCCTGATGTACGTGGCGGGCGTCGCGATCTATCTGACAACGACGCGCGCGCGCTCGGGCGGCGGGCGCTACGGCCTGTGGGCGCTGCTCGCCGTGCTCGTCCTCTCCTACGTCGCTGCGCTCGTTTCGGGTCCGCCGCCCAGCGTACCGGCGGTCGCGCTGGGCGGGATCGTGTTCGGGTGGCTGTTTGTGGCGTGGGCCGCGCGGGTCGACCGGCGGCGCGACAGCGCGGTGGGGGCGGCCTGCGCTGCCCGTGCGGGCGGTGGGGCCGGCCCGGCCGGCCCGGCCGGCCCGGCCCACCCGTAGCCCCGTCCGCTACGCCAGCTGATCCAGCACGTCGAGCACCCGCTCCATTTCCTCGATGGTGTTGTAGCAGTGCGGCGCCAAGCGGATCGCACCCTCCCGCAGCGAGCAGACGAAGTGGGCGCGCTTCAGCGCGTGGTAGGCTTCGGCCGGGTGGTCGGGGACGAGGCACAGGATCGCGGAGCGGTGCGCGTCGTCGCGTGGTGAGCCGATCCGCACCCCGTTCGCGTCCGCCCAGCGCAGCACCGGCTCGTGCAGCATCCGGGTGTATTGGGCGATGGCGTCGATCCCGAGTCCCGTGAGCAGCTCGACCGAGGTGGTCATCCCGTGGAAGTCCTGGAACGGGAGCGTGACCATCTCGAAGCGGCGGGCGTCGGCACGGAAGGTGGGGTTGTACTCGGTCAGGCGGGAGAAGTCATCGGTGCCTTCGAACGCCATCCACCCGGCGACGGCGGGCTCGAGCGCGGCGATGAGCTCGCGCCGCACGTAGACGAACCCCGAGCCCCAGGGCGAAAGCAACCACTTCTGGCCGCCGCACGCCAGAATGTCCACCGGCGTCTCGCGCACGTCGATCACCGAATTCCCCACGCCCTGAATCCCGTCGACCACGAGGAACGTGCCGTTCGCCCGGCAGGCGACGCCCAGCCGCGCCAGGTCGGCGCGGTAGCCATTCGAGAACTGCACGAAGGACACGGCGAGCACGCGCACCCGGGGATCGTGCAGCCGCTCGACCAGGTAGTCCTCGTCCGGCCAGCCCTCGCTCGCGCACGGTGCCAGCTCCACCTCGATGCCCCGCTTTCGGAGGAGCAGCCAGGGGTAGACGTTCGCGGGAAACTCCCGGTCGGAGACGAGGACCACGTCACCCCGCTCGAGCGGCAGGGCGCGGGCCGCGAGGTTCAGGCCGTGACTGGTATTCGTGGCGAGCGCGATCTCCCCGGCCTCCGCATTCACGAGCCGGGCAACCGCGGTGCGCGCCGCCTGCAGCCCCGCCTGGAGCTCGCGGTCGGGGAGGAGGTGCGGCGCGGTCCGTTTCGCGGTGAACTCGTCGAGCACGCGGCGGGTGCGCTCGGGAATGGGGCCGATGGACGCGTTGTTCAGGTAGACCGTGTCGGCGGTCCAGGGAAACTCCGCGGCCCGGAGCGCGCGGAACTGGTCGCGCAGCGCGCGCAGGCGTGTGGGGTGATAGGCGATGTCCGTCACGCGCGTACGTCCAGGGCGTCGCGCAGCCCGTCGCCCACGAGGTTCACGGCCAGTACGGTGAGGCCGATCGCGAGCCCCGGCGCGAGCGACACCCAGGGGGCGACGCGCAGCAGGTCGCGGCCGTCCGCGACCATGGCGCCCCAGGACGGCGTGGGGGGCTGCGCGCCGAGTCCCACGAACGAGAGCGCAGCCTCGGCCATGATGGCCCCACCCACGCCAAGCGTGGCGGCGACGATCACCGGCCCGACGACGTTCGGCAGCACGTGGCGGGCGGCGAGCCGCACGTCGGAGGCGCCGAGAGCGCGCGCCGCCTGCACGTATTCGAGCCCGCGCACCACCAGCACTTGCGCGCGCACCAGCCGCGCCATTCCTGCCCACCCCACCGCGCCGATCACGACGCAGACGACGCCGAGCGACGGCTTCACGGCGGCGGCGATGGCGATCAGGAGGAGGAGGGACG
>WNFD01007795.1_pt1 | contig 10576 bp, 5 predicted proteins | sample 5400491 | NCBI WGS metagenome assembly WNFD01 (sample SAMN13153343, study PRJNA577476) | soil metagenome | isolation source: 120 cm saprolite under Douglas fir tree site 2 hole 2 replicate 2 | place: USA:California | collected 2015-04-18 | reverse complement strand
CTTGTGGTGAATTTCCAGCGGATCGACCAGCTTGAAGGTTAGCGGCGTCTCCGCAGGAAGCTTGATGTCCCGGTTGCCGGTGAGCCCCGCGCCACCCGTGCCGGCTGCCGCACCGATCAACCCGCCAATAATTGCGCCTTTGCCGCCGCCAGCCAAGCCGCCGATGAGCGCGCCGCCGCCTGCGCCTCCGCCAACCATCGCGGCTGTGCGCTTACCTTTGCCCTTGCTGGTTTCCGTAGGGGATGTGGTGTGCACCTCGTGATCTGTTCCGTTGACCTCGATGCTGGTCAATGTGAGCTCAAGAGACGCGCCACCCTTGAACCGGCCTGCTGGCTTCGCATCTTTCACAAGACCGGTAGCGCGCGCGCCCTTGGGAATGGCCGTCCTGCCATCGACTTCGACTGGCTGGCTGACGGTGGCTGCGAAGTTCTGACCTGGCGTGCTGATCTTTGACCCGACGGCCTCATCCAGAACAACCGTGATCACCGTATCCGCAGGTACAACGACGGGCCTGGGGCGAGGTGCTTCAGCCTTCGGCGTTGATTTTGCAGATTCCGAAGCGGGTGCGGACGAGTTCGCATCCGTCGCGGAGGATTGCTGCTGGTCGGCGGGTTTCTGACAGCCGCCGAGCAAAAAAATGGAGCCGAATGCACACAGAGACACAGTTGCGAGACGACGCTTCATGCACAACCTCCGATGGGAGAGGGCTACTAAGAAGATACTACGAAAGGACACGAAGTCAATTTGCGGGTGATGAATTGCTTGGAGACTCGAGCCTCGGCACATTCCTTTGTACTCCCTATGCCGCAAACGAATGCGACGACAGGACTATTGGAGAACCCATTCGCCCGTCTTCTCGACAAACCGAAATGCATGGTGCGGATACGGCGTCTCGGTGGCTTCGGAGCGTACTACGCGAGCCGTGCCAACCAATTGTCCTGCTCCGGTGAGCAGGAAGACTTCGACAATCGATCCAGGTTGTAGGGGTGCGGCGCAGCCGCAAAGAAACGCGCTCAGACTGACATTCTCCGTGTGCGTAAGTTCCTCGAAAGATTTGCCGTTTGTATCAGTTCCACGCAACTTCAGCGGAGCCCGTAGGCGCACCCGCACTTCGCTGCGTCGTTCCGGACGTTTCGCGAGGAGCACCTCGGCCAATCGAGAGCGCAAGGCGTCAAAGTCGATGGGCTTTTCAAAGTAAGCCGTGGCGCCGAGTTCCTTGCAGAGTGCCTTGGTTGTCGAACCCGCTTCGCCGCTGACAATGAATACCGGAGTCAATTGTGTCGATGTGAGTCCGGTAAAGGTGCGGCACAGTTCGAAGCCAGAGAATCGCGGCATCCTCAGGTCCAGCAGGATGGCAGAAGGTTTGTTCTGCATCGCCAGAGCCAGACCTTGTTCCGGGTCTCCTGTATCGATAACCTCATAGGTGTCCGAGAGATTCAGTCTCAGCAGGCGGCGCATCGCTTCTTCATCATCGATCACCAACAATTTTTGCATTGCGTGAGGTCTCCTATCGTTTACGGCTGGCGTCTTCTCCTGCAAACACGGGAACAGAAGTGCTCACTTCCCGCTTGAATTCCCCGCGATTTGCGTCCAGAAGTTCGCGCACTTTGCGGGTGAGGCTTTCTTCCGTGAACGGTTTGTGCAGCAGGTGCGCACCGGCTTCCAGTACGCCGTGTCCGGCGATAAAGCTGTCGGTGTAGCCGGACACATAAAGTATTCTCATCCCAGGCTGGGAAGGAGCCAGACGTTCTGCCAAGACGCGACCGTTGATACCCGGCATCACAACGTCGGTAAGCAACAGGTGAATTGGCCCGGCGTACTGCCGCGCCACCTGCAGAGCTTGCGCGCCATCCGCCGCTGTCAACACGTGATAGCCGCTGTCCCGGAGAAACATATCCGCGAGCTTGCGCAGCGACTCCTCGTCCTCAACCAACAGGATGGTCTCGGACCCGCGAACGCTCACGGGAGCGTCATTGCTGAGATCTGGGGCGGTAACGGCGTTTTCCACACGGAGCAGATAAACGGAAAAGGACGCGCCTTTTCCTTTCTCGGAATCCACGGCAATGTAACCTCCGCTCTGCTTCACAACGCCGTAAACGGTCGCCAATCCCAGACCAGTCCCCTTGTCGCGTTCTTTGGTGGTGAAGAACGGCTCAAAAATTTGCGCTTGAATCTCTGGGTCTATACCGGTGCCGGTGTCCGTAACGCGGAGCATCACATAGCTGCCCACCCGGGAGCCGGGATGCTGATGCGTGTAGGCGGTATCGAGGTCCACGTTGGCAGTCTGGATGGTGAGCTTGCCGCCGTCCGGCATGGCATCGCGGGCGTTGACCGCCAAGTTCATGATGACTTGTTCGACTTGCCCAGGATCGGCTTTCACCTGCCCTAGTGCTGGGTCGAGCGTCAAAGTCAGTGCAACATCTTCGCCGATCAGGCGGGGAAGCATCTTTTCCATGTCCGAGACCAACGCATTCATGTTGAGGATTACCGGCTCCAGCACCTGTTGCCGGCTAAACGCCAGAAGCTGCCGCGTCAGGGAGACGGCGCGCTGGCTGGCTTTCTCGATTTCCTCGGCGTGTTCATAGAGCGGATGCTCAGGCTTTAAGCTTCTCTTCAACACCTGGCTGTAACCAATGATCACGCCCAGCAGGTTGTTGAAATCGTGGGCGATTCCTCCGGAAAGTCGCCCCACCGCCTCCATTTTTTGAGCCATGCGGAGCTGCCGCTCCAGCGCGCGCCGCTCCGTTACGTCTTCGGCGAACAGTTCAAGAAAAGCAACCCGACCGCTTTCGTCTTTGATCGGCCAGCCGCTGCACCGCACCGTGATGGGGGTTCCATCTTTGCGTTTCCATTCCACTTCCACATCATTGAAACTCTGCTGTCGGAGGAGCAATTCGTTGACCTTTTGATGATCGAGAGGATTGCGATAAATCTGCGTTCCAAGATTGGCCTGAAGGAGTTCGGTTTGCGAAGCGTAGCCTAGGATTTTCTGGAGCGCCGGGTTCACCAAGACCAATTCTCCAGACAAACTTGCCCGGTAAATGCCGTATGGCGCGTCCTCCACGACAGACCGGAAGCTCGCTTCCGACCGCCGCAGCGCTTCCGCCGCTCGTTTCCTTTCCGTGACATCGCGATTGACGATCACCAAGTGCTGCGGCTCGCCTTTAGCGTCGCGAATGACGCTGGCCGTCGATTCCAGTACGCGCCAGGTCCCATCTTTGTGGCGCACGCGATATTCGAGGGGGCGGCCCACGCCGGTGCGCCGGGCCTCGTCGCCGGCTGACTTTACGCTCTCGCGGTCGTCGGGATGAATCTGCTCAAACGCGGAAGACTCTTTTAACTCGTCAAGCGAGTAGCCCAGCACTTTTTCGTAAGACAGGCTGTTGAAAATGCGCTTTCCTTCCATGTCGACCACCGCAATCATGTCCGCGGCATTCTCGGTGATCAGCCGGAACAGTTTCTCCCCCTCGATAAGTCTGCGGCGCATGCGGTGAATTTGAAGCTGCTGATACAGCGTGTAGATGTCGAAGATCAGCACCAGGCCAATGAGCCCCTGGATGGTTTGTGGCAAACCGGAGATGGGGTCTTCCTGTTCTCGAAGCAAGAACGAGGCTAGGCCACCCGTCAGCAGCAACGTAACGAGCACGGCAGCAGACCAAAGAAACCACTCCCGCCGTTCGATCCGGCCGATATTTATGCCCATGGTTTGCGTTGCCATCAGGCATCTCGTCTTTCAGGAGTGGCGTGCAGGCGCGGAAAGCAAAGCGGCAGATGAAATCCAGGCGTCGATGCCAAAGATTGATCAGATAAAGCGAAAACTGAGCTGATGACCCTGGTCGCTGCTTCGGTGCTGATGGATGCCCAGCTCTCTTCAGGGATGCCGAGAAAGGCGTCAGCTACCACTGAATCAAATAGTTTTCCAGATTCGCGCGTAATCACGTCCCGCGCCGCAGAGAACGGCAGGGCTGCGCGGTACGGCCTGTCCGACGTGATGGCATCCAGCGTGTCGGCCACGGCGAAAATCCTGGCGCTCAGAGGAATCTCGTCACCGCGCAATCCACGGGGATAGCCGCTTCCGTCCCAACGTTCGTGGTGTGCCAGAATGATTTCGGCGGCTTCCGCGAGGAAGGGAATACCCTTTACGAGGTCATAGCCAATCACCACGTGACGTTGCATGACTTTGCGTTCTTGATCGCTGAGTGCCCCTGGTTTGAGAAGAATACCGTCAGGAGTGGCGAGCTTCCCGATGTCGTGCAGGCACGCACCCATGGCTATGTTTTTCAGCTGATCTTCCAATCCTCCAAGCGTGTTGGCGAGTTTGATCGAATACCACAGCACGCGCCGGGCGTGACCGGCAGTGGCGCTATCCCGGAGATCAATGGCGCTCCCGAGTGCCTCGAGGGTCGCGGAATAGCTCCGCTCCAACTGACTCATGGCGATTTCGAGTTGCTGCGTGCGCTCCGCGACCATCGATTCGAGGTGCTTGCGGTAGTTTTGTACTTCTCGTTCAAGTTGTTTTCTCTGGAGCGCGCGTCCGAGGCTGGCTAGCACTACGTCCATGTCGAATGGCTTCAGGAGATAGTCATCTGCTCCTTGCTTCATCGCTTGCACACCAACGCGGACGTCGGCGACGCCGGTCGCCATCAAGAAGGCCACATGCGGATATCCGCTATGAAGCTTTTCCAAGAGATCCATTCCGGAAGTGGGTCCCATTCGCAGATCGGAAATTACTGCATCAAAACTTTCGTTCTGGAGCTTGTCTAAGGCCTCTTCCGGCGTGGATACGTGACTACATTTAACGCCGCCCTGGGTCAGCATTACCGCCAACATTTTGCGAACCGACAGCTCATCGTCCACAATCAACACTCGAACACTATCGAAGCCGATGGTCACGATTTCCTTGCACTTGTCCTCTTCCGCCGCAGACAGAAAGTGTTTTCTTGCACGAGGGGAGCCAGCTCTCTCGCGCCATTTTCGGGTGAAGTGATGCATCTTCAGAGGTTTACCGAGACTCACGAGGAGAGCAGGACCGAGTCCTTGTGCGGACTGTTTCAAAGCAGGACGAGCGTATCGTTGTGGGACGCCAATACCGTCCCTTGCTTTGGCTATTTTTTTCCGCCCGGCTTCCGCTTTTATGTCGAATCAATGCCGCGATCTTGTCACCCAACGGCGTTGGTGCCGCTTGCGCCAACATCCCCGCAACGCCTGCTTGACACCTCTACTGTGGGCGGTGACACTGCACTAATCCCCTTCCAAATTTTGTGTCTCCGAGTGTGCCGATGCGTATCCTTGTCGCAGAAGATGATGCACCGCTGGCGGATTTCTTGCGCCAGCGACTCCTTCAGGAACAGTTTGCGGTGCAGCTGGCGTCGAATGGAAATGACGCGCAGCGCCTCGCGGCCGACCAATCCTTTGACCTCGTGATTCTCGATCTGAATCTGCCTGGGACGGGCGGCCTCGAGGTCCTTCGCGGCATCCGTTCGAGGAAGCCGGACCTGCCGGTTGTCGTGGTCACCGCATCTTCGATGGTGGAAGAACGTGTGCGAGGACTGGACGCCGGCGCGGACGACTACGTTGCCAAGCCCTTTGCCTTCGCTGAATTAGCCGCGCGAATTCGCGCCGTGCTTCGCCGCGGGAATCGTCCCGCAAATTCGGTGCTGACCGTGGCCGATCTGGCCCTGGACCGCGTGAACCACACGGTGCAGCGGGGTGGGCGTGCCATCGAGCTGAGCCCGAAGGAGTTTGCGCTGCTGGAGTTCCTCATGCGCCACGCCGGGCAGCCCGTGACACGCACGGCGATCGTTGAGCAGGTCTGGAAATTGAATTTCGATACCATAACCAACGTCGTGGACGTCTACATCAACTACCTTCGCCGGAAGCTAGATACTGGTGCAAGCCATCCGCTGATTCAGACGATTCGCGGGGTAGGCTACCAGATTGGCAGCAATGGCCATCTTCCCTCGTAACACCTTAAGAATGAAGCGAATGCAGTGATTCTGCCCCATGCTCTGGAAGGAGGAGTGGGGTAATAGTACGCCATCTGCTTGATTCCCGACGCCTTAGGCTCATTTTGAGAAGGGCCGTAGCAACTTATTTTCCATTGAAGGGTTCTACTCCTTGGGAGTAATAGTAGGTCCGCAAGATGCGGCCCGGGCTCCCATCGGCCATTCACCAATATGTTCCCGGCCGAGGACAGGGGAAAGACATCATGAAGTCCACCTTCACCGGTAAGGGCAGGACCTACCTGCTGATGTTATTGGCCGGTCTATTGCTTTTCATCGCGCCGAAGGCGCGGGCGGACCAAGGCGATCCGCCATCGCGCGTTGCGCGCATCAGCTATCTAGACGGCAACGTCTCGTTTCAGCCTTCCGGCACGGAGGACTGGGCCGCTGCGGCCAAGAATCGCCCCGTCACCGTCGGCGACAAACTTTGGACCGACCAGGATTCCCGCGCCGAGTTGCAAGCGGGGCAAGCCTCTTTGCACCTTGGCAGCATGACCGCCCTGTCCTTTCTCAACCTGGATGAAAACATCACCCAGATGCGTATCGCTGAGGGCGCGCTGAATTTCCGCGTTCGCGAACTGCGGGAAGGTGACCTCTATGAGGTCGACACTCCCAACCTGGCATTTACCGTTAAGGAGGCAGGCGCGTTCCGCATCGACGTGAATGAAAACGGCGACGGTACGCGCATCACTGTGATTCGCGGTGAAGGCCAAGTCACCGCAGGCGGCCAGACCTATGACGTTCACGCTGGCGAACAGGCCGAATTCAATGGCGTTGATAATCCCGAATACCACGTGACACGCGCTCCGGAGCCCGATGATCTGGACCGCTGGGCCGCGGATCGCGACTTGAAGGAAGAGCACTCCGGTTCCGCGCAGTATGTCTCGCGTGACGTTCCCGGTTATTCCGATCTCGACGACTACGGCACTTGGCGCGAGGAGCCCGAGTATGGTCACGTGTGGTACCCGTCCTCGGTAGAAGTTGGTTGGGCGCCATACAGCTACGGCTATTGGAACTGGGTCGGCCCTTGGGGCTGGACCTGGGTTGACTACGCTCCTTGGGGCTTTGCTCCCTTCCACTATGGCCGCTGGGCATTTGTGGGCGGCGCTTGGGGCTGGTGCCCGGGACCTGTCTATGCGAGTCCCTTCTATGGACCAGCGTTCGTCGGCTTTGTCGGCGGCGGATTTGGCTTTGGGTTTGGTGGCGGCTTCGGCGGCGGAATCGGATGGTTCCCGCTGGGCTTTGGCGAACCGTTCAATCCGTGGTTCCATTGCAGCCGCACGTTTATCAACAACGTGAATATCAGCAACACGCGCATCAACAACGTCAACATCTTGAACAATTCCAACGCGAACCATTTCAACTTCCGCTATGCGCACGACGCTCGGGCGGTCACCGCAGCTTCGCGCAACACCTTTGTGAACGGGCAAGCGATTAATCGCGGCTCCGCGCACCTGACCCAGGCTTCGCTTCGAGGAGCGCAAGTGACGAACCGCGTTTCGTTCACCCCGACCAAAGCCAGCTTCACGGGCGCGGCGAATGCTCGTGGCCGCGTCTCCACGCCTCCTTCCTCCGTGATGAATCGTTCCGTAATGGCGCGCACGGCTCCCGCAGCGGCGGCTTCACACATTCCCGTGCGAACGATGAACACGCAACACTTGTCAGCAGGCCGCACCGGCAATACTCCTGCAAACGCCGGAGTAAATCGCGCTCCCTCGGCGAACAATCGCGCTGGCCGCGAGCTGAACAACAACTCTGCGATGTCTCAGCGTCAGCGCGAACTTTCCAACAATCGGCCCCCGTCCGCCAACGCCGGCGTCAACGGCCGCGCATCGGTGAACGGCAGCAGCAACGCATCGCCTAATCGCCCGGCGAATGGCACGCGCAATTGGTCGGCGCAGGGCAATGCCACCGACCGTGGCCGCGCTCCGCAGGGCTTCGGTGGCGGGTCGTCGAACCGGCCGTCGAATGGCGCAGGCGCAACCGGACCCGCTGCGCACTCCGATCGTCCGCCTTATGCGGGCTCTGGTTCGCGGTCCATGCAGAGCGGCGCGGGCTCGCGTGCGACTTCACCGAGCTTTAGCAACGACCGGCCATCCGGTGGCAACCGCTCGTATCAGCCGCAATCGCGCCCCAACTCTCCGAGCAACAACAACAATCGCCCGGCATACTCGAACGGCAGCAGCCGCTCGTATGAGCCGCCGTCTCGCTCGAACAGCAATCGCCCCTCATCGTCCTACTCCGCGCCGAGCCGCAGTTATTCCGCACCGTCGCGCTCGTACTCGCCGCCCTCGAGTTCGTATTCCGCGCCGTCGCGCTCATATTCCGCGCCTTCACGTTCCTACTCGGCCCCGAGCCGCAGCTACTCTTCACCTTCGTACTCGGCTCCTTCGCGCTCGTACTCTGCACCGAGCCGCAGCTACTCCGCGCCCAGCCCGAGCTATGGTGGCGGTGGCGGGAGCTATCACGGCGGCGGTGGCGGCGGCGGTGGAAGCTATCATGGCGGCGGTGGAAACGGTGGCGGTGGCGGATCGCACAGTAGCGGTGGGGGTGGTGGCGGCGGTGGCGGATCGCACAGTAGCGGTGGCGGTTCCCGTGGCGGCAGCTCCCACGGCCACTAATTCTCGGTGTGACGTTCAGGCCCGCTCCGATCTCGGAGCGGGCCTTTGCTTTTCTATCGGACGAAAACGACTCCGCACGCCGCAACTGCTGCAACGGAGGCCTCCATCCGTCACAACTCTTCCGTCTCGCAAGTGTTTAATAGCTAGAAGCAAATCGGGCCTTTGCTGATTCGACATACCCAAAAGTGCCCGATACGGCCCGATTGCGGTACAGTGCATACTTAGAGCATCTGCATTCCGGACCAGACCCAATCGGCCCAAAAAAGGAAGTACGCGGCGCAAGCCCAAACCTGCTCCGCTCGAGTTTCAGGAGAGAATGTGGTTATGAGAAAACACGCGCTCAAGTTCATAAGCCTGATCGCTTTCACCGTGGCGGTGGCAATTTTTGTTCCGCAGCGCGCCGCCGCTGACCAAGACGATCCGCCCATCCGTATAGCTCGCCTCAGTCACGTCGATGGCTCGGTTTCTTTTCAGCCGGCGGGCACGGACGACTGGGTGACCCCGGTCGTGAATCGGCCCATGACCACCGGAGACAAGCTTTGGGCTGACCACGACTCCCGCGCCGAGCTGCACATCGGCTCCGCCTCGATTCGTCTCGGCAGCAACACTGGCTTTTCGTTCTTGAATCTCGACGACAACACCGTTCAACTGCAGCTCACCGAAGGCACGCTGCGGATTCGCGTGCGGCATCTGGATCGTAACGAGAATTTCGAGGTTGATACCCCCAACTTGGCTTTTTCCGTTTTGCGTGCTGGCACTTACCGAATCAATGTGAATGAGGCCGGCGACACCACCGTGGTCGTCGTTCGCGATGGCGAAGGAGAAGTCACTGGCGGCGGACAATCCTATTCCGTCCATTCCGACGAGACCGGCATCTTCAGCGGCACCGACCAACTGAATGCCGATATCGAAGGCGTGGGTCAAGATGACGACTTGGAGCGCTGGTCCTACGAACGCGACCGCCGCGAAGATCACTCGGTATCCCGGCGTTACGTTTCGGAGGATGCCATCGGATATGAAGACCTGGACGAATACGGCGGATGGCGCAACACGCCGGACTACGGCACCATCTGGTTTCCGCATACCACTGTTGTGGGCTGGGCGCCGTACCGCTACGGCCATTGGGTCTGGATCGCGCCTTGGGGCTACACGTGGGTCGATGATGAGCCCTGGGGCTTCGCGCCGTTCCACTATGGCCGCTGGGTCGTGGTTGGCGGCGTTTGGGGTTGGGTGCCGTGCCGGCCCGCAGTGGTCGGCGTCGCGTATGTGCGTCCTGTTTACGCGCCTGCGCTTGTCGCGTGGGTCGGCGGACCTCACTTTGCCGTGGGTGTGGCCGTAGGTGGCGGCGCTGCGGTGGGCTGGTTTCCGCTGGGGCCGCGCGAAGTTTACGTGCCTTCCTATCCGGTGAGCCGCACGTACGTGAACAACGTCAACATCACCAACACCACGGTAAACACGACCGTGGTCAACAACTACTACAACAACGTCGTGGTCAATAAAAACGTGAATGTCACCAACGTCACGTACGTGAACCAAAGCGTTCCCGGCGCCGTAACCGCCACTTCCACGCAAACCTTCACCAGCGGACAGTCCGTGCACAACAACGTGATGAGGGTCAACGAAAGAGAAATGGCTAGCGCTCCGGTCGTTGCAGCCACACCGCCGATGCCGCCTACGAGGCAGTCCGTCGAGGGCGCCGGTAGACCCGCGGCCGCAAGGCCTCCTGCTCCCGTTGTGACCCGCGAGGTTGTGGCGAAGACCGCTCCTCCGCCGCCTCCAGCAAAATTCGAGAGACAGCAAGCAGCCATTCAACAGAATGGAGGCCGTCCACTTGCGGTCTCTCAAGTGCGCCAGATTCAGGAGCAACAACACGAGCAGCCTAGGGCGGAGGTGAGGATGGCTCCTCCCGCCGCGCGGACGGTGACACCTCCCCAGAACGCGGGCAACCGGCCT
>WNFD01007791.1_pt1 | contig 10577 bp, 10 predicted proteins | sample 5400491 | NCBI WGS metagenome assembly WNFD01 (sample SAMN13153343, study PRJNA577476) | soil metagenome | isolation source: 120 cm saprolite under Douglas fir tree site 2 hole 2 replicate 2 | place: USA:California | collected 2015-04-18 | reverse complement strand
TCGGTCAGGTCGGCGGCGTCCGGAAGCGCGAACTGCTCGCGGGAGCACGCTGCCTCTGGATGCCGGTCCGATGGGAGGATCCGTGCCCGGTCAATATCCTCGAGGCACTCGCCAGCGGTACCCCGGTCATCGGGTCGCCGCGCGGCTCCCTGCCAGAGCTGATCTCCCCGGACACGGGAGGATTGGGGACCACCCTGGAGGAGCTCGTGGCGCTGCGCGGTCGTCTGTCCGATTGGGATCCGCGCGCCTGCCGTGCCCGCGCCGAGCGGAGCTTCTCGCATCTCGTTATGACGGAGGAGTACCTCCGGATGTACCGCTCGGTCCTCGAGACCGGAAGCCTGGCCCCGGGGCGGGCGACGCCCTGAGTGGTCGGGGGGCGAACGCGACCACGACCAATAGTAGTAACGCACCCCAGGTGTAGAGTGAGAGTTTAAACACGGCGTCGCGCAGCGAGAGGGACCAAACCGTCGCGATTCCGGATGTCGCCAGGCCCGCCAGAGCCAGTGCGATGGACCACGCCCGCGCCCGCTCTTGCCACGGCAGCCGCAGCGCGATGATCCACAGGGGGAGCGCGAATACGAAGTAGTGCACCCACGCGATGGGTGAGAGCAGCACCGCCACCAGCCCGACGACGGCGAGCTCTTCGAAGGCCGCGTCCGCGACCTTCGGCCGGCGTAGTGCAACGACGCCGAGCGCGATGCAACCGAGATCCAGGAAGGCCAGTCCCGCGCCGGGCAGGTGTAACCGGGTCGCCAGCGTGGAGAGCGACTGGTTGCTGCCCCCTTGGGTCCAGGCCACCGGCGAGCTGTTCGCCAGCCAGTCGCGCACCGCGTCCAACGCCCCGGGCACTCCGTACCGCAACAGTGGCGCGAGGCTCAAGCCGGCTGCGACGGCGATTCCGATCACCAGTGCCCGCCAATGCCGGCGGTAAGCGAGATAGAGCAGCCACACCGCCGGGAACACTTTGAGGGCGGCGGCGGCCCCGATCCAGGCGCCTGCTCGGCCCTCACGTCCGCGCCCCAGGTCGCACGCGGCGGCGACGAGCAGCGCGAGCAACACGGCGTTCAGGTTCAGGTCTTCGAAGTTCCGATGAAGCGGGGCGGCCACGGCAGCCAGGGCGAGGGCCACGGGCTTCCAGCGATCGCGCGGCAGTCGGACGATGCTCCAGCCGAGGCATACCAGGCTGCCGAGAGCCCAAGCGCCCTTCGCCACCGCCGCGCTCAGCTGGGCGACGAGTGCGAACGGCACGACGAGCAACACCGCAAAGGGCGGCCACCACACGCCGACCCTAGGTGGGTGCGCATACAGCTGCAGGCCTTCGATCCACAGTCGCGCGGCGGTGAAGTGCGCTTCGAGGTCGCCACCGCGGCGGATGCCCGTGTAGATGGCGACGGCCCCGTAGAGGATTGCCGCGAGCAATAGAAGTCGCGTTTCTCGCGGCGTCATCCGTGTCATCGGGTCTTCCCCCTCCGGCTATCGCAGCGTGACGGTCAGCAGCTCCTCCAGCCGGTGGCGCCACGTGTGCTCCCGCAGCGCTCGCTCTCGCGCGGCGGCAGCGAGTTGACGCCGCCGGACGTCGTCCGCCAGCAACGCACGGGCGCGATCCACGAGCTCAGCCACTTTGCGGTACAATACGATCTCGCGGTCGGGCGTGAAGTGGCGGGCGATGTCGGCCTTCGCGTCCGAGAGCTGCGGCGTGCCCACGGCGGCGAGCTCGAACACCCGCATGTTCGCACCTGTCCCGTAGCGCGCGGGGTCGCCGCGCTCCCCGAACTGCTGATGGACGTTCACCCCGACCCTGGCACCCGCGAGGGCCCTCACGAAGTCCGCGCCGTACAATGGCCCGCGCGGCCAGCCGGGCCCCCACGCGACGAGGCCTGCGCCGGCGAGTGCTTGCAGCACCGGCTCGCGCACGTCGTCTCGGGACCCGACAAACACGAGCGGCGCCGCCCAGTGCGCGTCCTGGCGCCCGGGCGGCGGCGCCTCCAAGTACTCGGGGTCGCAGCCGAACGCGAGATAATGTGGCCGGGCACCGGCCGCGTGGTGGCGCGCCAGGCTCGAGCTGTCGTGGGTGAAGAAGCAGTCGTACGCGGGGGCCAGGCGCGTTGACAGATCGAGTTGGTGGGGGTCGTCGGGGAACCAGTTGACCCAGCGGCCGCCGAACCGACCGCGCAGCTCGCCCACGTCGGCGGGCGCGAGGCTTGCGCCCTTGAAGACGAGCACGACGTCCGCGGGCTGGTCTCGCAGTAAAGCGGCGAGCCGCGTGGTGGGCGAACGTCGCAGGATGGCGTTCCAGCCGCGCCGCCGCTCCTCGCAGCGGCGCACCTCGCATCCCAGCGCGGCGAGCGCCGCGGCGAGGGCCAGTCCGCTCCGGTGGTAGCGACGATTGAATGCCGCCACCAGCACGACGCGCAGACCCGCAAACGGGGCGGGGCGCGCCGTCATACTTCGACGTAGTTCCGATACTCGAACAGGCGCGCGCCGGTCAGCCGCTCGATCCAGTCGGACAGATAGAGTCGGAGGTGCGCCGGCTTGAAGCGTCGCGGCCCCACGGCCCTCTGCGTCCCCCCCGCCCGCCGCGCCGCGACCCACGCTTGCGCTACGCGCGGGTGCGAGCCCCCGAACGGACGGAGCAGGGGCGTCCAATAGAGCGCCTCCAGCTCGGCGTGCGCTTCCAGCTGGTCCGCCCGTTCGTGGAATACTTCCTTCGACGCGACGAACTTCTGGCGCATGGACTGCGGCGGGCGCGCCCAGCCATAGTGAAACATCGGCGCGCCCGTCACGCGTGCCCGCACGCGTCGATCGCCGGGGCCGACACGAAACCCCTGAGCGTCCTGGTAGGACCGGATCTCCTGGCCGAGCCGCACCACCCTCACCTCGCGGCGATACCAGTGGCGGTCCGTAGCAAGGGTGTCGAAGTCACCATAGAAATGGAGGTAATCCACGAGCAGCCCCTCGACCCGGCGATCCCCTTCCCACTGGCGCAGTGCCTCCCGCACAGCCACGACGCCGGTTTCATGCAACACCTCGTCCGCCTGGATGTAGACGCCCCAGGCGCCGCGGCAGGCGGCCATCGCGCGGTTGGTCTCGAAGGCGAGCGTCCCGCCGCCGCGCGAGAAGTCCCACACCGTGTCGAGCACACGAATCCGTGAATCGTCGATCCCGACGACCAGGTCGCGGGTCTCGTCGTCTGAGGCTCCCACGTTCACGACGACTTCGTCGCACAGGTCGAGGATCGACCGGATAGCCGGCACGATCGGATAGTCGAGCTTGACCGCGTTCCGGACGATGGTGAAACCGGAGATCACGTCAGGTGCGGAATTGCATGGCGTGCAGCCGGCGATACAGCCCGCCCGCGGCGTACAGCGTCGCGTGGGTTCCCCGCTCCACGATCCGCCCCTCGGCGAGCACCACGATCAGATCGGCGTGTTGCACGGTGGCGAGGCGGTGCGCGATCACGAACGTCGTGCGCCGCGCCATCAGGCGGTCAATGGCTTCCTGCACCAGCCGCTCGGACTCCATGTCGAGCGCGCTGGTCGCCTCGTCCAGGATCAGGATGGGCGGATCGCGCAGCAGCGCCCGCGCGATCGCGATCCGCTGGCGCTCGCCCCCGCTGAGCCGCGTGCCGCGCTCGCCCAGCAACGTGTTATATCCCTCGGGGAGCTGGAAGACGAAGTCGTGGGCGTTGGCGGCGCGCGCCGCCGCTTGCACCTGCTCCAGCGTGAAGTCGCTCCGCCCGTAGGAGATGTTCGCGAGCACGGTGTCGTTCAGCAGGATGGTCTCCTGCGACACGATGCCCATGAGCCCGCGCAGGCTGGTGCGGGTGAACCGGGTGATGGGAACGCCGTCCATCAGGATGGCGCCGCATTTCGGCTCGTAAAACCGCGGCAGCAGGTCCACCAGCGTCGTCTTGCCGGCGCCGGACGGGCCCACCACGGCCACCACCTGCCCGCGCCGCACCTCGAAGTCCACGCCCTCGAGCACCGGCGCCTGACCGTTGTACGAGAACGACACCCCCTGGTACTCGATCCGCTGCTCGAACCGCGCAGGCACCTCGCCCGGCCGGTCGCCCTCTTCGGAAGGGAGATCGAGCACTTCGAACACCCGATCCGCCGCCGCGAGGGCCCCGGCCATCGCCGTGGGGTAGTTGGCGACCGACTTCACGGGCGACATCAGCCGCAGCGCCACCGCGATGAACGCAATCAACACTTCGGGCGACAGCGTGCTGGCCTGTCCGAGGGCGAGCCGCGTGCCGACCGCGAAGATCGCGACGATCACCGCGCCCGCGAACACCTCGCTCACCGGACTCGTCAGCAACGCGTAGCGCTGCGCCCGCAAGACCCCCTTGCGGTAGCGGTTGGCGAGCTGGCGGAAGCGATCGGCCTCGAAGGCTTCCGCCACGTACGCCCGGACCAACTTGATCGATCCGACCAGCTCGCTCACTAAGCTCGTGAGCTCGCCGCGTTGGTCGGCCTGCTCGCGCGAGCGCCAGCGCACCCGCCCCACGAGCGGGCGCACGATGAACACCAGCACCGGCGCGCACACCAGGGCCACCAGCGTCAGGCGCCAGGACAGGCCCACCAGGATCGCCACGTACACGACGATGAGGCTGACGTTCTGCACCAGGGATGCGAGCGCGGCGGTGACCACCGTCTTCACCCCGTCTGTGTCGTTGATGACCCGCGACAGCAGCTGACCACCACGGGTCCGCTGGAAGAAGTCGAGTGGCAGCGTCTGCAGGTGTCCGAACAACCGCACGCGCAGGTCCCGCACGACGTTTTCCTGGATCGCGACGCTCCACAGCGCCGCCAGGTACGCGAGGACGTTTTTCACCACCATCGCACCGACCAGCACCAGGACGACGTTCCGCAACGCCGCACCCGGCGACCCGGCCGCGAGCAAGGGCCCGACCACGACGGCGAGCACCCGTTCGACAGCCGACCCCCCGGCCACAGGCAGGGGATCGTGCCCGAACACGGTCCGCAGGAAGGGGATCAGCAGCACGAACGTGGCGCCGTCCATCACGGAGGCCACGAACGTGGCCACGAGATTGGCGACGAAGAGGAATGCGTAGGGACGGAGCAGCAGGAAGAGCCGACCGCTACGACCCATTCAGCGCGCCCCCCCCTTCCCCGCCGGGGTGCCGCCCGCGCGCCGGGGCGTGAGCAGGGCGACGGGGAGAATCACTTCTTCCGGCGTGACGCCACCGTGCAGGAACGAGCCGCGATAGCGAGCCTGATACTCGCGCAGCTTCGTCGGATAGACGAAGAAGCGGTCCGTGGTCGCGAGCAACAGCCGGACGCCGAGCCCCATACCCGGGAGGCCAAAGCCCTTCAGGTCCTCGACCAGAATCGCGGCCTCGGGGTCCTCGCTCTTGAGATCTTCGCCGAACTTGTAGCGCAGGTTCGCGGTCGCGTCGCGCTTGGCGTAGACCGTCGCCGGGGTCTCGCAGTGAATGGAGCCGTGGTCGGTGGTGAGCAACACCGTCACGCCCCGCCGCTCGGCCTCCTGGAGCGCGGCGAGCACCGGCGAGCGCTCGAACCACGTGCGGGTGAGGCTGCGCAACGCTGCCTCGTCCCGCGCCACCTCGTACAGGATGGCGCTCTCCGACCGGCCGTGGGTGAGCTGATCCACAAAGTTGAACACCAGCGCGGTGACGCCGTCCTGCGCGAGGTGGGCGGGAAGCCGACGGACCAGGTCGCCCTCACCCGAACTGAACACTTTCTCGTAGCGCACCGGGACGGGCCGGCCGACCAGCTCCTGCAGCTGCTCCGTCAGAAGCTCACCCTCGTGGGCGTTGAGGCTCTCCTCGTCCGATGGCTGACCCCACCAGTCGGGGTGCCGCGCCGCGATCTCCATGGGGAACAGCCCCGAAAAGATCGCGTTGCGCGCGAACGGCGTCGCCGTCGGCAGGATGCTGTAATAGTGCGATTCCTCCACGTCGAACAGCGGCGTGATGAGGTCCCGCAGCACCTCCCACTGATCAAGCCGCAGGCAATCGATGACCACGAACAGCACTCGTCCCGTGGAGCGCAGGACCGGGACGAGAAACTCGGCGCCTACATCCACGGAGAGCGGTGGCCGGTCGCCCTCGGGACCGGCGAGCCAGCGCGGGTACTGCCGGGCGACGTACTCGGCGAAGTCTTTGCGCAGCGAGCGCTGCAGACTACGGAGGGCTTCGGAGAGGCCGGGCTCGTTGGCGGCGCCCAGGCGGACCTCCCAGCGCGCCAGCTCCGCGACCAGCTCGATCCACTCGCGCCAGGCGAGGCTCGCGCCCCGCCGCCCCTCGAGCTCGCGGAACCGGGTGACGAAATCACGCGCCAGGCGCTGCTGGCGGATGCGGTCGCCCTCGAGCAGGCGCGTGATCACCGAGAGGATCTGGCGCGGCTGGACCGGCTTCACGAGGTAGTCGTCCACCTCGATCCCGATCGCCTCGCGCAGCGTGCCCTCGTCCTCGCTCTGGGTGACCATCACGACCGGCATGGCGGGGTCGAGCGCGCGGATCTCGCCGATCAGCTCGAGCCCGCGTCGCCCGGGCATTTGCTCGTCCAGCAGCACGATGCTGTACGGCTGGCGCCGCAGCAGCGCGAGCGCGTCGTCGCCGTGGGCGGCGGCGGCCACCGTGAACCCCTGGCCCTCGAGGAAGCGCCGGTGCGCGGCGAGGCCCTCGATTTCGTCGTCTACCCAGAGGATGGTCTTCGGCCGCACCATAGGCCAAAGCTAATGGCGACTGGCGAAGCCGGGCAACGCAGGACTTATTTTGCTGCGTGCTGTGTGTCCTCCTGGTCCGGTTCAGCTCCATCGGCGACATCCTGCTGACGACGCCGCTCGTGCGCGCGCTCGCCCGCCGTCACCCGGAGGCGAAGCTCGTGTACGTGACCAAGCGCGCCATGGCGCCGCTCGTGGCCGACAACCCCCACCTTTCCGACGTCGTGGCGCTCGAGCCGGACGAGCCGATGCGCCACCTCGCCCGTCGGCTGCGTGCCCTCGCCCCGACGCACGGTCTCGACCTCCACGGCAGCATCCGGAGCGCGGGCCTGCGATTGCTGGTGCGCTGCCGCTGGTCGGGGTACGGCAAGCGCAAATTGGCCCGATCACTGCTCATCGCCACCAAGCTGGACGTCTACCGCCGGCGCGCGCCCGGGCCGGTCGCCGAGCGCTACTTCGAGGCAGCGCGCCGACTCGACACGCGGCCCGACGGCGGGCCGCCCGAGTTCTGCCTCGGGTCCGGCGCCAAGGACCGCGCCGCACAATGGCTCGCGGAGCGCGGACTCGCGGGGGAGCGGCTCGTGGCTCTCGCGCCGGGCGCCGCCCACGCCACCAAACGCTGGCCCGTCGCTCACTGGAGCGCGCTCGCCGAGCGGCTGGCAGCGGCCGGGTACCGGCCCGTCGTCGTGGGAGGGCCCGAGGATCGCGGGCTCGCGCAGCAGCTCGTGGGCGAGGGAGCGGGAGGGGGAAACCCGGTCGCGAGCGCGGCCGGCGAGTTTTCGCTCCAAGAGACGGGCGCGCTGCTCGCGCGGGCGCGGGTCGTCGTATCGGGCGATACCGGTGTCATGCACATGGCCACCGGCGTCGGTACGCCCGTGGTCGCGCTGTTCGGACCGACCGTCGAGCAGTTCGGCTTCTTTCCCTACCGCGCGCTGGCTGCCGTCCTGGATCGGGCGCTCGACTGTCGGCCCTGCTCAGCGACGGGCACCGCCTCCTGCCCGCTCGGCCATCACCGCTGCCTCGCCGATATCACGCCAGAGGAGGTGGCGGCAACGGTGGAGCGCCTCGTCGCGTGAACCGCGCCACGACGCCCGCAGAAGAGCGCTTGATCGGGTTGGTCGCTGATGCGGTGCGGGGACCCAAGCGCGAGGGCCTGTTCGCGCTGTGGCTCATCGTGCGCTCGGCCGAGGCGCTGCTGCCGCCGCAGCCCGTGTCGAGCAAGAACCACCGGCGGCGGTTGCAGGCGCTCGAGGCGCGGCTCGCGAGCCTCGCCCTCCCCGGTCCCCTGAAGCGCGCTCTGGCCGCCGCGCGTGACCACCTCGAGCCGGCCACCCCCGCCGCCGCCGCGCTGGTGCTGTCCCAGCTGGTAGCGCCGGCCCGCGAGGTCCTGGGTCCCGAGGCGGGAGACGCCGTCACCGTTGCCGCCCGCGCGGCCCGCATACATCTATAGTAGGCGAGACGCACCGACGCATAGAAGCGTAGGCGCACAGGAGGGGCGATCATGAGCACCCGCCGGTTTCCCAAGCGTCCGTCGCTCGAGTCCATGGTCGACCGCGTGGACCAGCAGCGCCCGGGCGAGGTACCGGGGGACACCGTGCCCACCGGGTTCCCCTCGATCGACCGCATCCTGGGTGGGGGCCTGCGACGCCGCGACCTGGTGGTATTGGGCGGCGACATCGGGGCTGGCAAGTCCGCGCTCGCGCTGGGGCTGGCGCTGCGCACGGCGCAGCAGGGGACTGGCGTAGCGCTCTTTTCCGGCGAGATGGACGAGGAGCGCCTGATGGAACGCGCCCTCGCGATCGAAGGCCGCGCGACAGTGGACGAGCTGCGCGGCGCCAAGCTCAACGATCAGACGCGCGCCGGCATTGGGGGCGCGGCCGTGCGGCTGCGCGACCTCCCGCTCACCATGTTGCCGCTCGCAGCCGCGGACTTCGAGACGGCGGCGGAACGGCTCGATCCGCTGCGACAGCTCGGCCTCGTCGTGGTCGACTACCTGCAGCTCGTCCCATCGCCGCGGGGCGTGGCGCGCTCGACGCAGGACGAAGACCTGGCTCTGGTGTTGCAGCGCCTCAAGGCGCTGGCGCTCGAGCGCCGGGTGGCCCTCGTCGTAGTGTCGCAGCTGCCGCGGTTCGACGCCAAGCGCCCGAACGCGCGGCCCGCGCTCGACGACTTCGGGCACCTCGGCGCCATCAAGCAGCACGCCGACGTGGTGCTCGGGATCTACCGGGAAGAGATGTACAACCCGGGACACGGAGTGGACGGGGCAACCGAGCTGATCGTTCTCAAGAACCGCAACGGACCGACGGGGTTCGTGGATCTGTATTTCTATCGGCGCTGGATGCGGTTCGAGGACATGCTCGACCCTGACCGGTGAAAGCGATAGGTTAGAGCCATGGCTGGCCACAGCAAATGGAAGCAGATCAAGCGGAAGAAGGCCGTCACCGACGCCCGGCGCGGCGCGCTGTTCACCAAGCTGATCCGTGAAATCACTATCGCCGCCAAGCAAGGCGGCGGCGATCCCGCCGGCAATGCCCGGTTGCGCACCGCCATCGACGCCGCCAAGACCGAGAACATGCCGCTCGACAACATCGAGCGCGCCGTGAAGAAGGGAACGGGCGAGCTCGAAGGCGTGACGTACGAAGAAGTCATCTACGAGGCGTATGGCCCGGGCGGCGCGGCCCTCCTCATCGAAGCGACCACCGACAACCCCAACCGTACCGTTGCCGAGATTCGCCACGTCTTCCAGCGTCACGGCGGCAACCTCGGCGCCACGAACTCCGTGGCGTGGATGTTCGACCGCAAGGCCCAGATCACGGTGGAGGCGACTCGGGCCGACGAGGACGGCGTCATGGAGGCGGCGCTCGATGCCGGAGCGGAGGACATGGTGCGCGACGGGGACGTCTTTCTGATCACCGGACCCGCGGGCCAGCTGCATCAGATCAGCGAACGGCTCAAGGCCAAGAAAATCGCGGTCCAGACGGCCGAGCTCGCCCGGATCCCCAAGAACACGGTGAAGGTGGACGGGAAAGACGCGAAGCACCTGCTCGCGCTGATCGAGGCGCTGGAAGAAATGGACGACGTCGCGAAGGTCTCCTCGAACTTTGACATCGACGCCGAGGCCCTAGCGGCGGCGACGGCATAGCGTGAGGGTGCTGGGTGTCGACCCCGGGACGTCGGTCACCGGCTACGGCGTGATCGAAACCGGGAACGGCGCCGGCATGGGGCGACTGGTCGAGTGCGGCGTGATCCGGCTGGCCGGCCGGAGCCCCTTGCCCCGCCGCCTGCACGCGCTCCACGAGCACATCACCGAGCTGATCACGCGCCATCACCCCGGCATTCTCGCCCTGGAAAACGCCTTCTATCATAAGAACGTGCACACCACGCTGGTGCTCGGGCACGCCCGCGGGGTGGTCCTCCTCGCCGCCGAGCAGGCGGGGCTGGCGATCGCCGAGTACGCGCCGGCGACCATCAAGAAGACGGTGGTGGGCGCCGGCGGCGCCCCGAAAATGCAGGTGGGCAGGATGGTCGCCCGACTGCTGCGCCTCAAGGACGCGCCCAAACCCGCGGATGCGGCGGACGGCGTGGCCGTGGCGCTCACCCACATCCTCCGGTCGTGATCGCCCAGGTCTCGGGCCGGCTGGCCGCGAAGCAGGCCGATCGCGTGATGATCGAGACGCCGGGCGGCGTGGGTTACGAAATCGTCGTCCCGCTGGGGGTAATGGAGCGGCTGCCCGCGGTGGGCGAGGCGGTGAGCCTCGCGACCGAGCTGGTGGTGCGGGAGGACGGCTGGTCGCTGTACGGCTTTCACGATGAGACCGGGCGGCGCTTCTTCCAGCGGCTGATCGGCGTGAGCGGCGTGGGGCCGAAAA
>WNFD01017212.1_pt1 | contig 10578 bp, 13 predicted proteins | sample 5400491 | NCBI WGS metagenome assembly WNFD01 (sample SAMN13153343, study PRJNA577476) | soil metagenome | isolation source: 120 cm saprolite under Douglas fir tree site 2 hole 2 replicate 2 | place: USA:California | collected 2015-04-18 | reverse complement strand
CGACTGTTGCGGGGGTCCTTCACGGATGCCTTTTCTTCGGTTGCATCTCGGGATACTTGGCCACGACCTTCTTCACATCGTCCGGAAAATCGGCGAGCTCCTGCACCTGCCGAACCTCGATCACTTCGTTGTCCGAGGCCGGGCAGCGCTTCGCCCATTCGATCGCCTCCTCTTTCGACTTCACCTGGATCATCCAGTAGCCGCCCAAGACCTCCTTCACCCCGGGGAAGGGCCCGGGAGTCACCTTCGACTTGCCGCCCGAGAACGAGACGCGCGCGCCCATCGAGGGCGGGTGCAGACCGTCGAGCCCAAGCAACACACCGGCCTTCTGCAGAGCTTCGTTGTACTTCATCATCGCGGCGACGGCTTTGGCCTCCGGCATCTGCCCCGCGGCCCCCGTCTCGTATCCCTTCGGAATCATCAGCATCATGAATCGCATTACGGTCTCCTGGCTACTTTTCGGCGATCGTCTTAAGGGCGGCAAGGCCGGCCTCGAAGTCCTTGCCGATCATGCTGTCCATGCTGAAAAAGATGCCGATCAGCTTCGAGACGAAGCTGGCGGGGCCGTACATGGCCCAGGTAACGTGCGTGGCATCGCCTTTGCCGTTCAGGGTGAACTCGGCGACGTTGTGGCCTTTGAATGGCGCGATGAAATCCAGCTTGATGACAATCGTCGAAGGCGGAGCGGTATCGGTGATCTCCATGCGCCCCTTGCCCACGCTCTTGTTGCCGTCCCACTCGTAGACGGCGCCTTTGCCGGCCGTGGTCGCGCCGAATGTCCTTTTCATCGCCGGATCCCGCTTCTCGTAGGGCGACCAGGCGCCCCAGCGCTGCAGGTCGTTGATGAGCGGAAAAATCTTCTCCGGCGGCGCCTTGATGCTGGTCGAGCGCTGAACGCGGAACGTATCGGGCCGCGTCGCGGCAAAGATGAGAATCCCGGCGAGCAGAACGGCGACGATGATTGCGATGGCCTTGATCATTTCTTCCCCAGGTATGCGGCGAACTGGTCCATGGTTCCGCCCCAGCCCTGCTTCATGCCGTCGCGCCCTTCGTCGAAGGTCTTGCGCTCCATCTCCGTCGCGGAATCCGCGGGAATCCACTGCACGCTGACCTTGGTCTTGTCGCCCTGCTGCTCGAAAGTGACGGTCGAGAGCGTTTCCAGCGGCCAGTTCGGCGACCAGGGATGGCGCGTCACGCCGCCCTTCGGGTCCGAAAACGAGACGATGAAGACCAGGCGCTCGGGCGCCTTGATCTCGCGATAGGTGAACCTGCCCCACATATCCTTGCCGTCGGGCGCCGTCATGCCATAGTGGAAGACGCCGCCGGGACGCAGGTCGACCTTGCAGGTATGCACCTTGAAGCCCTTGGGCCCCCACCACTGCTTCAGGCGCTCGGTCTCGGTCCAGGCCTTCCACACCTTGTCGCGAGGCGCATCGAAGACGCGCGTGATCTCGAAGGGTTTCATAGATCGACCAGGACCTTGAATCCGCCGTAGATCATGCGCTTGCCGTCGAAGGGCATCGACTTCGGATCCATCATGGCGGCGAGGCGCTTGTCCTTCATCACCTTCGCAACCACCCGGTCGCGATCCGCGCGCGACTTGTACACGATGTACGAAAATACCACCGTCTCGCCCGGTTTTTGCTTGACGCTGCGCGGAAACGACGTGCGCTTGCCCCACTTCACATCATCGGCCACGCTCTCGCGGACCTCGAGCGCGCCATGCTCGCGCCAGACCTTTCCGGCCTTCGTAGCAATGCGGCGGTAGGCCTGCAGATTTTTCTTCGGCACTGGCACAACGAATCCATCAACGTAAGCCATGCGTTTCTCCTTGGGTATCTAGTTGGTTTGCTATAAAAGCTTTAGCCGGCGAGGAAGCGTTCGAGCTTGTCGAAGGACCCGCTCCAGCCCCGCTTGTGGTCGTCGCGTACCGTCTCATCGAAGAACTGCTCGTGCAGGAACACGAGCTCGGTGCCGCCCTGCGTCGCGCGGAAGGTGATGGTGACGAGCGACTCGCGCTCGGGCGTGCTGTTGGGCCAGGTCCAGGTGAACACCAGCTTGCGGTTCGGCACGACCTCGCGATAGATGCCGGCGCACTCGTGCGCCTTACCGTCGGGGCCGCCGAACACGATGCGGAAGCGACCGCCGACACGCACGTCGAGCTGCGCCAGGGAGACCGGCTCGTTCTGCCCCGGCCCCCACCATTTCTTTACCGCTTGCGGGTCGGTCCACGCGCGCCAGACCTTTTCCGGCGCGACGGGGTAGCTGCGGGTGAGGGTAAGCGAGGGCTTTTCCCTGAGCTTGGCTTGTTCCATGTCTGCAATTCCTCTTGCTGATAGAGATAACGGGCGAGCGAATCGAGCTTCTCGGTCCAGAACTTCTCGTAGCGCGACATCCACGCGGCGGCTTCTTTCATGGGCGCGGCGGAGAGCTCGCAGCTCACCACCCGCCCCTCCTTCGTCCGGGCGATGAGCCCGGCGCCCTCGAGCACGCGAAGGTGCTTGAGGAAGCCGGGGAGCGACATCTCGTGCGCGTGGGCAAGCTCGGAGACCGGCCGGTCGCCTTCCGCGAGCGACTGAAGCACGCGGCGCCGGGTGCGGTCGGAAAGCGCGGCGAACACGGTATCGAGATCGTCTTCCGAACACTTAACCATTAGGTTAAGTATTAGGCAGCAGCGGCTGCTTTGTCAAGCCCTACTTTCCGATGCCGAGCTCCGCGCAGATGCGCTCGACCAGAGCCTTCAGTGCAACGACCTCCGCTTCGAGCCGCGCGACGTTCGCCTTGAGGGCTGCCACCTCTCCGAGGGAAACATCGCCCCTCGATCCGGCGTCCGCCCCCCTCTCCGCCATCGGCGCCTCCTGCTTCGGCGTACCGCTCAGCAGGTGGGCCCAGCGGTTCTCCCTCGCCCCGGGCAGCCGTGGCAGCTCGACGACCAGAGCTCCAGCCGGTCGGGCTGCCAATTCGTCCAGGAAACCTTGCACCGCCGAGATGTCGGAAAAGCTGTGCAGCCGTTCGCAGCTGATTCGCAGCTCCCCCGCCGTCTGCGGGCCGCGCAGCATAAGGGACGTGAGCACCGCCGCCGCCTGGGAAGCGACCTTCAGCACCCGCTCGAGATTATGCGCGTAGCGTGCTACCCGCTCGCCGCTCGTTTCCACCACCAGGTTGCGGCTCTTCAGGCTGTCGATGCTCGCCTGGACTTCGGCCTCCGTGGCCTCCAGTACCGGTGACCGGCTGGTCTTCTGATTGCAGCCGGAGACCAGCGCGTTGAGAGTCAGCGGGTAGGAATCTGGCACGGTGTGCTGCTTTTCGACCAGGGTGCCAAGGACGCGCGTTTCCAGGAGCGAAAGCGCGGGAAGTGGATTTGCCATTCCTACAGTGTAAATCCGGGCAAACAAAAACCCCGCCGCAGGGGCTTGTGCGAGCACCTGCCAGAATGAGCGTGAACCCCCAATACGCTAGTTAACGCAAGGGCTTTTGACCTCGTCCGCTATGGCCTTGTGGACGGCTATGAAAGCGTTGGTTTGTTTCATCACTTCCTCGCCGATCTGAACCATCAGATCAGCGTGGACCCTTTGAGCGAGACATTCGACGCAGTAAAACCAGTCTGCAAGGCCTATGGCGCCCTTCTTGACCGAACGTTCACAATGGTTCTTTTGCACTAACCAAACGTGACCAAGTCCTAGACAATTTTTGCAGAATCCCTAATGACAGCAGCCCATTCCAATGCCATCCTTCCGCCATGGAAAGCCAGCCGACCCCAGCGCCCTATGCGGTAACGAAGCTGCAATTGCTGTTCACGGGGCCCGCCATGGCGGTTCTCTCTGGATCAGCAATGCCCACCACGTTCAAAACCAGGAAAAATCATCGCGTCCCCGCCCCCGGCGAGCGGTTTCGGTTGTTTACGGCGAGGGGGCCGGTGCTTTTTGAAGTGCTAGAGCGCGAGTTCCAGTTCCTGGCAGAGAGCACCACCGTTCGCTTGACCTTGGATGTTCCGTCCGAGCTTTAGCCGGTCCAGTGCGGATTACCTCACGAAACATCCCAATTAGCTTGCAGCGCATTCGTCCCTTGGAGCATTATTGCGGGCTGTAGAAACACGCGCGTACCGGAAGGCGGACCATGAACGAAGGCACTGGCACCTATACCCGCGGACTCCGCAACGGAGCTGTTGCAAATCAGCGTTTCTACGAGTCCGGTGCTTCTCCCGTTGACGATCTTCCCAAGCCGTCAATACTCCGCAAAATCATTTCCATCCTGCTCGCGCTCGTACTTTGCGGCGCATTGCTCGGCTACCTGACTACGTTTCTCTGAACGGCGCCGCCTGACTGTGGTCTGAGCGGCACCTACGCCCCGCGCCCCTAGCGCGGGGCGTTCCTATTTTGTTGTTCTGAACCTCCATCGCCCGGCAGGTAAAATTCGCCGATGCTGCGTCGCACTCAGATCCTGAGATACCTCCGCCTAAGATACCTCGGCTGGGCGTCGCTTGCGCTGGCGTTCGCGGCGGCGGTGTTCACGCTGTACCTCGACTCTCGCGTGCGCAGCGAGTTCGAGGGCCGCCGCTTCGCGCTGCCGGCGCGCATCTACGCCCGCCCGCTCGAGCTGCATGTCGGGCTGCGCATTCCGCAACCGGACGTGGAGCAGGAATTGCGCGACCTCGGCTACCCCGAGGTGGCGCGCGAAGGCGAGTCCGGCTGGTTCGCGCGCAGCGGCAACGAGCTCGAGATCGCGCTGCGGGCGTTTGTGTTCTGGGACGGGCCGCAGCCGGCGAAGCGCCTGCGCGTGGCGTTCGAGGGCGGCGCGGTCACGGCGCTGCGCGACGCCGGGGGCGCCGAGCTGCCACTCGCGCGCCTGGAGCCTTTGCCGATCGGTGGCATTTACCCGGCGAACAACGAGGACCGGGTGCTGGTCAGGCTCGGCGAGGTGCCGCAACATTTCGTGCAAGCCCTGATCGCCACCGAGGACCGCCAGTTCTACTCGCACAGAGGGTTCGACCCGCGCGCCCTCGCGCGCGCGGCACTGAGCCTCGCGTCGGACAAGATCCAGGGCGGCAGCACGATCACGCAGCAGCTCGTCAAGAACTTCTTCCTGACCCCGGAGCGCACCCTGCAGCGCAAGCTCACCGAGCTCATCATGGCGGTGCTGCTGGAGCTGCACTACGACAAGAACGAAATCCTCGAAACCTACCTCAACGAGATCTATTTCGGCCAGGACCGCGACCGCGCCATCCACGGCGTCGGGCTGGCCGCGCAGTTCTATTTCGGCAAGGAGGTGCAGCACCTCACGCTTGCAGAAGCCGCGCTGCTGGTCGGCATGGTGAAGGGCCCGGCGTACTACGACCCCTACCGCCATCCGCAGCGCGCGCTCGAGCGGCGCAATCTCGTGCTGCGCGAGACGCGCGAACAGAGCTTCGTCACGATGGAGCAGTACGCGGCCGCGCGCGCCGCGGAGCTGGGAGTGACTCGCAAGCCGGCGATGGGCACTTCGCCCTACCCGGCCTTCCTGCGGCTCGTGCACCGGCAGATGCGCCGCGACTACGACGAGGCCGATCTGCGCTCGGAAGGGTTGCGCATCTTCACCACGCTCGACCCGCGCGTGCAGCGCGCGGCCGAAAACGCCCTGACCCGGCGCCTGGCCCAGTTCGACAAGGAGCACCGCTTCGGCGAACCCGGGCTCGAAGGAGCGGTCGTGGTCACCGATCCCCAGAGCGGCGAGGTGCAGGCGCTGGTCGGCGGACGCGATGTGCGCTATCGCGGCTACAACCGCGCGCTCGACGCCGCCCGCCCGGTGGGATCGCTGCTCAAACCCGCCATCTATCTCACCGCGCTGAGCGAGCCGTCGCGCTACACGCTGCTCACGCCCATCGACGACGGCCCCTTCGTCTGGAAAAGCCGCGGCGCTCCGGACTGGGAGCCGTCGAATTACGACAGGAAGTTCCACGGCGCGGTACCGCTGCGGGTGGCGCTGGCGCAATCCTACAACGTCGCCACGGCGCGCCTGGGCACCGAGCTCGGCATCGAGCGCGTGCTCGCCAACGTGCGCCGGCTCGGCATCGAGCGCGAGCTGCAGCCGTTCGCCTCGGCCCTGCTCGGCGCGACGGACCTGAGTCCCCTGGAGGTGGCGCAGATGTACCAGACGATCGCGAGCGGCGGCTGGCGCGCCCCATTGCGCTCGATCCGCGAAGTCACCACGCAGGAAGGCCGGCCGCTGCAGCGCTATCCGCTCGCGGTCGAGCAGGCATTCGCGCCCGAGCCGATGTACCTCCTGACCGCGGCCATGCAGGATGTCGTGCGCGAGGGCACGGCGCAGGGGCTGAAGAACTTCCTGCCGCCCGAGCTCGCGGTCGCCGGAAAGACCGGCACCACCGACGAGCAGCGCGACGCCTGGTTCGCCGGATTCACGGGCGACCGGCTCGGCGTGGTGTGGATCGGCTACGACGACAACCGCGCGGCGCGCCTGAGCGGGGCGGCCGCCGCCCTGCCCGTCTGGGGCGACATGATGGCCGCGCTCGCCCCCGAGCCGCTCGCCCTGGCCAAGCCGGACCGCATCGAGCTGGTGTGGATCGACCCGCAAACCGGATTGCGCGGCAGCATGAGCTGCGCGGGCGCGCTCGAGCTGCCCTTCGTGCAGGGCTCTGCGCCCCAAGAGCGCGCGCCCTGCTCCGGCGCCCTCGACGCCGCGGTCGAAGCGGTCGATGCCACCGTCGAGCGCGCGAAGAGCTGGCTCGAACGGCTGTTCGGCAAATGAAATACGTCATCATCGTTTCGGCAGTTCTCGCCGGTTGCGCGACAGCGCCCGGGCTGGAACCCGACCTCCCGCCTGTCCAGCCACCCGAAACCGCACCTGCTCCACGCTCCGAAAACGTCGCCATCGCCGGCCTGATGGAAAACGCGCGCGCCGACGCGGCGGCGGGCCGGCTTGCGAATGCCGCGGCAACGCTGGAGCGGGCGCTGCGCATCGAGCCGCGCAACCCGCGCCTGTGGCAGGAGCTGGCGCGTGTGCGGCTGAAGCAGGGGCAGTATGCTCAGGCCGAGAGCGTCGCTGCGCGCTCCAACTCCTGGGCGGGCAGCGACAACGCGCTGCGCGCCGATAACTGGCGCCTCATCGCCGAGGCGCGCACCGCGCGCGGCGACGCCGAAGGCGCGCGGGCCGCGCTCGATACTGCCGAACGAATCGGACGCTAAGCCTACATCTCGTTGCGGAATTTCAGGGCGCCGGGGTGCACAGGAAAGGGCATGTCGGTCTCCGGTCCGGCGCTGATGTCGCTCAGGCGGCGATCCCCACCTGTGAAAGCATCTCGATGAGAATTGAGCGTTCTTACGATCTCGTAGGCCGTCTGATCAGGCAGGCCCAACCGGCTGATGAGGAGATTCTGGGTGCCTACCACGCGGACATCTTTCTCGAGCCATGCATACGCGCCCTGCCGGATCAGCGCGGGGTAGTAGGCGGTTCCGTACTTTTCGCGCAGCTTTGGAACCCCCTCCTCGTACGACAGCAGCGTAAGCCGGATTTTCAGGAGTGCGCCGAGGTGTTCAAACAGGGCCGGAGAAACAGGTCCGTGCCATGCAAGGGCGTCGATGTTTTTCTCCGCCAGCGCCCACATCGACTCCGACAACCCGAGCGCTGCCCGCTGCAAGGACGTTCCGACGGAGGGGTCAAGTGCCTCCAGAAGTCGCAGCGTCAGCTTTTCGGATCTGCTTCGAGCCGGGCCGATGGACACCGCCCTTCCCTTGAGCTCCGCGATGCTTCGAATCGGGCTTCCGCTGAGCGTCACAATGTGCAGATACTGAGGCGGGAGCAACGTCAGCAGCCGGAGGTCCTGCGAGCCGGTCCCTTTTAATGCCGCATAGGCCTCGTCGCCCTCCACCAGGGCGAGATCCACGCTGAACCGGCCATAGGGAGTATCCGCGTGGCCGGCGCGCAGCAACCGAAGAGTGTCTGCGGAACTGGCGATGACCGTGAGCTGCGACCTCTTGGCGGTGGAGACATGTCGCGAAATGAGTTCGACGACGGCCTGGCCCACCAGATGGTGGCCTTCAGCGCAGTAGCCGCTGATGAGAGTCAGGCCGCCGGTGGCGAAACGTCCCTCGTGAGCGCCCAAGTGAGCGCGGGAGAGGCGCGGAACGAACCCTGCCGCGGCAACGCCGGACGCCGTTGCAAGAAACTCGCGCCGGTTCATCCTGAACCCCGGGTGCTGGCTCTATTTCCTTTCTTCGTCCCCGTCGTCGTCGCGGAAAACATCGAGATGAAGAAACGCCGACACCAGGAAGTTCGGCACGTCCACCAGCTGGTTGATGTGGAGGTCAACCGCGGTGCTGGAGAGCATGTAGGCCTGCTGGCGCGTCAGCCCCCGGGTGCGAACCAGGTGATCGATCATGTTGAGCGCCGCATTCCTGGCCGAGAGCGTCAGATCTTCGCTCTCGTTTTTTCCAGTGACGCGATCCACGGAAATGCCCGTCGTGGCAAAGAAGCGCTTCGGCACCGCTCGCTCGGGCGGGGCGAAGAAATTGTCCCGCTCGAACTGGAAAGTGGTGATGCCGAGCCGCTTCGCTTCCCCTTTGCGAACGGAAAACCTGACCACCAGGGTGACATTCATCTCCATCGTGGTGCCGGCGATCTCGCCGTCACCCTGGGCGAAATGGGCGTCGCCCGCCGAAAACAGCGCTCCCGGCACGAATACAGGAATCAGCAGCCTGCCGCCTTTGGTCAGCTGCTTGACGTCGATGTTGCCTGCGTTCTCTCGCGTCGGGATTGTGCGCAAGCATCGGCTCGCGAACGCCCCGCCGTGCCCGCACAGGCTTGCCGGTACCGCGTCGTCCTCGAGCGGCTCCAGCACGAACCCGGGACGAACTGGACGCACGGCAAGCTCGTGCTCGCGCTGGTAGACCTCCTCGGTCTTGGCGACGGACAGGGCGATTCCCGTCGTCCCCATCGAGGGCTCGGCGTGGATGCGGACCCCGGGCAGGTCGCGCGAAGTGGCTACGTCCCCCTTGATGTCCCAGTGCAGAATCGCCGGCCCTGGAACTTCGCTCCTGAGGAAGCCGAAGCCCGGGACGTTGATCGTATAGGCGAAGTCTGCCTGGATGATGTCGACGATGTGCACCGCGAGAAGATCGCCCGGCTCGGCCCCCTGGATCGCGACCCGTCCGGTCAGCGGGTGGACCTGGTTGAGGTTCAGGGTGCCGCCGAGAAAGGTCGGGATCGTGTCGGCCGCCGTGGAGGTCCGCGTAATCTGCCCATCGAATGCGTCCCGCGTCTCCATGATTACGGTGTCACCCGGCTTGACGGTGATCACCGGTTTGATTGCGGGGTGGAAGCGGTTGTGGCAGGCAGGATCATCGGCGCAGCGCGCGCCTGTCAGGCGAATCCTGAAGGTATCGGCAGCCGCTACGCTCTCCAGGCCGAAGAACATGACCGCTGCGAGAGATATGAAATGAAACCGGTTCCGCATCACCGCATCCTCCTCGTTGAGGTGCCGCAACTGGGGAGAATCAGGCTAGGCGCGTGCCCCCGGGTTGTCAAGGGTGCGGCCTCGCTGGCTAATATAGCGTAATGAGCTACCTCGTCGGCATCGACATCGGCGGCACTTTCACCGACTGCGCCATCGTCGACCGCGCAGGCAAGCTGCTGACGACCAAGGTTCCCTCCACGCCGCCCGACTTCTCGCGCGGCATGCTCGATGCGCTCGGCGCCGGCGCGCAGGCGCTCGGCGTTTCGCTCGACAGGTTCTGCCGCGACATCGCGTACCTGTCGCACGGCACCACGGTCGGCACCAACACCATCATCCAGAAGCGCGGCGCCAAGGTCGGTCTCATCACCACCAAGGGGCACGAGGACGCGATCCACATCATGCGCGGCTCGCGCGGCTACGGCGGGCGCGACATCCGCAAGGTGGTGCACTTCCCCGAAACCTCGAAGCCGGTGCCGATCGTGCCGAAGAGCCTGATACGCGGCGTCTCGGAACGCGTGGATTGTTTTGGAGAAATCATTGTTAAATTGAATGAAAAAGAGGCGGAGAGCGCGATCCGCGAGCTGGTCGCGGAAGGCGTCGACTCGATCGCCATCTGTTTTCTCTGGTCGTTCAGGAATTCGCAGCACGAGCTGAAGGTGAAGGATCTGGTTAAAAGAATAGAGCCAAAGATCTTCGTCACCTGCTCGGTTGACATCGCGCCCAAATGGGGCGAGTACGAGCGCGTCACCGCGACCGCGCTGAACGCCTATCTCGGCCCCGTCATGTCTGGTTATTTAAAGAAATTGGACTTTAGTTTGGAAAATCTGGGCTATCGCCACGGCCTGCAGATCACCCAGTGCGGCGGCGGCACGGTGCCGGTGAAGCGCGCCGGCGATGCCCCGCTTCTCACGCTCGACTCGGGCCCGGTCTCGGGCGTCACCGCCTCGATGTTCCTCGGCGCCGCCATGGGCGAGAACAACGTCATCACCACCGACATGGGCGGCACCTCGTTCGACGTCTCGATCATCCACGACGCCAAGCCCGCCTACTCGTTCATCAGCAACACCGACCAGTACGAGTACTTCCTGCCAAAGGTCGACCTGCAGGCGATCGGCGCCGGCGGCGGCAGCCTC
>WNFD01020194.1_pt1 | contig 10579 bp, 11 predicted proteins | sample 5400491 | NCBI WGS metagenome assembly WNFD01 (sample SAMN13153343, study PRJNA577476) | soil metagenome | isolation source: 120 cm saprolite under Douglas fir tree site 2 hole 2 replicate 2 | place: USA:California | collected 2015-04-18 | reverse complement strand
CACCGGGACGGTGAAGCTCGTCTTCAAGAAGGAATACACGCGGTTCGACAACTTCTCGCCGCGCGAAGCCCCGGCCGAGGCAGGCCATGGCTAAGGCGCACTCGGTGTTCCGCTGCACCGACTGCTGGGCGGAGCAGCCGAAGTGGGCGGGGCGGTGCGACGCGTGCGGCGCGTGGAACACCCTGGCCGAGGAGCCGCTGGGACGCCACTCGCCGGGCGGCGCGCGCCGCCGCGCGCGCGCCGGCCGCCCCGCCGGGCGACCGCCGGTGCGCCTGGCCGACGTGAGCGTGGGCGGGGCGGGGCGCTGGCGCACCGGGCTTGCCGAGTTCGACTTCGTGCTCGGCGGCGGCATCGTCCCGGGCTCCGTCACGCTCGTCGGCGGGGAGCCCGGGATCGGGAAATCGACCCTCCTGCTCCAGTGCGCGGCCCGACTCGAGCACGCCGGCGTGCGGACGCTCTACGTGTCGGGTGAGGAATCCCCCGACCAGATCCGGCTGCGCGCCGACCGGCTTGCCGTCGACGCCGGTGGCGTCCACGTGCTCGGCGAGACGCAACTCGAGGACATCATCCCGCATGCCCAGGCGCTCGGGGCGCAGGTCGTGTTCGTGGACTCGATCCAGACCACGTACACCGGAGAGCTCGAAGGTGCCCCGGGGAACGTGGGGCAGGTGCGCGAGTGTGCGGCGCGCCTCATGCGGTTCGCGAAGGAGGCGGGACCCGCGGTCCTCTTGGTCGGGCACGTGACCAAGGGCGGCGGCATCGCCGGGCCCAAGACGCTCGAGCACATCGTGGACACCGTCCTCTACTTCGAGGGCGAGCGCACGCTCGATCACCGCATCCTGCGCGCGGTCAAGAACCGCTTCGGCTCGGTGGACGAGATCGGCGTCTTCGCGATGACGGGCGCCGGCCTCGAGCCCGTCGCCGACCCCGCGGCGGCATTCCTCGCGGGCCGCGCCACCGGCGTTTCGGGCTCCGCGGTGACGGCGCTAATGGAAGGGACCCGCCCGCTCCTGGTCGAGATCCAAGCGCTCGCTGCCCGCTCGGGCTACGGTACGCCCCAACGCGTCGCGACCGGGCTAGACCACCGCCGGCTCGCGGTCCTGCTCGCCGTGCTCGAGCGTCGCGGCGGCCTGCCGTTCGATGCGCTGGACGTGTTCGTGAACGTCACCGGGGGCGTGCGGCTGGTCGAGCCGTCGACCGATCTCGCGATCATCGCGGCGCTGGTTTCGAGCGTGCACGATCGCCCCTTGCCACCGGACGCCGTGTTCCTCGGGGAGGTGGGCTTGGGCGGGGAGATCCGTCCCGTGGCGGGCGTGGAGCGGCGGCTGGGGGAGGCTGCCCGCCAGGGGTTCCGGCGGGTGTTCGTGTCGGCGCGCTCGCGCCTGAGCCTGGCCGGGCTCGAGGTGATCGGCGTGGACGGCATCGGTGATCTCGCCCGACGGCTCGCCGCCTGACGTCGCCGTCGTCATCGTGGCGGCAGGGGCGGGTGCGCGCGCCGGTCCCGGAGAGCCGAAGCAATTCCGCCCCATCCTCGGCGTCCCGATGGTGTTGCGGGCGCTGCGGCCCTTCCTGTCCCATCCACAGGTAGACCACGTGGTGGTCACGCTGCCACCGGGGCATGCGGCCCATCCCCCGGACTGGCTCGGCAAGCTGGCCGGCGAGCGGCTGCGGTTGGTGGCGGGCGGGTCCAGCCGGGCCGACTCGGTGCGCGCCGGCCTCGCCGCGTTGGCCCGCCCCGTCACCATCGTGCTGGTGCACGACGGGGCGCGGCCGTTCGTCAGCCGCGAGACGATCGACGGCGTGATCGCGCGGGCGCGCACGGGCGTGGGCGCGGTCGCCGCCGTTCCCGTTACGGATACCGTGAAGGACGTGGCCGAGCGGCGCATCACGCGCAGCCTCGCGCGCGAGCGCTTGTGGCGCGCGCAGACGCCGCAGGGGTTCCCGCGGGCCATGTTGGAGGGCGCCTACGCCGCGCTCGCCCCTGGCGATGCCGCGCCGACCGATGACGCCGAGCTGTGCGAGCGCGCCGGTCTCCCGGTCGAGGTCGTGCCCGACTCGCCGCACAATCTCAAGGTGACGACCGCCGACGACTTTCGCCTCGCCGAGGCGTTGGCGCGTGAGCTGCAGTGAAGCCGCTCCGCTTCCAGAGCGACGCGGACGTGACGGCCGTGCTGCCGCAGGCGGTGGCGCATCTCGTTGGCGGCGGTCTCCTCGCCTACCCAACCGAGACGGTCTACGGCCTCGGATCGCGGGCGCGGGGGCCCGAGGTGCGGGCCCTCGCGCGCCTCAAGGGTCGCCGCGCCGACAAGCCGTTCCTCCTGCTCGTGGCCGACCGCGCCATGGCCGAGGCGCAAGGGCTCGCCTTCAACGCGGCGGCGAGCGCGCTGGCGCGGGCCTTCTGGCCGGGCCCGCTCACGCTGGTGCTGCCGGGCGGGAGCGGCCGGCTGCCCGACGCGCTGCGCGGGCCGGAGGGCGGGATCGCCGTGCGCTGGACGTCGCACCGCGCGATGGCCCGACTCGTGGGGGCCCTGGGGGAGCCGCTGACGTCAACTTCGGCTAACTTGCCTGGGAGCCCGCCGGCCCCGGGCGCGGAGGCGATCGTGCGCGATTTCGCGCCCGCCGTCGAGGCGGGGACTTTGTTGGTGCTCGATGGCGGGGTGCTGGGGAACTCGCCGTCGTCGACGGTGGTCGACTGCACGCAGCCGGCGCCCCGCTTGATTCGGGAGGGAGCGCTCACGCTCGGCGAGTTGCGGCGCGCCGCGGGTCAACTCGCTCCGTGATCGAGGACGCGACCACGAAACGCATTCTGCTGGTGTGTACCGGGAACATCTGCCGCAGCCCGCTCGCGGCGGCGCTGCTTGAGCGCGCGCTGGCGGAGCGCGGCATCGAGGGGATCGCCGTCTCCTCCGCCGGCACCGGGGCCTGGGACGGTGCGCCGGCGTCGGAGGGCGCGTACCTCGTCGGGCTCGAGCGCGGGCTCGATCTCTCGGGCCACCGGGCGCGCTTGCTCACGCGCGAGCTGGTCGACGCGGCGGACCTGGTGCTCACCATGGCGCGCCACCACCGGGCGCGCGTGGACGAGCTGGGCGGCGAAGGCCACGTCTTCGTGCTGGGCGAGTACGCCGGCCGTGACGGGGACGATGCCGAGGTGAGCGATCCGTTCGGCGGCGATCTCGACGTCTACCGCGACACCTGTTCCGAGCTCGAGGGGCTCTTGCAGGCCGCCGTCGATCGCATCGTCAAAGAGTTCGCGAGTGGAAGTCAGCGCTAGCACGCGCCTCTTGGCGGTGATCGGCGATCCGGTCGCGCATTCGCTCTCCCCCGTGATGCAGAACGCCGCGCTCCGCGCCCTTGGGGTGGATGCCGTGTACGTCGCGCTGCGCACGCCGGTCCCCGCCCTCCCCACGGTACTCTCCGCCCTGGCGGCCGCGGGCGGGGCGGGCAACGTGACGGTGCCCCACAAGGAGGCGGCGGAACGCTGTCTCGCGCGTAAGACGGACCTGTGCGCGCGCGTGGGGGCGTGCAATACCTTCTGGACCGAAGCCGGAGCGCTGGTGGGCGATAATACCGACGTGGCCGGCATCCTCGGCGCGCTGCGCCAGCTCGGGGCCGATGGCGGGGGCAGCTGGCTCGTGGTCGGAACCGGCGGCTCGGCCCGGGCGGCAGCCGTGGCCGCGGCGGAAGCGGGGGCCGAGCTGCACGTCTTATCGCGCGACCCTGCCCGGGCGCACGCCTTCGTCGAGTGGGCCCGCGCGCGGGGCGTGCGGGGCGTGCGGGCCGCGCCGGCGCGCGGTGCGCTCGAGCCCGACGTGGCGATCAACGCCACGCCGCTGGGCCTCAAGGAGGCAGACCCCCTGCCGCTCGATCTCGAGCGCTCACGCCGGTTGCGCGCCGCGCTCGACTTGGTGTACGCCCCCGGCGCCACGCGCTGGGTGCGGGCGCTCCGCGCCGCCGGGGTGCCGGCCGAGGACGGCCGCGAGGTGCTGGTGCGCCAGGGAGCCGCTGCCTTCGGCCGGTTCTTCCCCGATCACGCGCCGCCGCTCGACGTGATGCGCGCCGCCGTGAACCGCGCGCTCGCGGCATAGACGCACGCGCGCGAGCGGTGTTTGACACGGGGAGCGCGGCGGGCGATTGTGCGGGACGGCGCGGCGCGCGCCAGCGGCTGCGGGCAGCGAATCCGGACGTCACCTAACGAGGAGAGGGGAACGCGATCGGGCAGCGAATCCGGACGTCACCTAACGAGGAGAGGGGAACGCGATGGCCGTGCGTGTGGGCATCAACGGGTTCGGGCGGATCGGCCGCAACGTGCTCCGCGCCGCGGTGTCACAGCAGCAACAGGCGCTCGAGTTCGTGGCGGTGAACGACATCACCGACACCAAGACGCTGGCCCATCTCCTCAGGTACGACTCGGTGCACGGCCGTTTCCCCGGGACGGTCGAAGCGACCGCCGATGCCCTGGTCGTGAACGGCAAGCCGATCAAGGTATCGGCCATCAAGGAGCCCGAGAAGCTCCCCTGGAAGGCCCTCGGGGTGGAGCTCGTGCTCGAGAGCACGGGGCGCTTCACCAATCGCCCGGATGCGGACAAGCATCTCGCCGCCGGCGCTCGCAAGGTCGTGATCTCGGCCCCGGCCAAAGGTGAGGATATCACGATCGTCATGGGGGTGAATCACCAGCGGTACGACCCGGCGCGGCATCACGTCCTCTCCAACGCCTCCTGCACGACGAACTGCCTCGTGCCGGTCGTCAAGGTGGTGCTCGACACCTGGGGGTTCAAGCACGGCTTCATGACGACGGTGCACAGCTACACCAACGATCAGCAGATCCTCGATCTGCCGCATAAGGACCTGCGCCGCGCCCGGGCGGCGGCGCTGAGCATCATCCCCACCACCACCGGGGCCGCGAAGGCGACGGGCCTCGTCATTCCCGAGGTGAAGGGCAAGATCGACGGGATCTCCTTGCGCGTTCCCACGCCCGACGTCTCGATCGTGGAGCTCACGGCCGAGGTCGAGAAGCGGACGAGCAGCGACGAGGTCAACAGCGCGTTCCGCCAGGCGGCGGGCTCCAGCCTCAAGGGCATTCTCGCGGTGAGTGACGAGCCACTCGTCTCGGTGGACTACATCGGCAACCTGTACTCGAGTGTGGTAGACGCCCTCTCGACCATTGTGATCGATGGCACGTTCGTGCACGTGTCGTCGTGGTACGACAATGAGATGGGCTACTCCGCGCGCTGCGTCGATCTCCTGGCGTACATCGCCGCCAAGTGAGCAAGCGCAGCCTGCGCGATTTGCCACCCGCCGCGCTGGACGGCAGGCGTGCGCTCGTGCGCGTGGATTTCAACGTCCCGCTCGCGGGGGGCGGGGTCGCCGACGACACGCGCATCCGCGCCGCGCTGCCCACGATCGCCTATCTGCGCGAGCACGGGGCTCGGGTGGTGTTGCTCTCCCACCTGGGCCGTCCCGCGGGCGTCGACCCCAAGCTGTCGCTGCGCCAGATCGTGCGGGACCTCGAGCGCCTGCTCGGCGCGCCCGTCGAGTTCATCCCTGATCCCGCGACCGGAGCGGCCGCCACGCGCCGGCTACCGCGCGGCGGCGTGGCCCTGGTCGAGAACCTGCGCTTCTGGCCCGGGGAGGAGGCGAACGACGCGGCCTTCGCCCAGACGCTCGCGGCGCTCGGCGACTTCTTCGTGAACGACGCGTTCGGCACGGCCCACCGGGCCCACGCCTCCACCGCGGCCGTCGCCGAGCTCCTGCGGCCCGCCGTCACCGGCTTTCTGATGGAGCGGGAGTTGCGCTACCTGGGCGACGCCCTCGCCACTCCCAAGCGACCGTTCGTCGCCGTCCTCGGCGGAGCGAAGATCTCGGGCAAGATCGACGTGATCGAGGCCCTGCTCCCCAAGGTCGACGAGATCTTGATCGGTGGCGCGATGGCGACCACGTTTTTTGTGGCGATCGGATTCGGCGTGGGCGACTCGCTCGTCGAGCGGGACAAGGAAGGCGTGGCCAAGACGCTGCTCGCGAAGTCGGGCGCCAAGTTGATCCTGCCGCGCGGCGCGGTCGTGGCGCCGAGTCTCGCGCGCGCCGCGGAGCGCCGGGACGTGCCGGCCGACCGCATTCCCGCCGCCTGGTCCGTCTTCGACATCGATCACGCCACCACGCTCGACTACCGGGCCCGCATCCTCCGGGCGAAGACCGTCTTCTGGAACGGGCCGATGGGTGTATTCGAGACCCCGCCGTTCGACGCGGGCACGCGGGCCATCGCCGAGGCCCTCGTCGAGGCCGGCAAGCGTGGCGCCATCACGGTGGTAGGGGGCGGCGATTCGGCCGCCGCGGTGGCGGGGTTCGCGGACAAGCTCACCCACGTCTCGACCGGCGGGGGCGCGGCGCTCGAGTTCCTCGAAGGGAAGCCGCTCCCGGGGGTCGCGGCGCTCGAGGACGCATGAGGCCGCTGCTCTACGCTGCCAATTGGAAGATGCACCTCGGGCCGGACGAGGCTCGGGCGTATCTCAAGGCGTTCCGGGCCCGCTACAATCGGCGCGAGCGCCAAGACGTGTGGTTCTTTCCTCCGGCGGTGTCGCTCGAAGCCGCCGCCCAAGCGGTGCGGGAGCGGGGCGACCTGCTCGTCGGTGCGCAGGACATCTACTGGGAGCCGAAAGGCGCGTTCACCGGCGCCCTCTCGGGCCCGCTCGCCCTGCAGGCGGGCGCGCGCGCCACGCTGGTCGGCCATTCCGAGCGGCGCCAGCTGTTTGGCGAGACCGACGACGACACGCGGCGCAAGGTCGCCGCCGCTGGCGCGGCGGGGCTGGTTCCGCTGCTCTGCGTTGGCGAAACCCTCGCCGAGCGCGACGCGGGGCACACCCTGGCCGTGGTGGTGCGCCAACTCGCCGGCGCACTCGGGCCCGTCGATCGGGCGGCGCTGTCCCGCGTGGTCGTGGCCTATGAGCCGGTCTGGGCGATCGGCACCGGGCGCAACGCGACGCCCGGGGATGCGGCGGCGGTGCACCGCGAGATCCGGGCCTGGCTCCAGGGGCGGGGTTCCGCCAGCCCGCGCGTCCTGTATGGCGGGAGCGTGAACGCGAAGAACGTCGCTGCGCTCCTCGCCGAGCCCGAGCTCGACGGCGTGCTGGTGGGTGGCGCGTCGCTCGATCCGGAGGGCTGGGCGCAACTTGTGCAGGGCGGCGCCGCGTAGGTATTATCCGCGCCGCATGTACAATCTGCTGCTCTTCCTCCTGGCCCTCGACGCGCTGATCCTGGTGACCGCAGTCCTGTTCCAGGCGGGGCAGGGCGGGGGGTTGGCGTCGCTCGGCGGGGGCGCCGGCACGGAGCAGTTCATGGGCGGGCGCCAGGCGACCACGCTGCTCACCAAGATCACCTGGTGGTGCGCCGGGACCTTCCTGTTCGTGTCGCTCATCCTGGCCGTACTGTCGTCGAACAGTGCGGCGCCGCGTTCCGTGCTCCAGGGCAACGTGCCCGCGCCGGCGCCGATCCAGCCGGCGCCACTGCCGCTGCCGACGACGCCGCCGACCCAGGGCGCGCCGCCGCGGCCGCAACCCTCCAACCGGACACCGCCGCCCCATCGCTGAGCCGCGCCCCGCCTACGTCCTGCTCGAAGACGGCGCCTGGTTCCCGGGCACCGCGCCGATCGCGTTCGACGCCGCGTACGCCGAAGTGGTGTTCACCACCAATCTCACAGGGTACCAGGAGGTCTTCACCGATCCCTCCTACCTGGGCCAGATCGTCGTGATGACGGCGCCGATGATCGGCAACTACGGCATCAATCCCGAGGACGTGGAGTCCGACCGGCCGCGCGTCGCCGGCGTGGTGGTACGCGAGCTCTCCATCAAGCCGTCGAACTGGCGCGCCACCGGCCCGCTCGCGGAGTGGCTCGCCAGCGCGCGCATCCCGATCGTGACGGACGTCGACACGCGACAGCTGACGCGGCACATCCGCTCGAAGGGAGCGATGCGCGGCGCCGTGGCCCTGGGCGAGCGGCCGAGCGATGCGGTGCGCGCCGCGCTCGCGGCCAGTCCGTCGATGGACGGGCTCGATCTCGCGACGCACGCCACCATCGCCACGGAGTACGTCGAGGGCGCAGCGGGCGCGCGCCATCACATCGTGGCCTACGACTACGGGATGAAGCGCAACATCCTGCGGTTGTTTGTGAAGCACGACTGTCGCGTGACGGTGGTCCCGGCGGCTACGCCGGCCGCGCGCGTGCGGGAGCTCGCGCCCGACGGCGTGTTTCTCTCGAACGGCCCGGGGGATCCGGCGGCGGTGCATTACGCGATCACGACGCTGCGCGACTTGGCCGACGGCAGCGTGCCGATCTTCGGCATCTGTCTCGGCCACCAGCTCCTCGGCCTCGCCCTCGGGGGCGAGACCGTGAAGCTCCCCTACGGCCATCGCGGGGGCAACCACCCCGTGCGGGATCTTGTGACCGGACAAGTACTTATCACCTCGCAGAACCACGGGTTCGCGGTGCGGGGGGACACCGGCGGGGTCCCGGGCGCCAGCGAGCTCGAGGTCACCCACTTGAACCTCAACGATGGCACCGTCGAAGGCGTGAAGCATCGCGAATACCCGGTTTTCGCCGTGCAGTACCACCCCGAGGCCTCGCCCGGCCCGCACGACGCTCAAGGCCACTTCCAGCAGTTCCTCCAAGCTCTTGACACATAATAGGTAAGCCCGTATGTTGGCGCGTCTTGCACTGCCCTTGGGCCCTTCAAGGGGGACGGATGACGAAGGCCGACCTGGTCGAAAAGGTCACCGCACAGATCGCACGCACCGCCGGTCCCCTGATTTCCAAGAAGGACTGCGCCCGCGTCGTGGACTCCTTTCTCGATGCCGTCAAAGCGGCGCTCGCCGAGCAGCATAACATAGAGGTACGCGGGTTTGGCACGTTCAAGATTCGCCAGCGGAAGACCCGGATGGCGCGCAATCCACGCACCGGCGACCCGGTCGAGGTCGCCGCGCGCCCGGTCCCTGTCTTCAAGCCCAGTAAGGAGTTGCGGGCCATGGTAGCGGAGGCGAGCGAGCGCGTCACGCCCTGAGGGCGCCCGGCTCGGGCGGCGACCGCCGGCAGCGCGGCCCGGACTAAGCGTCTGGGCCGCTTTGTTTTGCGCGGTGTAAGCAAGAGATCCCTCATCCTCACCCGGAGTGAGCCCGTGCGTTACGTGTTCTGGCTGTTCGTGGCCCTGCCGTTGTCGGCGCAGAACGCCGCGCCCGTCCTGTATGAGGTGTCGGTTCCCGCCCCGGGGGCGCGTCTGTTTCACGTGCGCGCCGATTTCCCCGCGCGCGGCAAGGACACGCTCTACGTCGCGCTGCCGGCGTGGAGTCCGGGGAACTACGAGATCCAGAACTACGCGCGCTACCTGCGCCACTTCGGCGCGCAGAGCGCCGCCGGGCAGCCGCTGTTCTGGGATCGCCTGGACAAGGACACGTGGCGCGTGCCGACGGGGAAGAGCGACCGCGTGCGCGTGGAGTTCGACTACCTCGCGGACACGATCGATCTCTCGATGGCGCGCCTCGTCGCGGGCTTCGGCCACTTCCTCGGCACGAATCTGTTTCTGTACGAACGCGGCCAGCTCCAGCGACCGGCGGAGGTGCGCTTTGCGCTGCCCGCGGGCTGGCAGGTGACGATGGCGCTCCCGGGGTCGGGGAGCGGGCCCTATACCGCGGCCAACTACCACGAGCTCGCCGACGCCGAGGCGTTCCTGGGCAGCTTCAGCCTCGATTCGCTGGCGGTCGATGGCAAGTGGATCCGGATGGCCGTGTGGCCCGCCGATGCCTACACGGCGGGCGTGCGGCGCAACATGCGCGCCGACTTGGAGAAGATCGCCAAGACGGAGAACGCGCTGTTCGCCGGCCCGCCCTACGAGCGCTACACGGTGTTCTTCAACGTGATCCGCGAGCCGATCAGTTTTGGCGGCGGGCTCGAGCACAGCGCGTCGCAGTTCGACATCATGCCCCAGGGGGCGTTCGCCGATGCCGCCGGGACGTTCGGCGACTTCATGGTGCCGCTCATGGCGCACGAGTACTTCCATCTCTTCAACGTGAAGCGCATCCGGCCCGCCGAGATGTGGCCCTACGACTACCGCGCCGAGCAGTACACGCCCCTCTTGTGGTGGTCCGAGGGCGTGACGGACTACTACGCTGACTTGACCAACGTGCGCTCGGGGCTATGGACGCAAGACCAATTCCTCCGCAACGCCGAGAAGGACATCCAGCAAGTTGAGTCGGTCCCGGAGCCGTGGAGCGAGGAGGACGGCAGCCTGGCAACCTGGATCAACGAAGTGTTCGTGAACAGCTCCCAGCTCTACTATCCGAAGGGCGCGATGACGGGGATGCTCTTGGACATCGCGATGCGCGACGCCACGGACAACCGTCACGGCCTGGACGACGTGATGCGGGCGCTGTACACGCGCTTTTACCAGCGCCAGAAGGGGTTCACGACCGCGGACCTGCTCGCGCTGCTCAAGGAGTTCGGCATGCCCGACGTCGACGCGTTCCACGCGCGCTACATCCTCGGTCGTGACTCCTTGCCCTACGAGACCGTGTTCCCCAAGGCGGGGATCGCCGTGGC
>WNFD01007787.1_pt1 | contig 10579 bp, 8 predicted proteins | sample 5400491 | NCBI WGS metagenome assembly WNFD01 (sample SAMN13153343, study PRJNA577476) | soil metagenome | isolation source: 120 cm saprolite under Douglas fir tree site 2 hole 2 replicate 2 | place: USA:California | collected 2015-04-18 | reverse complement strand
GCACTACCACTGAAGCGCTAGGGTCAGGCAGCCCAAAGGCCTGGAGAGGAGCAAAGCCCGCCGCCTGCTCCGTGAGCAGCCCCACGAACACATCCTGAGGGCCGAGCGAATGCAGGGAGGCAGGTTGCGACTGTATCACCTTCCCATGATCGTCCTGCAATTGTACCGAAAGGTTTGAGATGCTAGAGAGCGTATAGACCGGCAGGTACAGGGTAAACTGCTTCTGCATGCCGTGGGGCAGCGTGACGGGTACCCGGTAGCTCGAGATGGGAACTATGGTGAAACTGGCTTGCGCAATCAGACTGGGCGGGCTGCTGGCAGCAAGCATGCCGCTGAAGTCGGCTCCGTTGTTGTAGAGGGTGACGTAAAGAGGAACCCAGCTTCCATTGCGATAGCGTGTGTTAAACCCGCCACTGACCTGCATTGTTAGCTTACTCGCCGGTATGACGGTGCTTTTTGCGAAGGCCGAAGGCGCTAAGACACTGGTCAGAGACAGGACCAGAGCAGCCACAACTACATGTAGGGGCAGAGCTTGCCCCCGCCCGCGAAGCCGTCGTCGTTGCACTATATGCTCTGGCTTCCCTCCATCGTGCAGCATGGGACTCTATTCCTTAGTGACACTCTCATCTCCGAAAAGGGGATGAGCTACTGGGCGGCCCTGCCCGCCTGTGACCTGTCTCCACAGAGACCCGGAGAACTCCGGTGGCTGAGGCGGGTTGCACACCCAGACAACTGTGGTCAAAACGGGTTGCCCCTCCCACAGGCCGGTGCCCCGGCAGCTACTACGTCCCGACTGGGTCGTAGATACGTGATGCGCGACGGGTACGCCACCGCGCGGCCAAAGGCGAGCCGGTGCATGTTTAGGCTGCCGACCAGGTCGCGATGGCCTGCAAAGCCACACTGGGGGTTCTTACACACCCAGTTCCGCCCACGGACTTTCCGACGCTGCTGACAGGTCGGACACCGGCTTGAGGTCCCTCGTTCAGAGCCGGTGAAGCTCAGGATGCCAGCTTGTCTACACTTCTGAGAGAGGTAGTCCTTGTCCTTGCCGTATTCCCACTGGCTCATGCGCTGGTGGTGGTGGCGCCCGGCATCCTTGTCACGGACGCCATGCGGGTTCCCGATGAAGACTGTCTGCACCCCTTCCTGCTGCAGGAAGCGCACGACCTGCCTGGTCGCTTTGTGTCGCCGGTCGCGGACCTGCCGCTCGGTGCGTACACGCAGCCGGGCTTTGGCCCACTGGAGTTTGTGCCAGCGCCGCGAGCCTGTGGTACAGCGCGCCTGCTTGCGCTGTAGCTGCCCCAGGCTCTTGTTGTGGCGGCGCTTGAGACTGCGAATACCTCGCCCACTCACGATCAGTCCCTGCCCTGTGCTCGTGGTCACGGCTGCCAGATGAATTTCGCCGAGATCGATGGTAGCTTGCGCGGCTCCTGGGGCTTGCGCGGCCACAGGAGCGGGAGCCGTCACGTGCAGCTCGTAGCCTCCACGCCAAACGAGTGAGACTCCCCCAATGCGTGCGGGCAGGGTTAGGCGGAAACACAGCGCCTTGCGCCCCCGGCCCATGGGAAGGATAAGCCGTTTGCCCTGCCGTGCGACCGCCTGGGCGGGCCACTGCACTGTCATATACTGCTTGGGTTTATAGGGGTAGCGCATGCGGGGATGGCTCGGCTTGAGCTGTTGGGTCGTCTCGACATTGGCGAGGAACAGGTGACAGACCATTTGAATGCTCTGGGAGTGCAGTGCGAACTGCCCGCCTTTGGTGGTCTGTTGCAGCTCGTCACGACCTGGCCAGGGCAGATGCCCGAGCCTGGCCTCCTGATGCAGTGCTCGGCATACATTCCACACCCGGGCGGCTTCCATTTGTGCCGCTCGCAGGCGCTCTCGCGTGGATGGGGCGAGTCCCTTGAGCCGATAGATGCGCACCGTCTCCATAGCTGCTCCTGACTTGACCTGTGGTGTTTCGTGCAGTGTACTGCAAACAGGCGTTCGAGTCAAGTGGGGGAGCCGGTTAGCTGTTCGTGCGTGCATGCCCAGCGCCTTCCCTCTCTTCCCCGCTCCCGCACAAGCACCGGCGCTCTCATTCCCATCCCATCACTGGGATGGGAATGAGAGCGCCGGTTTGTTAATCTTCCAGCAGGCCGCGCCGCATGGCATACTTGACTAGTTCAGCGCGGCTGTGTAGATTGAGTTTATCCATGACGTGGGTACGGTGGGTGTCCACCGTCTTGGGGCTGATGACAAGTAATTCCGCGATCTGGTTATTCGTATAGCCTTCCGCTACTAATTTGAGAATTTCCCTCTCCCTCTCGGTTAAGCTGGTATAGCTGTCTTTTTCCTCGCCTGTGCGGACGCGTTGTAGATAATCGCCAACCATGACGGACTGCGCTGCCGGTGACAGGTAGAACTGTCCGCTCTGCACTACGTGGAGCGCTGAGATTAACTCGGTATCCGCTGCCTCTTTCAACATGTAACCCGAGGCTCCGGCGCGCAGGGCCTGAAAGACGTACTCATCATTCTCGTGCATCGTCAGCACTAGTATCTTCACCTCGGGATACAGCTTTTTAATCTGCCTGGTAGCCTCAATGCCGTTCATATCGGGCATAGTGATATCCATTAAAACAATGTCGGGCTGTAGCCGCTGCACCTCACTGATGGCCTGGCGTCCATCATGCGCTTCACCAACCACCTCCATGTCGGGTTGGGCGTTCAACATCATTTTTAATCCGGCGCGTAGGATGGTATGGTCATCGGCCAGTAAAATATGTATCTTCATGAGATAATCCTGCAATGTAAGTTCCGCTCAGACAGCAAGTTCAGGCGCGGCCTGTTTTTCCGAGAGGTCTGGTGAGTGTAATGGAATACGAACCTCGACCGTTGTGCCATGGCCGCGACTGGAGTTGATCGTTAGAGAACCATTGAGCAAGACGGCTCGTTCCTCCATGCCTACCAATCCGAGTCCGCGCTCTAGTCCTATGCCGCGTTCCTGGGGTGCTGTTTTATGCAATGCCTGGAGATCAAATCCACTGCCATCATCGATGATAGTGGCATCGACGGTATCTGCATCTTCTTTCAAGTAAATATAGACCTTGTGAGCATTGGCGTGTTTTGCGGTATTCGTCAGCGATTCCTGTACAATTCTGTAGAGGGCTGTCTCTATTTCAGCCGGTAGGCGCCCCTTGAAACCGGTGGAGTGGAACTCAACCTCGATAGAGCACTTTTGTTGATACTCCTTTATATACCAGCGCAGCGCGGGCAGTAGCCCCAGGTCATCGAGCGCGCTGGGGCGCAGGTCGATGCTCAGGTTGCGGATCGCCCGCAGCGTTTGATGCGCCAGGGTGCGCGTATCGGCGATACGAGCGCGGCCATCCGGCGTGGTGATGGCCTCTTCGAGCACGGCCAGGCTGATGAGAAGCGAGGTGAGTACCTGGCTCGTCTCATCATGCAGCTCGCGTGCGATGCGTTTGCGCTCCTGCTCCTGCGCTTTGATAATCTGGCTGGCTCGCTGGCGCGATGCCTCATCAAGTCCTTCGAGCATCATATTAAAGGTACGGGCCAGCTGGTCAGCCTCCGGATCGAGGCCGGTGATCGGCGCGCGCAGCGACCGCTCCCCCTCCTGTACGCGGTTCATGACTCTTCCCAGGTGCATGAGCGGGCGAAAGGTGATCTTGAGCAGAACAAAGTTGAGTGCCACACTCACTAACCAGCCAAGAGCGATGAATATGACAAGTGAAGCGGGAGTCGCATAGGGGCTATTGTTCAGATTGGCTGCAAGCCACGTGCCGCCTGTTGCTCCAATAAAGATGATGAGGCTGTTGACAATTAATACTTTATAAAGAGCAGGGATACCAAGCAGCGGCCTGAGAAACCTGTTACTCTGCCTGGCCTCCTCAAATCTTGTGTCGTGATAATCCATGGTATTGCTTCCTTAGGGGCGGGGGTACTCTCCTCGTCACTGTAATTGTAGCGGCAATGCCTGTTGTGTGTCAAACCCACTGTTGCTGCTGCCCGAAAATAGGGTGTACGAAGGGTAAAAATCAGGTGAGTACCTGATGCCTGCGATTTTTAATTGAGAAGATAATCATAACAAGGAACATAAGGCTACTCAGTACGGATGGTTTTGTGCTATAATCTGCCACAGTACAATGGGTTCCCAATGGATTGAGCTATTTTCTATCTTGATCATAGGCATGATCCTTAGAGGAGGCATGGTGAGTTCTACTACTAAGAAAAGCGTGCTCGATACGGCCACGCAGAAGTTAGTCGAGAGTCAGGTCTGGCGCTCAATCTTCCGGCACGGCTACCCGGACACCCCACTCAACCAGTCGCTGGTGATGATGGGTAACGTTTTCCTCCACCTGCACCCGGTCAAAGTGAGCCGCCAGGCGATGAGGGTCACCTATACATGGTGTCTAGGTGGCATCTCCTTCTTCTTATTTCTGGTGCTGACTCTTACTGGCGTCTTTTTGATGTTTTTCTACGTCCCTGACACGGGCGTTGCGTATCAGAATATCCAGCAGCTGAGCAGCGCTGTTGCGTTTGGGAACCTGGTGCGCAATATGCATCGCTGGGCCGCCCACCTGATGGTAGTTTCAGTAACGCTGCATATGATACGCGTTTTCTATCACGGCGCATACAAGCCGCCGAGAGAATTTAACTGGGTGATTGGTGTTTGCCTATTTTTTTTCACCCTGTTCTTAAGCTTTACGGGCTACCTGCTTCCCTGGGACCAGATCGCCATCTGGGCTATCACGGTAGGCACGAACCTGGCGCCCTATACTCCTATCCTGGGTGATGCCGCCTACAAAGTTCTGACCGGCGGTTCATCGGTGGGTCAGCCCACGTTGATTCGCTTCTACGTGGCGCACGTGATTTTCTTCCCGCTGGTCCTGGCGCTGCTGATGGCAGTGCATTTCTGGCGTATCCGCAAGGATGGCGGCGCGGCCGGCCCTCCGCCTCCGCCTCGTCGCGAGCTGGAAACTGAAGCCCTGGTTGGTAGTACACGTTCATAGTAGAGTTGGCTGTCCTGTAGCGTGTTCTACGGTTCTATGAGAGGATAAGCAGATTATGTCGATTGAACAGCAAGAACCAAAAGTACAGACGCAATCCTCCGCGACCCAGCGGCGCTATCGTACCCTGGCGGTGGTAAGACAGGAAGCGATCACGCGTGTCGAGAAGCCGCTCGAGGACTCGGTCTTTGTATGGCCGCACCTGCTCGTGCGCGAGTTCTTTGCGGCGACAATCGTAATGGTGATGCTGACACTGCTATCTGTGGCGATCGATGCTCCGCTGCGTGATCCTGCCAATCCAAATGTGACGCCAAATCCGGCGAAGGCTCCCTGGTACTTCCTGGGTTTGCAGGAGCTGCTTCACTACTTCGAGCCTACCACAGCCGGTGTGCTCGTTCCGGGGCTGGTGCTCCTCGGCCTTGTCGTGCTGCCCTATGTCGACCGCAATCCAAGCCGTGCCTACGCCGACCGCAAATTAGCTATCGTGACCTTCACGATGTTTGCCGTTTTCTGGGCCGTGATCACCCTGGCCGGAAGCTTCTTCCGTGGCCCTGGCTGGCTGTGGATATGGCCCTGGCAGCATATCTACTTCGACCTGTAACCACCAGACTAGGAAAAACGGAGAGAGTTACTATGAGTATGGATAACCCGCCTATCACTCCGCAACAGTATGAGATTTTGCACGGCGGAGGAGCTGAGGCGGCAGAGATCGCCAAGCAGCGGCTGTCGAGACGGCGCTTCCTGCGTCGATCTATGCTGACTGTGTGGGGGCTATCAACGACTGCAAGCGTCGGGGGCGCGTTATACATGCTCTACCCCAACCTCGCGGGCCAGTTCGGCTCCGCTTTGACGATCGGGCAGAAATCGGCTTTTCCCGCTGCCAAACCTTCCGACTTCAAGATAGGCGAGGCGGGTGTATTCTATCACCCGGAGGCCAAGACGTACGTGTCTCACCTGGCGAAAGATACGCAGTTCTCATTGCAGGGCACGGATCTTCAAAGTCAGCTTGCTACAGAATTTTTTGTCAAGGATAGCGATGGTTCGTTCTGGGTCTCGCTGTACCAGCGTTGCGTCCACCTGGGCTGCACCGTACCATTCCGTAATGACTGCGTGAGTTTCAAGTGTCCCTGCCATGGTTCTCACTACAACGTCGATGGCGAGTGGCTGGATGGACCTGCCCCCAGGAGCCTGGACCGTTTTGTGATCTCCTTCAGCGGAGAGGACGTGATAGTCGATACGAGCGTAGTCCATGACAAGACGCCGCACCCCGACGCCAGCACCCGTATCATTCCGGTGCCGAGCGTGCCGTGCAGCGCTTAGCGCTGAGTAAATAAAAGGTAGTGTGTTATGGTAAACTTTGGACAGGCCGCTGTAGAAATTATCGTAGTGCTGGTAGCTGTGGGCGCTTTGTTGTACGTGTTCTACTCTCGTACGAACGCTGTCGAGAAGACTGGGTACGGTTCCCTCATCATGCTGTCCATTATCTCGCTGATGATCCCGGTTTTCTGGATCCTGGAAACCAATCAAGAGACAGTAGCCAGGTCAGAGCAGCATATGCTCGCCGTGCAGCGCGGCGCCACGATATATGCGCAGTACTGCTACCAGTGCCATGGAACCAATGGGCAGGGACGTACCGGCCCCAAGCTCAACGGGAATCCCACTGTCAATAAGCTGAGCGACGCTGACCTGATACGCATCATCAGTGGTGGTATTTATGATCCTGCCGATCCGACCAAGCCGCTCATGCCGGCATGGAGCCAGCGCTATGGCGGCCCCCTGACCGATAACGATATCCAGAACATATTTGAACTGATTCGCTCGTCTGACCCACAATACCTGTCTAAAAACGGCTACACGGGAGCTAGCGCCATCAATGGCTTTACGCTGGTGAAAGATTTGATCCTGCCTTCGGCCTACCAGACGGCCGTAGCACAGGAGAGTACCGGGCAATTTGGCGCCCCTGTTGATATGACCAGCAAAGGCGCCGTCACGATCAACATCATTAACCCACCGGCTGGGGCGTCTTGCTCCCCGTCCTGCTTTGAAATTTTGAATGTGAAGGTTAAGGTAGGAACTGTCATTACGTGGGTCAACCAGACGTCGGTGCCCCACACGGTCACGGCAATTTTTGGCAGTAATGTAAGTTCGCCGAAGATTGCACCAGAGATCTTTGACTCCGGCGTCGCCAATGGCATTAAGACGGGCCAGAAATTTAGCTACGTCGTGACCAAGGCTGCCTATAACTTCAACCCGAATCACACGGTCATCTACTACTGCCAGTATCATCCCAGTATGCTGGCGGAGCTGACGATTGTGCCATAATGATCTTGATCGCTAGTCTTGTCGCCGCAGCGAGTGCCGGCAACATGTTGAAAGGGATTGCGATCTATGCAACATACACAACCACGGGACATACCGGAGCGCATGTCCTGGGCGCGAGCGATGATTTTTGCCCTTGGCTTCTTTTTCCTCGCGGCCATCCTGGTAGCGCAACTGCCCTCATATATTAATTTTGAAATGACCTCCGCATCGCTCACCGGCCTGGAACAGGGCTTGTTAGCGCTGGCGGCTGTGGGCATTGGAGGCTTCATCGTCATACAGGTGATCGTACTACTCTTCGATCCCAAGCCTGTTGTGCCACCTGCCATTATTGTTGGGCTGGGTATAGTGTTCGCTCTGGGAGGCCTGGCTCTTCTCCTGTGGGCGTTCTTTACAAATACCCAGTATTTTCCTGGCTCAAATTTCTCCTTGTTCCCGCTCCTGGGCGGAAAATTACTCTGGCTGCAGGCCGCAGCAATTGATTTTATCATGATTGGCGCTGTGATACTGGGCATCGGCCTGGCGATGGTATTTTATGGCACGCTGGCCCTGGGCGAGTTACGCAGCCCGGACCGCAGCGATCCAGGCACGACTCTCGGTGTGCAGGTGATGCTCACCATTGCTATTGTATTGCTCGCCCTGTTTACAATCTTTTACACCTTCGTGAGCGATCAAGGACTGGCCGCCATCATTGCTAAGAACCCGGGCAACGCGCAAGCAGCCATCGAGGCAGGCATCACAGTATTCCTCCTCCTCCTGGCAATCTTCACTGCCTTCCTGGGTCTGGTTCGTGCGCGATTCTCACATTCCCCAAATAGCCGGGTATCAAGGGTTTTATATGGGGTTGCTGCCCTGTCCCTATTCTTGATCGTGTTATACTGGCTCCTGCGCCTGACAGGTATTCTTGATAGCGTAATCACAGGCCTGGCCACGGCTTTCGCTCAACAGGACGCGGGCACTATACAGCTTCAGATTGACGCAATTCTCAATACCGTATTGGGTCTGGCGGTCTTCCTGGCGCTTGGTGCATTCGCCCTGCGGCTGCACTATCTCATGCGGCCTGTGCGCAAGCGCACCATGAATATACTGTACATCGTTGGCATAAACCTGGCGCAGGTCGGCGTGGTCTTCCTGCTGGCATGGCTACTGGTCTACCCGGTGGTCGCCTGGATTCACACCTGGTCGTTCATTGGCCTGGGTGATTACCTGACACTCTGCGCGAAGAAAACCGTTATTCCCGGCTCCTGTGCGTTCACGCAGCAGGCAGGCTACATCGTTGATGCCGCCATCACTACGAACACCTTCGTCGTGCTCATGGCAGCCGTCTGGGCATGGAAGGGCCGTCGTAACCTGGTGATTGTCAGCGGCGTTACCATCACAGCGGTACTGGGATTGGCGACCCTGCTGACGCATATGCACCCGGATGAGTTGCTCGTGGCCATGGTACTAACCGGCGCTATATTGACACTGGCTGTGATCTGGACGAGCGTTGCACGGCGCGAATTCGCGGTCGTGGGTGAGCAGAACCTGGGCTGCCTGGGTCAATGGCTCGTTGTCGGCACCTGCCTGCTGCTCTACCTGGCGGCCTTTGCCCTCTTCTCGCTGCCGGGCTTCCGCGAAACCAACCCGAATATTCCCTTCGTGCCCGGCAGGGTGATTCCGGTGCCACCCCCGGCAGGGCAGCCGGTAACGCCTGGCACCCCTGATGCCATGGTCATGCTGTTAATTATGGGCATTCTGGCAGCTATCCAGTTCTACTTCCTGGTGCGCAACCGCTATAAGGTGTGATGGAGCTTTGTGCGGCTTCTCATCTGAGATTGAAACGGAGCGATACTCATGCAGTACGAACGACCTCTCAGGGTGCTCATCCTTGCTGCCGAGATCGTGCCTTTTGTCAAAGTGGGTGGCCTGGCCGATGTGGTCGGGGCCCTGCCAAAGTCTCTCCAGATGCTCGGTCATGATGTCCGCCTGGCGATGCCGCGCTACGGGCAGATAGATCCTGACCGCTTCAAGCTCAGCACAATGCTGGATGCAGTAGATGTGAACATGAACAGCTTTCGCGAAAAGGCTGCTGTACGGCAGGGTTCTATCGGCGATGGCATTCCGGTCTATATGATCGATGCGCCGCGCTACTTTGATCGCGAGAATATCTACGGCTATACCGATGACGGGGAGCGGTTCATCCTGTTTTGCCGTGCTGCGCTGGAAGCGATGCGTGCGCTGGATTGGTCTCCTGATATTATCCACTGTAATGATTGGCACACGGGTATCGTCCCAAATTGGACGCATACCATCTTCCGCGATGATCCCTTCTTTGCGGATACCGCCACCGTGTATACGATACATAACCTGGCTTACCAGGGTATCTTTGGCCTGCGTATCCTGGAGGTCGCCGGGGTCGCCGCCAACGGGTTCCTCTACCCGCAGATTGCAGAGCTGGCGAATGTCGTAGATATTATGGGGCGCGGCATCCTCTTCGCCGATGCCGTTACGACTGTGAGCGAGCGCTATGCCCAGGAGATCCTGACGCCCACCTTTGGTGAGAAGCTAGATCACCTGCTGCGCTCCCGCCGTGACCGTCTCTTCGGTATCCTCAACGGCATCGACTACCAGGAAATGGACCCCGCCACCGACCGCTACATCTCCGCCCAGTTCGACGCACATTCGCTCGATAGGCGCGCCCAGAATAAGCAGGCGCTGCAAGAGCGAGCGCACCTGCCCGTGCAGCCGGACACCCCGGTGCTGGCAATGATCTCGCGCCTCACCGACCAGAAGGGCTTTGATCTACTCGCTCAGATCGCGCAGCCTTTGCTTGCCCAGGGGGTGCAGTTTATTGTCCTTGGCATAGGCGACCAGCACTACCACCAGTTGTTTCAGAACCTGGCAGCGCGCTACCCCGAGCAGGTGGCGGTTTTCCTCACCTTCAACACCGAACTCGCCCAGTGTATCTACGCGGGCAGTGACATGTTCCTGATGCCTTCGCGTTTCGAGCCCTGCGGCCTGGGTCAACTGATTGCTATGCGCTACGGCAGCGTGCCGATTGTTCACAGCGTCGGGGGCCTGGCCGATACTGTCCAGGAGTACGACCCGCGCAGCGGCCAGGGCAATGGCTTCGCCTTCGCCAACTATGACCCCTGGGAGTTGTTCGCGGCCATCGTGCGTGCCCTGGAACTCTACCGCTTCACAGACATCTGGCGTACTTTGCAGCAGCGCGGCATGGCCGCCGATCACTCGTGGCATGCATCCACAATGAA
>WNFD01011924.1_pt1 | contig 10581 bp, 7 predicted proteins | sample 5400491 | NCBI WGS metagenome assembly WNFD01 (sample SAMN13153343, study PRJNA577476) | soil metagenome | isolation source: 120 cm saprolite under Douglas fir tree site 2 hole 2 replicate 2 | place: USA:California | collected 2015-04-18 | reverse complement strand
ACGCGGTAATACTTGTCCGTCTGCGCAGAAACAACAAACGCGGGGAATTTTCTCTTCTGCAATCGCGTCGCGAGTTCCAGCGCGTCCGCTTCTCTCGTCAGCGCGGCAACTTGCAATGTGTACGCGCCTCCCGGAATGAGGGGGGCGTTCAGGGATTTCGACGAGCCGGTCGCTGTTTTGGGAGGCGCGGGGGTCCGTACGAGCACGCGTGCATTCTTGCGTGCGGGTCCAGGCGGCGCGATGGGCTTCAGGTGGTCTTCAGTCTTCCTATTCTCGCCTGCGTGATAGAACTCCCAGTCCGAATTCGCCGGGGCCGCCGTGTCCGTCGGCGCCTCGGTAGGAGCGCTATTGTTCGTTCGTTTCGGAACCACATCCGGCTTGGGAGAAATGGAGGACCCCGGCTTCCCGCGAACGTCCGTCGCCGCGCGTACCTGCCCGTCATACTGGTTGCGTCCCATGACGTAACCCAGCGTGAAAAATACCCCGGAAAACAACATCATGAGCATGAAAAGGCCGATAACATGCCGGCCTTCGAGCACGCGCTCTCCCGCGCCACCTCGTTTTCCTCCCGAAGCCATTCTTACTTCTGCGGCCCTCCCATGGCCTGTACCCACTTGTTAATGATATCGATGGGCAGGGGAAACACAATCGTTGTGTTCTTCTCGACACCTATCTCCGTCAGTGTTTGCAGGTAGCGGAGTTGGATCGCCGAAGCCTGCGTCTCCAGAACTTTCGCGGCATCCGCAAGTTTCTGGGAAGCTTCAAACTCACCCTCCGCGTGAATGATCTTCGCTCGGCGCTCGCGCTCAGCTTCCGCCTGTTTTGCAATGGCGCGCTGCATCTGCTCGGGAATGTCGACCTGCTTCACCTCTACTTTGGAAACCTTAATGCCCCAAGGCTCGGTGTCTGTGTCGAGTATGATCTGGAGCTTGGCGTTGACCTTATCGCGCTGCGAGAGTATTTCATCAAGTTCGAATTGGCCGACCACGCTTCGAATCGTCGTCTGCGCGAGCTGCGAAGTCGCATAAGTGTAGTTTTGCACCTGCGAAAGCGCCTGATTAGCGTCGACGACGCGGAAGTAGCAGACGGCGTTCACTTTCACCGAAACGTTGTCGCGTGTAATGATGTCCTGCGGCGGGACGTCCAGCGTTTCAATTCGCAGGTTGACGCGGTACAGCGTCTCGATCGGCCAGAAAACCAGCCGCAGGCCTGCGCTCTTCGCTTCCGGGATCAGCCGTCCGAGCCGAAGCACCACTCCTCGTTCCCACTCTTTGATGATGTACAACGAATTCCAGAACCAGATCAATCCGAGCCCCACGATCAGCACGATCCCGAGCAAACTGATCTCCATGTTTTCCTCCTGAGCACAGAACCGTTTTATCTTGCGGCCGTGACAGCCGCTTCCACCGGCTCAACGTACAGCTTTAGCCCTTCGACCCGCAAAATCCGCACGGACTTTCCTTCTTGCACCGGCTGCGAAGATTCCGCCCGCCAAAGCTCGCCGTGCACGCGAACCATTCCCTCTGCTCCCGCCTGCAAAGAGAAAACCACGAGAGCCTGTGCTCCGATCAGCTCTTCCCTTCCCGTCGCCGTCTTCCACTTCCGCGAACGCAGGACGAGCCGCATTAGAAACACGGCAAGCACAGCGAACGGCACGGTCCCCGCCAGCGCCACGCCAACACTCACTCCGCCGGGCGTGAGCGGTGAGCGGATGAGAAAGATGGCGCCCAGAAACATCGAAGCGATCCCTCCGGCGGCCAGTACACCATGACTCGGAGCTTTCGCCTCTAAGATGAAAAACGCCAGTGCCAGCGCAATCAGGAACAGGCCCGCAAGATTCACCGGCAGAAAGTGCATTGCATACAAAGCGAGAATCAGGCAGATACCGCCGATGACTCCAGGTGCGATCACTCCCGGATGCGTAAATTCCGTGTAGAGTCCGAGGACACCCAGAATCAGCAGCACGAAGAAAACATCGGGCTCGACGATTCGCGCTAGAAACTTCTGCCGCGCAGAAAGCTCAAATGCCGCGCGAACTGGATTCTTCAGCGACAGTGTCACTTGCGTGCCGTCAAAGCGGTTGATCGTTCGACCGTCCAGTTGCCGCAACAAATCCTCCGGCGAACTCACAATCAGATCAATCATCTTCCCGTCGAGCGCTTCTTTTTCCGTGAACGCTTTGGACTCCGTGATCGCCTTTTCTGCAAGCGCCGGGTTGCGTCCGCGCCTCTCCGTGAAGCTGCGCAGAAATGCCATTGCGTCCTGGTTGATCTTCTTCCGCAACACTTCATCAATCTGCGGGACGTATCCCCCAATCGCGAGAACCGGCGACGCTGCTCCGGTGTGTGTGCCTGGCGCCATCGCCGCAATGTCTGCCGAGAGCAGGATATAAAAACCTGCGGAAGCTCCTCGCGCCCCCGTCGGCGACACGTAGACGGCCACCGGCACCCGCGACGCCAGGATGTGCTGGATCATATCCTTCATCGAATCGCTGAGGCCCCCGGGCGTGTCCATCGTAATCAAAACCAGCGCCGCATGACGACGCTCCGCATCTGCAATGCCCTCGTCGACATACGTGGCAAGGATCGGCTCCACTTCCCCATCAAGACTCAGTTCAAGGACGAAAGGGCCGGTGGAATGTTCGTCAGCGGCAACGGAAGGCAACAGCAAAATCCCAGCAGCAGCTAAAGCGCATAGGAAGAAGCGGGTCGCAACGGATCTCCACGGCTTAAAGTAAAAGCAGCGCCGCATCACAGGGGACCGATCGTTCATGGCGCACCTCCGCCGGGCCTTTTCGTGCTTCGCTTGGAATTCTGCAGGTGTTCGAGCAACTGCTTGGCCTCCGCATAATTTGGCGCCAGCTTCAGGGCCCGCTCAACCTCTGCCCGCGCGAGATCCGGTTTTTTCTGCTCGAGGTAGATTTTCGCCAGCATCGTTCGAACCACTGCGGAATCGCGGGACTGCAGCGAAGCCTGCAATTCCTTCACAGCATCATCTATCTTGCCTTGGTGCCGGTTAATTTCGGCCAGCCCACGATGGGCCGCGGCATTGCCCGGATCGGCGGCGAGAGCGGCACGGAACTCTTTCTCTGCGGAATCAGCGCGCCCCGCGAAAAGTTCCTGGCGGCCGCGTCGAACGTGCCCCGCCGGCGTGTCGCCCGAAGAAGAACCAGCGGCGCTCGCGGGAGACACCGGCGACACAACCTCCGTGCGAAGAGCCGTTACGTCGAGTTGGGTCTTGACGCGAATTAGCCGCGCTGCGGTTTCGTTTTTCGCATCCAGGCGGATCGTGGGAAGCCCGTTGGGGCCAAATGCTTCATTCGCCGCCTCCCGTTCCTGCTCAGCCTCGGGTTTCTTGCCCGCCTTTTCCAGAGACAAAATCAGCAGGGCACGGTCCTCCGGGTTATCCGGCTCGCGTCCGGCAGCTTCGCGGAAAGATTCTGCTGCTACGGCTGCGTCGTTGACCTGCAGCGCGAGCAAGCCCAGATTGAACGGATAATCGCCCTCGTCTGGATCCACGTCTGCCGCTCGCCGAAGATCGGCAAGCGCACCTGCCGTCTTGCCCTGGCGCGCCCGAGCGATGGCCAAATCGTTCAGGATTTCAGGCACGTCTGCTCCGGAAACCAGGTTGTTCCGCAACACATCCTGCAACCCCGCTAAGTCTTCCTCGGCGTGGTCTGGCTGGTTCAGAAAGAGGCGGCAAACTCCGCTCGCAAAGACGGCTTCGACGTAGCGGTCGTGGGATTTTGGAACCTTGAAAAACCACGCCAAAGCCGAATTGTAGTCACGCCGCGAGTAATACGCTTCGCCAAGCGCAAAGTCGGGGTCGGGCCAGTCGGGTTCGAGACGCGCAGCTTCGTGAAGTTCGCGAAGCCGGAGATCATCTTCGTTCGCAAGAAGGCCGCGAGTGTAGTGTTCAAACGCATCGAGGCGCAGTGGACGTTGGCGCTTCGTGAATTCCGCGAGGTTCAGCCGGTATTTGCGCTCGTTTGCGGAAAGCATGCGCCATACCAGCCGCGTGTGCAGGTCCATCAGCGAATCCAGCGTGCCGGTTTCCCGCAACGCCGGCATCAAAGCGGTCGGATTCACTCGTAGAATCCGCGACTCAATGGTGAGCGACGTCCCCTTTGCCATGAATCTGCCGTAAATCACGAAATCCGCGTCCAAATCCTCGGCGACATGCAGCATCGTCGCCCGGCTAAATTTCGAGGTGTGCGGCAGGCCGTATCGTTCAAGTTCGACAAGCCGTCCCGCGTGCGAATACACGTGCTCGCCCGCCGCCGAAAGCCGCTGGATGGTCAGCTCTTCGAGGCCCTCGCCGAGCCATTCCAGTCGCGACGCTGCGCCTGCATTTTCAAACGGAAAAACCAGGTAGATTCCCTGCTGGGGACCAGCGGCGGGTGCCGCAGGTTTCGGGGGGGCAGGTTGTTGCCCAGAAACTGAGGCAATTCCAAGAGCGACGATACTCGAGAATACAACCAGATAACGCGCACTGAAGAAAGGGCGCCCCATGTCTATTGCATTGTAGCAGACACAAGAAGTCGTTTCGCCTCAGATGACACATCAGGCTTGATTTTTCAGCGTACCGAAGAAGCATTAGGGTTGCGTGCCGTCCGGTGGCTTGGGGGCGAGAACCTCTTGTATCGCCGGATCTTTCACAACTGCCGCGAAAGACGGATCGGTTCTTACGGCAGAGAGTTCCTTGTAGCCTTCGTCCTTGGCCTTCCTCAGATAAATCAGGCAGCGCTCCAGGTTACCGGCTTCCGCGAATGACTTTGCAAGCAGAAAATAAAACCGCCCGCGGTCCTCAACGGAACGGTCCTGCAGCAACGACCCGGTTCTTGAACCGTTGTGCTCGAAGAGTTGAGGATCCAGCGCTAGCGCCTGTCGGAAGCACACGATGGCGTTTTCGTATTTCTTGTCGGCAAAATAAGCATAAGCGAGGTTGCTGTGGAGGACCGCCACGTCGCCTCGTATCGAAATCGCTTTCTGGTAAGCTTTGATGGCCTTGCCATACCTCTTCCGCTGGTACCAGATGGTGCCAATATTGTTCTGCGCATCAGCATAGGAAGGATCAGCTTTCGACGCCCTTTCGTAATACTTGAGGGCCTGCCCGAGGGCTGCTTGCTGATGAAGCGCAATCCCGAGCTTGTTCAGATAAACCGGATTCTGGGGATTTTGATCCGTCAGCCGCTTGTAGACCTGCGCGGCCTCCCGATAGTCCTTGCGCGCCATGTACAGATCCGCGAGCTGCTCCTCGGTAAGCTCCGGCTTCACAACGATCACGGAACTGTCCACGGGCGTCTGCGGTTGTGATTGCGCCACGCGCGGCGCAACCGGTTTCTCGGGGCCTTCTACAAGCGATTGTCCTGCGCAGGGGATCGAAAGAGTCAGAAGGAGAACGCTTACTGGAAACGCCACCTGAATCTTGCTCATGGCGAGTCTCCCTTCTCCGGCTTCGGCTTAGCCGTGTCGGGTTCCTTCTTCTTACCTCCAAAGATACCAAATATCTTCTGTAAAGGATTCTTTTTCTTTTCGCCGGTTTGTGCCGAAGGATCGGCGGGGACTTGGCCCTGACCCGTCGCACCAGGCGGTCGATTCGGATCATAGACCCCGATCGGCTGCCCACTGGCATTGGTTTGTGGCGTCTTGGGCTGCCCCCCGCCAAAGATGTGGGAGAGAATAGAGCCCGTAGACGTAAGCAGGTTGTGACCTCCGTGGACCTCGCAGTATTGCGTCGGTGCCGAGCCCGCGACGTAAACCTCCTCGCGGGTTGTAGGGCAGTTGGGCGTCGCCAACTGCAACGTATCCGGGTCAATTAGCACGGATTGCACTCCATCGGGCATCGTGAAATCTTTCACGTCCCGGTACTGCGAGAGCGCCGTGGCGCGCGTCATGAAGTCGGCCCAGATCGGTGCCGCCACCGCGCCGCCAGGCAGCCCCAAGTCACGATTATCATCGAATCCGATCCAGATCACGCAAAGCAGATTCGAAGTAAAACCTGCGAACCATCCGTCGCGCGACGTACCAGTCTTTCCGGCGGCGGGGAGCGTGAATCCTCGTGCCCGCACGCCCGCGCCCGTGCCCCGGTTCAGCACGTCCTTCAGCAGGCTGTTGACGAGAAATGCCACTCGAGGATCCAGCGCCATGTGCGTCTGCGGCGTGAATTTTTCCAGTGGCTCCCCGTCTACGTTGACGACGCTGCGGATAAACTGCGGCTCGGCACGCGTCCCGAGAGTCGCAAACGACGTGTATCCCGCTGCAACGTCGATCGGGGTCATTTCGTACGCACCAAGAGCGACTGCCGGCGTCGGCTGAATGTTCGTGCCCAGCCCCATTTGCCGGGCAACTTGCACCACTCGACCGTAGCCGATCAGTTCCGCGACTTTGACGGTCGCGACGTTGAGCGAATTCGTCAGAGCATCCCGCACCGTGACGCGGCCCATGAATTTTTCCCCGTAGTTGTTCGGAGTATATTCTTTGCCATCGAATTCGAACGTAGTGGGCTCGTCATCGATGGTGGTCGCAGGCGTGATGATAGGCTGCACCCCGTCAACGGCATTGTCCAAGGCCGCGGCATAAACGAAAGGCTTGAAAACAGACCCAGGCTGGCGATGCGCCAGAGCGTGATTGAGCTGGCTCAGCCCGTAATCCCGCCCGCCAATCACCGCCTTGATCTCGCCGTCCCGCGGATCGAGCGCTACCAGCGCAACCTGGGCCTGCGGGACTGATTCACTGCTTCCCTTCTTGGCCAGCTCTCGCTGCCACTTGGCGTACTTCTTCGCCAGCAGCGTATCCACGTTCTTCATCCCCGCGTCGACCGCGGCGGCTGCGGCGCGCTGCAACGCGGGGTCAAGCGTGGTGTAAACGCGAAAATTCTGGCTGAGCAGCTCGTTCGCGGAGTACTTGTCAAGCAGATGATCTTTCACCATGTCCACGAAATACGGCGCTTCGGTTCCCGAAACCGACGTTCGCACAATCTTCAGCGGCGTGCGCTTCACTTCCTGGAGCTGCTCCGCACTGATGTACTTGTTCTCCAGCATTTGCGTCAGCACGCGGTCGCGAGCTTGCCCTCCGCGCTCCGGGTGACGGTCAGCCGACGAGTAGTAATTCGGCGCGCGAATGATACCGGCAAGATAAGCATATTCGGGCAGGGTCAGCTGCCTCAGGTCTTTTCCGAAGTAAGCAACGCTGGCCTCGGAAAACCCGCGAATCCCGAAGCTCCCGCGGTTGCCGAGATACACTTCGTTGGCATACAACTCGAAAATCTGTTGCTTATTGAAGCGCTGCTCGAGCTCCACTGAAATCATGGCCTCAGCCAGTTTCCGCCCCCAGTTGCGCTCGGTCGAGAGAAAAAACGTTCGTGCCACTTGCATCGTGATGGTGCTCGCACCCTGGTAGTGCTGGCTGGTATGCCGCAGATCAGCCCACGCCGCGCCGGCAATGCGGATGAAGTCGAAACCCCCATGTTCGAAGAAGCGCTTGTCCTCGGCCGAAAGAATTGCATTCACGAGCATCGGCGGCAGATCTTCGTACCGCATCGGGCGCCGCTTCTCGCGGGCGCTGTCGAAAAGGTTGGTAATCAGTTCCGGTTCGATCTCTGCGCTATCAAGCTCCGGGCCGCCGGCAAGCGGTCTGATCGTTCGAATGGCCTTCCCGCGGAACTGTACTGCCAGGGCATTGTTCCCCGCGAAATAGGAAAGCTTCGAAGGCCGGATATCAACCGTGCTGCCCTGCACCGTGAATTGGCCGAGGGAGTTCGGATCCTGCTCCGGGCGATACCCCACGCGGGTGAGATAACCGGTCAAATCTTCGGGGCCCCACGCCTGGGCTGCGGAGACATGTTCCGGCGCGGAGAAAATCTGAGTGGTGTTCTGGAGGATGTTGCCGGAGAGTCGCGCATCGATCATGCGCGAGTACTTGATGTAGTAGTAGGTGAAGATCCCGCCGGCGATAAGAAATGCGCCGAAGAAGATGCCCAGGATTGTCAGGCCGATAACCGAAGTAAAAAACCCCTTTTGTACACGGATGCGCAAGCCATTGCTCCCGAGGGCTAGACTTCTATTGTCTCGCAAGACCCCACCCTAGGAAAGACACAGTTCCAAGATGGCGGGTTGCCAGGCGCGAAGCGGAATCGAGCAGGGCCTCAGAAAAGTGCCTTGTTTTCACTGGACGGAGAGAAATGTAAATCCAGGTGATAAAAGAATAAATCGATCGGAACGATGTAGTCCATAGAAATCCTGACCACCGCAGGACTCGCTGCCACTTTGATATCCTCGCGCTTCGCGGGAATTTCCAAGTCCTGCACGATCTTGAAAATGCTCCTGCATCTTGTCGGCAAGCTGATATTCAGAGACGTAGGCCGGCACAATCTTGACGGCCGAGTAGATCGCCAACAGCAAGATGGTCGTGTAAATAACGGCCTTCAGCTTGCCTTCCCCTCGTTCGAAGTGGCGGTGCGCTGAAGTCCGCCCATCGTAAGTATCATCAACGTCCATGAGATTTGTCTCCCCAGCCGTTTGCCTCGCGGTGTATCGGCGCTGCAAAGTGGCAAAGAGTCTTTCCGCTTTAGGTAAAAACTAGCACCCTGGTGAGATAGTGTCGAGAAATTGGCGCGGAGATGTTCCCGGAAAGGAACGGTGGCGCAAGCCGACACTACTGGACTGCCTAATACGCCCGGGCAAAGATCGCGCGCGCGGTGGCGGGTCGGCCGCAGTAAACGCAACTGCCGCTGCCGCCCTCTTGTTCAAGAGGAATGCAGCGCATCGTGGCGCGCGTTTCCTCTTTGATTTTGGCTTCGCAATCGGCGTTGCCGCACCAGTACGAAACGGCAAAGCCGTTTTCGACGGCTTTCTTCAGTTCGTCGTACGTTTTCGCATCGTGGGTATTAGTCTTGCGGAAAGCTAGCGCCTTGTCGTGGAGCGATTGCTGGATTTCCGCGAGCAAGCGCTCAACTGTCGCGGGCAGGCCGGCGAGCGAGGCATTGATCTTTCCGTCTCTGCCGGGTCGATCCCGGCGCGCGAGGACGGCCGTCTGTTTGGCAACATCCTTTGGACCGAGTTCGACGCGAAGAGGTACACCGCGCATCTCCCAATCATTGAATTTCCAGCCGGGGCTACTGCCTTCGCGCTCATCGAGCGTGATTCGGATGTTGGATTTTGAGAGTTCGGCCTTCAATTTGCGGGCGGTATCCAGAACCGTCTTCTTCTCGTCGTCTGTCTTGAAGATGGGGACAATTACGACTTGATAGGGTGCGAGTTTGGGAGGCAGGACCAGGCCTTGGTCGTCGCCGTGTACCATGATGATGGCACCAACGAAGCGCGTGGAAAGTCCCCAAGATGTGGTCCAGCAGTGTTGCAACTTGCCATTCTGGTCAAGGTATTTGACCTCGAAGGCTTGGGCAAAATTCTGTCCGAGGAAGTGCGACGTGCCGGCCTGCAGAGCCTTGCCATCGCCCATCATGGCTTCGATGGCGTAGGTCGTGTGCGCGCCCGCGAATTTTTCCGCCTCGGATTTTTTCCCTGGAATAACGGGAATTGCGGCGTCGTTGATGGCAAAATCGGCATAAATATCCAGCATCAGGCGCGTTTCGGCTTCGGCCTCTTCGCGAGTGGCGTGGGCCGTGTGGCCTTCCTGCCAGTAAAATTCGAGCGTGCGGAGAAAAAGCCTGGTACGCAATTCCCAGCGCACCACGCTGTTCCACTGGTTCATCAGCACCGGCAGGTCGCGGTAGGATTGAATCCACTTCGACCACATGTGGCCGATAATCGTCTCCGAAGTGGGCCGGATCACCAGGGGTTCTGCGAGCGTTTCGCCGCCGCCGATCGTCACAACCGCGAGTTCCGGCGAAAATCCTTCGACGTGATGCTTTTCTTTGTCTATGAAGCTGCGTGGAATGAGCATCGGAAATGCCACATTCTGATGGCCGGTGGCCTTAAAGCGTCGGTCGAGGGCCTGCTGGATGTTCTCCCAGAGCGCCCAGCCGTAAGGCCGAACGATCATGCAGCCGCGAACAGGCGCGTAGTCGGCGAGTTGCGCTTTCAGGACGAGCTGGTTGTACCATTCGGAGAAGTCTTGCGCGCGGGTAGGGAGCTTTTCTTCGGCCATGCGGAAGTTTAACCGTTCCTCTCAGTTGCAATAATTGGGACTGAGTAAACTCATAAGCGTATCGGACGCGCATCGCAGTGTCAACGAAACTGGAATCCTGAAGAACCTGGTCATCCCGTATCTTTCTGAGTGATTGATGGCTTGATCCAGAAACACGTTGTGGCCAGCCTCTTTCATCGTCCTTATCTCGCTTGCAAAGCGGCGCTGCAGCATCTACCCTACGTGTTCAAAAGGAACCACGAGACAATTCATGCCCGATATTTCACCCGACCTGCTTGCTCTCGGCTTCATCTGGTACGTTGCTTTTCTCTTCTCCACTACCTGCCATGAAGCGGCCCATGCGCTCGCGGCAAAGCTTGGCGGTGACGAAACTGCCTTCGTTGGCGGGCAGGTCACGCTCAATCCCGTCCCTCACATTCAGCGTGAGCCTTGGGGCATGGTCATCATTCCCATCCTCTCTCTTATCGTTAACCGT
>WNFD01007783.1_pt1 | contig 10582 bp, 9 predicted proteins | sample 5400491 | NCBI WGS metagenome assembly WNFD01 (sample SAMN13153343, study PRJNA577476) | soil metagenome | isolation source: 120 cm saprolite under Douglas fir tree site 2 hole 2 replicate 2 | place: USA:California | collected 2015-04-18 | reverse complement strand
CTGAGGAGCTCGAGTTCATCCGCGCCCGCGGCATGCTCCTGGTGTCGGCGTCGGAGCTGGCCGGCGACAGCGGCTCGGCGCGAATGGTCGCCGACGCCCTCGACGGAAAGAGCCTCCACATATCGTTCGACATCGACGCTCTCGACCCGGCTTTCGCGCCGGGCACCGAGATTCCATCGGCCGGAGGCCTCTCGACTCGACAGGCGCTGGACTTCCTGCGCATCGCCACCGCCGGCTCGAAGCTGGTGGGCCTGGACGTCGTCGAGGTGTCACCGCCATTCGACAATGGGGACATCACAACCCTTGCCGCCCTGAAGCTGATCTTCGAGTTCTGGGGATTGTTCTGGCATGGAAAGCGCTGACGTCGTCATCGCCGGCGGGGGGATCATGGGCTGCGCCCTCGCCTACCAGCTCAGCAAGCGCAACGTGGACGTGCTCCTCGTTGAGCGTGAGACGCTGGGCTCGCAATCGACCGGAAAGTGCGCGGGCGGTGTGCGCCAGCAGTTCTCGAGCGAAGGCAACGTGCGGTTGCAGCGGATGTCGGTGTCGATGCTCGAGCGATTCGATGAGGAAATCGGGCACCCGGCGGACTTTCGGCAGATCGGCTACTTGTTCGTGCTCACGCAGCCGCAGCAGGTCGAGGACTTCCACCACAACATGGAGATGTGGCACCGGGTCGGCTTGACCGAGGCCCGATGGGTTGACCCGAGCGAGGCCGCGCGTATGGTGCCGATCCTCAACGTCGAGGACGTTCTGGGCTGCACGTTCTGTCCGAGCGACGGCATCGCGAGCCCAGCCGACGTCACATCGGGCTATGCAGCCGCCGCCCGCCGCCTGGGCGCGCGATTGAAGGAAGGTGTCGCGGTCACGGGCATCGATGTCGCGTCGGGACATGTGCGAGGTGTGCGCACCACGGCCGGCGACGTGGCCACGCGGATGATGTTCGACTGCGCGGGGGCGTGGGCACCATCCATCGGCGCCATGGCAGGTCTGGAGATTCCGATCCTGCCGTATCGGCGGCACATCGCTGTCACGGGCACGTTTCCGGCGGTGCCGCGTTCGAATCCGATGACCGTCGACTTCCAGACCTCGCTCTACTTCCACCCGGAGGGCGATGGCGTCCTCATCGGCATGAGCGACCGCGAAGAGCCGCCCGGCTTCGTGGAAGACGTCAACTGGGAGTTCCTCGAGAAGATGTTCGCGCAAGCCGCTCGACGAGCCCCAGCACTCGCGAGCGCCGGCGTGAAGACGGCGTGGGCAGGCCTTTATGAGTCCACGCCCGACCACCAGGCGATCCTCGGCCCGATCCGAGAGCTGGAGGGGTTCTGGTGCGCGGCCGGGTTCAGCGGCCATGGATTCATGCAGGCGCCGGCTGCGGCGCTGCTGCTCACCCAGCTGCTGCTGGATCAGACGTCGGAGGTCGACATCTCGTCGTTCGCCTACGAACGGTTCGCCAAAGGCTCGCTGGTCACAGAGCGCAACATCATCTAGCGCCGGAGAAGAAGCGCGAAGACGATCAGACCCAGGCCCCCGATCACGAGCGCACCCGAGCACCCAGCCTGCACGACCGTATAGACGATTCCCCCTGTGGCGCCATACGTGGCGGCGATCTCCGCCCGGCGCCTCCGCGTACGAATCGCGGCCACGATGCCTCCCGCCCCGATCAACACCGCGAACGCTCCCATGGCGATTCCACCCGCCTCCTGGCCGCTCACCGTTACGATTCTGACCCGTGGCCAGGGTTCTCCTGCTTGGATCGACCGGCTTTTTCGGCCGTGGAGTCGCCCACAAGCTGATCGACGGCGGGCATCAGCTCAGGGTTCTCGTCCGCGATCCGATGAAGGCGGCAGCCTTCAAGGCTCGAGGGGCGCAGGTCCTGGTCGGCGACGCCCTGAACCCAGCGGCCGTGGGTCAGGCGGCCCAGGGCACCGAGCACATCATCAGCCTGGTCGCTGTGCGCCGGAATCGGCCGCAGTCGTTCCTCGAGGTCAACGTCGACGGTCCGCGGATCATGGCCGAGGCGGCCAAGGCTGCCGGGTCGAGGTCGGTGGTGCTCGTGAGCGCGATCGGCGCGCGCCTCGATCCCCATTACAAGTACTTCACGTCGCGCTGGATGGGCGAGCAAGAGCTGGCGAAGACCGGCGTGGCCGGCACCATCCTTCGCTTTTCGTTCGTGCTCGCCGAGGAAGGAGGGATCCTCAACGACTTCGAACGTGCCGCCAAGTTCGGTCCCTTTCTCATCATCCCGGGCGATGGCCAGACCAAGCTGCAGCCGATCCTGCGCGAAGACGCGTCGCGCTGCGTGGTCGAGGCGATCGAGAAACCCGACCTGCTGGGTAAGATCGTCGAGCTCGGCGGACCGGAGGTGGTGACCTACGAGACGCTGCTCGATTGGTTCATACAGGGTCGCGGAATCAAGAAGCCGAAGTTGAAGTTGCCCGTCGCATTGCTCGTCCCCGGTGCTGCGGTCATGGAGACGTTGTTCAAGGATCCCGTCGTGACGCCGGACGAGATCAACATGATCCAGGTCCCGAACGTCGCCGACGGCATCGACTCGGTGAGCACGCATTTCGGCTGGCGGCCGACCGCCCCCAGCTCGTGGGTGCCGGCGCATTGGACGAAGGCGCCGGCGCGGAGGTAGCCCCCGCAGAACGCATCCGGGCGTTCTTCGGGCTGCCGGTCCCCCAGGCGCAGCGTTCGGCCCTTGGCGCATTCCTTGCGGCGAGTGCCGAGGTGGCGCCGCGCTTTCGCTGGACACCCGCTGACAACTTGCACCTGACGGTCCGATTCATCGGCGGCGCCGATCGCGGTCTCGTCGAAGGGATCGCCGATCGGCTGGTCGACCTTGGCCTGAGCGCCGTTGATCTCGAGCTGGGCGAGCTCGGCACGTTCAAGCGAGGGCGCCTGGTGCGCGTTGTATGGCAAGGGCTGCGCTCAGGTGCGGGGGCGCTGACGGCGCTTGCCGGCCGGGTTGATACGGAGTGCGAGGCCGCCGGATTGGCGAGCGAGAAGCGCGCATTTCAGGCGCACCTGACGCTGGCACGCGCCCGCGCACGTGACGGGGCTGAGCTGCCTTCGCTACCCGCACCGCCTGACGTGAGCCCGTGGCGCGCGAGCGAGCTCGTGCTCTACGCAAGCCGCCTCAGCAGGACAGGCGCCGTCTACGAACCGCTACGTGCCGTGCAGCTCAATTGACGCGAGCCCGGACAAAGCGCACTCGAGGTCCTGCTCCGGGCGTGCCCCGCTGACCCCGACGGCGCCGATCGTCATGCCGTCCCTTTTGATGGGCATCGAGCCGGGGCCCGGAATCAGCGGCAGGCGGACGAGCCTATCCACGGCGCTGAAGAAGGCTGGGCGGTCCACCGACATCTGCAGGAGCGACCCGCCGTCGCGCATGAGCATCGCGGCTCCAACCGCCTTCGCTTCGGCGATCTGTGGCGACAGCGGTGGCGCGCCATCCATGCGCCCCAGGGCGATCAGATGTCCGCCTTCGTCGACCACGGCCACGGTCACATTGACCCCGATGTCGACGGCTTTGACGTGCGCGTTGGCGACAACCTGGTTGGCGTCTTCGAGGCTCAGTGGCATTTTGAACGAGACTTAGTCTCGCATGGACTTAAACGGCAGGGTGGCGATCGTCACCGGCGGTGGCACCGGCATCGGGCGCGCGGTATGCCTGCGGCTCGCCAAGGCCGGCGCGGCCGCGGTGATCGTCAACTACTCGCGCTCCGAGGGCGACGCCAAAACGACCGCGGGCGAGGTCGAAGCTCTAGGCGCCAAGGCGGTCGCCCATAAAGCCGACGTCGCCGATGAGTCCCAGGTCGTAGCCATGATCCAGGACACCGCGAAACGGTTCGGCCGCCTGGACGTTCTCGTCAACAACGCCGGCACCACCCATTTCATCCCGCACGCCGACCTGGATGCGCTCACAGACCAGGTCTGGGACGACATCCTCAGCGTCAACCTCAAGGGCACGTTCTTTTGCTGCCGGGCGGCTGCGCCCGAGCTGCGCAAGGTCAAAGGCGCCATCGTTAACGTGGCCTCGGTGGCCGGCTACAGGGCGGCTGGATCTTCGATCGCCTATGCGGTATCGAAGGCGGGCGTGCTGCAGCTGACTCGCGCGCTTGCGCTCACGCTGGCGCCCGACGTGCGCGTCAACTCGGTATCGCCGGGCTTGGTGTCGAGCCGTTGGTTCAGACAGCGTTTCGGCGACGATGCCACCGCGGCGCTCGAATCATCAACCGCCGAAAGCACACCGCTGAAGGCGGTCGCGACGCCGGACCATGTGGCCCAGGCCGTGATGGCCTTCGTCGAAAACGACCTCGTCACGGGCCAGGACATGGTCGTCGACGGCGGAACCATGGTCAAGTTTGGTTAAGTTGCGTGGCGATCAGGCCGGATTTACTCCGGCCGTCCCAGACATTCTCGTTGGCTGCCAAGCGTGGCCCGGGAGAGGGAATTCATTAATCCCAACCGCGGGAAAGAGCGCAGCCGCGTCGGCGAAGCCGACCCGGCGATGAGGGAAAACCGGCAGGTTTTTCCTCATAACGTCTTGGCTACTGATGGTGGCTTGGCGGCGAACTGACTTTCGGGCTTGCGTTCGAATCGGACCACCCTTACTGTTGGCAACGGCCCCGAGGGAAACGTTCGAGAGGGCAGGAACATGCCGCAAGGCAGGTACCAGCTCTCGAGAGGCGATCCGTCGGGGTCACTTGTTTTTCAGCCGAAACTGCAAGCCGGCTGTGTGCATCGCCGTTACCCTCTAGCGCAATGAAAGTCGCGCGGCGCCCAGCTTCGCCGGTTCAGAACGCTCCGGTTGCGGTCGAGGTCTCGATCGTGATGCCCTGCCTCAACGAGGTCGAGACGCTTGCCGCCTGCATCACCGAAGCGCGCGAGGCGATCGCGAAGGGCGGCTACACCGCCGAGATCATCGTCGCCGACAACGGCAGCACTGACGGCTCGCAGCTGGTGGCGCGCGAGCTGGGCGCGAAGGTTGTCGACGTCCAGCGCAAGGGCTACGGCAGCGCGCTTATCGGTGGCATCGACGCGGCGCAGGGACGATTCGTGGTCATGGGCGATGCCGACGCGAGCTACGACTTCGCGGCCATCGCCCCTCTCATCGCCAAGCTGCGCGATGGCTACGACCTCGTCGTCGGCAATCGCTTTCTGGGCGGAATCGAACCGGGCGCGATGCCCTGGTCTCATCGATGGCTCGGCAACCCTGTCCTCTCGAGCATCAACAAGATGTTCTTCCACGCACCCGTCGGCGACACCCACTGCGGGTTGCGTGCATTCACCAAGGGCGCTTACGACAAGATGCGCCTGCGCGCCACGGGCATGGAGTTCGCGAGCGAGATGGTCATCAAGGCATCGCTGAAAGGAATGCGCATCACCGAAGTTCCGGTGGTGCTTCGACCCGATGGCCGGTCTCGGCCGCCGCATCTGCGCACATGGCGTGATGGCTGGCGCCACCTTCGTTTCATGCTCCTGTTCAGCCCGCGTTGGCTGTTCCTCTATCCGGGCTTGGCACTGCTCGTCATCGGTCTGGGCCTTTCGGCGCTATTGATAGCCGGTCCGCTGCGCATCGGCGGCGTACGGCTCGACATCCACACCATGCTGGTGGCAGGCTTTCTCGCCTTGCTCGGATATCAGCTCGTGCTGTTCGCGGTCTTCACCAAGATGTTCGCGATCCGCGAGGGATTCCATCCGCCTCATCCCGCGCTTCAGACACTGCTTCGATACGTCACGCTCGAGGTCGGACTGCTGGCCGGGGCGCTGATGGCTTTGGGAGGACTCGTCGCACTTGTGTTGGCTGTCACGAGCTGGCAGTCGGTGGGATTCGGAAACCTGAACCCGTCGACGACTATGCGTGAGGTGATCCCCGCTGTCGTCCTGCTTTCGCTCGGCACGCAGACCATCTTCGCGAGCTTTTTCATCAGCATCCTTTCGATCGACCTCAGCTGAAACGCCGCTCCGCGCTGGCGTTGGGCGGGACGACCCTGATCCTCGCGCCGGTCGGCTACCTTGCGATGTTCAGCAGCTTTCACGCATACGACGACGAGGGATCGATCCTCATCACGCTGAAGGATTACCTGTCCGGGCTCCCGCTGCTCACGCCGAACATCCCCTACTACGGCCCGTTCTTCTACGAGACCATCGGCGGCCTGTTCAAGCTGCTGGGCATCGCACCGACCAATGACAGTGGCCGGTTGCTGACTCTTGTCTTCTGGCTGATCGCGAGCGCGCTGGCCGCGTTCGCCGCTTACCGGCTGACGCGAAACCTATGGATCACGCTCGTGGTCCAACTGGTGGCGTTCATCGTCCTGACCGCTCTCACCCGCGAGCCGATGACCGTGTACGGCTTACTCAGCCTTCTGATGCTGGGACTGGTGGTGGCGGCCTGCTTCGCGTCGACAAAGCCTCGCGCTGCCGCTCTCGCCATCGGCGCGATCGTGGCGGCCCTATGCCTGGTGAAGATCAACGTCGGAGCCTTCGCCGCGCTTGCCGTCGTTTTCGCCTGGTCGGGCGGCTTGGCACCGAGGTGGCGGCGATTCGCCCTGCCCGCGGTGGGCGTGGTGATGACGGCCGCACCGTTGCTGCTCATGGCGAATCTGCTGGCACGCGCTTGGGTGCTCGAGTTTGCCCTCGTTGTGAGCATGTCGGCCGCCGCGGTGAGTCTCGCGTGGATTCTCGCTCCGCCTCCGAGACTGACCTCGCCGTCGAGCGCCTGGTTGATCCTCGGAGGCGTGACCGCAGCCGCGCTCACGCTGGCGGTGGCGCTGGCCGGCGGCACACACGTGGCGGACATCTGGAACGGGCTGGTGGTGCGCTCCGTCCAGTTCTCTCAGCTGTTCACATGGCCTGTCGACGCCAATCCCGTCGTCGTCCTTGGGGCCGCTCTTTCGCTCGCAGCGTGCGTTGCATATTCGCGGCTTCGCGTTTCCGACTCGACGGCCGATCTCGTCCGCATCGCTGCCGGTCTGTTCATCCTGCTTTCGATCCTGCTGCTGCCGAGCTCGCTCTGGCTCTTGGGCTTGTCCCTCGCATGGATTGCGACGCGGGCCCGGCGTGACGAGCCCAATCACTACGTGCGGCTGCTCCTACCGGCGCTGGCCGTCCTGGAGAGCCTCCACGCGTACCCGGTCGCCGGCACGCAGCTCTCGCTCGCGGCGCTCCTCATGATCCCGGTGGGGGCAGTTGTTCTCAACGATGGAATCACCGGCGTTACGACGCGCGGCGCCGCGCGGGTCGCTCCTGCCGCGCTCATCCTGGCCACCGCGGTGCTTGCGCTCGAGGGATTCCTTGCCGGGTCCCAGTTCGCGGCCGGGTCGCCATCAGGGTTGCGGGGCGCCGAACTGGTGCGGATGCAGGTGAAGCAGGCCGCGCAGCTGCGCCAGCTCGCGGCTGCGATCGACAGCGAATGCTCGAGCTTCATCACATTTCCGGGCATGAACAGCATTTACATCTGGACCGGCCAGGAGCCCCCGTCAGACCTTCGCTATGGAGTGTGGTGGCTGACGCCCGACCCGGTCGACCAGCAAGCGGTCGTTCGGCAGCTCGAGGGCCGGTCTCGCCTGTGCGTCGTCAAGAACCAGACCCTCATCGATTTCTGGGCGCAAGGCCGTCAGGTCCCGCCGCAGCCGGTGGTCGACTTCATCGACGCGTCCTTCGTGCCATCGGCGACGTTCGGCGACTACGAAGTTCTCGTCAGAAAGCCTTAGCACGAGTTATGAGGAAAAACCTGCCGGTTTTCCCTCATCGCCAGGCCGGCTTCGCCGGCGTGGCTGCTCTCTTTCCCGCGGTTTTGGATTAGCGAAGGGATACTCCCGGCAATGTCGGAGGCATACAAGCGTGTCGGGGACGGCCGGAGTAATCCGGCCTACACGCGATGTTGGTCGATTAGTAGATCGGCGTTTCCAGTGTCACCGATTCGAGCCATTTGCGGCATGAGGTGAGGAAACGTGCCGCCTTCAAGCCGTCGAGCACTCGGTGGTCGAACGAAAAGCAGAGATACATCATCGGCTTGATGCCGATCATCCCTTTCACCGCCATGGGGCGATCGACAATTGCCTCCATCGTCAGGATGCCGGCCTGACCGGGATTGATTACCGAGTAGCTGAACAGCGTGCCGAAAGTCCCGGAGTTGTTGACGGTGAACGTGCCGCCGCTGAGGTCGTCGGCCTTCAGCTGCTTGTTGCGCGCGCGGGTCGCCAGGTCGTTGACCGCGCGCGCTAGTCCTGCGATCGAGAGCCCATCCGCGCGGCGGATGACGGGGACGATCAGCGTGTCCTCGAGGCCGACCGAGATCCCCAGGTTGATGTCGCGATGGATGATCAGCTCGGTCTCGTTGAAGGTGGAGTTGACCTCCGGGTGCTCTCGCAGTGCGGAGAGCGTGGCGGCCATCACGTAAGGCAGGTACGTCAGTGAAAACCCTTCCTGGTTCTGGAAGGCAGCCTTGTTCGCGTTGCGGTTTGCGACCACGCCGGACATGTCGGCTTCCTGGGTCTGCCACGCGTGTGGGATCGTCGACTTGGAGCGGACCATGTTTTCGGCGATCAGTCGCCGCACCCGCGTGAGCTGTACGACCTGGTCGCCTTCTGATGGCGCCACGGGCGCGGGGGTGGGAGGCGCCGGCGCTTTGGTCGCGGCTGTCTTGGCGGCAGCAGCGAACTGCTCCACGTCCTTCTTGGTCACGCGGCCGCCGATGCCCGTCCCTTGCACCCCCGACAGGTCCACGCCGAGCTCCGAGGCCTGCATCTGGACAGCGGGCGAATAGCGGTGTTCGCCGCCGTCGAGCACGGCGGGCTGCGGCGGTGCGGCAGGCTGACGCCCCTCTCCCTGGCCCTCTTGTTCGAGGGGGGACTCCCCCCTCAAGCCGCCGGGCCTGGCGGAGCCAGCTCCCGGCGCACCCCCCTGCCGAGGGGGAGAGGGAACCGGGGCCGCGGCTGCTTCACGTCCCTCTCCCTGACCCTCTCCCCGAGGGGGAGAAGGAACTGCTACCTCTCCGTTGGCGCCGACCTCGACGACCGCGATCTCGGCTCCAGCCTGCACGGTCTGGCCCTCCTTGGCCAGGATCTCCTTCAAAACCCCGCTGACCGGCGAGGGGACCTCGGCGCTCACCTTGTCGGTGTCGACCTCGAGAAGCGGCTCGAACTCGGTCACCCTGTCGCCAGGCTTCACGAGCCATCGCGAGATCGTCCCTTCATGGACCGACTCGCCCAGCTGCGGCATCACCACTCGGGTCGTAGCCATCAGTAAGCAGCGAGCTCCCGAAGCGCCGTCGCGATCTTCTGCGGGTTGGGCATGAATGCCTCTTCCATTGCGGGCGCGTAGGGCATCGCAGGCACATCCAGGCCGCCCAGGCGCTTCACCGGAGCGTCGAGCCAGCGCCACGCCTCGTCGGCGATGATCGCCGCGACCTCGGAGCCGACCGCGACGCTGAAGTTGTCCTCATACAGGACCAGGCTCTTGCCAGTCTTGCGAGCTGAGGAGACGATCGCCTGCCTGTCGAGCGGATAAACGGTGCGGAGGTCGACGATCTCGACGCTCACCCCCTCGCCTTCAAGGACCTTGGCCGCATCCAGCGCGTAATGAACCATGAGCCCGTAGCAGAAAACGGAGATGTCGCTGCCTTGGCGCACGGTGCGCGCGACCTGCAGTGGAATCAGGTACTCGCCCTTGGGCACAGCTTCCTTGAACATCCGATAGAGCCGCTTGTGCTCGAAGAAGAGAACCGGGTCCGGGTCGCGGATCGCCGCCAGCAGCAGGCCCTTCGCCTCGTAAGGGCTCGACGGGATCACGATCTTCAATCCCGGAGTCGCGAACCGCGCCTCGATCGATTGCGAGTGGTACAGCGCGCCGTGCGCGTGGCCGCCCATAGGGGCTCGCACGACCACGGGAACCGACCAGTCGCCGTCGCTCCGGTACCGGAACTTGGCCATCTCGTTGACGATCTGGTTGAAGGCCATGGGGGCGAAATCGGTGAACTGCATCTCGGCCACCGGTCGTTTGCCCGCGAGCGCGAGGCCAAGCGAAACGCCGGCGATCGAGGACTCGGCGAGAGGTGTGTCGATGACGCGGGCCTCGCCAAAGCGTTTGCGCAAGCCGTCGGTGACGAGGAACACGCCGCCCTTCTGGCCGACGTCTTCGCCGAGCACCATGACGCGCTCATCGCGCTCCATCTCTTCGGTCAGGCACGACCGCAGCGCGGCGACCATGTTCATCTCTTCGGTCTCGGCGCCGGCCGGCGGTTCGATGGCGGCGGGTACGTCGAGTCCATACACATTCGTGATTGCGTTCTCCGCGGGCGCATCCGGAGACTCCATGCCCTGGCGCGTCGCCTCGGTGACCTCGGCCTTGACGCTCTCTTCCTCGGCTTCGACGTCCTTGCTGCTCAGCACGCCCTCGTCGAGCAGCTGCTTCTTGAAGCGCTCGAGGCAGTCGTTCTTCGCGAGCTGGTCGATCTCCTCCTGCGTGCGATAGCGGCGCTGGTCGTCCTCGGACGAATGCGCACCAAGGCGATCGACGAGGCACTCGATGAGCGTCGGGCCGTGGCCTGCTCGCGCGCGCGCGATCGCCTCTT
>WNFD01007782.1_pt1 | contig 10583 bp, 14 predicted proteins | sample 5400491 | NCBI WGS metagenome assembly WNFD01 (sample SAMN13153343, study PRJNA577476) | soil metagenome | isolation source: 120 cm saprolite under Douglas fir tree site 2 hole 2 replicate 2 | place: USA:California | collected 2015-04-18 | reverse complement strand
TCCGCCCGCCTGGTCAAAGACCTGCTCGAAGAGCTTGCCGCACGTGGCACCACGGTCCTGCTTTCAACCCACATCCTCGAGGTGGCGCAAGCGCTTTGCCGGCGGGTCGCCATCATCGACCGCGGGCGAATCGTCGCCACGGGCACCATGGAAGAGCTGCGCGTGCAGACCGGCAGCGAGGGAGCGAACCTCGAAGACCTCTTCCTCAAGCTCACCGCGGGGCCGGAGTCGCGGGAGATGATCGAGCGGCTGCTCGATACATGAGCCCCTCTAACCAGAGGGGGGACTCCCCCCTTGAGGCGCCTGGCCTGGCCAAGCCAGCTCCCGGCGCACCCCCCTTCCAGCCCTCTCCCCTGCGGGGAGAGGGGGTCGGCGCGCTTCGGGTGATAGTCGGCGTGGAGCTCCGCGCGCTGCGGAATCGCGTGCTCAAAGGGAACCGCGGCCGCATCGTGGCCCTGGTGATCGTCCTGCTATTTACGATCCCCGTCCTTGGCGGCGGCACGTTCGGCGTCGGGGTCACGGCAGGCCATTTCCTGCCCTTCGCGGTCGACCCACTGCTCGCGGCGGCCTTCACGGGCCTCTCGCTGCTCATGCTCCTGATCGGCTTTCCGACTGTGATCTCCTCGCTGTTCGTCGGACGCGACCTTCTGCAGCTTGTCGTCGCGCCCGTCCGGACGCGCGACATCTTCGTGGCACGCCTTGTGACAGCCATGACCGCCAACCTTTTGATCAGCGGCGTTCTTCTCGCCGCGGTGCTTGGCCTGGGCGCTGGGGAGGGGGCCCCGCTCATCTACTTTCCGCTGGGGCTCCTTCTGATCGCCGTCCAGGTGCTCGTGGTCACCTCTCTCCAGGCAATCCTGATGACGGTGATCGTGCGCTGGGTCCCGGCTCGGCTGGCTCGCGACGTGGCGGCGGCGGTCGCCGGACTGACCGGTGCGGCCCTCTATCTGACATGGAACCTGAGCCTCCGGCAGACCTTCCGAAGCAGGGCCCGACCCGACGTTTCGGGGCTCACCTCGCTGGTCCAGCGAATCGACTGGCTGCCGACGACGTGGCCCGGCCACGCTCTCAGCGCGATCGCAAGCGGGTCGGTCGCCGTGGCCCTTGTATGGCTTCTCGCCACGCTGCTGCTGGCGGCGATCCTCGTGGCGACGGCAGAGCTCCTGTACGAGCGCACGCTGCTGGCCGGGCTTGGAGTATTCGGTGACGCTCCGGCGATCTGGCGCCGCCGCTCCCGAAGCTCTCCCCGACCCTCTTCCCAACCCTCCCCCCTGCGGGGAGAGGGCAATCCGTACTTCGCCATCGCGCGCAAGGACTGGCTGGGATTCCGCCGCGACGTTCGCCGTTTGACCCGACTCCTGCCGGCGCTCCTGCTCCCGGTGGGCTACGCCGCAGCGCTCAGCCAGCCGGCCCGCAGCTTGAGCGGCTTCTGGTCGAACGTGGCGCTGGTCACGTTTCTCTCGCTATTCATGGCCTCCGCCCTCGCCCTGCCCTCGATCCCGAGCGAGCGTCGCGGGTTCCAGCTCCTGCGCATGGCCCCGCTTTCGATGTGGCTCGTGCTGCGGGCGAAAGTTTTCATCGCTTTCCCCGTGGTGGTGGCGACGATGCTCGTGTTCAGCGTCGCCGTGGCACTCATCAGCAAGGGCGGCGTGGCTCAGCTGCTGGAGCTGGTCATCCTCGGCCTGTGGCTGGCGGCGGGATTCGTGTCCATCTCGGTTTCCGGTGGAGCGATCGATCCGCGCTTCGACGCGACCGACGACCGTAGGGCGGTTGGCCTGGTCGGTAGCCTGGCCGCCATCGGCGGCTCACTCGGTTTCGCGGTCTTGAGCCTTGGCGCACTGGCGCTGTTTCTCTTCGGCGAGCAGGCTGCCGGCGGCGGCGGGAACCTGGGGCCGATCCCAACGACACCCGCGCTCGGGTTCGCGATGATCTTTGGAGGGGCGGTTCTCATGGTGGCCTGCGCCGCCCTGGTCGGCGCGCTGTTCTGGATCGCCAACTCGCGGCTGCGCTCGTTCGAGGCGAGCATCGCCTCCTCGACGTGATGGCTACTGGAACGGATCCTCGATGAGATCGGCGTCGAAGCCGCCGTCAGGTTTGCTCACGAGGCCGACGATCGCGTAGCGAATCGGTCCTTTCCAGCCGGCCAGCAATCGATATTCGGACGCCGCAGCCGCCAGGGCTTTCCGCTTGCGAGTGCCAACCGCTTCTGCCGGGGTTCCAAACGCCGTGCTCGTGCGAGTCTTCACCTCGACGATGACCAGGTCTCGTCCCCGCCTGCACACGAGGTCGATCTCGCCCCGCCGGGCGGTGAAGCCGGCTCCGACGACCTCGTAGCCGCGCCGCTTGAGGAGCTCAGCCGCCGCTTTCTCGCCGGCTTGCCCGAGAACTAGTTGGCGGCGAACTCTCGAAACGGCGCCCACGACGTCCTATGAATGGGGCTCGGCCCGAGGCGGCGGATCGCCGCCCGGTGCTCGAGAGTGGCGTAGCCCTTGTGGAATGCGAAGCCATAACCCGGGTACACCCGGTCGTACTCGACCATGGTCTGGTCTCGCGCAACCTTGGCGACGATGCTCGCGGCCATGATCGATGCGCAGGTGCGGTCGCCCCTCACGACCGCCATCTGTGGCAGCGGCGCCTCCGGCACGTCCCAGGCGTCGACGAGGAGGTACTCGGCCGGAATCTTGAGGCCCGCCACAGCCCCGGCCGTCGCCAGGTGCCGAGCCTTGATGAGGCCGAGTCTGTCGACCTGGGCGTGATCGACGGCACAGATGGAAAAGGCCAGAGCGCGGCGGCGGATGATGCGATCCAGGCGCTCGCGCTCGTCGGGCGTGAGCAGCTTCGAGTCGTTGAGCCCGGGGATCCTGGCACCCACCTCGAGCACGACCGCGCCGCCGACGACCGGGCCCGCGAGCGGACCCATCCCTACTTCGTCGACACCGGCGATGACCGAATAACCCATCGAAACGGCCATGCGCTCGTAGCGCCAAAGCATCGGGCGACTCATAAGCGGAGATTACCGACGACGGGGATCAGATACCAGTCCGCATTAACAAGCCGCAACCGGAAGCTGCATCTCCCCACCCTACCCTCCCCCACAGGGGGAGGGAATCATTAGGGAGCTGCATCTCCCCACCCTACCCTCCCCCGCAGGGGGAGGGGAATCATTCCTCGGACGCCTCTTCGTCACCGTTCTCCGGTGACTCGGCTTCGGCCGCGCCGGTACGAGCCAGCTGCCTGCGCTCGCGGACGCGGGCCTCTTTGCCGACCTTGCCACGGAGGTAGTAGAGCCGGGCCTGGCGGACGTCGCCATGGCGCAGGACCTCGATCTTGTCTATGCGCGGCGAGTGAATCAGGAACGTGCGCTCGACCCCGACGCCGTGGGTGACGCGCCTGACCGTGAAGTTCTGCCGCAGACCGCCGCCCGTCACACGGAGGACGATGCCTTCGAACACCTGGATGCGCTCGCGGGTGCCCTCGACGACCTTGGCGTGCACCTTGACCGTATCGCCCGCACGAAGCGCGGGCACTTTCTCCTTTTGCTGCTCCTTCTCGAGCTGCTGGATGACGTTCATGTCTTTTTCAACTCCTTGGTATGAACAGAAGATCTTTCAGCCGCCTGGCGGCGGCGCCATTGCTTGATGCGGGCATGGTCGCCCGAGAGGAGCACGTCCGGGACGATCAATCCCCGAAAGTCGGCGGGACGGGTGAACTGCGGCCATCCAGACGGCTCTGCGGAGAAACTGTCCTGCGTGAGTGACTCTGGATCTCCGACGATGCCCGGCACGAGCCGAGCCACAGCGTCGATCAGGACCATCGCCGGGATCTCGCCGCCGCTCAGCACATAGTCGCCGATCGAGATCTCGCGCGTGGCCAAACCGGTGCGCACGCGGTCGTCGATGCCCTCATATCGACCGCATACGACGATCAGGCCTGGCTCCGCGGCAAGCTCCGCGGCGAGCCGCTGGTCGAGGCGCTCGCCCCACGGCTCCATGAGCACGACCGGGCCCGCGTTGTGCGGGCGGATCGACTCCACCGCCTCGAACACCGGCTCGGGCTTGATGACCATCCCGGGGCCTCCGCCGAACGGCATGTCGTCAACCTGCCGGTGGCGATCGTGGGTGAAGTCGCGGAGGTCGTGAGTGTGAAGCTCTACCACGCCGCGGTCGATGCCACGACCCACGACACCGTGCTCGAACACGGGTCCGAACATGTCGGGGAAGATCGTGACGACGTCAAAACGCATCTTCGTGGGCTACCTCGCGTCCTCGACCTGGACCAGCCAGTCGGCCACGACCACCCGACGCGCCTCGAGGTTCACCTCGATGACGGCGTCGCGCGTGGCCGGGATGAGATGCTCGACCGTGCCGTCGCGGCTGACCCAGACGTCGTTCGCCGGGCGTTCGAGGACCTCTGCGATCGTGCCCAACGGTTGCCCCGAGCCGGTCTGCACCGGCAGTCCCACCACCTGGTGGTGGTAGAAGCGTCCCTGCTCGAGTGCGCGGCCCGCTTCGTCAGGCACCTCGAGATACCGGCCTCGGAACAGCTCGGCCATGGTGCGGTTGTCGATGCCGACAAGCTTCACGACCAGACCTGGCTGGCCGGGGCGGCTCCATTCGACGTGGCGCTCACCACCATCGAGAAGCAGCGCGGCACCCTTGCTGAACCGGTCATCGAAGTCTGTCAAGGGAATCACCTTGACAGCACCTTCAGTGCCATAGGCGCCTGTGACCTGGCCGACGCGGATCAAGACGGCGCCCCTCCTCCGTGCTCCCTACGTTCTCGCGGTCCGGAGTGGCCGCCCAGCGACGGATTGGCCAGGTCGACGAACACGCGCTTGCGATCGCGCAGCGACGCGACGCGAACGAGAGTCCTTACCGCTTCGATGTTGCGCCCGGCCTTGCCGATGAAACGCCCGACGTCACCATCGGCGAGCTTGACTTTGATGGCCACCGTTCCACCTCCGCGCTCAAACTGCTCCACCAGCACCTCTTCCGGCTTCTCGGCCAGCGACTTGGCTACGTACTCGACCAGCGCCCGATAGTCGACGCCAACGCCCGCCGGACCCGGAGGACCTTCACGCCGAAAGCCTCGGTTGTAGCCGCCGCCGCCGCCGCGCCGCTGGTCACGCCGTATCGGTCGACTTCTCTCCGCGTCGCTCAAGAATCCCCTCCCGCTTCAACAGGCTCCTGGCGGCTTCGCTCGGCTGAGCGCCCTGCTGGAGCCAGCGCACCACTTTGTCGACGTCGATCTTCACCTTTACCGGATCGGTCATCGGATCGTAGTACCCGAGGTGCTCGATGAACCGGCCGTCTCGCGGTGACCGCGAGTCCGCCACCACCAGGCGGTAAAAGGGGTGCTTCTTGGCCCCCATCCGCCTCAACCTTATCTTGACCAACCCGAACCTCCTTGTCCAAACAACCGGCCCAGGCCGGCCTTGCCTCCGCGGTCTCCAACGCCAAACTGCTTCGCCAACTTCTGCATCGAATCTCGTGCCTTCAAAACTCTGTTGACGTCCGCGGGCTCAAGGCCGCTGCCGCGGGCGATGCGGCGCCGCCGGGCGCCGTCGATGATCTCGGGGTGCGCACGCTCGCGGGCGGTCATCGAGAGGATCACCGCCTCCATGCGGCGCACCTCGCGCTCGGTGTCGGCTCCCGCCACCTGACCCTTCAAGGCGGCTCCACCGGGAACCATGTCGAGGATCCCTTCGAGTGAACCCATCTTGCGCAGCTGCCGCACCTGGACGAGGAAGTCGTCGAATGTCAGGCGACCTGAGCGCATGTGGCTCTCGACCTCTTTCGCCGACTCCTGGTCGACAGATCGCTCGGCGCGCTCGATGAGGGTGAGGACGTCGCCCATGCCCAGGATTCGCGAAGCCATTCGCTCGGCGTGAAAGATCTCGAGGTCCTGCGGCCGCTCGCCAGTACCGGCGAAGCGGATCTGCTGTCCGGTGGCCAGGCGGAGCGATAGGGCCGCGCCGCCGCGGGCGTCGCCATCGAGCTTGGTGAGGACCACGCCGTCGAGGCCGATCTCTTTGGCGAACGCCTCCCCTACCTTGACGGCCTCCTGGCCAGTCATCGAGTCGGCGACGAGCAGCGTTTCTGTGACGGGCAGCGCAGTCTTTAGATGCTTCAACTCCTCCATGAGCTCGGCGTCGACATGGAGGCGGCCGGCGGTGTCGAGGATGACCACGTCGAGGCCCAGCCGCGCGGCTTCTTTCAGGGCTACTCGTGCGATGTCCTCGACCGAGCCCTGGCCGGAGTGGAAGGCGATTTGCTCGCGTTCCGCCAGGGTCTGCAGCTGCTCGACCGCAGCCGGGCGGCGCAGGTCGAGGCCGACCACCATCGGCTTGTGTCCGTCGCGCCGCGCCAGCAACGCGAGCTTCACAGCCGTGGTCGTCTTGCCCGAGCCCTGCAGACCGGCGAGCATGAGCACGGTCGGAGGAGCGGGGGCGTAACGAAGGCCTTTGGTGTTGGCGCCGAGCAGCTCGATGAGCTCGGCGTTGACGGCTTTGACCACCTGCTGCGGCGCGGTGAGGCCCGGCGCCACCTCGACGCCGCTGAGTCGGTTTCGCACCCGATCAACGAACTCTTTGACGACCTTGAAGTTGACGTCAGCCTCCAGGAGCGCCAGCCGAACTTCCCGCAGGCCGGCTTCCACGTCTTCGGGGCGGAGCACGCCGCGGCCGGAGATCTTCTTGAGCGCGGCCGCCAGCCTGTCGCCCAACGCCTCGAACATCAGGCTTCCAGCTCCGCCAATCGCGACTTCAAACCTGCGAGCTCACGCTCGATCGACGCGACCTTCCTTCGCCTTCGCCCTGCCTCGGCGAGCAAGCCCAGGCGCCGGTCGTATTCCGCGAGCGCGTCGGTCGAACGCCTGACGATGTCGTGCACTGCCGCCCGCGACGTGCCCTGGTGACCGGCGATCACCGCGAGCGACCAGTCGCTCCGCAGAGTCAGGTCGAGGACCTGTTGCTGGTGCTCGGTCAGAAGCACTCCGTAGCGCTCGAAAAGCGCGAGTTGGCGGCTCCTGGTCGCCAGGGTGTCAAGGGCCATGCCTTGACAGCTTACCAGCCTTACAATCGGGGTGTTATGGAGCCTTTACTCGTCGAAGCGTTCCGGTACAACAAGTGGGCGAACCTTCACCTGCTCGACGTGTGCGCAGAATTCACCGATGAGCAGCTGCAGATGACCGCCCCGGGCACCTACGGCACAATCGCGTCGACCTTCATGCATCTGCTGGCGGCTGAGCAGCGCTATCTCAAGCGGCTGGGTGCAGGCGAGCCGCAGATCAACGAGCGCGACATGCCGATCCCGCGGATTGCGGCCTTGAGGGAACAAGCGGTGCGCAGCGGTGACAAGCTGATCGAGATCGCCCCGTACGTGTCACCGGATGAGGCTCACGAGACCGATCGCGACCAGCGGGTCAAGCTGTACTCCGGTGTCGTGGTCGTCCAGGCTCTGCATCACGGCAACGACCACCGCACCCACATCTGCACGATCCTCGGGCACCACGGGCTGTCGTACGGCGACATGGACGTGTGGGCGTACGGTCAAGCGACGGGTGGGATCGTCAAGGTCGAGGCGGGCTAGGGCGTGCTGACGGCCGTGATCCTCGTGAAGTCGTCACGGGGCGCGCTCACGGATCTCGGCCCACGGCTGGCGGACGTCCCCGGAGTGGCCGAGGTGTACACCGTCACAGGCGAGTGGGACTTCGTGGTCATCGTGAGGGTGCGAGAGCATGACGAGCTGGCTGAGGTCGTGACCCAGAGGCTCACGAAGATCGAGGGCATCGAGCGCACACAGACGATGGTCGCGTTCCAGCAATTCTCCGCGCACGACCTCGAGTCGATGTTCGGGCTGGGGCTCGAGGACACCGGCCTCAACCGCTAGATCTCGCCTCGGAGCCGCCTGATCGGTAGGTCGACCAGCGAGCGCCATTGCTGCCGCAGTGCAAGGTCCGCGGGCACTCCTGCCTTCGCCCTCCCGCGGCGTGGAATTGTTGTGCGCTCCAGCACTGCCGTCCGGAAGTCGCCCTCGTACGCGGTGATGACCCGAGCCATGTCATGGCGGCCGAAATGGCAGTCGCTGGCTCCGATGAGCGCGCCCAGGCGCTCGCGATGTGCGCCAATGAATTCGTCCAGGATCCGCCTGCGTCGCGCGCCCGCCGGTGCAGTGAACAGGACCTCGATTCCGTCGACCGGCTCTTGGTCGATGAGCCTCAGCAGTATGTCGGGTTGCATCGACGCGAAGTAGGTGGGCATGAACGGGTGTGGAATCACAACCAGCCCGCCCTGTTCGTGAATCGCCTTGACGGTGTCGAGGACGGACATGGACCGCACGATCGGGTTCTCCAGGAACCAACCGACGATGTGCGTCATGGCGGGCCACTTGGTGGTGACCTCCTGGCCCGGAACCACCGCGATGCCAGCGGCTGCGCCGCGCTCCACAACTTCAGCCGCGTTGGCCATCGTGTCGTGGTCGGTAATGGCGATCAGGTTGACGCCCATCGCGACGGCTGCGTCCACCAGCTCAGCCGGTGTGACCATCCCGTCGGAAGCGAGGGTGTGGCAGTGAGGATCAGCGATCGGCACGATTCAATCCTCGAACAATGAGCGAATGAAGCCTTCGGCGTCGAACGGCTCCAGGTCGTCGATGCCCTCCCCCACTCCCGCCAGCTTGACCGGGACGTCGAGCTCGGACTCGATCGCGATCACCGCGCCGCCTTTGGCGCTGCCGTCGAGCTTGGCGAGCACAAGGCCGGTCATGGGGATCGCCTTGTGGAAGGCCCGCGCTTGCGAAAGGCTCGACAGACCGAGCACGGCGTCAAGCACCAACAGCGATTCATATGCGCCGCCATCGAGGGCCTTCGTCGCGACGCGTCCAACTTTGGCGAGCTCGTCGACGAGGTTGCGCTGGGTCTGCAGGCGGCCGGCGGTGTCCACCAGCACGACGTCAAGACTTTGGCTTCGCGCCTGCCGCACTCCGTCGAAGACCACGGCTGCCGGGTCTGCCCCCGGCCTCCCGGCGAAGCTCGCCACCTCCGCCCGGTCCGCCCACTCGACCATCTGCGCGATGCCTGCCGCGCGATACGTATCCGCCGCGACGACGAGCGGGCTGCGGCCCTCGACACGCAGGCGGTATGCCAGCTTGCCGATGGTCGTCGTCTTGCCCGCGCCGTTGATGCCATAGAAGAGGATGCACGCGGGCGACCCAGCGAGATCCAGGCCGCGCGGCCGCTTCGACATGGCTGACAGCGCAGCCTCGATCAGCGCCGCTTCGGCCTCTTCGCGTGTGCGAGGGGCGCGCGCACGCACCGCGCTCACCAAGCGTGCGGCCATCCCGGGTCCGAGGTCGGCCCCGATGAGCAGGTCCTCCAGCTCCTGGTAATACCCGCTTGCCAGCGGCGGGCTGAGGGCGCGGAGACCAGCGGCAAGGACCTTCCTGGTTCGGCCGCTCACGCGGCTCCAGACGCTCACCGCTGAAGGATCAGCCGGCCTGGGCGGTGCTGCTCGCGGCTCGCGCCGCCGGTTTGCGAATGTCCTCGAGCCGAACCGACACGATGTGGGAAGCGCCGCTTTCGTCCAGGTGGATCCCGTACAGGGTCGAGGCGTGGGCCATCGTCACGTGGTTGTGCGTGATGACAAGAAATTGCCGCTGTGCACCGAGCCGCGCGAGCATCTCCCCAAATCTGCCGACGTTGGCGTCGTCCAGGGCTGCGTCAACCTCATCCAGGACCGTGAACGGGCTCGGGTTGACCTCATCAAGCGCCAGCACCAGCGCGAGTGCAGCGAGCGACCTTTCGCCGGACGAAAGCAGCGTCACGTTCTGCAGCCGTTTGCGCGCAGGCTGGACGAGGATCTCGACCCCGGAGCGGGGACCATCGTCGCCGTCGGCATGCCGCAGCGTGGCCCGACCGCCGGGCGCGAGCTGCGAAAAGTACTCGTGGAAGTTGGCTGCCACCGCGCCGAACACCGCCTCGTAACGCACCTCTTCCTCCTCGCGCAGCTTCGCGATGAGCTGTTCGAGGTCGGCGCGCGCGGCCGTGATGTCGTCGAGCTGGGTGCGCAGGGTCTCGAAGCGCTCCTCGAGCTCGCGGCATTCAGCTTCCGCCAACGCATTCGTCGGTCCAATCTCCTGCAAACGACGCTCGAGGGCCCGCATCTCTTTCTCGCGGGCCTTGCCGCCAGGGATCTCCTCTGGCGCCACTCCGTCGGGCATGCGCTGTCGAATTTCTTCCATGCGCGCGGCAAGGAGCTCTGCTTCGCGCGCGATGAGCTCGAGGTTTCCCTCGAGCGTGCCGGCCTTCAAGCGGGCGTCAATCCGCGCCTCTTCAAGGGCGACAAGCCGGCGCGCGCCTTCGGCCATCTCGGCCTCCTCGCCTGGGGATTCGCGCTCAGTGGCAGCGAGACGCTCCTTCGCCGCCTCGACTTCGGAACGCATGCGCGGCATTGCCTCGGTGGTTGCGGCTACGAGGCTTTCCGCATCGGCCACCCGCTTGGCCCGCTCGTCGGCAGCGTTCCGGTGTCGGGCGAGGTCTTCGGCGATGGAGGCGAGCTGCCTCTCCACGTCTTCGCGCCGGTCACG
>WNFD01007779.1_pt1 | contig 10584 bp, 9 predicted proteins | sample 5400491 | NCBI WGS metagenome assembly WNFD01 (sample SAMN13153343, study PRJNA577476) | soil metagenome | isolation source: 120 cm saprolite under Douglas fir tree site 2 hole 2 replicate 2 | place: USA:California | collected 2015-04-18 | reverse complement strand
CGAAATGCAGGTTCTGAAGGGTCGTGTGTATAAACACGATTTCAGGGACGATGTTCTGCGGCGCGCAGCGTGCTGATTCTACATCGCTTGTGATGCACCAATTACGCACTGAGTTAATCCGAAGGGTTACCTTAGTGCAGCTAAGGTCAGGTGCGAGTCAATGCGGCCAAAGGTGGTGTAGTGGCGGGTGCCCCATTTTTCTTGCGCCGCTACCCATTTCTCGCGCCGGGCGGGGCTTTCCGCGCGATCAGAATTTTCCCGCTGTAGGATTTCTTACTAGTCGAGCGGAACCTGGCGGGCGTTTGGCGTGGGCAACCGGGAAGGGCACGAGTTCACTCGTGCCGATTCAGTTTGCGTGAGCAAGCGGCTTCCAGCCGCTGGGGTTCGCTTTCTGCTGATGCCGTGTGCGCTCCTGCCCGCAGAACCGCGGCCTGAGATATTCACCGACCACTATCCACTAGCCACTACTACTTCACCACTCCCCGCTGCGCAATCCCAATATTGTCCCTGGTGCTGTTCTTAACCAGATACATCATCTCGTCGGCCTGACGAATAATGTCGTGCGGAGTCTTGGCGTCGTGCGGATAAGTCGCGAGTCCCAGGGACGCGCGCACGTTCAAGTTCAATCCTTCTTCCTTGCAGAAGGCGCTGCCGCGCAAGCTGTCGCGCAATCGGCGCGCCACTACCAGCGCGGAATCTTTTCCGGTTTGGGGCAGCAGCACTACGAATTCGTCTCCGCCATAGCGGAAAGCGAAATCAATCAGGCGAAGTTGAGCCTTGACCAGGTACCCAATTTCCGCCAGCAGTTTGCTGCCGATTAAATGCCCGTGGGTGTCATTAACTTGCTTGAAGTGGTCTAGGTCAATGAACAACACGGAAAATTCATATCCAAATCGCGCTGACCGGTAAACCTCGGTCTCCAGCGTCTTATAAAGATGCCGCGCATTGTAGAGCCCCGTGCAGTCATCGGTGATAGTGAGTTCTTGAATTTTTTCGACCGAACGCGCATTTTCAATTGCAATCGCCGCGTAGTCGCATAGTGCCTGCAAGAAGAAGGATTCTTCGGGGCCAAAGTGCGCCATATCCACGTTCACCAGTTGGATTACGCCCTGCACCCGCAGCTTCGATTTCACCGGCACGCAAATAATGGATTGCGTCTCCCATTGTGTTGCCTGATCAATCCGTTTCGCGAAGCGCTGGTCTGCGCTCACGTCCGGCACAATCAGCTTCTCGCCATACTTGGCCACATGCCCGGCAATTCCTTCCCCAACTTTCAGCCGAACATTCTTCAGCGCCTCTGCCGCCGTCCCCACCGCTATCGCAAAATAAAGTTCGTTCTTCTGTTCATCCACCATCAGCAAAGACCAGTTATCCGGACGGAAATATTCCGCCATCTTTTCCAGGATTGTCTGCAGAATGGAATCGAGGTCCAGCGAAGAAGTCAGGGCCTTGGCCACATCATGGAAGATGTTCAGTTCCTGTGTTTGGCGGGCAGTTTCTGCACCTGTGGCGTGCGACATCTCAGGGGTCCTTTGTTGGCCAGCGGTTTTCAGATTATATGCACCGCCCCGAACCAGCGGCAATGAACCATAGTAACGGAATCTGGACCGCTAACTTGCCTCAAAGTAGCCCCCGCCTAATACCTCCGTACTCGATTGCAACCGTTCGCCTTGCCTCGCACTCCACCCGACCCTCGTAACTCCCATCCCACTGTTCGGTCCTGCGTTTGGGGCAAAATTCGTTGCGCCTACCGGGGTTCTTTGATAGCTTCTAAGAGACCGCAGAACGTTCATTCTGTGACGATTGCGTCCTGAACCGTGCTCCGAACATCCCCCCGGCGTTGCTGCGGCTTTCGCGAAGGAGAAAACTGAATTGTCATCCCGAAACCGGTATCTTTTTACGTCTGAATCCGTGACTGAAGGTCACCCCGACAAAATTGCCGACCAGATTTCCGACGCCGTCCTCGACGCCTGCCTGGCCGACGATCCCTTCAGCCGCGTCGCCTGCGAAACCCTCACCGCCACCGGCCTCGTCGTCATCGCCGGAGAAATTACCACCAAGGCCTACGTGGACTTTCAGGCCCTCGTTCGCGGCACCATTTCCTCCATCGGCTACAACAACGCCCTCTATGGGTTCGACTCCAACACCTGCGCCGTCATCTCCAGCATCAACAAACAGTCCGGCGACATCGCCATGGGCGTGGACACCGGCGGCGCCGGCGATCAGGGAATGATGTTTGGGTATGCATGTAATGAAACTTCCGAGCTGATGCCCATGCCCATTGCGTTGGCGCACAAGCTCACCTTGCGGCTTTCCGATGTTCGCAAGCATGGCAAACTTCCCTACCTTCGTCCCGACGGCAAATCCCAGGTCACAGTTGAATACGACGCTAATAAGAAACCGATTCGTGTAGATGCGGTCGTCGTTTCCACCCAGCACGCCGAAACCGTCACCAACGACGAACTTCGCGCCGACATTTTGAAGCACGTGATTCAGGCGACCATCCCCGCCGAGTTGCTCGATGAAGACACCAAGTACCACATCAATCCCACCGGGCGTTTCGTAATCGGCGGCCCCATGGGCGACACCGGACTGACCGGCCGCAAGATCATCGTTGATACTTACGGCGGCATGGGACGTCACGGCGGCGGCGCCTTTAGCGGCAAAGATCCGACCAAGGTTGACCGCTCGGCGGCTTACGTCGCTCGCTACATCGCCAAGAATATCGTTGCCGGCGGACTTGCCGACCGCTGCGAAGTGCAGCTCGCTTATGCTATCGGCGTCGCAGACCCAGTCAGCGTTCTGGTCGAAACTTTTGGCACCCACAAGGTCGATCCCGAGATCATCCCCGACCTGATTCGTGCACATTTCAAACTCACGCCGAAAGGGATTATCGATTCCCTGAAGCTGCGCCGCCCGATTTATTGCAAGACCGCCGCCTACGGACACTTTGGCCGCAGCGATCCCGACTTCACCTGGGAGGCGACCGACAAGGCCGCGCAACTGGCCAGCGATGCAGGCCTGCGTGAGCCCGTCGCCGCAGGAGTTAGAAGATAAGTGACTGGTGGCTAGTTGCTAGTGACTAGTCACCGATCCCTGGTCGCATCGCTTAAACTAATCACTAACAACTAGCCACTGAGATTCTCACAGGAGACGTATGTCAACCACTTCGACGCAAGTGCAGTGCGATATCAAAGGCATCGAGTTTGCCGACCTGGGTAAAAAGCGGATCGAATGGGCCAATCAGTCCATGAAGGTCCTGCAAATTATCCGCAAAGAGTTCATCAAGAATCAGCCACTGAAGGGCATGCGCATTGCCGCCTGCCTGCACGTCACCGCGGAGACGGCAAACCTGGCCATTTGCCTGCGCGACGGCGGCGCTGACGTGGTTCTCTGCGCCTCCAATCCGCTCTCCACTCAGGACGACGTTGCTGCCAGCCTGGTCCGCGACAATGGCATTCAGGTTTTCGCTATCAAAGGCGAGGACAATGACACTTATTACAACCATATCCTCGCCGCGCTCGACCACAAGCCCCATATCACCATGGACGATGGCGCCGACCTGGTCAGCGTTCTGCACACCAAGCGTCAGGACGCGCTGGCGAGCGTCATCGGAGGCACTGAAGAAACCACCACCGGTGTCATCCGCCTGCGCGCCATGGCCAAAGAAGGCGTGCTGCAATATCCCATCGTCGCCGTCAACGACGCCGACACCAAGCATCTTTTCGACAATCGCTACGGCACCGGCCAGTCCACCATCGACGGCATCATTCGCGCCACCAACTTCCTGCTTGCGGGATCGAAATTCGTGATTGCCGGCTACGGATGGTGCGGCCGTGGCCTCGCCAGCCGTGCCCGCGGCAACGGCGCCGAAGTCATTATCACGGAAATTGATCCGACCAAAGCGCTTGAAGCCGTGATGGACGGCTTCCGCGTAATGTCGATGCCCGAAGCCGCGAAACTCGGCGACGTTTTCTGCACCGTCACCGGCAACAAAAACGTCCTCGACAAAGAGCACTTTGAAGTCATGAAAGACGGCGCCATCATTTCCAACTCCGGCCACTTCAACGTGGAGATCGACATCCCCGCCCTCGAAAGCTTGTCCTCGTCGAAACGCACCACGCGCACTTCCGTCGAAGAGTATTCGCTGCGCGATGGCCGCAAGATCAACTTGCTCGGCGAAGGCCGCCTCATCAACTTGGCCGCCGCCGAAGGCCATCCCCCCTCCGTCATGGACATGAGCTTCGCCGACCAGGCACTGTCGGTTGATTACATGGTGAAGAATCACGCCACGCTGGAAAAGAAGGTCTATCGCGTCCCTGAAGATCTCGACAAGCGCGTCGCCCGCCTGAAGCTGGAATCTATGGGCATCAAGATCGATCGCCTGACTCCAGAGCAGGAGGAGTATTTGGCAGGGTGGAGCGAAGGCACGTAGTCTCGTGTGGGTCGGACACTCTTGTCCGACGCTTTTGGCCTTAATCAAAAAGGGCGGCGCGAGCCGTCCTTTTCTTTTTCGTGTAAATTTCGAAGAGCGAAGCTACCTTATGACGACAACAGCATCCGACGCGCCGAAAGACTCGCGAAAGTTCCCCTTCCCTCCGGGGATCCCACTCCTTGCCCTTCTCCTCAGTTGGGGCATTAGCAGGATTTACCCGATTGCGATTTCATGGCCGGCCTGGAGCCGCTGGTTGGGCCTCGCCCTCTTCATCTTGCCCTTCGGCCTCGCAGTATGGGGAGTCAGGACTTTCCGCCGCCACGGCACGGTCGTCAAACCTACAGGCGACACCACCCAGATCGTCACCTCCGGCCCATTCCACTACACGCGCAACCCGATGTACGTCAGCCTGATTGTTATTTATTTAGGCGGTATGCTGTGGTTCCGGTTCCCGTGGGCACTGGTCTTGTTGCTTCCCGTTTTCTTGGCGCTTCACTGCGGAGTCATTTTGCCCGAGGAAAAATACTTGGAATCGAAGTTCGGCGAGGACTACATCGCATACAAACAACGAGTGCGACGCTGGTTGTGATTCGATCGGCGCCAGCCGCGGTGCGACGCCAGCCTTCCCGGTTTTGCCGAAGCCCTGAGCGCAGTCGAAGGGAAAGTCGAAGAACTGTGCGGGTGCCCCGGCATTATCTCCCCGTTCTTTCGGGCAGACAAAGCCGGGGCCTTTCGAAAATGCTAATCAGCTCAGGCCGATTTCTTCGGCAAGCTGAACTCGATCACGCGCCCGCGCTCATCCCGCTCACTCCGCCGTTCGTCCTTGCGAAAGTTTTTCGGGATGTAAAACTCAATCACCTTTGCCATAACCGTTCTCCCCTTGGCCCCAACTCGACCCCTCTAAATTCTAGAAACACTGGCGCAGAAAAAAAGTCGTAAGGTAGATTCCTCCTTCGCCGGCAAGGAGATACGCAGAACCTGATCGGAAACTTGGGGAAGCCGCCACTTGAGGGTTAAGGCATAGCGTGGTCACGAAACGCCAGTAATGGCAACGGCTCCCCCAACTTTCTCCCTCGGTATCTCAGGGGCAGTCCGGGGCCGGGCATCGACCGTACACCTCCTATGGGTTAGCACCGGTAGCGCCGCCAGGGGGTCTTCCCCACTCCGTACTTGGATCAGGAAAGACCACGTCAAAGGTCCTTCGCCCCCTGGTTTCCGACGCTGGCATAGGCAATCAGCATCAGGCTGGCCTGTTCGGGAGTTATTTTCCTAAGCGTTGGTTTCCGATACGCCTTTGGAACTTTCTTCGCGGACAGCCTGCCGGGCTCATGACGCCAGCGCTCAGGAGAAAAGAACCGTAGCAAGTCTCTTGCTCGTCCCAGCAGCGCTTGTATGGATTGCTTTACGTTGAATTGGTTGAGGGCTGGTTCCTGATACGGTATCCGGGACGTCTTGCTCTGTCCACTACACGAATTCACCTCACGTTCAAAGTTTGCCTCCCCAGTGCTGCCACTGTTCGCACCTCAACTCATCTCACCTGTTGACTAGTTTGATTTTGTTACGAAAACAGAACAGAGGTCTTGGGATTCGTGAAAGGGCACGGCTTCAGCCGTGCCGCCACCGCACCTCCGCTCCAAATATCTGGTTCAACTTGTACCTTAAGTCATTTACGGACAATAGGTTGCAGAGGCACCAATCGCCGCGCCACGGGCATCTAAATAGGTAAAGCGATAAGCAAAGCTCATCCTAGGTAAGCCCACAAACAGAAAGGGGGAACTATGCGAACGCTTTGGAAAACACTAGTAACTGTGGTCCTTTGCGGGGTGCTCTTGAGTGCGGTGCCGATGGCATCCGCACAGAAGACAAGGCCGATGCCGGCGCAAACGCAGTCGGCGCCCATGGCACAACAGCCCGTGCAACCGCAGGTCGTGGTGGTTGAGCCAGTCCGGGTCTTCGATCCATTTTTCGCGTATCCGTATCCGTATGCGTATTCGCCGGATTACATCGCCGCAAACTTCGGATACGTCAAGATCAAGACGCACAACGAGGACGCGTCAGTCTATGTAGACGGCGGCTTCGCGGACAAGGTCAAGAAGGCGAAGAAATTCGCCCTGCGACCCGGCACCCACAACATTGAGTTGCGCGATTCCGATGGTCGCACCCTGTACCAGGAGCGGATTGCGGTGCTGGTCGGTAAAACCACCGAACTGCACGCTGGCTAGACAGGGAAACGAATTGACTGAGCCTGTCGGCACAGACCGCTGAAATCGGCTCGCCGTGGCGTTCATTTCTTGAGCGGCACGGCGAGTCAACTTATCTCCCAGGCCCATGTGGGTCGGACATTCCCTTCGGCTTCGCTCAGGGCAGGCTCTGTCCGACGCGTTTGAGCACGACGCACGATGTTTCCGGGTGCAAGTCAAGTCCACCCTTCATCAGAGCTGCGGTGGCCATTGCTGCCAGGTGGGTGGCAGCCAGAGAAAGGCCTACGTGGACGGCTTGTTTGATTTTGCCGCAGTGTATCTGATCCCCTCTAAACGTTTGGTACATCATCCCTACCCCGCAGAGCGCCGGTCAGACCAGCGTCTTTTTTTCGCCGGCCTGCAGAACTCGAAGTACGGCCAGTACGAAAACGCATGGCATTTGCTCAAGAGCATCCTGCCTTTGTCGGCCACCTCCTCCTGAGTTCCACCGCATGCTGCGGCGGAAAAAGCCACACGGCAATACCTCCGGATTTAACCGTATTGACACGTTTTAATGGCCGGTATAAAGAAGGGAGCCGTTGTTCTGTGCTGCCGGAGCCGGAAGCTAACGGTCCGGGGCAAGGAGGCGGTATGCAGCAAAAGCTGGCATTCGTGGGTTGGCTGGGAGCGGTGGTGGTTCTTTCGTCGGTGTTGACGCAGGCGCAGACGCCGATGCAAGTTTATGGCTCGTGGCACTGCGGCAATGATTTCTGCACTTGGGCCAGCGTGCGCGACATGACCGATTTCGACACTAAGAACCACTGGCTGATCGATCGCGGAGATGGATCAAAGCTGGCGTCGGTGAATCTGGTGATCCTGAGTTTCGTGCAGCCGATGAAGCTGCTCAATAAGACTAACGACGCCGGAGACGTGAACGGCGTTCCCGTAGGAATGAATGCAGCCGTTGTGAACTATTTTACGAGCCACAACGTGCGGGTAATGCTCTCCCTCGGCGGAATCACGTACACCACATTCTGGGACCAGGCGCTGTCTTCGAATCCAACGCAATTAGGTCTGAACGCCGCAGCGGTGGCGCAGAGTCTGGGCGTAGGAATAGAAATTGACTACGAAAACAGTTCCAGTCCGAACCTGACCGGCTTGCAGGCGTTCGTGAATGCCTACCGCTCGCAGATTCCCTACGACGCGACGGGAGCGAATCCGGCGGCGCGGCTGACCATTGACCTGGGCGCCGGCGATCAGTATCTGACGAATCTTTCGCGTTACGCCACGGCGAACTGGCTGAATGATTCGTCTCCGGTGCTCGATTACGCCAATGCCATGGTACCCAACAAGCAACCAACCAGCGCGTCTGCGGCGGAGAGCAATTGGCAGCAGCACATCACCGGAAAAGCGAACTATGCGCCACCCGTCCCGCCGCTGGCTCCGAACCGGCTCACCGGCAGCCTGTACATCGTGACCGGAAAAAATCCAGCGCCCGAGTGCAACAACTTCAGCTCGTCACTAGAGAACAGCACCGGCAGCTACGTAGAGACGGTTCCGCCCGCCGGCGCCGGTACCACCAACGGAATGTTAGGACTAATGTTTTGGGCGGCGGAGTGCCAGGGGACGCATTCGATTTGCACGACTCCGCCGAATACCTGTGAAGCTGGGGTGGGGACGGGCGCGAGAACTTATAGCATTCCGCTTCCCATGCCAGCGCTGCGACAACAGTAGAGGGCTTAGATTCGAGGGGGGCGGCGGGCGCTGCTCCCTCTCTTCCTTCTCTTCCCCTTCGCATTCAAGTTTTTCCTGCATCCGCCGATCTCTCTTTTGATGAAAGCAGATTGCCCTATGAACGACCGCCTATGAAAATTCTCATCGTCGATGACAGCCGTTTTCTTCGCATTGCCAATGAGCGGGCGCTGGTGAAAGCCGAGCATACCGTGATTACCGCCGCCGATGGCGAAGAGGGGCTGCGGCTGGCTCAGGAACGGAAGCCGGATCTGGTGGTGCTGGACATGCTTTCTGCCGAAACTGTCGGGGCCGGAGGTATTGCGGGCTTTGCGCAAGGACGGGGAGACAGCGTCCATTCCGGTGATGGTGCTCACCAGCCTATCGCAGTGCGATGAGCACAAGCTGATCAAGGAAGGCGCGACCTCGTACTTTGCAAAGTCGGAATTGATGTTGGACAAAGGCGCGACATTGTTTGTGGATGCGGTGGAGAGAATGTTGCTTAAAGCCAGAGCGAAAGCTGCGGGGTGCTGAACGCTCTATCGGCAGAATTAGGTATCGGTTTCCCCGAAAAACTCCCTCCAGATTTTGTGTGATAGATTTTTGAGGGCCTGTTATTCAGGAACCCGCTATGCCAGAGAAAGACCTCGCTTCCTGGGCACTCGATACCGCCGCGCAACGCGGCGCCACGTTTGCGGACGTTCGCGTGGTGCAGGACCGCAGCCGGGCGCTGGCCACAAAAAACGGGAAGATCGGAAATGCGTCGGATTCGCAATCGCTGGGATTCAGCGTGCGCGTGATCGTAAATGGGGCATGGGGATTTGCTGCGTCGGCGGACATGAGTCGCGGGTCGGTTGAGGCGACGGCGGCGCGCGCGGTTGATATCGCGAAGGCATCGGCCAAGGTGAAGCAGAGCGAAGTGAGATTGGTTCCAGAGAAGTCGGTCACCGCCGACTGGACTGCGCCCTACAAGGTTGATCCATTCACGATTTCGGTGGAGCAGAACCTAGCGCTGCTGGAGAAAATTGACGCGGAATTGCGCTCGGTGGCTGGAGTGACGCTGGCCGAGACCAACATGAATTTCCGGCGCGAGGAGCAATGGTTCTTTTCTTCGGAAGGTTCGAACATCCATCAAACAAAGTATGTGACCGGCGCGGGTTACGTTGCTTATGCGTTCGCCGGAAGCGAGATTCAGAAACGGTCGTATCCAAACTCATTTGGAGGGCAGTGGCAGAACAAAGGATACGAGCTGATTGACGAACTCAAGTTGCTGAAAAACGCCCGCCGGATCGGCGAAGAGGCGGTGGCGTTGCACAGTGCGGACCAATGCCCCGAGGGCGTCTTTGACATTATTTTGGATAGTTCGCAACTGGGATTGCAGATTCATGAGTCGGTCGGGCATCCTATCGAACTTGACCGGGTGCTGGGGATGGAAGCGAATTTCGCGGGTACGTCTTTTCTTACATTGGACAAGCTGCGGACTTTGAAATATGGCAGTGAGTCGGTGAATGTTGTAGCGGACGCTCGCCAGGAACACGGCCCCGGGCTTGGAACTTTTGCGTTTGATGATGAAGGCGTTCCGGCGCAGTGTACGCCGATCATCAGCAATGGGCTGTTCACCGGATACCTCAGCTCGCGCGAGACGGCGCCGACGATTGGGCTGGAGCGATCCGGAGGAACGTTGCGTGCCGAGGGATGGAACCGCCTGCCAATTATTCGTATGACCAACATCAGCATTCTTCCCGGAGAGAAGCCGCTAACGCTGGAACAATTAATTTCCTCGACTGACCACGGCATTTTATTTCAGACCAACCGCTCATGGTCGATTGACGACAAGCGCTACAACTTCCAGTTCGGGACCGAGATTGGATGGGAGATCAAGAACGGCAAGCGCGCGCGCATGCTGAAGAATCCCTCGTATTCGGGCATCACGACGGAGTTCTGGAATTCTATGGATGCGATTTGTTCGCGCGATGAGTGGACGCTTTGGGGAACTCCGAATTGCGGGAAGGGACAGCCGCAGCAAGTGATGGGGACGGGGCATGGAGCGAGTCCGGCGAGGTTTAAGGGAGTGAAGGTAGGGTCGGCGTACAAGGGCAATTAGCACTTGGCACTTAGCATTTGGCCTTCTGGTGTCGCTGGCCGAACAAATGCTGAGTGCTAACTGCTAATGCTAACTTTCGATCAAGCCGCTGACATTTTCTCCCGCATTCGTAAGTATGCGACGGCGGATGAAGT
>WNFD01007778.1_pt1 | contig 10585 bp, 10 predicted proteins | sample 5400491 | NCBI WGS metagenome assembly WNFD01 (sample SAMN13153343, study PRJNA577476) | soil metagenome | isolation source: 120 cm saprolite under Douglas fir tree site 2 hole 2 replicate 2 | place: USA:California | collected 2015-04-18 | reverse complement strand
GATCGTCGTGCTGTTCGCCGGCGTCGTCTCGCGCTACGCCTTCCGCAACCCGCTGACCTGGAGCGACGAGCTCGCCTCGATCCTGTTCCTGTGGCTCGCCATGCTGGGCGCCGTCATCGCGCTCCGGCGCGGCGAGCACATGCGCCTCACCGCCATCGCCGGCCGCGCACCGCCGCGCCTGCGCGCGCTGCTCGACACCGTCGCCGCGCTGGTCGTGCTGGTCTTTCTCCTGCTGGTGATCGTCCCCGCGCATCGCTATGTCGAGGACGAGTGGGCCATCCTCACGCCGGCGCTGGAGCTGCACAACAGCCTGCGCGCCGCCGCCATCGAAATCGGCGCGGCGCTGATGATGGTGATCGCGGTGGCGCGCCTCGTCGAGCGCGCCGGAATGGCGCAGCTCGTGGCGGCGCTCGCCATCACCGCCGCCGTGGCGGCGGCGCTGTGGCTGGCGCGGCCGGCGCTGGCGGCGATGGGCGCCTACAACCTCGTCGTGTTCTTCGTGGCGCTGGTGGCGCTCTGCGTCGTCATCGGCGTCCCCATCGCCTTTGCCTTCGGCGTCGCCACCCTCTCCTATCTCGCGCTGATGACGCGGGTGCCGCTCATCGTCGCCATGGGCCGCATGGACGAGGGCATGTCGCATCTGATCCTGTTGGCGGTGCCGCTCTTCGTCTTTTTGGGCGTGCTCATCGAGATGACCGGGCTGGCGCGCGCCATGGTCGATTTCCTGGCCTCGCTGCTGGGCCATGTGCGCGGCGGGCTCTCCTACGTGCTGCTGGGCGCGATGTATCTCGTCTCCGGCATCTCCGGCTCCAAGGCCGCCGACATGGCCGCGGTGGCGCCGGTGCTGTTCCCGGAGATGAAGAAGCGCGGCGCCGCGCCGGGCGAGCTGGTGGCGCTGCTCGCGGCCTCGGGCGCCATGTCCGAGACCATCCCGCCGAGCATCGTGCTGCTCACCATCGGCTCGGTCACCAACATCTCCATCGCCGCCCTCTTCAATGGCGGGCTGCTGCCGGCGGCGGTGCTGGCGCTGGCGCTGGTCGCCGTCGCCTATCTGCGCTCGCGCGGCGAGGATCTCTCGGGCGTGCGGCGCGCGCGCCCCAAGGCCATCGCCCGCGCCTTCGTCGTCGCGCTGCCGGCGCTGGTGCTGCCCTTCCTCATCCGCGCCGCCGTGGTCGAGGGCGTCGCCACCGCGACGGAGGTCTCGACCATCGGCATCGCCTACAGCATCGTCGCCGGGCTTTTCGTCTATCGCCAATTCGACTGGCGGCGGCTCTATCCGATGCTGGTCGACACGGCGTCGCTGTCGGGCGCCATCCTGCTCATCATCGGCACGGCGACGGCGATGGCCTGGGCGCTGACGCAATCGGGATTCTCCGGCCGGCTCGCCCAGACCATGGCCGCGGTGCCCGGCGGGCAATCGGGCTTCCTCGCCATCTCCATCCTCGCCTTCGCCGTGCTCGGCAGCGTGCTCGAGGGCATTCCCGCCATCGTGCTGTTCGGCCCGCTGCTCTTCCCGGTGTCGCGCGCCCTCGGCATCCACGACGTGCATTACGCCATGGTGGTGATCCTGGCGATGGGCCTGGGATTGTTCGCGCCGCCCTTCGGCGTCGGCTTCTACGCCGCCTGCGCCATCGGCCGCGTCTCGCCCGACGCGGCGATGCCGCGCATCTGGCCCTATCTCGGCGCGCTGCTGCTGGCGCTGATCATCGTCGCCGCCGTGCCGTGGCTGTCGATCGGGTTCCTTTAGGCGCTCGCCGCCGCCGGGAACTCGTGCACATGCACGTCATGCGCGGAATGGCGGCGCAGGATGTCGAGCGCGCGCGGCTCGGCCGCGGCGTCGGGGAGGCGCACCCACAGCAGCACGCCGCCGCGCTCGAGCTGCTCCCGCATGAAATGCTGCTGCTCCTCGCCGGCGACGCGGCCGAGCAGCGCGCCGACGGCGCCCGCCCCGCCGGCGGCGGCGACAGCCGCGCCCGTGGCAACGGCCGCCGCACCGCCGGTCGCCACGGTGAGCCCAGCCGCGGCGAAGGCGGCGAGAACCGAGGCGAGGCTGGTGCCGAGCACGCGGCCCTGGCGCACATCCGTGTCGCTCACCACGGCCGAGCGCTCGACACCGGGATCGTCCTCCGCGTCGCGGACATCGCCAGCGCGCCCCGCCACATGGCCTTCGAGGTCCTCGGGCGCGATGACGCTGATATCGGCGCGGTCGAAGCCGTGGCTCTGCAGATCCGAGACCGCCGCCTGCAGCGCTCCCGGATCGTCGAAGGCGGCGACCGCCTCGCGGATGGTCTCGGCCGGCTGGCCCACGCGCTCCGTCATTGCGTCTCTCCCTTCGCTGTCCTCTGGAGGAACGAGCGGAGCGGGCGCGAGGTTCAGCTAAGGCGTCTCGGTCCCGGCGAGCGCCCCCAGCCAGTCGAGGCTGGCGCGCAGGCGCACGGCGGCGCCGATCGCGACGATGGCGGGCGGCTCGATCCCGGATGCCGCGACATCGGCGGCGGCGCGGCCGAGCGTCGTCTCCAGCACGCGCTGCGCCGCGGTGGTGGCCTTGCTCACCACCGCGACCGGGTCGTCGGCGCTGCGCCCGCCGGCGATGAGGCGCTTTGCTATGGCGTCGAGATGCTTCAAGGCCATGTAGAGCACCAGCACCGGCGCGCCCTGGGCGAGCGCCGCCCAGTCGAGTCCGTCGGGCACCGCGCCGTCGCTGGCATGGCCGGTGATGAAGGTGACGGCGGAGTTGATGTCGCGATGCGTCGCGGGGATGCCGGCGTAAGCCAAGCCGCCGATCGCCGCGGTGATGCCGGGGACGATGCGGAACGGGATGCGCGCGCCGGCCAGCGCTAGCGCCTCCTCGCCGCCGCGGCCGAAGACGAAGGGATCGCCACCCTTGAGGCGGAGCACGCGCTGCCCGGCGCGCGCCAGGCGGATGAGGCGCTCGGTGATGTCGGGCTGCTGCGGCGACGGCTTGCCGCCGCGCTTGCCGGCATAGTCGAGCGCCGCGCCCGGCCGCGCCAATTTCAGGATGCGCGGGTCGACCAGCGCGTCGTAGACCACCGTGTCGGCGTGCTGCAGCGCGTGCAGCGCCAGCAGCGACAGCAGCCCGGGATCGCCCGGGCCCGCCCCCACCAGCCACACCGATCCCGCCGCGAAATCCGGCAAGTCGAGCGAGGGAAAGACGGGATCGCGCGCCATAATGCGGCGCAGCCTACACCGGCGGGGGCGCAGGCGTCACCGGCCGGCCGATCGCCCGAGTGCTACACATTTCACCACCTGGCGGCGGCGCGCAGGCCGCCGGCCCCGTCCGGCCGCGCGTCTCGCACCGCGACAGCCAGCAATTCCGCGGCAGAGCGGGGCGCCGGAAGGCCGCGCGTGCCACGTGAAACATACAACTGTGCTACCGAGTGGACCATAAAGTGGACCAGAATCGGACCATGCGGCGGACCATCTCCGCATCAGAAAAGCGCGTTTCCCGACCAATACCGCTTCAGTAGCCACGCCAGCCCTGTCATCGTCGTCCGAGATCCGTAAGGAGGCCCGCCCATGGTCGAAACGAGGAAAATCGAGTTTCCCGGCGCCACCGGGGCCAATTTGGCGGCCCGCCTCGACCTGCCGGCACGGCCGCGCGCCTTTGCGCTCTTCGCCCATTGCTTCACCTGCGGCAAAGACATCTTCGCCGCCGCGCGGATCGCCGAGCGCCTCACCGCCAGCGACATTGCCGTGCTTCGCTTCGACTTCACCGGCATCGGCAGCAGCGAAGGCGAGTTCGCCAACACCAACTTCTCGTCCAACGTTCGCGATCTCGTGGCGGCCGCGAGCTACTTGCGGCAGAGCCACGCCGCGCCGTCCCTGCTGATCGGCCACAGCCTGGGCGGGGCAGCGGTCCTCGCCGGGGCGCCGCAAATGCCCGAAGCGACCGCTGTCGTCACGATCGGCGCGCCGGCCTCGGCCGCCCATATCGTGCATAATTTTGCCGCCGACCTGGCGGAGATCGCCGAGAAAGGCACGGCGGCGGTCACACTGGGGGGCCGTACTTTCACGATCACCAAGCAGTTCCTCGATGACATCGAAGGACAGAACTTCATCGATGGCTTGGCGAACATGAAGAAGGCGCTGCTGGTGTGCCATGCGCCGCGCGACGAATATGTCGGCATCGAAAACGCCAACGCGATCTTCATGGCGGCGCGGCATCCCAAGAGCTTTCTCTCGCTCGATACCGCGGATCATCTCGTCCACAAGCGGGCGGATGCCATCTACCTTGCCGACGTGATCGCCGCCTGGGCGTCGCGCTATTTGCCGGTGGCCGAAGAGGCGGCCGCGCTGCCGCCGGGCGTTGTCGAAGTGAGCGAGACGCGGACCGGGCATTTGATGCAGCGCGTGCGAGCGGGCCGCCATGTGCTCATCGCCGATGAGCCGATCGCAGCCGGCGGGGACGATGCCGGGCCGGGACCCTATGACTATCTTCTCGCCGCGCTGGGCGCCTGCACGTCGATGACGATGCGCCTCTATGCCGAGCGCAAGGGGATCGCCGCCGAACGCATCGCCGTGCGCCTCTCGCACCGCAAGGTGCACGCCGAGGATTGCGCCGACTGCGAGACCAGGGAAGGCAATATCGGAGAGATCACCCGCGACATCGTCATCGACGGCGATGTGTCGGACGCCGAGCGGGCACGACTCCTGGCGATCGCCGACCGGTGTCCCGTCCACACGACGCTCACGCACGAGATCAAGATTCGCACGCGGCTCGTGTCGTAGGGCGTCTACTCGTAATTGCAGATGGGCCGAAGGCCGCCTCAGCCGGATATCCGCAAATGCGGCGAGCCCGCTTCGGAACAGCGCAGAAACATAGATGAGGGCCGCCCGCGCTGAAGGGCTAGCTGCGAGAGGGGGATGATCTGAATCGCCCCAGAAGTCCATCGATGGAAAATGGTCCGGCTCCCCCCAGACACAGTGCGATAAGGCCCGCGAGATAGAGAAGGTCGGTCTCGTATCCCGGCTGCCCGAAATGGGCACCCGCAGCATCGAAGGATTGGAGCTTGATCGAACTAAAGCCGTACGGAAGATGAACCGTCACTATGGCTACGAGCAGGACGATGACCATCGGCATCGTCGCAAGAGGAATGAGCGCTCCGAGGAGGATTGATAGTCCTCCGATCATCTCGACAATAATGGTCGCCCAACCAAGCAGAAAGCTGCCGGGAATGCCCATGGCGTGCAGCACATTGATGAAATCCTCCGGGCCGCGGGCGAGCTTGGCATAGCCATGTTGCATGAAGCCGAATCCGACAATTAGTCGAAGCGGAATGGCGTACCATGCCGTGGGAGCGGGGAGAGGAGAGATCGCGAGTCTGCTGGCGCGGCCTAGTAGGTTCATGGAGATCACTTCGTTGCTTGCCAAGAAAGAATGTCACCGCCCCTTGTGCATAGCCTGCTGGTTAGCCTGCTGCGCCTCCCGTAGAGCCTGCTGCGCCGTCGCGAGCGCTTGATCGGCTTTCCGGTTGGCCGCGGCGATCTGCGCATCGGGCTGGGGGACCGATGCGGCATTCGGCGCATCGGTCGCGGCACGAGCGGTGATGCCAGAGTGTGTGGCCGACGACTGCTGGTCGAAATCCTGGAACTCATATCCCGGGACGTCGGCAAGGGCGATCGGCACAGCGGCCGACGCGAGTAGGAGCCCCAATCCTGCGGCGAAGGTCTTTCTGAGAAAAGTATGATGCATGACACGATTATCCTTGTTTCGGCGACCCGGGCCCGGCACCCGCCCTGTGCGGGATCAATTCAGCTGAACCGCGAAGGCGGGGGCCGAGCGCCGTGGTAAGGGGTGCGGCGTTCTTGAGACGATCGCGCGGCTGCGTACCTACCAGTCGGTTCCGGTGCCGGGATGGTAGATCTCGCGGGCGAAGTCATCCTGCGGACCACCCTGGCCGACGAGATCCGTCGAGCCGACAGCCTTCGATGCGTCCGATGCAACGCTCGACCGGTTGGCGGCGTACGCTGACGCTGATGCCGCCGCCTTGGCTTGCGCGGTCGCCTTTGCCAGCGGCGTATCATTGGGATTGGCGTACCGGGCCGATTGAGCGGACTGCTCCACCAGCGCGGGATCGCCGCCGAATGCGTCATAGGCATAGGCGGAGGTGACGGCGCCGGAGATGGCCGGGATGACCACGGCGATAGAGATCGCGGCGGCGCGGGCCAGGGCGGTTAGGCGAAAATTGGTCGACATCGTTATACTCCTTTGCGCGTTCTTGTGAGGCGCTGCTGCCGCGCTCGCCACACTGGTATGACGGCGCGGGCATGGCGCACTGTCTGACTTTCGGGCCTGGTCGACGGTCGGTTACAGCGCATGGATCACGACCGGTCTCACCTTCGTGATCCTCTGCCGCGATCAGGTTACGAGAGTTTCTGCACAGCGCATGCTCGGGCCGGCGCCGGCTCACCCTCTTCGTATCCGTTTCGTCAGCCTGTCGGCAGCGGGCTGCTCGAGGAAGAAGCGCAGCATCTTCCGGGCGGCATCGGGTCCTCGGGGATCGGTGTAGGAGCCCGCGGGACTCCCACCCGACCAGGCATGACCGGATCCGTGAATTACCCATTGCTCGAGGATCGCCCGCCCGCTTGCATCGCGTTGAACAGTGCGACTGTAGGCATGGCCGCCGGGCACGCGACCGTATTGCACGCTGAGCCGCAGGTCCGGGGTCGTGGTCTCCTTCGCCCGGGCGATGACGGCGTCGCCATTGCCGGGATGTACGGTCGTGTCCTGATCTCCATGGAACACGATGGTCGGAACGCTACGCCGGTACCGCTCGGCATCCCTGGCTCGGTTGGTCGGGACGAGCTTTGCCTGTCGCATGGCGGCGAACGCGGAAGACACGTCGCTGGCAGCTCCGTAAGCAAGACCGGAATGCACGCCGATCGCGGCGTAGAGATCGGGATAGGTCGTCCCCATGATCGCAGCGGCCGCGCCACCGGCCGAAAGCCCGGCGAGGTAAACTCGTTGCCGGTCTACAGAGTAATCGCGCATGATCTGGCGGGTGATGCCGGCGATCAGCGAGGGCTCCCCATGGCCGCGCCGCTGGTCGCCGGGGCTGAACCAGTTCCAGCACTTCAAAGCGTTCGCGAAGGCAGTCTGCGCAGGATAAGCGATGAGGCAGGTATGCTTTTCGGCGAGCGCATTCATGCGCGTGCCGGCGGCGAAGTCGTCGGGCGATTGCTTGCAGCCATGCAGCATCACCACCAGCGGGACCGTCTGGTCACGACGATAGCGGCTGGGGATGTAGAGCTTGTAGGCGAGGCTTCCGGCTTGGTCGCGGTAAGATCGCGTCACGAACTGTGCATCGTCCGGCGCGACATCGCGATGAGATGCTGGTGACGGTTCCGCCAGCCCTGGCATGGTGACGCGGGCGGGGTTTATTCGCCGGACCAGGTTGCGCAGTGCCTCGGCCGTGCGCGGCGCTTCCATTCTCTCCGCGGTTCCGGCACCGCTGCTCTCGCCGCGGCCAATGGCTTTGGTCATGGCGCCGCGCGCCTAAGGATCTCCTGGAGGAGATCTTTATCCAACCCCATTCGCACTGCCGCCCCGACACAATCCGACGAGCGATGCGACAGGCTGCACATTTCGTCCCGCCGCGGCTGCACGTGGTGCCCGTCGACGATGGGGCGCACATGCTCTCGATTGGGGGTACTGACGGCCGGCGCTGATTCGCGAGAGGTGGAAGCCCGCTGCGCCTCCCGCAAAGCCTGCTGCGCCGTCGCGAGCGCTTGATTGGCTTTCCGGTTGGCCGCGGCGATCTGCGCATCGTTCGCGGTGCTGGCGGCGATGCCAGAGGCGTTGACCGACGAGTGCGGGTCGGAATCCTGGAAGTAATATCCTGGGGGATCGGCAAGGGCGATCGGCGCCGCGGCAAGCGCGAGTAGGAGCCCCAATCCTGCGGCGAAGGTCTTTGTGAGAAAAACATGGCTCATGACGCGATATCCTTTCGGCGACCAGGGCCTTGACGGCGCTGGCATGGCGCACAGTCCGACTTTCGGGCCTGGTCGACGGCCGGTTACGGCGCGTGGATCACGATCGGTCTCACCTTCGTGATTCTCTGCCGCGATCGACGGAGCAGGCCGATGGGTGCTGAGCTTCTTGGGCGAGCCAGGCGTGAAAGCCGTGTATTTCGCCCGTCTGGATTCTTCAGATCGGCACGACGCGAGCACGCTGCAGCAGCGACGTTCGGGCCGGAGCTGGACAACGCATTTCGCTTCCATGGCGACCAGCAGGCCGCCGGGCGCAGATCAAACGCAGCAGGGAAATATCCGCCGGATTGAGGCAGCCCCGGGTCACCAACGGGTCAGGCGCGGCAGCGTAAATCGAGCGAACAGCGTAACGGCGCCGCAGGCGAGCGAAAACCAGACCGCGACATAGAGAGGATCGTCGAAGCGGCAGGCGAACGCGAAGACGAAAGCCCCCCATGCGGCAGCGGCCAAACCCGCGGTCAATGCCGTTCCGGCGTGATCCGTCGGCGCGCCGCGCCGCATCAGCAGGCCAAGGCCGATGACCGCTGGTATTGAAAGAACCATTATCGCGTAGAGACATTCCAGTCCGCTGACCCAATTGAGGCGGCTTGCCAGGGTCGAAAACCCGTCGCGCGACGCGTCGAGGAACCATCCGCTCACCAAGCACCCCGCGATCAGCGCCACAATCCAGCGCAGGCCCCGACGCGGGGAGCGCACCGGATCGAGCGACATGATCGCCGCGGTGCCGCTGACGAGTCCGATGATGCCGAGGCTCGCGAGCTTCCACCAGAACGAAGGGAGATGCATCGCCGCCGGCATGTCGGGCCGCATCATGCCCATGGCGAGAAACAAGCCGAGCTCGACGGCGCACAGCACAACGAGTGCAAGCGCGTCGCTCCAGCCGGTCCGGCGACGCACCGGTTTCAGCTCGTTGGCAAGGTGGTCAATGAGAGTTTCAGCGCGCATCGGAGTCGCTCCGAAGGAGTGAAGTCAATCGGTTAAGGCCCCGGTGGATATTTACCTTGACGAGCGCAGCGGACTGGCCGGTGGCTTTGGATGCTTCTTCGATGCTGAGCCCCTGCAGCTTGACGAGACGGATCGCTTGAGATTGTGCCGGCTTGAGCGTCGCCAGCAACCGTTCGAGAGACCAGGCACTCATAATGGCCTCTTCGTGGTCGGCGACGGGAATGTCGTCGTCCAGCGCCTCCGTTGGTTTCGTCTTCAAGGACCGCAGCGCATCGATCCACTTGTAGCGTGCTATGGCCGCGAGCCATGCGCCAAACGGGCGGGCGGGGTCGTAGGTGTGTCGCTTCTCATGGATCGCTATGAGGGTCTCTTGGATCGCATCATCGATCATCGCCGGCGGCAGCCGCCGCGCATAGTAGCGTCGCAACCAGGCGGCCACCTCGGAAAGCAGGCTATGATAGCTCGACGCATCGCCGCTCTGAGCCGCGGCCATCATCGCGTTCCACGCGTGGTTATCCGCGCCGGAGCCGCGGGCACTCAACCGCTGCACTACGCCGCCGTATCCCCGAGGCTGCACTGCCACCGTCGCACTCCGCAAGGCCCGCTCCTTTCCCGGATGCAAGGGAGTTCGGACGGGACGCCCGTTTGGTTACATGATGGGCGGGAATATCGGATCTGCCGCAAGCGCTGATGCCGTGCTGCGCCTCTTCCGGCGATGTGACAACCGAAGGCGGCGCCATCGACCGCAGACGCCTCACCAGGACGTTCTGGCGCCGGGGTCCCGCGCTACCTAAACTCCGGCGCATGTCACGGCGACCCGGCGGCACTCTGCGGCGCGGCTGGACCACCGGCGCCTGCGCCGCGGCGGCGGCGCGCGCGGCGTGCCAGGCGCTGCTGCCCGCCTCGACCTGCCGGCAAGACCGCGCGCCTTTGCGCTCTTCGCCCATTGCTTCACCTGCGGCAAGGACATCTTCGCCGCCGCGCGCATCGCCGAGCGCCTCACCGCCAGCGGCATTGCCGTGCTTCGCTTCGACTTCACCGGCATCGGCAGCAGCGAAGGCGAGTTCGCCAACACCAACTTTTCGTCCAACGTTCGCGATCTCGTGGCGGCCGCGAGCTACTTGCGGCAGCACCACGCCGCGCCGTCCCTGCTGATCGGCCACAGCCTGGGCGGGGCAGCGGTCCTTGCCGGGGCGCCGCAATTGCCCGAAGCGACCGCTGTCGTCACGATCGGCGCGCCGGCCTCGGCCGCCCACGTCGTGCATAATTTTGCCGCCGACCTGGCTAACATCGCCGAGAAAGGTACAGCGGCGGTCACGCTGGGGGGCCGTACTTTCACGATCACCAAGCAGTTCCTCGATGACATCGAAGGACAGAACTTCATCGATGGCTTGGCGAACATGAAGAAGGCGCTGCTGGTGTGCCATTCGCCGCGCGACGAATATGTCGGCATCGAAAACGCCAACGCGATCTTCATGGCGGCGCGGCATCCCCGGAGTTTTCTCTCGCTCGATACGGCGGATCATCTCGTCCACAAGCGGGCGGATGCCATCTACCTTGCCGACGTGATCGCCGCTTGGGCGTCGCGCTATTTGCCGGCGGCGGAAGAGGCGGCCGCGTTGCCGCCGGG
>WNFD01007777.1_pt1 | contig 10586 bp, 9 predicted proteins | sample 5400491 | NCBI WGS metagenome assembly WNFD01 (sample SAMN13153343, study PRJNA577476) | soil metagenome | isolation source: 120 cm saprolite under Douglas fir tree site 2 hole 2 replicate 2 | place: USA:California | collected 2015-04-18 | reverse complement strand
CTGGCGGCGCGACGATATCCCCGCCTACCAGCTTGCGGTGGTCGCCGACGACCAGGCCATGCGGATTACCGAGGTAGTCCGGGGAGAGGACCTGCTGAAGAGTACGGCGCGCCAGCTTCTGCTGATTCGCGCCCTCGGCTACGCGGTTCCCGAGTATTTCCACTGCCCGCTGATGCGCGATGAAACCGGCGCGCGTCTGGCCAAGCGTCATGATGCGCTGAGCCTGCGCGCCTTGCGCGCGCAGGGAGTGCATCCGGAAAAACTGGTCGAAGGGTTCGCCGAAGTAAACAAACCGTAGAGACGTAGCTGGCTACGTCTAAAAGCCGCGGGCTTGAAACACAATTTCATTACTTTTGGGCCTTATTAATAGCCCAATGCACCGCAGGCATGAGTACAACCCTCCAGGAACTGGCATCGCTCGACCGTGTGATCCATGAGCCGGCACGGCTCATGATCATGACCGTCCTGTACGCCGTTTCCGCGGCCGACTTCATCTACCTGCAAAACGAGTGTGGCCTCACCCAGGGGAATCTTTCCAGCCACCTGACGAAGCTGGAAGATGCCAACTATGTTACCGTGGAAAAAACATTCAAGGGGAAGTATCCGCTGACCGTATGCAGCCTGACAGGGGCTGCCACCCAGGGTCCCGCGCGAAGAAAATACTGATATTTCATGAAGCAGGTTTGGGGAATTCCCTGACCTGCGGTCGCGGCCTGGCTGATTGCCGGATCGTCGGTTATGAATCCAGGAACATCGCGTCCCACCCTCGCAAAGTACGCGAAGGATGGGGCACCCATCTCTCGAGGGACCGTAACAGCAAAATTGCGCCCTATCCGCGCCCAATCTCTCTGCGAACGACCTCCATCAGCTGCTTGTCGCCGCGCTTTGAAACCGCCGTCTCAATCGACTCCCGAATCCTTTCATTGTCCCGATAGATGGCCAACGCTGTGATCGCATCCTTAGCCGTTTGTACATTCCCGCTTTCCAGAAGCGAAACCAGAAACTCGGTAGCCGTCTCCAGCCTCGTGAGAGCCATAGCCAGCAGGAGAGTCTTCCGCATCTCGCCACCAGCGGACCGCTCCCACTTCTCTTTCAGCAGATCGAAAGCCTCCGGAATCCTGGAAGTTCCCAGCGCCAGGATGGCAGCTTCGGCAATCGCAGGATCCTCGGAATCGGCATAGTCCGCGACGAAAGACAACGACCGCTCCCCTGCGGACAACAATCCGCCAAAGCATTCAGCCATCACATCCGGCTCGGCATCGCCGGTGAGGACTTTCAATCTGAGCACCAGCAACCCGGCCTCTCCGCCATTGGACGCAAGCGCCCGCACCGCGCCGACTCTTGCCGGCGCCTCGGGATCGACCAGCAGCGAGACAACCTCATCCAGCGCCTGCCGATGGCGGGTGCGCACCAGCCCCATCGCACTTACGCCGCGAAGCTTCGAGGCAACGTCCACCGGCGGACCGTACGCGCCTTCTTTTTGCACATGGCGGATGCCCTTGAGATAGACCTCGGGCTCCGCGTAATCCAGTTCATATAAAGCCCCGGCAATTTCGGTGACGGCCGCGCAGCCTTTATCCATCTTGCCGGGATCAGCCATCAGACGACCGAAGGCCGCCACAAGATCGGGAACGGATGCCGCCGAACGCAGCTCTCCCGCGATCTTTGCCGCTTTGGCGACAACCAGATTCGACTTGCCGCCGAGGGCCTTCCTGATCTCCTGGGCGGCGGCTTCCGGACTGCTTCCGCTTCTGAGATCGCTGAGCCGGTCGAGGGCCTGTTCGATGGGGTCGGGTTTCTTCATGGGGATACCAAGAGCTTAGCCGCGAATTTACGCGAATGAACGCGAATTGGCCAGAGGCAACCCGTATTTAGTAATCGGTATTTGGTTTTGGATGTTCTTATTTGCTTTATTCGCGTTCATTCGCGGCTGGTTTTTGCGGTCGGCCCAACCTTGTAATTCTGTAGTCGCATTGCAGAATTACAAGGTTCCCTTCCCGTGTCCGTTACAATGGCCATTCTCTGACTTTTATGACTATCCGAGCCTTTATCCTCTCATTGCTGCTGGTTACCACCCTCGCTGCCCAGCAGCCCGCCCTCGCGCCCAAACTTCACGTTGCCGACATCAATCCTCAGCCCGGTTACTTCAACGAGCCCGCCATCGCCGTCAATCCGAAGGACCCGACGCAGGCGGTGGTGGCGTGGCAGATCAACGCCAGCGCGGCCTATACCACCGACGGCGGCCGGCAATGGAAGACCGCCGAAGGCACCGCGCCCCAGGATTACCGGGTCTCCGGAGATGTCTCCCTGGCCTATGACGACAAGGGCCACGCGATTCTTTGTTACATCGCCTTCGACAAACTGGGCACGACCAACTACTGGGCGCACAACGCGACGCGCAACGGCATCTTTATCCGCCGGTCGCTTGACGGAGGCAAGACGTGGGAGCCAAAAGCGGTCACGATCTTCTCTCACGATTCCACCACCGGAATCCCCTTCGAGGACAAGCCCTGGGTGGTGGCCGACCCCGCCGGACCTCATGCGGGCAACCTCTATATCGGCTGGACGCAGTTCACCCTCGCCGCCAGCGACCTTCTTTTCTCTCGCTCGACCGACGGCGGTCTTACGTGGTCGAAGCCCATTAAGCTGAGCAGCGTCTCGGGGCTGCCCCGCGACGACAACGGCGCCCTCGAAGGCTTTCACGCCGTGACCGCGCCCGACGGCACGCTCTACACCATCTGGGCCGACCGCGACGGAATCATGATGGCCGTCTCCCGCGACGGAGGAGCATCGTTCACCAAAGAGCGGCGCATCATTCAGACCGGGCCGCCTTATTTCGGCATTACCGGGGTCTCGCGCTCCAATGGGTTTCCACAGATCGGCCTTGACCCGAAAGCGGGACGCATCTATGTCGCCTGGAGCGACTACACCAACGGCGATGTGGATGTCTTTGTCGCTTCTTCGGCGGACCATGGCGAGACCTGGAACGCTCCGGCGCGCGTGAACGACGACGCGCTGCACAACGGCAACGACCAGTTCTTTCAGTGGATGTCCGTGGACCCGGTTTCGGGCGCGGTCAATCTGGTTTTCTACGACCGCCGCGGCGACAACGCGAAAGCCACCGTGACCCTCGCGCGCTCCGTCGATGGCGGCAAAACCTTCAGCAACTACACCCTCGATAAAGATTCCTTCGCAGCGGAAGGCGATTTCCTGGGCGACTACCTGGCGATCGGTGCCTACGGAAATAAAGTCTTCGCGGCATGGGCGCACCAGACCTCAGACCCCGAAAAAACCGGCGGGGCAAAGAAGACACGGACGATCGTGCGGGTGGGAACGGCGGACTTTAATTAGATATCGGCAAAAAGCAAAACCTTTGCACCACGGAGGCACCGAGTCACGGAGAAAGCATAAAGATAGATGGGTCTGTTTCGGACCGTCGGGGATTCGTTCCTGCAAACAGGGGTTTCGATATTTCGGCACTCTATCCCCATCGGGCAGGAGAAGACACGGAATCAGGGCGCGAATACTGCCGGTCACCCGTGGAGTTTGGGTTTTTTCGTGGCCTCATTTTTCTGATACGGGCACAATTTCGAAATATCAATATTCTGCTCTTGCTGGAAGCGCAAGCATCGGGCGGGCCGAAGAGGACCCATTTATTTTTGCTATTCTCCGTGTCTCCGTGACTCCGTGGTGCAAAGGGTTTGTTTTAGAAGCATTAAAGTTTGGAATATAAACGAGCAATTACAGTCTTATGCCCATAACCCCCGCCGTTTCCATGGAGATCTCCGAATGACCTTAAATTCCCGGGCCGCCGGCTTTTGGCTCATGCTGCTCGCTCTGCCGGCGTTTTCCATCGGTGCATTAGCGCAGTCCGATCCTGATGCGGGAACCGATATGGGGCCGGCCGCCAATCCGGGCCGACCCACCGTCTCCACTCCGGCGACCCTGACTCCCGTGGGATATCTCCAGTTCGAGAGCGGAGTACTGGGCGCGCAGCGTTCGCCGGAATTCGCCGACCGCACCGCGTTCAACGAGGTCATCAAATTCGCGCCGCTGAGCCGCCTGCAATTCATCGTGCAGACCGAGCCGCTGGTCGGTTCCGACCTCGGCGACCATAACTCGCGCGATCCAGGAGGCATTTCGCTCGGAATGCAGGTGATGCTGGTGCCGGGCAAAGGTCACAGGCCAACGATTTCCGCGAGCTACTTCCGCTCGGTCTACGGAGGAACCGCCCCCGATCTCGATATCGGCTCCAGCCGCAACTCGGCGATCATTCTGCTGAGCACCGACTTCGGCAAGTTCCATATCGATACGAACTATATGTTCAACGAACAGATCGACCAGGCGGTCCATCGCGGTCAGTTCGGGCAGACGTTGTCGGTCTCGCATCCGATCAAAGGCAGGCTGGGGTTCGGCGCGGAAATCTGGCACTTCACTCAGCCCTTTCAGCAATCCAACTGTGTCGGCTTGCTGATGGGCCCGACCTGGACACCGCGCCCCAACATTGTCTTCGATGCGGGCTTCAACCGCGGCATGACCAGCACCAGCACGCGCTGGGAGTTTTTCGCGGGAGTGACGTATTTGTTGCCAAAGAAGCTTTGGAAGTAAAAAGTGGAATTGCTGCGTATTAAGAAAAAGATTTTAAATTTCAAATTTTAAATTTCAAATTTAAAATCTTGTCTCTCAATCGGCTAATTTAGCTGTTACCCTTCGACGCCACATCGATACGCGCACTGGCCCGCTTGAGAGCGGTGTCGGCCTCGGGATTTCCGGCGGGGCCGGCCTTGTGCAGTTCTTCTTCCGCGCGCTGTTTCGCCGCCTGGGCGCGGGCCATGTCGATGTCTTCGGCGCGTTCGGCGGTCTCCGCGAGGATCGTCACTTTTTCGGGCAGCACTTCGGCGAAGCCCCAGGCCACCGCAAGCCGCTTGAGCGCGCCTTCGCTGCGATAGGCGATTTCGCCCACCGCCAGTTCGGTGATCAGGGGCGCGTGACCGGGCAGAATGCCCAGCATCCCGCTCTTGCCCGGTATCTGCACTTCCGTTGCGACGGCGTTGACCACCATCTTTTCCGGGGTGACGATTTCGAGTTGGATCGTATCCTCCATGATATTTACGCCGCCGCGCCGGCCTTCGCTTTCTCCGCCGCTTCCAGCACTTCTTCGATCGCGCCCTTCATGTAGAAGAACTCTTCGCCGATTTCGTCGTGCTTACCTTCGATGATCTCTTTGAAGCTGCGGACGGTGTCGGCGACCTTCACGTAGCGTCCCTTCATGCCGGTAAACTGTTCGGCCACGAAGAACGGCTGCGAGAGGAACTTCTGCACCTTGCGGGCGCGGGAGACGGTCAGGCGGTCGTCTTCGCTCAGTTCGTCCATGCCGAGAATGGCGATGATGTCCTGAAGGTCCTTGTAACGCTGCAGGATGCGCTTTACGCCCTGGGCGACGTCGTAGTGCTCCTGGCCCACGATGTGCGGATCGAGAATGCGCGACGTGGAAGCCAGAGGATCGACCGCCGGATAAATTCCGATTTCGGTCAGCGGACGCGAAAGCACCGTGGTAGCGTCCAGGTGGGCGAAAGTCGTTGCGGGCGCCGGATCGGTAAGATCGTCGGCGGGCACGTAGATCGCCTGCACCGAGGTGATGGAGCCCTTCTTAGTGGAGGTAATGCGCTCCTGCAATTCGCCCATTTCCGTGGCCAGGTTCGGCTGGTATCCCACGGCGGAAGGCATGCGGCCCAGCAGGGCCGACACTTCCGACCCAGCCTGGGTGAAGCGGAAGATGTTGTCGATGAACAACAGCGTGTCCGCGCCTTCTTCGTCGCGGAAATATTCAGCGACCGTAAGGCCGGTTAGCGCGACGCGCAGGCGGGCTCCGGGCGGCTCGGTCATCTGGCCGTAAATCAGCGCGGCCTTCGATTCCGCCGGAACGCCCGGCTTGATCACGCCCGATTCCGACATTTCCAGCCACAAGTCGTTGCCTTCACGGGTGCGCTCGCCGACGCCGGCGAACACCGAAAAACCGCCGTGCTGCTTGGCCACGTTGTTGATCAGTTCCATGATGACGACGGTCTTGCCCACGCCCGCGCCGCCGAACAGGCCGATCTTGCCGCCCTTGAGGAAGGGCTGGATCAGATCGACGACCTTCACGCCCGTTTCAAACATCTCGGCCGTGGTGGATTGTTCGTCGAACCTGGGCGCCAGCCGGTGAATCGGCATTCTCTTTTTATGCTCGACCGGGCCCAGTGCGTCCACGGGTTTGCCGATGACGTTCATCACCCGGCCCAGAGTGCCCTTGCCCACGGGCACGGAGATGGGGCCGCCCTGGTCGATGGCCTTCATGCCGCGCACCATGCCCTCGGTGGCCTCCATGGCCACGCAGCGCACGCGGCCTTCGCCGAGATGCTGCTGCACTTCCACAATCACGCTGATGGGCTGGGGGACCTTGAAGCCTTCGCTGGTAATCTGCAGCGCCTGATAGATGGGCGGCAGATTGCCTTCCGAAAACTGAACGTCAACGGCGGGGCCTGCGATCTGAATTACTTTTCCGACATTCTCCGGCATTTGATAGCTCCTGGCTGCTGGCTGCTCGCTCAACCCATTTCATCGATGGGAACACGGTGCCTGTAACTTAATTATTTCTTTTTATTTCGTTCTTAATTCGCGTTCATTCGCGTAAATTCGCGGCTAAATCGTTTTTGCTCTTACAGCGCCGCCGCCGCCCCGCTTACGATCTCGATAATCTCTCTGGTGATCTTCGCCTGGCGGGCGCGGTTCATGGCCAGCGTGAGCGAGTCGATCATGTCGCCCGCGTTGTTGGTGGCCGAATCCATGGCGGTCATACGGGCCGCATGTTCGGCGGCTTCCGATTCCATCATGGCCCGAAACAGCTGTACCGCCACATACTTAGGCAGCAGGCCCGCAAACAGTTCTTTGGGCGGCTGCTCGTAGATGTAATCGATGGGCGACGCGCCGAAGGCCGCGGCCTTCTCGTCGATGGCCTTCGTGTCGGCCGTGCGCATGCCTACACCCGCGTGCTTGGCCGCTTCCATCTGCTGCTTCCGCTCTTCGGCGGTCGGCTCCTGCGTCATTTCGTGTTTGGTCTCGCCGATGGTTTCGACCGGCAGAACACGGTCCACCACCAGCCGCTGGGTGATGACCGACTTGAATTCGTTGTAGACCAGATAGACCGCGTCCGTGGAAGCCTTTGAGTAGAGGTCAATCGCCACAGCGGCTACCTGGTCGGCGCTGGAGAACTGCACACGATTCAGCAGACCGATAAACTCGCCGGCCATCTGAATTCTGCCCTTGCGCTCCTGGCCTTCCTCCGCCATCGGATACCGGCGTCGGAAATACTCTCTCGCCTTCCGGCCCACGGCCACAATGTCGATGTTCCTTCCCGAATTTGAGGCGATGAAATTGCCGGCCGCTTTCAGAATGTTGGAGTTGAATGCCCCGGCCAGTCCTTTTTCGCCCGACACCACGATCAGGGTCACGGTCTTCTCTTCACGGCGCACCAGCAGCGGGTGCAAAACCTCGCCCGTCTGCGTATCGTAAATATCGGCGCGCGATACCAGCGATTTGAGCACGCTGGTGAGCATCTGCGCGTAAGGCCGCGCCGCGAGCGCGCGCTCCTGGGCGCGGCGCAGCTTGGCCGCCGAAACCATCTGCATGGCCTTGGTGATCTGCCGCGTGTTCTTCACGCTGCGAATGCGCCGCCGGATATCTAAAAGGTTCGCCATGTTTTGTCTTCTTGTCCGCCTACGCCTTCGCCGCCGCCTGGCGTTCGCCGACAAATCGCTGCTTGAATTCCGTCAGGGTCTTCTGGATGTCGGCCTTCAACTCATCGCTCAGGACTTTCTTTTCCATGATCGTGCCCAGAAGTTTGGGGTTGGCCGTTTCCACGTACTTGTAGAGCTCGATTTCAAACGCGCGGAGCTGTTCGATTTCGAGGTCATCGAGATAGCCGTTGGTTCCGGCAAAGATGATCAGAATCTGCTTGCTGAAAGGCAGCGGCTCATACTGGCCCTGCTTCAGGATTTCCACCAGGCGCTTGCCGGTGTTCAGCTTCTTCTGCGTGCCTTTATCGAGATCGGAGCCGAACTGGGCGAAGGCCGCCAGTTCGCGGAACTGCGCCAGCTCCAGCTTGAGCGATCCGGCCACCGAGCGCATGGCCTTGATCTGCGCCGAACCGCCCACGCGGCTTACGGAAAGTCCCACGTTCACCGCCGGACGAATACCGGAGTTGAACAGATCGGACTCCAGATAGATCTGGCCGTCGGTAATCGAAATCACGTTGGTGGGAATGTACGCCGAAACGTCGCCCGCCTGGGTCTCGATGATCGGCAGCGCGGTAAGCGATCCGCCGCCCAGCTTGTCAGACATTCTCGCGGAGCGCTCCAGGAGCCTGGAGTGAAGATAGAACACGTCTCCAGGATACGCTTCGCGTCCCGGGGGACGGCGCAGCAGCAGCGAGATTTCGCGATACGCGGCCGCGTGCTTGGAAAGATCGTCGAAGATCACCAGCGCATGCCTGCCGTTGTCGCGGAAGTACTCGCCGATGGCGCAGGCCGCGTAGGGAGCAAGGTACAACATAGGCGCGGGCTCGGAAGCCGAGGCCGCGACCACGATGGTGTAATCCATCGCGCCCTGATCGGTCAGGGTCTTCACCACCTGGGCGATGGAAGAACGTTTCTGCCCGATCGCGCAGTAAATGCAGATCAGGTTGTTGCCCTTGTTGTTGATGATGGTATCGAGGGCCACGGCGGTCTTGCCGGTCTGGCGGTCGCCGATGATCAGCTCGCGCTGTCCGCGGCCGATGGGAATCATGGAATCGATGGCCTTGATGCCGGTGGCCATGGGTTCGCGGACGGGCTGGCGGTCGATGACGCCCGGCGCGATGCGCTCGATGGCGATATCGCCTTTCGAGACGATGGGCCCCTTGTCGTCGATGGGCTGTCCCAGGGCGTTGACCACGCGACCGATCATGCCGTCGCCCGTGGGCACCGCCATGATGCGGCCGGTACGCTTTACCTCGCCGCCTTCCTTCACTTCGGTGTACTCACCCAGAATCACCACGCCCACCTGGTCTTCTTCCAGGTTCATGGCGATTCCGGCGATTCCGTGCCCGAAGTCGAGGAGTTCGCCGGCCATGACTTTGTCGAGGCCGTGAACGCGCGCAATACCGTCACCCAGGGAGATGATCGTGCCTACTTCGTCCACCGAAACCCTGGACTCGTAGTTCTCAATCTGGTCGCGGATTAGTTTGGTAATCTCGTCTGCTTTGATCTGTGCCATAAGTATTTGGTTTTCCCAATTTGGTAATTGGGTAATTTGGTAATTGGGTAAATTACCCAATTACTAAATTACGCAATTACCAAATCAACTTCCCGAAATCTCCTGCCTGATCTTCTTCAGCCGGCCCCTGACCGACCCATCATAAATTGTGCTGCCCACGCGGACCACCGCTCCGCCCAGCAGGCTTGCGTCCTGGGAATAGCCGGCGCGAATGATCTTGCCTGTGATAGCGGCCATCTGCTGCTCCAGCGCCTTCTTTTCCGCCGCGGAGAGTTCACGCGACGAGCTGATCTGCGCGTCGACGATACCCAGCCGGTCGTCCAGTTCTTTTCTGAATTGCAGCGCGATTTCCCCGATCTGCCCGATGCGGCGCTGATCGACCAGCACCGCCACAAAATTGCGCATGGACCGGTCGCCGCCGGTGCGGCTGAAAATCTGGTCCAGCAGCGCCAGCTTCTGCCGCTGCGGCACCGAGGGGCTGCGCAGCACGTTGCGCAGGGTCGTGCTGGTCTCCACCAGTTCCGCGATCTCGTTCAGCTGCGAGACCGCGCTTTCCGGTTCGATCTTATTGTGGGCGACGACCTCGGCCAGGGCGCGCGCGTAACGACTGGCAACAATCGACATCGGTTACTGCTCCCTTCCGAGGCGCGAGGTGAAATCGTGTACCAGCGCCTGATCGGCGGCCGCGCTCACGCTGATTTTCTTTTCCGCCAGGTCCACGGCCAGGCCGGCGACAAAGGCCCTGAGTTCGCGCTGCGCCGCGCTCGCGGCCGTGGCGATCTCCTGTTCCGACGATTCCACGATCCGGCGGCGCTCATCTTCCGCGGCCTTCATCACGCGCTCTTCTTCGGCTTTACCGGAGGCATCGGCCTCGGTGCGCATCTGCGCAATCTCGGAATCCAGCTTCGACAGGCGCTCTTCCACCCCCGCCAGCCGCTGCCGCGCGTCTTCACTTGCCTTGCGCGCGTCTTCCATGCGCTTCTGAATCGAATCGGTGCGGTTGCGGAAGGTCACCGGCAGTATCTTCCGCATAATCGTCACTAAAATCACCACCACAATCAGGAAGTTGACGATGATGCAAAGCCAGTAGGCATTCTCAACGCTTAGCCCGGTCTTACGCGCAATCCACCTGACCGCCGGGGACTGCTGCTCGGCCGCCTCAAGCTCTTTCTTTTCCGCCTGCTCCGCTTTTTCGACGGCTTCCCGGCTGCCTTCCGCCGGAGGTTTAGCCTGCGGCTCAGCCTGCATTGCAACCGTCGCGAAAGCGCGCGAAGAAGCTGCTGCGGGAAGCGCGG
>WNFD01007776.1_pt1 | contig 10587 bp, 11 predicted proteins | sample 5400491 | NCBI WGS metagenome assembly WNFD01 (sample SAMN13153343, study PRJNA577476) | soil metagenome | isolation source: 120 cm saprolite under Douglas fir tree site 2 hole 2 replicate 2 | place: USA:California | collected 2015-04-18 | reverse complement strand
CGCCCGGCGCGACCTGTTCGCCTATATCGAAGGCTACTACAATCGTCAGCGGATCCACTCTGCCATCGGATACATCACCCCTGAACAGGCAGAGGCGAAATCCGCATAACCCGGTGTCCACTCTTCCGAGGGAAGGTCACTTGGATCGACCCGCCTTCGCGCGGCCTGCTAGGGTTGGCAGCTGCAGATCCTCAATAAAGTCGTTCATCTGTCGTGACCTCTCAAAACTGATTTGTGACCGACCCAACCTCAGTTGACCGCTCGTGGTTCCGGGCCGCACCAATGCAGCACGCGACCTCCAATGCTGCGTTCCGTACCGAATTCATTGGAGTAGAAGCAGGCGCCGCTCACGTACAAAGCGGTGCTTTCTTCCACAGGCTGCCGGATATCCGCCAGTAAAGACACCGAGCTACAGCCAGCTGCGGCGCCGGCGATAAAACTCCAGGCAAGAACCATGGAAGCGATTTTCTTTGGCCGTCGCATTGGTTGTCTCGCGAACCCGTTGCAGTTTTGGGGCGTACGCCAGTCTTGCCACTCCAGCGTGGCAATGTGGTCGATCCCGGATTGCGTAAGCGAGACTTGGGCGAGTGACGTTTTATTCGGGCCGACCACCTACCGATTTTTGGCGTTGCCGGGACGAGCGCATCGCGAATTTCCGCCCGACGTTCGCGATCCCTGAGGGGATGTCACACCAGAAGAGTTGACCTATGCGCCCGACAAAAATGTCCTTCATCTACCGCACCCGTAGACCCGGTACGGTCCGGTCAAAGACGACTGAGAGCGAGACCCCGAATCTCCGATACCCTGGATGTAACTCTCTCCGAGCCGCAGGAGCGATTTCCTTCGTAGCGGGTGTCATCCTGGCGCTCACCGCTGCAGGCCATGCCGAATCACTGATCAAGACTCTCCGATCCGGTGAACCAGCGGGATCGCAGTTGGCAGTCGAAGGGGGCTCGATCCCTTCCCCTATGGTTCGACAAGCTGAGGGGAGAAACACCGCGCTTCCGACGGAACACTCGGATAGCCGGCAATATCGCCAACTGGATAGCGACTTGCAGAATCTCTACGACGACATCATACGCCGCGTCGGCGTGTCCTATAAGGAACTTCAATGATACGCATTGGCGCGGCCTGACGGTGCTACCAATGACCAAAAACGCCTTCGCGTATAGGCCGTTAACGCTGCGACGATCACTAATCGGTTTCCACCGCGACCAACAAAGTACTGAGACGGCGGCGGTTCTGGGGGTGGTTACCTCTGACCGGCGACAACACATCGTCATCGTCGGCGGCGGCTTTGGCGGCTTGGCCGCCGCCCTCGCCCTGCGCAGGCTGCCGGTACGGGTGACCCTGATCGACCGGCGCAATTACCACCTCTTCCAACCGCTGCTTTATCAGGTTGCGACCGCGGGCCTGTCGCCCGCCGATATCGCCTCGCCGATCCGCGAAATCCTGAGACGACAGCGCAATATTACGGTTCTGCTCGGCAAGGTGACGGGGATCGACATCACCGGCAAGGCGGTGCTGACCGACGAGAGGCGTGTGGTCTACGACCAGCTCGTCATCGCGACCGGCGCGCGACATGGTTATTTCAATCATGAGGAATGGGAGCAATTCGCCCCCGGGCTCAAGAAGATCGACGATGCGACCGATATACGCAGCCGCATCCTGCTCGCTTTCGAGCGCGCCGAGAACGCCAGTGACGAGCGGGAGCGACAACGGCTTTTGAGCTTTGTGATTGTCGGTGGCGGCCCGACGGGCGTCGAGATGGCCGGTGCTATCGCTGAGCTCGCGCGCGTCGCGTTATCAATTGATTTCCGCAACATCGACCCGAAATCGGCCCGCATCATCCTGGTTGAAGGCGGGTTACGGCTGCTCGCGAATTTTCCCGACTCGTTGTCGGCGGTCGCCAAGCGTGCGCTCGAAAAACTGGGGGTCGACGTCCGGCTTGGGGCACGCGTCAGCCGTTGCGATCCAGAGGGCGTGATCATTGCCAATGAGCGGATCGAGGCCCATACGATCATTTGGGCGGCTGGCGTCATGGCGTCACCCGCCGCGAAATGGCTCGACGCCGATAAAGATCATGCTGGGCGCGTCGTGGTCGAGCCCGATTTAACGCTGCGCGGCCATCCAGACATTTTCGTGATCGGCGATACAGCGCTCGCCAAGGCGGCAGACGGCAAGCCCCTGCCCGGCATCGCTCCGGTGGCGAAACAGCAGGGCACTTATGTGGCGGGCGTGATTGCCACGCGGGTGCAAGGCAGGCGGCCGCCCAAGCCCTTCCACTATCGCCATCTCGGCACGATGGCGACGATCGGACGTAGATCGGCGGTTGCCGATTTCGGCAGGTTTCGCCTCAGCGGTTTCACTGCCTGGCTGCTATGGGGGCTTGTCCATGTCTACTTTCTGGTCGGTTTTTCGCAATCGGATCGCCGTGATGCTGGGTTGGCTCTGGGCATACCTTACATATGCGCGGGGCGCGCGCCTGATCACCGGCCACGACAACTGAGGATCCGCCCGGCGTGATCGGCGGCGAACCCCGCGAACTCGGGCGACGGCGCCTTCGGGAATAACGATGCAGTCAAACCAGCATCGGTGGTGCGAGCGCGTCCTCTCACATGCCGGCAAGCTCTAAAGATACTTTAGAATAATTATAAAGAGAGGTGAGTCTTGTTCGGCACGGCGACGCTTTGCCGCCCGCTATCCAGGGAACCGACATTCGCGTCCGCTGGATATCGCACCTGCCGAGAGGACAAATGTCATGTCGATGCGTCACGCCGTAAGGCCGCTGGCGATCGGCCTCTGTTTGCTTGCAGTCGGCGCCTGCAGCACCGGACCGAGCCTGGCCGCCGCGCAGCCCACGATCCCGCAGGCCACCCCCGCAACGGCCCGCGTCTGGTTCATCCGGCAGTTTGAGCCTGACAGCCTGGCGCAGCCGATGATCTACGCCAATCGAACCCCGGTCGCCCCGAGCGAGCCCGGCGGCGCGTTCTATCGCGACTTCTCGCCCGGCGGCTACACATTCACCGTCGATAGTTATTATGAGGACCTCAACCAGGCGACGACTCTTCAATTGACGGCCGGCACCCAGACCTACCTCGAGATCCAGTCCCTGCGGATAAGTGATGGCGAGACATGGGGGCGCGCTGCGTTCTACGTCAGGATCCCATCTCCCTATTTCCTGACTAAATACTACCTGCCCCAACTCACTTATTTCGGTGCACGCTGACGACGAACGTTGGTGCCCGGAAAAGTCGCAGATGGTTGATGAGAGGGGTGGAATAAACCGCCGGGTAAGTGAGTCAGATAATCGGGCGATCAGCCATCCAGGGCTGCCGATCATAGGCGCTGAACATGTTGCCCTATTCTCCTCGCACCTTCCTTGTGGCGTGCCTGTACATGTCGGCGATCCTCACAGCGGCGGCTCTCCCGCTTGAAACCGCCGCGGCGCAGACCCGGCTCGTGCCCGCACAGGATGCCGCGAGCCTGCTTGGCGGCGGGCGGGCCAACGGTGCGGTGATCTGGAGCCATGGTCGCTCGCTCCAGAAAGAATGCTCGCAGGCCCCGACACCGGACTACATCGGGGCTTTCCGCGCGGCGGGGTGGGACACTTTCCGCCTCAACCGCCCGAGCATCACCGATACGATGCCGGAGAGCGCCAGAGCGCTCGCGGGCGAGGCCGACGCCCTGGAGCGCAAGGGTTACCGTCGTGTCGTCTTGGCCGGCCAGTCCTTTGGCGCCTTTATCTCGCTGATCGCCGCCGGGCAGAGCGACGCCGTCGATGCCGTGATCGCCACGGCGCCGGCGGCGTATGGCAGCTCCCAAAGCAATCCGGCAGGCTATGGCCTCAATGCGACGCGGCTCTACGACCTGCTCGGCGCCGTGCGCCGTGCGCGCGTCGCCCTCTTCTTCTTCGAGGGTGACATCTTCGACCCGGGCGGGCGGGCGCCGATAGCGAACGAGATCCTTAGAGCCCGCGGGCTGGCGCATCTGATCGTCGATCGGCCCGCCGGGCTGCCGACCCATTGGGCCAGCATCGGGCCGCCATTCGCCGACCAATTCGCCCAGTGCCTCGTCGCCTTTGCGGCTGGTGATCTGGCCAGTGGCACAGTGGACTGTCGCGGCCTTGCCGCCTTGGCTCGGCCGCCGAGGCCCATCCTGTCGCGACTGGCTTCCATCCGGTCAGGAAGTTGAGGGTTAATCGTAAACCTGGAGATCGGGTGACGGGTAAACATAGCTCGAACTGGCAGGAGGCGGTGAGGAGCTGCCCTCGGCCACTCCGCTACTCAGTTGAGCACACCCGGCGAGAATGGTTGCGCAGATCGTAACCATGGCGATCCAACGACCAACAAACAGACATGAGTCCATCGTCGTCCCCCACGTTTAGGTGTGGCGCGCTCGCACGCGTAAACCCAGACGCGATGCCGCGCAGACTGGCTCTGCATGCCCTCTGACAAACGGGGCGAGCGAGCCCACCGCGATTTAGGACGTAGATGCCGACGAGCAAAGAGGCCGAATTGTCGCGGGTCACCTGCCGGGTCGCGAAAAGCGAGAGCAGCGATAAGACCGGTGGTCCAGCCGTGACGACGGGTACCGGCGTTCCCAGCTGAGGCAGGGCATTGCCTGCCGCCGCTGTAGTGGTCGAGAAGATTGCGAGTAAAACAATGACACGGTTCACGACCGCACAAAGAGTCCTCTCGATCGTAGCTTTGAGCGTCGTTGCGGTCACCGCCGCGGCCTGCAGCTCAGCCCCAGTCGCTGGCGTCGGGCAACCGGTGGCGCAAACCGGCGTCGGCGGTTACGCCAACTGCTATTCTTGATACTACGCCGACAAAAGTAGAGCAGACCGTGTCGTCGAGGGGCGCACCATCCATTGGTGCGGACCCATGCCACGGCCGGTGAATTGAAAGGGCATTGGGAAGCAGAGCCGCATCTCATCGGTCGGCTGACTTGCTTTCCTGCTCGGCGACTCCTTGGAGAGGCGGAGCGAGCTGGAGAAGGCCGATACGGCGCAGGAGATCCTGAAATCGGGTGTCGGATCGAAGCGGATCGAACGCCGGCCGCAGCAGGATCGACGCTTTGAAGCGCGCTTCGCAGGCCTTGTTTAGGGAGATCATCGCCTGATCGTGATCGCCGAGCCCCACATAGATAAAGGCGATATCGGCGTCGACAGACGGATTTTGAGCATACCCGGCTTCCAAGTCATTCAATATTTTGATTGCTTCTTCTTTCCGTCCTGACACGGCATAAGCGTAACCGAGATTCGAGTCGAAGGCGCCACTGTGTCCAGAAAGCTCGATCGCTCTCTTGAATTCTGCAATTGCTGCGTCGTGTATGTGCTTTTGCATGAGCGCCTGGCCCAGCTCATAATGACCAACGGCAAAATCCGGGTCCATCTCTAGGGCTTTTTTGCTTTGCGCCACTGCTTCGTCATAGTGGTGAGAGACGCAGAGTGCATCCGCTATGTCTGCACAGATGATGAGCGAAAGTGGATCAAGACTTTCCGCCTTCCTCAGCTCGCGAATACCCTCGTGGTTGCACCCCATCATCATGAGATGCCAGGAATACCATTGATGGGCCGTCGGATAGCCGGGATTCAGCTCGATGGCCCGCTTGTATTCTCTCTCGGCAGACGCCCAGTTCCAGGCATAGAGGTCAAGGGCGAAGGCGAGAGTAGCGTGGGCCTCACCGAGGCTCTCGTCCAATGCCAGGGCTTTGGTTGCAGCCGCTTCGGCTTTTATGAAAGCTTCTCGCGGAGAGAGGACCCCATATTTCCAATCCCCCGACAACGCGTAGGCGTCGGTCAAGGCAGAATATGCCACAGCGTAGGATGGAGCCGCCTCAATCGCGTCGCAGAAATATTTGATTGCTTTGGTCAGACCTTCTCCGGTTCGCTTGTTCAAGAAATACCGGCCTCTGAGGTATGCTTCGAATGCAGCCGGGTTCACCGGCCTCACGTTCTGCAGCGCGGCGTGTTCCTGCCGGTTCACTACTGCCCCTACTCGCTCGGCGATAGTCCGTGCTACGCTGTTTTGAAGCGCCACGGTGTCCTGCAAATCCCCTTCAAAGCTCTGGGCCCAAATGTGCCGTTCGACTGGCACTTCAATTAACTGTGCGGTAATCCGGACGCGGTCGCCGAAGCGCAACACGGTCCCTTCCACTACTGCTTCTACGTTCAGCTCGCGGGCTATCTCGGGTAAGAGCTTGCGACCGTGTTTATAGGTCATTACCGAGGTGCGAGAAATAACGCGTAACGCGCCGATCTGCGCCAGGGTGGTGATCAACTCATCGGTGATGCCGTCGGCGAAGTAATCTTGTGCAGGATCGCCGGAAAGGCTTTCTAATGGCAGTACTGCGATCGAGCGAATCTTAGTCGAGACCTGGTTCCGAGAGGACGGGATCCAAGACAGCAGGGTCAAAAGCAACCGGGCTAAACCGGAGGCGAAAAACCTCCAGCCAAGAGGTCGGGACCGTAGCTTCGATGACGAGCTAACGTCTTTAATGTCGCTAATACCGGCCGGAAGATCGGATCCCTCTCCGGCCGCAGTTTCGCGACCGATCAAACCGGAGACCGGCGTCGGAAGGTTGATCGATAGAGTAGATTGCGCGGCGTCCCCGGCGGGGCGGTACGCCCGTGTTTCGGCGGACGCGGCGTCGGAAGGGCGGATCTCAGCGACGAAGCGGTAGCCCCGACCGGACACCGTTCGGATGAAATCCCGATCCTCTCCCAGCGCCTTGCGCAGCGCGGAGATCTGAACCACCAGATTGTTCTCTTCTACCACCGTGTCCGGCCAGACGCGGCTCAGGATCTCATCCTTTGTTACGAGCGCACCACGCGCCTCGGTGAGGACCAAGAGAACATCGAAGGCGCGGCCGCCAAGCGGGACCACGACACCATCGGCACGGAGTTCCCGACGCTGTGCCAGCAACCGGAACCGGCCGAAGTCGAGATGCCCCGTGGGCCCATCTGCCAAGCTGATCCTCACCCCTTTTAGCTTTTTTAATGAAATTTCATATTCGGTTTGGCGAGTCAATCCCCGGTAAGCCCAAGGTTCTGTGAAGTTTTCGATGCCTTGGAGCACCTGCAACCATTACAGGCCGAGCTTCACCGTAGAAGTAGCGCCGACGGTGCCCCGCTGGGCCACTGTGTCTTTCCCGAGATACCAACGACCATACGGCTGATCCCGCCCGCCCGACACAAGCGTTAGTCGAGATCTCGCGCTAACATCTTTTTAGATCCTTTAACCACGAACACGGCCTGCTGACAGGGACTTTAATCTAGTCGATCAGCACATTGCGGCATCGCAACCTCGACCAGAAAGATCTCCCATTGACGAACGATCTCGGAGGGGCAGCCATCGAAACCGGGCAAGTCGGATGGGATGCGGATCGGTGGCATCGTGACAGGTTTGAAAAAATAGTACTGCCGCATCTCGATGCCGCCTATTCGCTTGCGCGATGGCTGACGCGCAACGATGCCGATGCAGGCGATGTCGTGCAGGAAGCATCTCTGCGGGCGTTTCTTTATTTCGACGGCTATCGCGGCGGGGATGCGAAGAGTTGGTTGCTCAAGATCGTCCGGCACGCCTGCTACGGATGGCTCGCGGGCAACCGGCCAGCGGAGATCGCCTCGCTCGATGCCGAGGCGGAATTTTGCGGCGAGGTCGCGATAGCTTCGATCGATGCCGAGATCTTGCTGGAGAGCCGATCCGAGCTGCGGCGTCTCGATCAACTCATCGAGGCGCTCCCCGCACCGTTGCGCGAGACGATCGTTCTGCGCGAGCTGCACGAGCTTGGCTACCGCGAGATCGCCGAGGTTACAGGCGTACCGATCGGGACCGTAATGTCCCGCCTCTATCGCGCGCGTTCCCTGTTGCTGCGCGTACCAGATGGCGCGCCCGGCGCGTCAACGGCTTTATCCGACCAACAGGTTCGCGTGCGTGCCGCAGGAGACTCATCAGGCGAACCCGGTTCCTTGAGAGTCGCTTCAATTTGAGATCTGAACACAGCCGCGGCGCTAACCCGCGTCAACCGCAATCGGCGCTCAAGCACGACTGGTGACGTCGCTGGCCTCCCGACCGCTGTTCCCGATCGAGGCGCAGGCAACCCAGATGGCGGACTTAGTCTGATCACCGGCATGCAGGAATTCCGCGTTACCGAGCAGGGAATGAAGCCAGTGAATGACGGCAAAGGGTCGATCTGATCCCTTCCCCGCCGCCTCAGCGAATGGCCGCAATCGGCGCGACTGAGCCTTTCCGCCGCGATCAACCGGGCGCGTACTGTTGCCCCATTCCCGCCCTTCGTGCCCCATTCCCGTCATTGACGGAGCCCCTGGCGGGAGCGCGCAGAAAGTAGAAAGCGGCCATTTGGCCGGGGCACTCGTGGCCACGTCAATTCGCAATAGCCGCCTCTTCGCTCGCCGCGAGCGGCACATTGTACGCGACCACCGGCTGGGTGAGACCCTTCAAAGCGAGGGCGCCAACCTGCTCGGTTGCGACGTTTCCTTTTAGTCCCGCGTTGACGCGTTGACTGAGCAGAATTTGGCCGTCCTTGGCCTCGGCGCAGAGACGGGCGGCGACGTTGCACACTGTGCCGATCGCGGTGTAGCCGGAGCGCTCGGAAAATCCGATCTGGCCCAAGGTCGCATAGCCTTGCGCGATGCCGGCGCCAAATCCCAGCTCGCGGCCGCGCTCGCGCCACGAGGCGATCAGCGTGCCGGCGGCCTCGCGCATCGCCATGGCCATCTCGACGGCGCGCTGAGCCGGGTCAGGGCAGGGTACCGGGTCATTGAAAAACACCATAATGCCATCGCCGGAGAACTGGTCGAGCGTGCCTTCGAACTGGCTAACCAGCGGCCCCAAAGCGCCATGGTACTCGCGTAGGAAGTCGAGCACCTCTTCCGGCTCCGCGGTCTCGGTGAATGCGGTGTAGCCGCGCAGGTCGCAAAACACGACCACGATCTCGCGGCGGTGGCTTTCAAGGATTTTCTCGTCGCCCTGCGAGACAATCATTTCAGCGAGCTGCGGCGCGAGAAAACGCTTCAACCGCCCAACGCGGCCCAACTCTTCAACCTGCTCTGCGACCCTTGCCTCCAGCTCATGGTTCCAGCCGGCGATCTCCTCATTGCGCTCGCGTAATTCATCCAGGAGCCGCGCGTTTTCAATCGCGATCACCGCCTGGGCGGCGAAATTCTGCAATAGCGCGATCTGCTTGTCGGAGAACGGCCGAACTTCGCGCCGGTAGATGATGAACGCGCCGCGCAGCTCCTGTTCTTTGCGCAACGCCACCCAGAGCCCAGTACGAGCGCCGGTGTTTTGTACCAAGGCGACGCGTGTGGGGAAGAGCCCCGAACGATAGCCATCCGTGTCGACAACGTCTGGGATGTGGACCACGTTGTCGCCGCGCATCAGGCGCCCCAACGCGCTGTCCGGCTCGGGCTTGATCGCGCCCTGCGTAGCTAAACCGTGCACGGCCAATAGCGGAAAGGCCTCGCCGTCAAAGCCGCGCAATGCGCCGAACGCCGCCTCGCACAGTCGCAAGGCCTTTTCGAGCATTGCGTCGAACACCGGGGCGAGGTCGCCCGGCGAGGAATTGATGACCTGCAACACCTCTGCGGTCGCGGTCTGCTGTTCCAAGGCCTCGTCGCGCTCGGCACGGTATTGCTCCCGCTCTGCAAGTCCCTCACTGAGCCGCCGCTGCGCCTCGGCAAGCTGGCGCTGGAGATCAGCGATGATCTGTTGCGAATCGGCTAGCGTGCTGTTGGGCGTCGAGCTCATTCGCGACCTCATCAGGTCGTACCCCGCTCGATCATACTTGGCCTCCACAGGGTTGTCTCCCGAACAAGATCAGCGGCAAGCGCCGGCTCGTGGTGAGGAGACAACGAATGTCGGCTTCAGGGCGAACCCGCCGAATACATCGCGGTCTCGGGGAATGACTGGAATCGGCGCCATTGAGGCATCTGGGTGCGGTGGCCTGAGCGTCTGCTGACGCCCCCATTGCCGTCATTCCCGACGCCCCCCGATCGGCGCAGGGATAGGATGCGCCCTATTGTATCGCGCTCGGGCGGCGGCTCTGCCGGAGGCCTGTAGTCACGTTCCATGCATCGCCTCGCGTCTGGCAACCCTTGCGCCAGGCTCCCTCAGCGAGAACAATGAGCAGTAGAGCACAAAAATCGCGGTCACTCCGACAAAGGGAGAGAATGCCATGGACCTCGGATTGCAAGGCAAGCATGCGATTGTGACTGGCGGTAGTCGGGGCATTGGCAAAGCCATCGCGCGGGAATTGGCGCGCGAAGGGGCCGATGTGGCGATCGTGGCGCGGAACAAGGCGGATCTGGAGGCGACGGCGCGGGAGTTGGCTGGCGAGACGAACCGGCGCATCGTTCCCCTCGCAGCCGATGTCACCAGCAAGGAGCAGGTGGACCGCATGGTCGCCGAGGCGGCACAGCAACTGGGCGGCCTGCACATCCTGGTTAACAGCGGGTCCGCGCCAGGGGGCTCGGCCACCGCGACCGGCCCGATCGAAACCGTCATCGACGAGGATTTGCTGCAGGATTTCAACGTGAAATATGTCGGAGCGCTGCGCTGT
>WNFD01015498.1_pt1 | contig 10588 bp, 9 predicted proteins | sample 5400491 | NCBI WGS metagenome assembly WNFD01 (sample SAMN13153343, study PRJNA577476) | soil metagenome | isolation source: 120 cm saprolite under Douglas fir tree site 2 hole 2 replicate 2 | place: USA:California | collected 2015-04-18 | reverse complement strand
GTAACTTCTTTGATCGAGATGCCGGCGCTCGCCAGATCGTCCATCACTTTCTGGGCGCCTGCCACGTTCTCTGTAAGGCTGTTCCGCGGTTGTCCGTGATCGCGAAACGCGTCGATCGTAGCCGGAGGCATCGTATTCACCGTATCGGGCCCAATCAACTCCTCCACATACATGACATCACGATAGGCCGGATTCTTGGTGCTGGTGCTGGCCCACAGCACGCGCTGAGTCTGCGCTCCTTTTGCGGCAAGCGCCTCCCAGCGGGGTCCGCTGAAGATTCGCTGATAGCGCTGATAGGTGAGCTTTCCGTTTGCTATCGCAACCTTGCCTTTCAGGCTCTTGAGCAGCATCTGTTGTTGCGCATCGGAGACGGTCTTCAGCTTATCGTCGATCATCGAATCCACCAGAGAATCTATGCGGCTGATGAAGAAGCTGGCCACACTCGCCATTTTTTTCAGATTGCCGCCGCCCTTACCTAGATCTTCGAGTCCGGCGATGTAAGCTTCCGCCACCTTCTCGTATACTTCCTGCGCGAATAGCAAAGTTACATTGATGTTGATGCCTTCGCCAATCAACTGGCGAATTGCGGGAAGTCCCTCGGCCGTCCCCGGAACTTTGATCATCACATTCTCTCGATTCACGGCCTTCCACAGGCGGCGGGCCTCCTCAATCGTCTCCTGTGTCTTGAGAGCGAGTAACGGAGAAACCTCCAGGCTGACGTACCCGTCGCGAAACTTCGATTCTTCGTACACAGGACGGAGCACATCGGCGACATCTTGAATGTCGCGGATCGCGATTTGTTCGTAGCGGCCGGTCGCGTCCAGATCACGCCGTGAAGCCAGCGATTTCAACATATCGTCGTACAGCGAGCTTTCCCCAATCGCCTTCTCGAAGATGGCTGGATTTGAGGTCATCCCCCGAAGGCCGTCGTCTTGAATCATCTTCTTGAGACTTCCACTCGTAATCAGATCGCGCCGAATGTAATCCAGCCACATCGACTGCCCGTAACTGAGCAGTGCTTTCAAAGGATTCGTCGCTTTTGAGGTTTCAAGAACTCCAGTAGGCTGCATATGATTTCTCCCTGATGAATCGACGGCGGACATCGTTCTCTGAATTGGGTTTGCGGCCTTCTCCGGCTTCACTGAGAAGGAAACAAATCGCTGTTACTTTTCTGCGATCGCTTTACGCGCTTCCGCAACGACCGCTTCCGCGGTGAAACCGAAAAACTTCAGCAAATCTTTCAACGGGGCTGAGGCCCCGAAGCGATGCATGCCAATCTTTCGTCCCTTCAATCCGACATACCGCTCCCAGCCGAAGGTGGAGGCCATTTCCACTGAAACTCGCGATGTCACCGTAGACGGCAGGACGCTTTCTTTGTAAGCCGCATCCTGATGTTCAAAGATGTCCCATGACGGCATACTCACTACGCGAGCTTGAACACCCTCCGCCTTGAGCTTCTCGTAAGCCTCAACGCAAAGCGATACTTCACTGCCAGTGCCCATCAAAATGACTTCAGGTTTGCCGCCAGGCGCATCCGCCAGAATGTACGCCCCCCTGGCAGTGCCCGAGGCAGCGCCGTATTTCGTGCGATCAAAAGTTGGCATCGCTTGCCGTGTCAGCACCAACGCAACCGGTTGGTGTTGCAACTGCGCGATGATCTTCCACGCTTCAACCACTTCGTTGGCATCGCCAGGACGAAGCACAATCAGATTCGGCATGGCACGCAGGGACGCCAGTTGCTCGACTGGCTGATGCGTGGGCCCATCTTCTCCCACTCCGATCGAATCGTGTGTGAAAACGAAAATCGAAGGAGCTTCCATGAGCGCGGAAAGCCGGATGCTGGCGCGCATGTAATCGCTGAAGTTGAAGAAGGTTGCGCCGAACGCGCGAATTCCAGAAACCGTAAGCCCGTTCACGCTCGCGCCCATCACGTGTTCGCGCACGCCGAAGTGCAGATTGCGTCCAGCGTAGCTGCCAGCCTGGAAATCGCCAGCGCCTTCAAAGTTCAAATTCGTCTTATTCGACGTGGCCAGATCGGCCGAGCCGCCGATGAGCCACGGAACGCTTTGCGCTAGCGCATTCAGCACTTTCCCTGAACTCTCGCGCGTGGCCATACCCTTAGCGTCCGCAGGGAACGTGGGAAGATTCTTGTTCCAACCAACGGGAAGCTCGCGGCGCTGCATGCGATGCAACCGGTCGGCTAATTCCGGATACTTCCGTGAGTACTCCGCAAACATCTCCGACCACTGCCCTCGCGCGTCATGCCCGCGTTTTCCAATTCCATCCCGGAAGTGCTCTCGCACGCCCTCCGGAACTAGAAACTTCGCGTCTTCCGGCCAGCCGTAGAATTTCTTTACCAGCCGCACTTCCTCTTCGCCCAGCGGCTCTCCGTGCGCCGCATTTGTGTCTTGTTTGTGCGGCGATCCATAGCCGATGTGGCTGTCCACGATGATCAGCGTGGGCCGATCTTCGGTTTGCTGAAAGGTTTCAAAAGCGCGCCCCAGCATTTCCAAATCGTTAGCATCGGCCACGCGCGTTACATTCCATCCGTAGCCTATAAAACGTGTGGCTACGTCTTCGCTGAAGGACCAGTTGGCAGGCCCATCCAGCGTGACGCTGTTGTGGTCATAAATCCAGCAGAGATTTGAAAGCTTTAGATGCGCCGCCAGCGACGCAGCTTCGCCCCCAATGCCTTCCATCAGGTCGCCATCGGAGCACATGGCGTAAACGTTGTAATCGAAAACCTCGAAGCCCGGACGGTTGAAATTCGCCGCCAGCCACTTGCCGCCAATGGCCATTCCCAAACTATTTCCCACGCCCTGACCTAACGGACCCGTGGTAGTTTCCACGCCCGTGGTGACGTGTGATTCGGGATGCCCCGGAGTTCGGCTTCCCAGTTGCCGGAAGCGCTTGATCTCTTCCATCGGAACCGCCAACTCTTTCAGCACCTCGCCGTTCTCGGCGATTTCGCGAACGCCGGCGAGGTGAAGCATGGCGTAGAGCAACATTGACGCATGGCCGTTCGACAATACGAACCGATCACGATTTAGCCACTTTGGATCTTCCGGGTCATAGCGCAGAAATTCCTGCCACAGACAATACGTAACTGGCGCCAATCCCATGGGAGCGCCCGGATGGCCGCTATTGGCCTGCTGTACAGCATCGATCGCCAGGGTTCGGATCGTGTTGATGCACAGCGTGTCCAGTTGTTTGCCGGTTACCAACGCCTGTTCACTGGCTACCATGCGATTCGCGCTCCTTGAGGGACAACTCCAGAGTCGTCCGCCGACCTCAATCTCATTAGAGTTCCCAGGACAAAAAGGGTTTCAGAACCAGCCCCGAGTGTATCAATTTCTTGCGAACCTATGTCGCTAGACCTGCGAAAAGCTGGATCTGTGAAAAATGGAGAGACTCGAAGAGAAGAAGGGAAGGAGGCGAAGAAATTTTACTTCAGCAATTGGAGATAGCTATTTTCACTCTGTGCAGCCTTAGTGGTGTCCTGGACGTATCTGAGAAATTGACGAAGATTTTCCTTCTCCGCGGGATCTAAACTGGAGAATCGAATGCGCACTCCCATGGCAGGTGCGCTGCGAATTACGACTCCATTCAGGGCCAGGCCCTTTACCCAAATCTTGCCACTGGCGACCCAAAGTCCGATGTCGACTTTTGCGCCGCCACTGACCTGAGAGGCGGTCTCCACCTGGCATCCGCCCATGCTCGTATTTGATAGATTCCCCCAAAGCGGAACAGGGGCATCGTTGACGTGCAGTTCTACTGCCACAAAACACTTGATTCTGGGGTGCCGCCTTCGATCTTGTCCCCAAGTTGGGCTGAAAATATCCGGCTCGAACGGAGGGGTGGCTGAGGCAGGTGTAGGCATGGGCCGAGGCGGAGGCATCGGCGGATCCTTGATGACGCTGGCCCCGTTCGCGCTTCTGGAAGTCGCGTGCTTGATCTCGCGCATGGCGGCCAGTAGTGCTTCTTCCCGCCGCTCTGGAGGGGCCTCGCGGTAAGTCTGCAACAGGGTTCCAAGGTTGCGTGCCAGGTCAGGATCGGCCAGCAGCCCGGTCCAGTCTGTCCCCGCCGCCGGGTTGGGCTTGGAGTTACTCATTGATGGATGTTCCACTCATTGTGTGAACGACTTCTCGCTTTCAGCTTGAGGCACAGGTAACCTGTTCACAAGATGACTGAAGTCATCCCCGTCCTGTCCCAGAAGCTTCCGCACGTCGCCACGGTTGAGACGATTTTCAGTCGATCGGCTTCAGGCTTTTGAGGTAGCCCTTCAGCGATTCCTGCTGCCCGCTTGTAATTGATAAAAATTCAAAGCCGTAATGGTATCCACGGCGGTAGCGCAGCACTGCTCGCAGTTCCCACGGAAACGCCCCGGGAATCGCAAAGCCCAAGCCCACCACCTCTCCGACATTCAATTCCGCCGCCAGAAGTATGCCGATCCCCGCCTCGGACAGATCCGTGCAATGTGCCTCAAGTTTCTGGTACTGGTTCCCCAGAAGAAGTGTGACGGTGACTTGGAAATCGCCCCGAAATCTGGGATGCCGCCTGCGACGACGTTCGGCTTGGCTGGTTGCGGGTTTTGGAGTCGAGGCGGGCATGAGTGGCGTTTCGTTGAGCGCAACGAATGCTGTTAGTGGCTCTCGAAGGTGAGTTGAAGAACTTCGGTGGTTTCGGCGGATGCAGCTTCAAATTTCCATTTGCGGACCGCGTCCGTGGCCGATTCGATCAGCACCGGATTTCCTCCCAACACCCGGGTCGACTTCACATTCCCGTTAGCTCGAACCACAACCTCCACCTTGACCACACCGCCAACGCGCATCCGCTTTGCCAGATCGGGATAAACAGCATCAACTTTGCTGACGATCTTTCGCTCTCCGTGGCTTTGTTTCTGAGCCATGCCGGACTGAATGAACAGGCTGGCGCATGTCGCCACCGCGAGAACCATTAAGCTTTTTGTTCGACGCATGGTGTGGCAGAGCATTCCTCGTCTACTCTATCGACAGGCCCCCTCCGTAGAAAAGTGTCTAAAGTAATGAGTTTGAAATTTGATTTCTCATGCTTGAATGCGAATCCAACCTTGCTGTTGCCGACCCTATCCTCAAACCTTGGCTAAATTACCCTTCGCGCCGGCCTCCGACTGCATCCAATTCCAAGCCGGAAGGCGGTTGGTTTTGCATCGCATCGTGTCTCAATCGAATCGATAGTATGGCGAAATATGGTATGAATGAGAAAGGTGGTCCCGAAGACTCTCTTTCCTACGGGACTTTTTCATCAGCGAAAATGCCCCGCTACTTACTTCGCCCAAGCCGCAGAATCCCTGTCGCGATGCTATTGCTCTTGTCTGCTGTTACAAGCCTTCTGGCTCAGAATCCCGCGCCTGCACCTTCCATTTCTTTGCCCGGATCACAGAGTCCCTTCACCGGCAGTGAACCGGAAGGTACCGTCAGTCCAGCAATCTTGCAGATCGGATTCCAGGAGGCCATCGAACGCGGACTGCGCAACAACCTGGGCCTGCTGCTTTCGGGAGATCAGACCATGATGGCCCAAGGGGAAAGGTGGAAAGAACTCAGCAACCTCTTGCCCAATATCACGGCCAAAATACAGGAAAACGTACAGACTCAGAGCCTGACTGCCCTGGGCCTCAAGAGCAACGTATTCCCGTTTCCCATTCCCCGGGTGATCGGTCCGTTCAACTACTTTGACGCGCGCGCCTCTCTCACCCAATCGGTCTTCAACTTTAGGGATCTGGAAAAAGAACGCGCCGCATCCGAAAGCGTGAAATCGGCGAAATACAACTATAAAGATGCAAGGGAACTGGTGGTGCTTGCGGTAGGGAATGCCTATCTGATGGCCATTGCTACCGCCGCCCGCATTGAAACCACAGATGCTCAGGTCACGAACGCTCAAGCCTTATACAACAAGGCGATCGACCAACAAAAGGCTGGACTGAGTCCGGCGATCGATACTCTGCGTTCTCAAGTCGAGTTGCAGACGCGCCAGCAGCAACTCATCGTCGCGCGCAACGATTACGCGAAGCAGAAGCTGTCGCTGGCTCGAATCATCGGCTTGCCGCCCGGCCAGGAATTTCTCCTGACCGAGAAAGCTCCTTATCAGGCCTTGACCCCTTTACCGCTGGAAGTTTACCTGCAACGCGCCTATGCGTCGCGGCCAGATTATTATGCAGCGCAGTCGCAAGTGCGTTCGGCGGAACTCACGCACCGCGCCGCCGCCGCCGGCCGATATCCCACGATAGACGTCAACGCAAACTACGGGGATATCGGAGTGACTCCGGCCCAATCCAATGGAACATGGCAGGTGAATGGCGGCATCACCATTCCGATCTTTGCGGGAGGAAAGGTTCATAGCGATTTGCTCGAAGCCGATGCGCAGTTGAAGCAGGCGCGATCTCAGTTAGGCGACCTGCGCGGCCGCATCGACTATGAGGTACGCACCGCATTGCTGGACCTTACCGCCGCCGCCGAACAAGTCGAAGTCGCGCGCAGTTCGGTCGACTTGGCGGAACAAGCCTTCAATCAATCCAAAGATCGTTTTGCCGCAGGTGTTACCGACAACCTCGAGGTCGTCCAGGCGCAGCAGGCGGTTGCCGGTGCTCATGAAAGTTACATCCAAAGCCTGTACGCGCACAATCTGGCTAAGGTGGAACTGGCGTACGCCACTGGCGATGCGGAACAGGGCGTCAAACGATTTTTGAAAGGCGAACACTAAACAAATTTTATGGAACCGACGACGCAAAGTCCGCCCGCCGCTCCGCCGGATCGGTCTGAAAGCCGTACTAAGCCGCTGCCCTCCACGGAACGGGATTTCCGCATCCGTCCTTCGCGCACCGCCAGTCCGGGCTTCCGCATCGCCATCATTATTGGCGTGGTCGTGCTCCTGCTGGTGGCATTTTTCGTGTACCGCTACGTCTCCAGCTACGAATCCACCGACGATGCTCAGGTGGACGGCCACATTAATTCCATCAGCACCCGAATCGCCGGCAATGTCGTGAAGCTTAATGTGCAGGACAATCAATATGTGGAAGCAGGCACCGTGCTGTTGGAGATCGATCCCGCAGATTATCAGGTTGCCTACCAGCGCGCGAAAGCCGATTTCGAGGATGCCCAGGCCGCCGCTGCCGGAGCTGGCGTTAATGTTCCCATCACTTCGGTCAGCACTACCAGCCAGGTATCCTCGACCGAAGCCGATGTCGCCAGCGCCCGGGCTGGAATTTCCGCAGCCAAACAACAGTTGGAAGCAGCCAAGGCGCAGCGCGACCAAGCCGAAGCCAATCGCAACAGCAATACGATCAGGCTGTGGCAGCCTCCAGAGCGAGTGAAGCGGCCGTGCAGGCCGCTCGCGCCATGGCTGATGCGGCTCAGTCCCAGGTAACTCAAGCTCAGGGAAAACTGGCGCAGGCGGAGGCCAATTGGCGCAACGCCCAGACCGCTCCTAAACAAATGCAGGTCATGCGCTCCAGGGCCGCCTCCGCCGAGGCCCAAGCCCAGCGCAAAAAAGCCGATCTCGATCAGGCGCAACTGAATCTGCGATACACCAAAATCGTTGCTCCCGTTGCTGGTGTGGTCAGCGACCGCACCGTCGAAGTCGGACAAAATGTCGCTCCGGGTCAGGAGTTGATGAAAATCATCCCGCTCAACGACGTCTGGATCACCGCCAATTTCAAAGAAACCCAGCTTCGGCATATGAAGATAGGCCAGCCCGTCACCCTGGAAGTGGATGCCAACGGCAGAAAATATCGTGGGAAAGTAGACAGCATCGCCGGTGCCAGCGGTTCTCGCTTCAGTCTTCTGCCTCCCGAAAACGCCACTGGCAACTATGTGAAGGTGGTGCAGCGCATTCCAGTGAAGATCGTACTCGACCCGGGTGAAAACAAGGATCAGTCGCTGCGGCCGGGCATGTCGGTGACTCCCAAAGTTTGGATCGAGCAATGAGCGCTGCCGCCCCCCCGCTGGAGAATGCCGACCTCTGGCGTCCCGCGGTCAATCCCTGGATCATCGCTATTACAGTGACGCTGGCGACTTTCATGGAAGTGCTCGACACTTCCATTGCCAATGTCGCTCTTCCTCACATTGCCGGCAGTCTCTCCGCGGGGCAGGATGAAAGCACCTGGGTGCTGACCTCTTATCTTGTGTCCAACGCCATCGTTCTGCCTCTGAGTGGATGGCTTTCTTCGATCATTGGCCGCAAGAATTTCTACATGAGTTGCGTTGCCCTCTTCACAATTAGCTCGTTCCTGTGCGGCCTGGCTCCGAACTTGGCAACACTTATCATTTGCCGCGTTCTGCAAGGTGCTGGAGGAGGCGGCCTCCAGCCCAGCGAACAGGCCATCTTGGCCGATACTTTTGAGCCCGCCAAGCGAGGCATGGCTTTCGCCGTCTACGGGGTCGCCGTTGTCACCGCTCCCGCTATCGGACCAACGCTTGGTGGATGGATCACCGACAACTTTACCTGGCGCTGGATTTTTTTTATCAACATTCCCGTCGGCATTATCTCCATGCTGCTCACCTCGCGGCTCATACAGGACCCGCCCTATTTAAGGCGCCGCAAGTTGAGCGAGACCAAGATCGACTACATCGGCCTCGGCTTCGTGGCACTGGGCCTGGGAACGCTGCAGGTCGTCCTCGACAAAGGTCAGCGCGAAGATTGGTTCGAATCCCATTTCATTTTGATCCTCTCCTTGATCTGTGCCGCGTCTTTAATCTTCGTAGTGATATGGGAATGGCGGCACAAAGATCCCATCATCGATCTGCACTTGTTCCGGGATCGCACATTTGGCATCTCCAACCTGTTGATGTTCATGCTGGGATTTGCTCTGCTGGGCAGCACATTGATGTTGCCTTTATTCATGCAGACGCTGCTGGGATACAGCGCGGAGCAGTCCGGCCTGGCACTAATGCCAGGCGGGTTCACCATCATGCTCTTGCTGCCCTTGGTGGGGTTCTTGCTTTCGCGCTACAGCCCGCGCTGGCTGCTCGTCTTCGGGTTAGTCGTGCTTTCGGGATCGCTGTTTCACATGGCCGGCTTTAATCTGGGAATAGATTTTCGCACCGCGGCTACTGCGCGCGTATTTCAGGCCGTGGGCATGGCGTTTCTGTTCGTTCCGATCAATACCGCGGCGTATGCATTTCTACCGCGCGACAAGAACAACGCCGCATCAGGCCTCATGAATCTTGCCCGCAACATAGGCGGCAGTGTCGGGATTTCCCTGGTCACGACCATGCTGGATCGGCGCACCCAGGTCCACTTAAACGATTTGTCCCGTAATCTCAGCTCTGGGAATCCCGCGCTCCGTTCCATGCTGCAGGGCGCCACCCACGTCATGCAGGCACACGGCGCGAGTGCGGCATTCGCCACCCGCCAGGCCTACGCTCTGATTGAAGGCACCGTGCAGCGGGAGGCCACCATGCTGGCTTACATTGATAACTTCCGGCTTCTCGGATGGGCCATTATGGCAATGATTCCAATCGTGTTCCTGATGAAAAAGAGCAAGCCCGGCGGCGGGATCGCGGTACACTAATTCGCGGTAAACGCGGTAAACTAAGAGAAAGGCGGTTCGTTTTGGGTGGCGCAGCGGTTCACCGCTGCGTAACTGGCTCTTTCTTCATGCCGGCTTTAGCCGCTGAGGGATTTTAGAGAACCCATGTTTCGTCTCATCACCATCGAACGCGAATACGGTTGTGGCGGCGGCGCTATTGCCGCCCAATTGGCCAAGCGCCTCGGGTGGGAGTTGTGGGACCACCGCCTCACCGAAGAGATCGCCCGCATGGCCAACGTCGATTGTTCCGCCGTCATGCGCTGCGACGAGCGTGTGGACAGCCGTTTTCACCGCCTGGCCAAGGCTTTTTGGCGCGGCAGCTACGAGCGCGGCGCCATGCTGGAAATTCAGGTCTTCGACGCCGACTGTATGGTATCGATGATGGAGCAAATCGCTCCAAAAATTGCTCAGGAAGGGAATGCCGTAGTGGTCGGCCGCGGCGCACCTTTCTTCCTGCGTGAGCAGCCTGACGCTTTTCACGTCTTTCTCTACGCTCCCCGGGCCGAAAAAATACGCCGCCTGTTACAAGAGGGATCGTCGAAGTCAGATGCCGAGGATCTGGTCGATACCATCGACCGCGAGCGTATCGCCTTCGTCAAGCACTACTTCGGCGCCGATTGGCCCACCCGCTCCCTTTATCATGTGATGATCAATACGGCAGTGGGGGATGAGTCGGTCATCGAAACGATTCTGCACACCATGCACATGGTCGAAGGCCGTCCGAAAGCCACGGACTATGAACCCCCCAAAGTCCCCAGCTCCGTCTAGAAGCTTGCGGAAAACCCCGGTTCGATCGAGTTTGGGAAGGCCACGACTTCACAGCCTGCGGAAAATGGATCGGGGAAGGGCACGACTCGCAGCTTGCGAAAAAACTTGATCTCGCGCTCGATTTTGGGTGGCGCAGCGCTTCAGCGCTGCGATAACCGGCTTATTTTCAATGCCGACTTTAGCCGCTGCGGGAAAATTCGCTCGTCGAAATGAGTTTTTCCGCAGCCTGTCAAGGAATTTTCTCAGTTCTCATAC
>WNFD01008151.1_pt1 | contig 10588 bp, 14 predicted proteins | sample 5400491 | NCBI WGS metagenome assembly WNFD01 (sample SAMN13153343, study PRJNA577476) | soil metagenome | isolation source: 120 cm saprolite under Douglas fir tree site 2 hole 2 replicate 2 | place: USA:California | collected 2015-04-18 | reverse complement strand
TGCGACCGTGCAAATCGATGAAATTGAGAGGTGTTATCCAGGTTTCGTAGCCCACCTGGCCGAGTGACTCGCGCATACGATCAGCCGCTTTTTGCCACACGCCGTTCACCATGATCCTCCATGTTCGGCGGCCCGCCCCCATTGCTGGCCCTTACAGAGGGGACACTTTAACCACCACGCATTCACAGGTTATCCACATAGGTGGATAACCTCGGGCGGGTGCGGAATCCTTGTTACCGTCCGGGCCGCGCTATACCAAGCGTTCCGCATCGAATAAACTGAAACGCCCGCGAAGCGCTCCCCCAACACCATCCGCTTTGGCACCGGTGTGCCGGTTATGATGTTTGTGCAAATGTAGGGGCTTGATTGGAACGGCATAGAATCTTTGCGCGAGTCATTCAAGCGGATGGCAAGTGCGTAGTCGAAAGGCCGCGATTTCTCTGGAATTTCCTTTTTGTCGAGTGCGGGATTTAAACAAGTTGACTCAGCTGATGCTTTTCGAAAACGCGCGGTCATCGGCTCTGAGAGCCATTTTGCGAAGCTGGCCGAACGAATGCGGGGGCCGCTCTCTACCATGCGAACACGGTTCCAACCGCGCCAATGTGCTCGTTTCAGAATATTGTGGTGAATAACGATGCCAATCTGTGGATAATCACACGACTTGCTCGTGCCAACGACGAACTAGGCGCAATGAATCGGATGATGCCAGCACGTTGGAGCATGCAGGCAGAGTCACTCTAATCGCCCGCCTGCCGAAGAGGCGCGAATTCCAACTACGGCATGGGTTTATCGGCTGCACTGGTCACTCGACTTAGCTCCTGGCTGATTTGTCTTGCCTTTGCTGGAAAGCATAGGACCAACACGACCGGTAAGTTTACCCATAGGCGAGCAACGCCGCGGAGCTGAACAGTTGACATAAGCTTCCAGCGGCGAAGCTGCAGAAGCCAGCGTGCCTCGCCAACTCACCATTAATTGAACGGGGTTGCCTCCTTCGATTTTCGCTCCTGGATTGGAGCCACCGGCGCGATAGCTGGGTACGGGAACCCAAATCTGTATTCCCTGCCCCGCCCTCCGGTCGCCCGGTACGAATGCGCGCCGCTTTCCTGCGCGATTACCGCCGCGCGCTCGCGGGGGGCGCGGTAAATGCTCGAATGCTCGGCCAGGTGCCGCAGGCTTCTTTCCCAGCCGCTGGGCCTCGGCGCCTATGCTCATTCTGTCCTCGCCAGTTTCCGCCGCTTAGCTGGATTCGCTGAGATAGCGCCCGCCGCCGTCCGGCAGGTGCCGGCGGTCGTTCTCTCGCGGAAATGCATTTGCGGAGTCGCTCCGAGGGCGGAGGTGATTTTCGCCAAGGTCCGGAGCGTGATGTTTTTCGTCCGTCCAGATTCGATGCGGGCGATTTGCGGCTGCTTGACGCCGGCGCGATTGGCGAGTTCCTGTTGGCTAAGTCCGCACCGTTCGCGCATCGCGATCAACTGCTGCTCGAGGCGCATTTCTTCGAGCAGGACGATCAACACCGACTGTGCTGAATGTGGCGGCTTTTCGCGCCTGTCACAAGTCGTAGTATAGCCGGCCAGTGCTCGGCGCTGGTACCGAAGACTTTGGCCAGAAGCGCCAATGCGGGGCTGACGCCGGCCCGGCCGTTGAGCACCTCTGATAGGGTCTTGCGTGTGACGCCCAGCGCCTGAGCGGCATCATTCACGGTAAATCCCCAGGCGGTTCCAGTAACAGCTCGGCACTTATGCCAGCAGATCAAACGGTCAAGAAGCACCTGGCCGCCATCCGGATCAGCCTTGAAAGAAGGAACCGTTCCGCTCGTGGCCGATTTCGGCAAACGAACTGGACGATGTTGTAAGCGGAGCAGAAGCAAACGTGAGATCGCCGACTGTGCCGGTCCATTCCATCTGGGCCGCGTTCCGCACGAACTCACCAGCAAATCCGCCGTACACCGGGTCGTCGTTCTTAATGTTTACCCGTTCCCCAACACCGCTCCATGCAACCTTGAAGGAGACCGTCCCAGGTATCGGTGGCGGTCCACCTCCAAACAAAGAATTCTGAACATTCCCGTAGTCAAAAATCGGAACGTTGAAGGCCTCTAGGGAGGCGACACCCTTGCCGAGGTTTACGTCAATACCATCGGCTAGGATTGGCAGTGTCCAAAAAAGGCCGGTCGGATGGACCGTGGATGGATTCATATCATGGATTTGTGCGCCCGGACCGGGCTCGTAGACATCAATTCAGACCAGGGCGAAAGCTCCATGATGGATCTTACCATCGGTCCCTCTGAAGACTCCTTTCATGAATCGCATGTCTGAGTCCACAAACGGGAGCGTTCGAACCTCGCCGGTTGCCGTGTTAGTTTGCGTTACCTGCCCACTGAGGTAGGCTAATCCGTCGAATCCGTTGAAGTCGGTTATCGTTGAGGGTTCAGCGTCGATCGGATCGAACGCCGCCGGTCCAAACACATGGAACACACCACCCAAGACAGGCGTAGCTCCGGGGATTGGCACTGGTGAACTCGACTGGCTCCCCAGAGCCAGCCCCGGCTTCCAGAACCCGGTACCCAAGGCAGCCCCGACCGCAAGCGTACCCAGCGCCGCGCGGCCGAACTGACGCCGCGAGACCGCGCGTGACCAGAGATGTGCCGAATGATTGTGGGAGTGCCGGTAGGAACTTGCCCGAACCGCGAATTCATGACTGCGAAGGATATTGGCGTTCATCTGGTCCCCCTTACGACGTGTCCTGTTAGGTCTGACGCTTCATTGTCTTTTGGTAGGACGTTTCCCGCCTAATTCCACAAATCGAGAGCCAGTGCAAGCACAGCGCATTTGACTCTTCCTTAGCAACGCCAACTTGCTGAACGCGGCGCACCGGGTCTGTGCTGAATCGTCTTAACGAACTTGACGAACCTTACGGACTTATCCAAAATCTCGCTTAGAGGTGAGGTTTGCTATGCCCTCCGCAAAGATCAAGTCACCGAGAGGCGCAAGCATGTTGCGCAAACGTGTTACTCGTTACAGCGCAAAGCTTGCCACCGCTTTGCTGGTCCCGAGCGGTGGAGCGTCTCATAAGGGTAAATTGGTGGCGTTTCGGGTCAGATACAAGACCTTGAAGACACTGGCAGGCCGAGCGGGCCAGATGAAAGCCCTCATAGAAACCTACGGTGCGGCCGTCGAGAAAAGCCGGCTCATGGGGCAATCAGTCAGATTCGTTGTGGATATAGGCCCGGGCGGTGAGCCGAAGTTTGGGTCCCTCGAAAGCATATCTACGCAAAACGCCGCGCCAGCCACAACCGGACGCGATGGCGATCTTCAGTCGGCCCTAGCGGCGGCGCGGGAACGTGGCCAAGCGCGCGTCGCTGATATTCTGAATGGCGCTGACATGCTGAGCGCCGAGAAGTTCGCGGATCTGATCGGCACAAGCCGGGTGACCGTTAACGCCAAGCGCCAAAGGCATCAGGTGCTTGGTCTAGAGGGTGCGAAGCGGGGCTTCCGTTTTCCAGAATGGCAAATCGGCGAGGACGGCAAACCATTCTCAGTGCTACCCGAGCTGTTAGATCGCCTGGGTGGCAGTTCGTGGGCGGTCTATCGTTTCCTCGTTCAGCATCATCCTGAGCTCGGCGGTTTAACCGGCCGGGAAGCTCTATACCGTGGACGCACAGCCGAGGCGCTCGAGGTCGCCGAAAGCGTAGTTCGAGCGGCTGGCTGATATGGCGGGGTTGCGCCCGACGAAGGCGTTCGCAGGCGTGACCCTCGCTCTCGCCTCTATCACACCCGGCCAGCGGTTTGGCCGCATCTATCACGAGCGCTATCCCGATCCGCTCGGCTTCGGGAAAACCAAGAGCCGATTCAGCGATCCGCGCCGCCGCTCCGAAGACAGGCGTTTCGGAATTCTCTACCTCGGTTCCACACTCAAGGTCTGTTTTGTCGAAGCGGTCTTAAGGGATCGGCGTAATGGAGCGGTTGGAGACTATCCGATCGAGGAGGCAGAACTTGCTCAGCGCCGTTACGTAGAGATCGTGGTCATATCTTCGCTCCGCCTGGTTGATTTGCGCGGCGACGGACCAATAAGGATGGGCATTCCCACCGATGTGGTGGGCTCTACGCGGCAGGCGCTGGCCCGGGCTTGGTCGGTAGCCTTTTATGATCACCCGGCGGTGCCAGACGGGATCATCTATTCCTCAAGGCTGAACGAGGATACTAACTTGGCGGTCTATGACCGTGCGATCGCCAAGCTCAACGTGGAGCGCAGCTTCGCCTTGATCAAAGCACCCGGCTTCGCCAGCGTTCTGAACACTCTCAATGTCGCTTTGCTCTAAACAGATCGCGAAGGTGCGCGCCGAGCTCAACTTCCAAGAAGATTTGTTGGGAATTAGGGTAACTCGATGATCTTTACCATCCTCCGTTTTCACGACCCGCGTTGGCATTCTGTTTTCTCTCTGTCAGACTCCGGCGATGCTCACTTTTATCAGCGTTGCCCTCTTTGCGGCGCTCAGTACGATCGCGTTGATGGCCTTCTACCGCTGCTGGATTTAGGAACTCAAGAAACGCCGCGGCGGCCTGCCCTCCAGTAGCCGCCGCTCTGATTTTCCCCCGGGCTCCCGCACAATCCGAGGCCCGGGGTCAAAATGCCTGGAGTTCGGCCCGATTCGAAACTGCACGGCATGACCAGCCCGGAGGGCGCGCCGATGCGGTGCAGCGGGACGCTCAAAAGCAACAAATGAGCGCAGAGGCCCTTCGGCGCTGGGCGGACTTCGGAAAATCTACTCCGGTCCTCAGAGGTTCGCACTACGCTGCGGCCGCCGGGTGGGCTAGAATGCTAGCACGTCGTCGGCGGGTGTTAACGTCCTGTTAAACGGGTCATGCCGGTGCCCGTCGTAGCTCCAATTCGCTCATCCGCCGGCGGCGCTCCCAACAAAGTCCGCCACCAGTCTGAGGTGGTGAGCGAGCTTAAACGCCCAGAGACAGCGGAACTCACCCCAGAGAAGTCTCACCACACAGGCGCTCATGAGGATCTTGGCGGATTGCGGGGAGCTGCTGGTCCGTTCACGAGCATTCGAGCTACCAGGAAATCAAAGATTGTCAGGCGAGTATGCGCGCTCTCTTCAGTTGTCGCGTTGGAGCAAGTAGGGGTAGCGGCAGCAGCCCTGCGAAAAGTTACTATAAGGACCCGCAGGAAAGCGTCTCTCAGGTAATTTTTCGTCCAAAAACCACCAAACTCGGCTTTTGGGCTGTTTGCTGCATGAAATCTTTGCGTGCAATCGTTGTCGCCGCCGCAAAAGCCGTCCAACGAGCCCGTATTTCACGCAATAAACCGGGAGTCTAGCATGGGGGAATACAGGTGGTGGGCGGTTTTTGAAATCAAGTGATTTATTTTGGAAAATTAGCATGGGTAATCAGGATCTGCGCTTGGTACTCGTGGTCCACAATAAAAACCTTGCAGTCTGCGTTGTATTCACGATCCACGAGTTTGCCGCCAGCGATGATTTGGTGGTTCTTCTGCCGATATTCACGGTCCACGAAGCAAACTCGATAGTCCGCATTATATTGACGATCTACGATAAATACTTTCGCGGGCATTGTGACACCACCTTTCCAAGTTGTTTCTTTTACACAATCTGACATACTACTGTCATGCCTGCCCGAGCAAGTAGAGGTGGAAAGCGCGCGGACGTGGCTCAGAACGCCCTCCGCGTGGTCGAAGAAGTCATCGGCGACGTTCTGAAGCCTGTCGATGGCAAGAACCCGCATGCACAAGCACTGTCTGCGCTTGGAGCTTCCGACGGGGGAAAAGCCCGAGCCGCAAAGCTCTCCGCAAGGAAGCGCAAAGAGATTGCTAAGAAGGCCGCTGCTGCCCGCTGGAAGTCAAATGCTGGACGCTAGGGAGCGGAGTTCGTTCTGATAGCGAGTAAGCGACTCGTTCACTTCCAATCGTTGACCTTCAATTGTGTAAGACGCTCCGACGCTCAGATTGGCGAGCGGAATGCGTTTTGAGGCCGCTGATCCGACCTGCGGAATGAAAGTCGTCCAGTAAGTGAATCGCGTCAATCGGGTCTTTACAGGGAAAACAATGGTGCGTTGTCTCTAGCTATCTCAATGTTGAACGATCAGGCGTGAACGCAGATTGGCGATTCCATCCGCAGTGCGTCATCGCAATGGCATGGATTTTAGGAACTTTCGTAATTCCGGCCTGGGCATTCAAACGCAGAAAGTCCATGTCAGGATTCTTGAGCATCGAAAGAGTCAATTTGAGGGCTTCCATCGAATGCTGGTCAACTCGTACGGGAATGATCAAAGCATCGGCGGCAACCCATGAAAGGTGTGTTGCTCCGCCAAAAAATGGACTGGTATCGATGAGGACTTTCGTAGCCCTTACGTGATTTCTCAGATCGCGTGCGAGCTTTTCGACGGATTGCAGAATGTTTCTCGAAACATCTTTGCCCCGCGATCCGAGTTGGGACGCTGCACTCAATTGTGTGTAGAGCAGACTCGGGAACAGGAAAAGTTCCTTTGATCCAGGTATCGCGAAGACCCCAGCCCCACCCTTAAAGGACACACAGTATGGCGGCACGGTTACAAGTAAATCATCTGCGTTGATTTCCGGTGTCCCAGTCATGACTCCGGGCAGCAGGGCATCATAAAGATTCAACGTACGCTCAACGACTTCATCTCCAAGAAGCGATTGAGTGAAATTGCACTGAGGGCAGGCGTCCATCAACAAACTGCGCTTGTTCCTCGAAATTTCCCACGCAAGGTTGAAAGCCAGTGTGCTTTTCCCGATACCACCACGAAAGTTGGTATGGCCTATGTGGCAAAGCGGTCCTCCGGTCTTGGCACTTGTTTGCCTTCTGCTACTGTCTTGAATCTTTCCAAAAGCCGTTCCAAATCAGTTGGCATGAACAGACTCCCCTGTTTCTGAGTATTGCTCGGGTTGACCCGCTTCACCCGCATATCATGTACGCGGTGTGAGTCGGTCAAGATATAAATCTGCTTAACCCCAGAAAGGCGGGTTGACCCGCTTCACATTGCCTACCCGAGCAAGCATAATTATGGGACATGAACAGGATCCCCCTTGCCAGACGTGCGCAGATTCTTTCTTGTCTTTGTGAGGGCAACTCGGTTCGCGCGACGTGCCGCATGACCGACTCCTCAAAAGACGCCGTCTTAAAGTTAATAGCGGATGTCGGTGAGGCATGCCGGAAGCACCACGATGAGCAGGTCTGCGGGCTGACCTGTTCGCGCGTCCAGATGGACGAGGTTTGGAGCTTTGTCCATGCGAAGGAGAAGAATGTTCCTGCGTCGGTCAAAGGGCAGTTCGGTCACGGCGATGTGTGGACGTGGACCGCGATTGAAGCTCAGACAAAATTGATCATCGCGTGGCATGTTGGCCGTCGCGATGGTGCTTCCGCTCGCGTCTTTGTTCAGGACGTAGCTCGCCGGATTCTGAATCGGATTCAGCTAACGACGGATGGGCATCGCGCCTATCTCGATGCAGTCGATGAAGCGTGGGCCACGGATGTAGATTACGCGATGCTTCAGAAGCTCTATGGCACCGAACCTGAGAGTGAGACTCGTTACAGCCCCGCTAAGTGCATCGGGACACGGCGTGACGTGGTAAGCGGGCACCCCGATTCGAAGCATGTTAGCACCAGCTATGTGGAGCGTCAGAATTTAACAATTCGCATGTCCAATCGAAGGTTTACAAGATTGACGAACGCCTTTTCAAAGAAGCTCGCGAATCACAAGCACATGCTGGCAATCTTCTTCGTCTATTACAATTTTGCCAGAATCCATCAGACACTTAGGATAACACCGGCGATGGAGGCAGGTATCAGCGATCACGTGTGGAGCTTAGAAGAGATTGCGGGACTCGCAGAATGAAAACCGCCCACTACCGGAATACACGGGTAAAACGCGGCATGCGTTGGCCAATTGGGATCGAGCGGCACCCCGGATTTATTGGGCAATTGCGTACGCAGGTCCACAGCGAATGCGAAGAACCTGCCAGGGAGAACATTGCGCACAATACGCTACCGTACAAATTCGCATGGATGCTGCCGCTACCCCAGATTTGATGAACGGAGCGGAGCTGAGCTGGCAACGCGCGCTCCGTCTGCTTAATTTCGGGCGCCCTTTCAACAAGTCGGCGGTACCGTCGTCAGCGGCGACGTGCGCAGAATGCGCTGCTGGCCGAGGTTGTCATCGAGCGGTCCGACCCCCTGCGGATCTTGTGGCGCTGCCCCGGCGACGTCCACCGGTCGATCAAATCCCCCATTGGTCGGCAATAGCTCGACCGCCAGCACGCTCAGCGGAGAGTTCAACGGCAGCAGCAACTTGTTCAGCACGGTTTCAATCCCTGTTCTGCCGGTCTTCGAATCATCCTTCTGGCTGAACAGCGCAACCCCATAGACGTCCCGTGTGGTAATTGAATCCAGAAGCAGGTTGGTGCCCAAGGCTGGGGGCGGCGGGTCAGCCCGCTCGGTGAGCAGCAATACGTTGCGTCGCGACGCGCCATCGGCCCGGACGACCTGCGCGTAGAGCAAAACCCACATCTTCGTCCAGGGCTGTCCGAAACTGAACTGCTTTTGCCCATTGAGGACAGGAGTTGCAAACGGGGCCGAGGCGCGCACGCCATCCGTGCCTCGCGAGACCAGGCACTTCAGCGCCGGCGTCGGATGTTGCACGCCGGTAACCCGTAGCGGACGTCCGAAGCGCGCCTGCGCAGTCGACCAATTAGTGAGCCCCGTTCCGGCGTGGCCGACGCGCAGCTCATAGGTCCAGAACCCGAACAGCTCCGGCGAGTCCGGAGTCACAGCAGGGGGAATCGGCAGCAGGAAGTGACGAACCGGCAGCGGCTTTCCCCCAGGACCCAACTGCGGAACTGCCGGAACGAGCTGCATCATGGCATCGAGCCCAGCCGTGTCGGCGGTTTGTCCAGGCGTGATCACCCGCAGCGGTTCCGGATCGAGCGAAATCGGCGGTTCTGTCATATCTGCCGTGAGTGCATCCGGCGGGATGAAGGGTCCGAAGGCGAGGAGCGGATCGGGACCATAGCCAAGAACGCGGCCGAAGTACGCATCGGCCGGGTCGGCCAAGGGTTCGGCGAACTCGATCCACAACACGCGCGCGCGTGTAGCGGTAGAGGAGTAGTTCGCGGAGGGTTGATACGGCGAGAGCGCGATTCCGGCCGAGGCGATCACAGGCGTTTGAGTCGGCCTCACTGTCTTGATCGCAGACCGTTGGGACTCGAACAATTCAACCGCCCGCTTCAGCCCCTCAAGGCCGGGTAGATTAAACACACCCGCTGAGCTTCTGGTGGCAAGCAGTGTGTTAGACCGGAAAATCGCCTGAGGACCAGGCCGGGTCCTGCTTTTTGTTACTCCGTGAAGCCGATGCCGAACCGGCGCAACGTCCTTCCCCTGTCTTACTTTGCCAGCCCCGTCCATGGTTTGAGTGGCGGAAAAGCTAGCAGGCCGACTTGTTGACCCTATCCGCCCCGCGTGGCTGCGAATCCTTGGGCGCTTTACGGCTATCTGACAGCGACCCTTTATTGCCGCGCCAATCTCCCTGTGAGGTAGCCCGCGGTCGCCCCGCTTAGGCCACGGCGCTGACTCCCGCCTAAACCTTAACCTTCGGCTTAGACTTAGATTCTTGGGCAATGAGTCTGAGGATTTTCGTCTTAGATTGTGACGTGTTCAAGCAGCCAACAGTTGGATGACTTGGTCGAGGGAGTGGTTGGCTTTTCGATAGGCAGCTTCGAGTTTGGACATTGGCGCGGCGGTTTGAGTGGGGCGTGGTTGGAAGAGGCTGTTGGCCAGAGGGCCGCAGACGCGTTGATGGAAGAGCACGAAGAGTAAGGCCGCGCGGGTTCCCTTGTCAGTGAGGCGATAGGCATAGCGTCGGCCATCACGTTCGAGCAGGCCGTGGCCTCTCATCTTGCGCAGGTCGTAGCGCAGTTGGGTGACGGTGTAATTGTCGGGGGTGAGGCCGAAGCTTGAAAGAATCGCTTGATGGATGTCGATGGTCCGCCAGCCCAAGACCTTGGTGCCCGCGTGCAGTAGCACCTCCATCAGGCGGAGCATGCGGGTGTCGTGGAGTTTGATGCCAGGGATTTTGCCGCCGCCGCGCGGGATGGGCAGTGCGAGGCGTTGAAACAGGGGGAAATCGACGTGGACGTCGAGCGCCTGGGCCTCAAATGCGGCAAAGCGGTCGGTGACTGCGCCGAGCATACGGCGCACCTTATCGAGATTGTCGAGACCTTTGTTGAGGCCGAAATCCTTGAGATTGTTGCTAAGTGCCTCCAGCCGCAGAAAGGTGGAGAACTTCTCGTACATCCGCATCACCGCGTTCTTGGCGTAGGCGCGTAGCACGTGATGGCCGTGTTCGGTACGCTCCAGCACGCTGCTCAGTTTGCCGGGCAGCCGCTTGTGCAGTCGCCAGCCGAAGACTTGGGAGATGCGGTCAGCGCTGAGACGCAACAGCCCCAGATCGCAGGAGCGCTCGAACAGTTTGTGGATGGGGAAGTTGCGCCGGAAGATCAGATTGCGGCAGTACTCGACCTGTTGCAGTGAGTAGTAGCGGCCGAGATTGAT
>WNFD01007772.1_pt1 | contig 10588 bp, 8 predicted proteins | sample 5400491 | NCBI WGS metagenome assembly WNFD01 (sample SAMN13153343, study PRJNA577476) | soil metagenome | isolation source: 120 cm saprolite under Douglas fir tree site 2 hole 2 replicate 2 | place: USA:California | collected 2015-04-18 | reverse complement strand
GCCGCCGCCGTCCTGTGTCCGGACCAGTGCGGGTCGTGCGCCGTCTGCGGCCGGGTGCTGCGGGGGATCCATCCGGATGTGGTGATCCTGGAACCCGAGGGCTACACCTATCCCATCGAGGCCATCCGGGAGGCGGTGGCCCAGGCGGCGCTGACGCCGATGGAGGGCGCCCGCCGGGTGATCATCGTCGAGGAGGCCGACCGCATCGTCGAGCGATCGCAGAACGCCCTGCTCAAGGCCCTGGAGGAACCCAACCCGTCCGTGACGTGGGTGCTCGTGACCAGCATCCTCCAGCCGATCCTCCCGACCATCCTGTCCCGGTGCCAGGTCGTCGAGTTCGCTCCGGTCCCCGAGGCCGACCTGGCGGCCCTTGTCCGCACCCGCGGGCCGCTCAGCGACGACGAGGCTGCCGTGGTTGTCCGGGCCGCCCGGGGCGACCTGGACCGGGCGATCGCCCTCGTCGAGGACGAGCGTGCCCGGAACTTGCGCCGGCTGGCCATCGATGTCGCCATCCGCCAGGCGGCCCAGCCCGACGCCCGCCAGGCGCTGCAGGCCGCCCTCTCGGTCAGGGCAGCGGCGACCGCCGCCCGTGAGGCACGGGAGCGGGCCGCCGCGGCGGAGCTTGCCGACCTCGAGGAGGTGCTCGGCACCGGTCGCGGATCGGCGGGGATGCGGCGGCGCCTGGGCGACCGCCACAAGCGGGCGGTGCGGCGGGCCGAGACCGACGTGTCCGTGGAGTTCTGCTCGTGGCTGGCCCAGACCTTCCGGGACCTGGCCGCCCTCTCCGCCGGGGCTGGCACGGAGGCAATCAGCTCGCCGGACCGTGGCGAGGAGCTGGCGACGGCCGCCGCCCGGCGGGGCACCGCACACTGGTTGCGCTTGGCCGAGGAAGCCCTCGAGAGCCAGGTCGCCATCCGGGAGAACGCCCAGCCGGCCCTTGCCGTCGAGTCGGTGCTCCTGGCGGATCTCGCTCTCGACCCCGGTCTTGGCCGCGGTCGTGGCGGCGCAGGGTGAGCCCGTCGTCACTAGAATCTAAGGGTCCTGCCGGTCCGCCCATAGGATCTGCTGGATCTGCTGATCCCCGCCGGAGTAGCTCAGCGGCAGAGCATTCGCTTCGTAAGCGAGTGGTCGAGGGTTCGATTCCCTCCTCCGGCTCTCGGTCTCCCCCCTTGGCTTTCCAGTCGTCGCCCACTCCTTCGGACTGTTCGACGACCCCCGGATAGGAGCCCCGGATAGGAGCCCCGGATAGGAGCCCCGGATAGGAGCCCTGAATAGGAACCAGGGGGGGTTGCAGCTCATCCCCTCCGCTGCGCTCCGGGGGCTGCTACTCCCCCCTGGACCCCCGCCCGTTCCCGCCGCCGGCGGCTGCCGGGAAAATTCTCACGACGGAAATACGAAAGGGCCAATCTAGGTTGCAACTGGTGAACGTATCTTCCTCGTCCTTCAGCCCCGAGCACAGGGAGAGGCCCGTTGGCGATGGTTGGCCCGATCCAGGGAGCGCGGATATCAGCGTTGCCCCGGCGTAACGCTCGTTTTTCGGCAGACCGCTGCTGCTCGTACCCCGGCTGCATCACGAAGCTGTCCATATACAACCGTCGCGACACCTGTTTCGCTCACGCCGGATTCAAGGTCCCCCGGCTGCGGGGCCGAACGAGGCAGCAGACCTGAGACGGGGACGCACCCTCCGTCAACCGCATCGCTGCGTCGCGCCCCTGTCGCACCCCGCCGGGCGCGGGTGTGGGCGCCAGCCCGTAGAATGCCTCCCCGAGAGCGGTCCGACCGCGCGGGAGCGCACCCGGCACATGCGCGCCAAGAGCGAGGAGGGTGGATGTTCCGCAAGCTGATGCTGGGTATGAACCTGGCTGCCATGGTTTTTCTCTTCCCCAGCGCCGCAATCGGCACCGCACTTGGGCAGGACCGCCCCGCCCAGGCCTCCAGTACCACGGTCGAGGCCACGGAAACGGGCGGCGGGTCGACCTTCGTCTTCGTCCCCGACACCATCACGATCAAGACCGGCGACACCGTCACCTTCAAGAACACCGGGAAAGCCCCCCACACCGCCACGGCGGATGACGCTTCGTTCGACTTCACGCCGCTGAACCCGGGCGACTCCAAGACCACCCCGGCCTTCACCAAGCCGGGCACGTTCGGCTACAAGTGCACGTACCACGCCTCCCTCGGGATGGTCGGCAAGATCGTCGTGACGGGAGCCGCCACCGGCCCCGTCACCTCGAGCCCCAGCGCCTCGCCGTCGGCGTCCGCAAGCCCCACACCCACCCTCACCGGCGCCGCGCAGTTCGGCATCAGCCCGACGCCGACCCCGACGGCACCGCCGAGCCAGAAGTACTTCCCCAAGATCGCCGGGGCCGTCGTGGTCCTGGCGCTCATCGGCATCGTGCTCGGCTACGTGAAGACCGCAAGGAAGCTGGCTGATAAGAGTTGAGCGCCCTCCCCGCAAGCCGGCACCCCGAGCGACGAGGTCTTGTCGATACGGGGGTAGCCTTGCGGGTTGCCGGCCGCCTGGCAACGGACCCGATGGAGGGGTCCTACCTGGTCCAGGACCTCGCGGGACACTTCGCCGACCTGGTCGCGGAGGCGGAACCGCTTGTCGTCGAGGAGGCGGGTTTCGGTCCCTCGACGCCGGCCCGTGCCCGCGTCATGTCCCGCTCCGAGTGGGCCCAGGCCAACGTCGGCTCGATCGTCAAGCTCCTCTCGCCCTTGCTCGACAAGGTCGACGCCAAGATCCCTGACAGCGCGGCCGGCGGCTTCACCCGCCGCGCGTACGGCTCTGCGCTGGGGGCGCAGCTGGGCGGGGTGTTGGGCTTCATCTCCCAGCGGGTGCTCGGCCAGTACGAAATCGATCCCATCAACGCCCAGGACGTCTGGTTCGTCGGTCCCAACGTCGTCATCACCGAACGGCGCTTCGGCTTCGTCCCCCGGGACTTCCGGCTGTGGGTCGCCACCCACGAGCTGACCCACCGGGCGCAGTTCGAGGGCAACCCCTGGCTGCGGGACTACTTCGGCGCCCTGGTCCACGACCTGCTGTCCTCGCTGGAGTTGCAACCCATGTCGATGCTGGAGCGGGCGCTCAAGGTGGTCACGTCGTCGATGCCGGGGCAAAGAGGCCAGGGCGACTCGACGCCGATCGGCATCCGCTTGCTCGACGAGGACCAGCGAAGGATCTTCGACAAGCTCCAGGCCATGATGTGCGTGGTCGAGGGCCACGGCAATTTCCTGATGGATGCCGTCGCCGGCACCCACATCCCCACGCAGCCGCGCATGCGGCGCAGCCTGAGCAGCGGGTCCTGGGAGGGTCCGCTCGGCAAGGTGATGCGGCGTGTCCTGGGGCTCGACCTCAAGCGGGCGCAGTACGAGGAGGGCCAGAAGTTCTTCGACGCCATCTCGCAGGCCGCGGGCAGGGACGGGGTACGGGCCGCGTTCCGCAGCGCCGAGCACCTGCCGACCCTCGAGGAGATCCGGGGCCCGCAGCGGTGGCTCGCCCGCATCAATCCCTGAGAGAACCCGGGGCCCTGAGAGAACCCGGGGCCTTGAACGACCCCCGGGCCCTGCTTGACCCCTGTGCCCTGAGCGAACGTGGGACGACGGTGGAGGTTGAGACGGCGATGGCCGAGGCCATCCGCCGGGAGGGCCTCCTGGAAGCGGGCGCCAGGGTCCTCGTCGCCTACAGCGGGGGGCCGGACTCCACGGCCCTGGCGCTGGTGCTGGCCTCGCTGGGCTACCAGGTCGTCCTCGGACACGTGGACCACGGCATGCGGGAAGGCTCCGGCAGCGACGCCGCCCACTGCCGGGACGTCGCCCGTGCCCTGGGTCTCGGGCTCGACGAGGCCCGGCTGGCACCGCCGCCCGCGGGAGAGGCCGCCGCCCGGCAGGCCCGCTACGAAGCGCTCGAACGCATGGCCACCGCGGCCGGTGCCGGGCGCATCGCCACCGGCCACACGCTGGACGACGACGCCGAGACCGTCCTGTTGCGGATGGGGCGGGGCGGGTTTCCGCTCGGCATCCCACCCCGGCGGGGGCGGGTGGTGCGCCCGCTCCTCACCGTTCGCCGCCAGGAGACGGCCGCGCTGTGCGCCCGCCTGGGGGTCCGAGTGCTCACCGACCCGTCCAACGCCGACGAGCGCTACGCCCGCAACCGCATCCGCCACCGGGTCCTGCCCCTGCTGGGCGACGACGGGGTGCGGGCCTTGGCGGCGGTCGCCGAGGCCACCAGGTTGGCCAAAGGCCGCCACGACGACGCCCTCCGCCGCCTGCTGCAGGCCCTGACCCGACCGCCCGAGGCCGCGGTGGAGCGGTGTGGAACAAAAGGGCTGCTCCCGGTACCAAAACTTCCACACCTCTGCGAAGAAACGCTCGCAATGGTGCGCCTCGACCGGGCCGGCCTCGCCGCCCTGGCGCCCGGGCTGCGGGAGGGGCTCCTCCGCCTGGCCCTTCAGGGCCTCGGCATCGAGCCGGCGACCCGTCTCGTGCGGGATGTCTCGACCAAAGTCGTGCCGGTGACGGGTGCCCGCCTCGACCTCCCCGGCGGGCTGGTCGCGTGGTCCGAGCCGGGCGAGGTGATCGCAGGGGCGCCTCGGGGGGCCGAACCGCCGCCGGCGCCCGCCTCGCTCAACACCAGGGGTCCCACCCCCCTGCCCGGCTGGGGCATCCGCGTGGTCGTCGACGAGCTTGCCGCGCCACCGGTCCCCCCAGCCTCCGAGAACCCAGCCTCCGACCACCCAGCCTCCGACCACCCAGGACCGCCAACCTGGGAGGCGCTCCTCGACAGCCGGGCCGCCGCCGGCCCCCTCGCCGTGCGGTCCCGCCTGCCCGGGGACCGCTACCGCCCACTGGGCGCGCCTGGGGAGCGCAAGCTTCAGGACGTCCTCGTCGATCTCAAGGTCCCCCGTGCCGCCAGGGATCGGATCCCGCTGTTCACCTGTGAGGGCCGCCTCGCCTGGGTGCCGGTCCACCGCATCGACGACCGGTTCCGGCTGACCCCAACCTCACCCGCCGCCCTCCGGATCCGCGTGTTCCCACTATTGTCAGGAGCAGACGCCGGTAAGTAGCATTGGCCGCCCAGGGGAGGGAGCGCGCGAGTGATGGAGCTGTCCAATGAGATCGGGGAGATCCTCCTCACCGAGGAGATGATCCAGGACAAGATCCGGGACATGGCCAAGCGCATCACCGAGGATTACCGGGGTCGTGACCTGCTCCTGGTCGGTGTCCTCAAGGGCGCCTTCATTCTTATGAGTGACCTGGCCCGGGAGATCTGCCTGCCGCTCGAGTTCGACTTCATGGCCGTGTCGAGCTACGGCTCCGCCACCCGGACCTCCGGCGTCGTGCGGATCCTGAAGGACCTCGACTTCGAGATCTCGGGGCGCCACGTCCTGCTCGTCGAGGACATCATCGATTCCGGCCTGACGCTCCTCTACCTCCTCAAATACTTGCAGACGCGCAAACCGGCGAGCCTCGAGGTCTGTGCCCTCATGCGCAAGGAGGGCATTCAGAAGGTAGCGGTGGACGTGCGCTACGAGGGGTTCGAGATTCCACCGGTCTTCGTCGTCGGCTACGGCCTGGACTACAACCAGAAGTACCGCAACCTGCCCTACGTTGCGGTGATGCGGGAGCAGCCGCCGGCTTCCGGGTAAGGGTCCATCAGCAAACTGGCCCGAGGTAGACTTGTGGGGCGAACAAGGCCGCACAACTCTATCTGGACCGGCCAATATTCTCAAGGTGTCGCGCTGGCGGCGCCGTGCTAGATTGGGCGTTGCCGTGAAAAAGCTGATCCGCAGCCCCATTTTCTATTTCTTGATCCTGATCGCCGTCATTTGGGTGGTGGCCTCGTTCGTCACGAGGACCGCCGGGGTCAAGAAGCTCACCTATGGCGACTTCAAGACCAAGCTGGTCCAGGGCCAGATCCAGAGCCTCGTCGTCCAGCACAAGGCCGGCACCATCACCGGCAGCCTGTCAGACGGCACGAAGTTCCGCAGCTCGTTCCTCTCGACCTCCCGGCTGGACGACCTGCTCGCCCAGCACCCCGAGGTCCGCCAGGACGTCGACCCGCAGAACCAGTCGGTGTGGGTGGGCATCCTCACGAGCTTCCTGCCCTTCCTCATCATCATCGGGATCTTCTTCTTCCTCATGCAGCAGATGCAGGGGGGAGGCAACCGCGTCATGTCCTTCGGGAAAGCCAAGGCGAAGGTCGTGACCAAGGACCAGCCCAAGATCACGTTCAGCGACGTCGCCGGCGTCGACGAGGCGGTCGAGGAACTGGAAGAGATCAAGGAGTTCCTCGAAAGCCCGGCCAAGTTCCAGGCGATGGGGGCCAAGATCCCCAAGGGCGTGCTGCTGTTCGGCCCCCCGGGGACCGGCAAGACGCTGCTTGCCCGGGCGGTCGCCGGTGAGGCCGGCGTCCCCTTCTTCTCCATCTCGGGTTCGGACTTCGTCGAGATGTTCGTCGGCGTCGGTGCCGCCCGGGTCCGCGACCTCTTTGAGCAGGCGAAGGCGAGCGCCCCAGCCATCGTCTTCGTCGACGAGATCGACGCCGTCGGGCGCCACCGCGGCGCCGGCCTCGGTGGGGGCCACGACGAGCGGGAGCAGACCCTCAACCAGCTGCTCGTCGAGATGGATGGCTTCGACGTCCGCACCGGCGTCATCCTCATGGCCGCCACCAACCGCCCGGACATCCTCGACCCCGCCCTCCTGCGCCCCGGACGCTTCGACCGTCAGGTCACCGTCGACCGTCCCGACCTGAAGGGTCGGGAGGCGATCCTCAAGGTCCACGCCCGCGGCAAGCCGCTGACCGACGACGTCGTGCTCGACACCGTGGCCCGCCGAACCCCCGGCTTCACCGGTGCGGACCTTGCCAACGTGGTCAACGAGGCTGCCCTCCTCGCCGCCCGCCGTGGCCGCCAGGACATCACGATGGACGAGATGGAAGAGGCCATCGACCGGGTCATCGCCGGCCCGCAGCGCAAGTCCCGGGTGATCTCCGACAAGGAGAAGCTCGTCATCGCCTACCACGAGGCGGGTCACGCCCTGGTGGGCTGGGCGCTGCCCAACGCCGACCCGGTGCACAAGGTCTCGATCATCAGCCGTGGCCGGGCACTCGGCTGGACGCTCTCCCTGCCGGTCGAGGACCGCTTCCTCGTCTCCCGCTCCGAGCTCATCGACCAGCTCGCCATGTTCCTCGGCGGGCGGGTCGCGGAGGAGCTCGTGTTCGGCGACCCCACCACCGGCGCCTCCGACGACCTTGAGCGGGCCACCAAGACCGCCCGCAAGATGGTCTGCGAGTGGGGGATGAGCGAGACCCTCGGACCGATCACGCTCGGCGACAAGGTGGACCAGCCCTTCCTCGGCCGGGACTTCTCGGCGCATCCCGACTACTCCGACCATGTCGCCGCCGAGATCGACTCCGAGATCCGCCGCCTCGTTGACGAAGCGCACGACGAGGCCTGGGAGATCCTCACCACCTACCGGGAGCAGCTCGACCGCATGGTGGAGGTGCTGCAGGAGAAGGAGACGATCGAGCGGCACGAGGTCGAGGAGATCCTGAGCGGCGTCCCGAAGCGCCAGCCCCGCGGCGAGCTGATCTCCCGGCCCCGGCGGATCAAGGCGCCCATCGACCAGGCGGCGGCCGCCATGGCGAACAACGGCGACGCCAAGGACACGATCGAGGTGTCCCGCCCGGTCGTCCGTCCCCGGCCCCGCCCCGGCGCCGAGCCCTCGCCCGCCTGAGCTCCGCTCTCCGGGATCGGCCGGATCGGCCCACCGACCCCAAGCTCCAGGCAATACGCGAGGAACTGCCTGCCCTCGCCCGTGGCGCCTTCCTCAACACCGGTAGCTTCGGCCCCCAACCGCGCCGTGCCCATGAGGCCCTCGTGGCATCGGACCGGGCCCACGTGGAGCAGGGTCGGATGGGCCACGCCGTGTTCGAGCGCATGCTCGAGGGGCGCAGCCGGGCCCGTGAAACCTTCGCCGGCGTCATCGGTTGCGACCCCGCCGAGCTGGCGCTCACCCACAGCACGACCGCCGGCGTCAACATCGCGGCGATGGGCCTGGAGTGGCAGCCGGGCGACCGCCTGATCACGGCGCTGGCCGAGCACCCCGCCGAGCTCAACCCCGCCGCCGTCCTGAAACAGCGCCGCGGGGTCGAGGTCGTCGCCACCGAGATCGGGCTCCCGGGAGTCGATCCCGTCGCCGCCCTCGAAGCCGCCCTCGACCAGGGCGGGGCCCGGGCGGTCCTCCTCTCCCACGTGTGCTGGACCACCGGCATCGTGCTGCCCGTCTGCGAGCTCGCCGACGCAGCCCACCGGGCGGGTGCCGCGCTGATCATCGACGCGGCCCAGGGAGCCGGCGAAGTGCCGGTCGACGTCAAGGCCCTCGACGTCGACGCCTACGCCTGCTCGGGCCAGAAGTGGCTGTGCGGCCCCTCGGGCACCGGCGCCCTGTACGTACGGGCTGATCGGCTCGATGACTTCCGCCTCACCTTCGCCGGCTACGGCTCCGGCACCGCAGCGCGGGACCTGTCGAGCTTCGAGGTCACCGAGGGGGCACGCCGCTTCGAGGCCATCACCCTGCACGGCCCCTCGATCGAAGCCCTGCGGGTGGGGCTCGAGTGGCTGGGCGGCGAGGAGGTCGGTTTCCCGTGGGCCCACGAGCGCATCGCCGCCCTGGGCCGGCGTTGCCACGACGCCCTCAGTGCCCTGCCGGGCGTGACGGCGCCGGTCCCGGTGGGGGACATCGCCGGCCTCGTGAGCTTCACAGTCGCCGGGATGGATCCCCCCAAGGTGACCGCGGCGCTCGAGGAGCGGGGCTTCTTCATCCGGGACGTCCAGTTCCCCGCGGCAAACCGTATCTCGACCGGCTTCTACAACACCGAGGCGGAGATCGACGCCGTCGCCGAGGCCATCGGGGACCTAGCCGCGCGCTAGCCGCGCCCTTCAGAACTGTAGTGGCTACTCACCGATTTCCGACCCCCCCTTTTTAGTGAGGCGTGAACATGCCGAAGAGGTGGCCCTGCGGGTCCGTGAACATGGTAATGGTGAGGCTGGGCATGGCCATCGGCGGGAGGACGGTCGTCGCGCCGAGCTCCGTTGCCTTTTGCAACGTCGTTTCCACGTTGGCCACCCTGGTGTAGACGGTGACGTAGGACTGACCCTGGTTCCCGGCGCCGATGCCGCCCTTGATGCCGTCGTCGGTCCCGGTGTCGATCTGCCAGTAGTCGGCCCCCGGGACGTCGTACTTCTTGCTGGTCCAACCGAACAGCTCGGAATAAAAGGAAACGAGCGCCTCGCCGTCCCCACCCATGATCTCGAACCAATCCACCGGGGAGCCCAAGCCCTCCGACGGGGCGCCCTGCTGGGTCTGCATCTGGTCGCCGCCGCCAACCAGGCCAACCTCGTGTCCTTCGGGGTCCGCGAACATGGCCAGGGTCACCGTGCCGGGGATGGTCATGACCGGCTGGGTGGTCTTGGCGCCGAGGGACTCGGCCTTGTCGAGCGTTGCCTGCAGGTCGTCGCTGGCGACGTAGAAGGTGACGATGCCCGACCCCTCCCGGGAGGCCCCGATGCCGCCGTTGATCCCTGAGCCACCCTGGGTGTCGACCAGGGCGTAGTTCATCTCTTGGACTGGGGAGATCTTCCACCCGAACAGCTCGCCGTAGAACGCCTGGAGCTCGTCGGGATTGGGCCCGCTGATGTCGAAGTGGACGACGGGATTGCCCATTCGTTGCCTCCTCAGGCTCGACCCGGTGTCCGCGGCCGGGAGGGAACATCATTCTCTACCGGCGAGTGGTGTGCGACTAGTGCGAGAATCGCCCCCGTGGCCACCGAACCCTGTTACGTCGCCGAGTGCATCTACGCCAAGGGAGCCGCCGAGGGGCGGGCGCCGTTCCGCGAGCAGCACCTTGCCCGGTTGGGCATGCTCTCCGACGAGGGTGCCCTGCTCCTGGCTGGGGCCTTCGAGGACATGCGCTCGTCGCTGCTCGTCTTCGCCGTGGAAAGCGAAGAGGCCGTAGCGGCGATCATCGAGACCGACGTCTACTGGAAGAACAAGGTCTGGACCTCCTACACGACCCGAAGGCTCAATCGCGTGGTCCTGGAGGACCGGTAGACGCGCCGGGGGCTCCGTGGATCACGCAGTGATCCGGGAGGCGGTCCGGAGTATCCTGACGGCGATCGGCGAGGACCCCGATCGGCCGGGGATCGAGGCCACGCCAGACCGCATCGCCCGGATGTACGAGGAGGTCTTCAGCGGGATCGGCCGGGATCCGGCCGACGAGTTGGACGTCACGTTCGTCGAAGAGTACGACGAGCTCATCCTGCTCCGGGACATCCCGCTGTACTCGCTCTGCGAGCACCACCTCCTGCCGTTTACCGGCCGGGCGCATGTCGGCTACGTGCCCAACGACCGGGGCCAGATCACCGGCCTGTCGAAGCTCGCCCGCGTCGTGGACGTCGCGTCCCGCCGACCCCAGGTCCAGGAGCGCCTCACGGTCCAGATCGCGGACGCCCTCTCGGCCAAGCTGGAGCCAAAGGGGGTGATCGTCGTGCTCGAGGCCGAGCACCTGTGCCTGGCGATGCGCGGG